>WNEL01001873.1_pt1 | contig 14578 bp, 15 predicted proteins | sample 5399991 | NCBI WGS metagenome assembly WNEL01 (sample SAMN13153325, study PRJNA577476) | soil metagenome | isolation source: 20 cm grassland meadow soil pre-rain plot 2 | place: USA:California | collected 2015-09-08
GCGCCCTGAAAAGGCCGGAAGCTTCCTCAGTGTAATATTGCGCCAGACCATTATCGGCGGGCACGGGAATGGTTGCCAACTCCATCCAAAACTTGCCAACCTTTGTAGATTCCGGGCAACACTCAATCGTTACCGCTCCGGCTGATACCGGCCCTTCTCCGCGGATGAGAAACCTAACCCTGCGCGACTCTGGTAGCACAAGCCTTTTGCCCGCGCCGGTTGTGGCCTTGTCTTGCAGGGGTTTTAGTACTCTCATCATTGCTTTTCCCTTATGAGTTACTTTTGGATTTATAGACCCCCGCTGGGCAACTGTGTATCATCTGCGGGCAGGTCATCACCCCGATTATGTCCCTTATGGCCACGGGCGCGCCTGAGGAAAGAACTTGGTTGGCGAGCCTTTCGTTTAGCGACATTCTTAATCAGCGGTTGGACCCGGTCGTTGATGAGCTTATGCCAACCGAAGCGAACGATGAAGATTAAATGCGTGCGGCAAGTCCGCTGCGATCATCTGGAGTCCAACTGATTTCGCAGAAGCGAACAAATAACGAGAAAACAAACCTACAGGCCGAACTAAAATATGGCTAAACTGAAATTCGTAAAACGGATCCGCTACTCCGACATTAATACCCTCGAAGACGATGACTCGGCTTTTTTCTATGAAGCCGGGATGATGATTGACGCAGATGGCGGCTATCACGCCTATCATCCCGATAATAAGTCGGGTCTGGATTATCTAGGTAACGCGGGCAGGCAGGGTAATTGGTGGGCTTTGGTGACAGACAATGGGCAGCCAGACGGAAATCCGATCAGACAAACGGACTCTGATCCGGCCCCGGGTTTTTACATTTCTACCACGTCGCTCGAAGATACCTCCCAAGATAGGAAAGATCCACGCCGGTATGTAAATGCGGAGGCGATTAACTTTTTTGTCCTGCCGGGCAGATCCAATCTCGGTGCCAAGCTAGGCGATTTCGGTGTGATTATTCGACCAACCACTGGCGTGTATGATTATGCAGTTTACGCCGATGTTGGTCCGGCGAATAAGATTGGCGAGGGGTCGATCGCGCTTGCCAATTCGCTAGGGATTCCCTCGAGCCCGAAGACGGGAGGAACGGGTCATGGGATTGTTTATATCGTTTTTCCGGGGAGCAAAGTTAGCTGGCCCTTATCCCAACCGGAGATCGATCAGTATGGAGCGCCGTTGTTCGCGAAATGGGGAGGAGTCGACAAGGCAAAAGACTGCTTTCCGGATTTGGATTGGAATTCATAGGAGGTTTTGCTGCAGCCAACCGCTACCCGTCACGAATCGAGGATTCAAGTTCCAGAAAAGCGGCCAGCTTTTCATCAGCACGCACAATGAAACGCTTTCCGTCGCCGCCATGAGCGTCAGCAATGAAGATCGTTCGCCTGTTGGAATCCTCCGCTGAGAGGCAGCCTGATGAAGCCATAACCATTTTCGAGACTTTTCAAATGATAGGATTTGGACATACTGTCGTCACAAAGGACTTTCGATAGTAACGGGAAAACGAATCAATCCTTAAGAGAAGCTTGAAGCTGGCAACGTGATCAGTCCTGTTTCCGTTCTCTCACCATCGACATGAACCGTTCTTTGATTGCTGCGGAAGCTTTCGCCGACCGCAAGCTAAGCGCGAATGCTTGATGTAAGGCGTAACATCGTGTCACGAAGTCTTCGGCCTTTTTGCCGAATTTTTTGCGCTCCCGCTCAAATTCCTCCTCTTCCTCAGGCTCCAGCGCGCCAATGACATAAAGTCGCGATTGGCTTTGAAACTCCTCAAAGTTCATCTTTCAACTCGGTTTAGAAGTGATGCCGCGGGGAGATTTTCCTCAATCCTTTTGATCGACTCGGAAATATTCACGGGCTTAGCCACAACTGGATGGCCTTGAACGTGGAAGCCAGCCTTTGCCGCCTCGGCTTTCGTGACCAGCGCGGTGAGAAAGATGATGGGCGTTCTCTGCATTCCGGGATCGGCCTCGATCTCTGCGGCTACGTCGCCTCCGTCTCTTTGTGGCATCATGATGTCGAGCAGGATGAGATCGGGCCTGAAATCCCGCGCACTCTGATACGCCTTGGCGGCGTCGTTCTCTTCGAGTACACAGTACCTGCCGATCTTCTCGAGAAGGATTTTGACCAAGTGGGTACTGTCCCGCTCGTCATCAACAATCAGGATACGTCGCTCTTCTTTCACCGCCGACCCTGCAAAAGTCTCGTGCGCCGGCATTCTTGCGGCGGTATTTCATCATTAAATAATCCTGGAAAAGGTACTTCGCTAGATGCGCCCCATGAGGTTTTATCTGATCGTACACTCAGCCCCGCGCCCGATTGTATGTCGCAATAGCGGTGCGATAACTCTGCTGGGTGCGAACATCACCCCAACCGCCGACCTGGGAGGGGAGCGCAACTGCGACGCGGGAGGATGCCTGGGCAACCGGCGCCGCTGCATTTTCTAACCACTGAGATCCTAAGGCGTAAGGAAAATTTTGCCTGTGTAAGGATCTTCTACTGCGGTTCCCGGCGGAAAACCAGTGATGTCGACGTAACCGCCATCCATTGCGGTCGTTCGCACGTCGAGGCGAGACTAATAACTGGTTCGGCAAACGCCAAGTAAATAAAGCGGGCGTTTTCGTCGCTTCACCAATGCATGCCCTATTTCAAACTCTTCCGAGCCAAACTTTTTAACACGTCACCTACGCGAATAGCGCCGATCGTTGTGTGCCGCCAGCTGCTACTTCCGCGTTGCCGGGTCGAACAGCGCCCGAAGCCGCTTCAATTGCTCCGTCCGGGACATCTTTCGGAGATCGCGTCCGGTTTGCCGCCGGTACTCGTTGAAGAAGTTCGTGGCAGCCGTTTCGTTCACCGCAGCGTGCCCGCCAGTCGTCTGAAGTGATGATGCCGACGATGAAAGAGCAGGCGGGCCGAAGTCGTTGAAATCCCCGGAGAAGCCGAGCAAAACGGACAGCGTTTCGAGCAGTCCCGCGCCGGGGCGTCCGATAACCCGCCCATCGCCGTCCTTGTCCACGAACGGATCGGTTAGAAACAGGAAAAACAGTGTACCGTTGTCGATCGGCGGTGTGTTGGTGCCGTAGTGCGCGTTGAACTGATTGATGAAGATGTTCGCGACGATGGCCTGCGTGATGTTGGATGGATGGACGCCGTCGAGACTGAACACGCCACCGAGGAATCGAGTCGTGAGCGGCACGCCGGCGACCACCGGAGGATTCGTTGCCAAGAAATCGTAGGCCGCGTGTGTGTCGGCGACCGCCATGCCGTGTGCCGCGGCGACATTGCGGATGACGTCGTTGAGCGCGTTGACATGCGCCGATATGGTTTGCACCTCGTTCGCGTCGAGGACGAAATCAGGGTTCGAGAAGATTGAGCCGTTGTCGAGGCCGAGCTTCACCAGCACCATGGCGACGAGCGACGTCCGGCTGCTGGCGGGAAGACCGAAATCCGAACCCAGAAAGCGAATGAGGTCTTCACGATCGACCATAAACGCAATCCGTGTGACGTCCGGAATCGTCCCGAATACCACTGCGCTTCCCATGGCCTGCAGCCGATCCGCTATCTCCGTGAAGCGAGCCGTGAAGTCTGTCAGTGGTGTCAACTGCGATGCATCCAGATGGTCGAATGCCAGAACGGAGCCGAGCGCATCGTTGTTACCGATCCAGCACGCGACGCGGGCGGGCCGAAGCTGTTCGGCCACCTGCATCTGGCTGCCGAGCCACGGGAACAGCACGAGACCCGTCTCACTGGCGATTTGCGAGACGTCAGTGGCCGTCGCGGCGTCATTCAGCAACGATTCCGTATCGGCGCCGCTCACGGCCAGATTCAACGTTCTGATCGTCGGATCGATTCGCGACCGGCCCAGAACACTCGAGACGCTGGCAACCGGATTCGTGCGGATGAGCGGAATGGGAAACGGCGCTGACATTCTCGACGCGATCAGGTTGGGAAAACTGAAGGGCTGCGTGAACAGGTTGGCGTCAGCCGACTGCACGCCCTCGCCGATGCTGTCTCCCATTCCAACGAACAACGCGAAGCTCGTCTGCCCGGTCGCCTTTCTAGCCGCCGGAGCGACCAAAATTACCATCGTCAAAACAAGCGCCATTCTAAATAGGGAGTAATTTCTTCTCATTATGGTCCCCTTTTCTTTTTCCCCGCTGCGTTAGATTTTGGAAATGCGGGTCCGGAAGAGGCGAAGAACCTAGCGTGGCAAAAGCGTCCGCCTGATTCAGATCCGTCTAGCGCCGTCGAGTTTTGAAAAAATCTCGTTAGGCTGTCAAGCCAATTCGCCGCAAACACAAATCGCCGATTCCAGCTCCAGAAATGCGGTCAGCTTTTCATCGGCGCGCACAATAAAGCGTCCGGCGTCTTCTCACTCTGCGGCCACAACCCAAAATTGTCAGCCCTCGTGATCCGTACTTGAGATACAGCCCCAACTCCAACCGGCTTTACTGAGAGCGCATCACCGTGCGATTCGGTTTGTTTTAAAAGTAACCCGATGGGCCGTTACCACGCTGGAAATAGCATCCTAGACTGTGGGAGGTCAATGCGTCGCGACACGGATTTCGTGGCGGCTGCTCCGAATGCTTGCTATGGCGCTCTCGCCGTGTGGGGATTAGGTTTGCGCCGGCGCTTCCGCGGTCGACGGCGCCTCGCTCTGCGATCGTCACCATCCGACCGGGCCGGCTTCGCTGCTTTCGGTGAATAATCCCAGGAGTTCGACTCGGCAGATCCTGACAATCGAGACGATGAAACGCGGTCCCTAATTTGCGGCCCTGTTTTCGGTGAATAACCCCACCAGCCCGGCTCGGTCGTGTCGGGAATCTGTGGTGCGTCCGGATAGACCCACTGATGCGGACCTGAATTGCATTCCTTGGTCGGACAGTGAAGCTGGTACGTGCCGTTTTCGGAGCGCGTAATTTGCACCTCATGGCCGTTGAACTTTTTCTCGCAAACAAAGCAAACGCGCTGATCGTCGAGCGACTTCCAATATCGCCATATTCGAAAATGATCGAGGCTTTGCAAGGCTTGGAGCTTGTCCCTAATTTGCGTCCCTGCTTTCGGTGAATAACCCCACCAGTCCGGCTCGGTTGTGTCAGGAACCAGTGGCGCGTCCGGATAGACCCATTGATGCGGCCCTGAATTGCAATCCTTGGTCGGACACTGAAGCTCGTACTTGCCGTTATCGGAGCGCGTAATTTGCACCTCATGGCCGTTGAACTTTTTCGCGCAAAGAATGCAAACCCGCTGATCGTCGAGCGACTTCCAATATCGCCATGTTCGAAAATGATCGAGGCTTTGTAAAATTTCGAGCTTGTCCTTTTCGGCTTTCATTCGGATTATTCAGCAGTGCGAAAAAAGGCGAGCTAATATCGGCGCAGCCTCTCTTCGGCTGTTGGATCTGGGGATCGCGCTAAGCGGTGTCTCAGCGAACACCCGGCCCTGCAGCTTCTTCAGCCCGGCCGAAGATGCGTTGAAACGTCGGATGACGTAATCGAGGGCGATTTTATCAGGACTCCCGACAGCCGTCTATGGGACTTTAGTCCTATGCGTTTAGGAGCCGTAGGTTGCGCGTTCGAGCCGCGCCAAGCGCAAAATTGAAATTGCAGAGGCAACCGCGTCGGCTGCGGCGATCTTACCCAATGCAGGCGACACGCCTGCCACCCCGGACTGATTACGCGAGCGCGTCGATACGGCCAAGCAAATCTTTTTTGCTCGCCATGCCGGTGACCTGGTCGCGCAGTTGCCCGTTTTTGAAGAAGAGCAACGCTGGAATGGCGCGAATGTTGTACTTGAACGAAAGGCTCTGGTTTTCGTCCACGTTTACTTTTGCAATCTTGATCGCATCGGCCTTTTCGCGCGCGATCTCGTCCAGCAACGGCGCAACCATTTTGCAGGGACCACACCATTCCGCCCAAAAATCGACAATCACAGGTTTGCTGCTTTGCGTTACTTCGCGGTCAAAATTGGATTCGTCGACATTGATTACAGCGGAATTGTTGTCCATAGGTTTTAAGAAAAGTAAGTCCAAATCTGAATAATCAAAATGACAGCGGAAGCTCCGAGCAGCGCCCAGCAGATCGGCATCGGAATTGCACTGATCGTCGCACTCTCCTCGGCTTTCTCGATTGCTGCGCCTGCGATCGAAGTCCTCTGAGGCGCAATCTGTGGCATAGCCATGAGCGGCTGAGTTTTTTTCATCTCAACCGCTGGCGCTGGCATCACCGGGGGCTCAGGCATGACCGGGACACGCGCCGTCTCCTTCTTGGGACCGGGCGAAACCGACTCTGGCGCTGCACTAACCGAGCCAGGGTCGAGAGCAGGCTCAGGGGCTGAAAGGATGGCTGGCCCCGGCGAGGTAACTGAAGAGGCCTCTAGTGAGGCGAATAATGACGGTGATACAAACGCTCTTGCGGGAGGTTTTGGAGCCTCGGGAGGCTGGTGAGGCACCTTGTTTGCCGACTGATGGGCTGGCAACTGAATGCGCACCGTGTCGCGCGAACGCGTATTTGTGTCGGACGGCTTCGCGACCGGCTCCTGCGGCGGCAAAACAATGCGAACAGTCTCTTTTTTTGGTTCGTTTGGATCGGCCATCAGACGGAGCGAATCGATCGTATAGCATCGCTCAAAATGAGCAACTTGTCACTCGCCAAGTTCATTCAGATACCAAAATGTCCGGGTCCAGCAGCGAATCAGCCGGAAGAGCTTAGGCCAGCAGATCGTATCCGCGGCTTCCCGTGATTTTGCGCCAAGTGAATTCGCCCACTGTTGCCGTCTCGGACAAAATGACTCGCGCGTCGACATCCGCCGCGTCCGCTTCGCTGCGAGCGACATGTGGCTGGTCAACCAGTAACTTTATTTCGCTTCCAACTTTCTCCCGTGCAATGGCGTGAGCGATCTCCTGCTGGATCGACATCGCAATCCGGTAACGTGCATTCTTAATTTCTGCGGGAATTTGGTTTGACATTTTCGCCGCCCGCGAACCCTCCTCCTGGGAGTATTTGAAGATGCCAAGCCGTTCAAATCGAGCGCGCCCAATGAAGTCGAGCAGGGTCTCAAACTCCGCTTCTGTTTCGCCGGGAAATCCAACGATGAAAGTGGTGCGGATGGCAAGGCCAGGAATTCCGGCGCGCAACTTGCCGATCAACTTCTCGATATGGACGCGCGAGGTTTCCCGCTGCATCCGGCGCAACATTGATTCATCGATGTGCTGCAAGGGAATATCGATATAACGCGCAACCTTGTCGCATTCTGCGATCGTCTCGATCAATTCATCGCTCCAATGCGCCGGATGTGTATAAAGCAGGCGCACCCAAAATTCGCCTTCGATCTTTTGAATTTTGCGAAGCAGAGCCGTAAGCGTTGGTCCACGCGACGAATCAACTGGTTGACGAGGGCCCGCTTTTTGCGACCACAAGTCCATCCCGTAATATGTGGTGTCCTGACTGATCAAATTTATCTCACGCACGCCTTCCTTGACGAGTCCTCGGATCTCTGCGAGCACCGATTCAGGATTCCGACTCCGGTGTTTTCCACGCATCCGTGGAATCACGCAAAAACTACACGGGTGATTGCAGCCTTCGGCAATTTTAACATAAGCCGAGTGCGCTGGGGTAAGTCTGAAGCGCGGAGTGTCGTAATCGGGAATATAACTGGGATGAGGGGTGACGAAGTTGTAGCCGAGGTTGGTAGCTGGGGCAGCGTCAGCTAAAGAGGCCCGACCGGGATCGTCGCCCCCGGTCACCACGCTCTGAATGATTTCTCCAAGTTCGCTCACTTGATCGAGTCCTACGAACGCGTCCACCTCCGGCAGCAACTCGCGCAGCTCACTCGAGAATCTTTGCGACATACAACCGCTCACGATTAATTTCTGGTTTGGTCGCTTGGATAAACCGCGCTGCTGATGCGCCTCCAGAATCGAATTAATGGATTCTTCCTTGGCTGAATCAATAAACGCGCAGGTGTTGACCACCAAGACATCGGCATCTTGCGCGCGGGAGGTAATTTCCATTCCGCACTGCAGCACACTGCCGAGCATGATCTCGGCATCGACAAGGTTTTTAGCGCAACCGAGGCTGATCATGCCAACTTTTGTGCGATATGGACGCGGTGGCGGGCGTGTCATCCGCTTCGATGTTGGATTTGCAGGCGATAGGCCTGCCGCTACGGAGGCGGTATGCTCTCGCATTGAGAAAGAAAATTAGTTGACCGTCACGTCGTCGTCGTCGTCTTCGAGCGCTTTGCCATTTTTCATGATCTGAACAGCGTCAGGATCGAGAACGCGCACGGAAATATGCTGACCGCTAAACTCCACAGTGCCGTCAGTCGGCGAAATCCAACGCTCGACAGCGGGATTCCCTTTTTCATTGTCCACGATAACTTTGATGTAGGTTCTTTTAAGCGGCCGAATAGCGACACGGTTCGGTCCGGCTGATTCCGTCGGAGCCGAGTTGGCAGCGCCGCGCGCTTTTGCGAGATCTTCTGGGCGCACAGGCTCGGCTCGCCGCACTTCTGGCTCTGAGGGCGCAGGCGTGGCTGCAGCAACCGCTGTCGCCTTTCGCGTAACCGTGGCCGATGGGGAGATCGACGGTGCCGACGCAACGTTACTCGTCGTCGTCTTTTCCGCAGCGATGCCTGGCGACGCGGTCGCAGAGTTTGAGATCGCGGAGGCACTCGGTGACACTTGAGCTGCAGGTTCCGCAGGCCGCCGAGCAATCCGCTGGACATTGAGAATCAGCTTCATCACCGAAAAACCGACTACCAGCACCAGGATCCCAAAGATGAGTGGCATTGGTGATACACGATCGCGCTTGGAAGGACGAACAACGGGCGCACTGGCTTGTTTTGGGGCAGGATTTTCCTGAAGGTATGAGTAGCCATCGACTGTGACGTGCTCGGAATCCTCAAAGGCTTCGAGATATGGCGTTACATCGACATCCAAAAATTTCCCGTAGATGAGCAGGAACCCTTTTGCATACGCCAGGCTGGGAAATTGCGAAAAATCGTCCGCCTCAATCTCTGCCAGCCGCGCTGGACGAATCTTGGTCATGCGCGCTGCTTCGTCGAGAGTAAGATTGCGCGCACGCCTCGCCTCTTCAAACTTTTTACCGATTCCTTCGATAGTCATGATGGGGGTTGGCGGCTAAACGGCCGCGTCAAGGTCGACAAGAATCTCGCGCGGTTTAGCGCCTTCGCCGGGACCCAAAATACCGCGCTGCTCCAGAATATCAACGATGCGCGCAGCACGCGTGTAACCGAGTCGCAGCCGCCGTTGAAGCAAGGACGTGGAAGCGCGTTTTTCCTGCCGAATGATTTCAAGACATTTCTCCACCAGCTCTTCGTCTTCCTCCGTTACTTCTTCTTCTGGCGGTGCCACGGATTGCAGTTTCTCCTGCATCTCCGTATCAAAAGCAGGCGGGCTTTGCGCGGAAACGAATTCAACGAGCCGACGAATTTCATCATCCGTCACAAGTACACCTTGGGCGCGAATGAGACGCGAAGCGCTCGGCGGGAGGTATAGCATATCGCCCTGCCCAAGCAATCGGTCGGCGCCGTTTTCGTCAAGAATGACGCGACTGTCGATCTTGGATGCAACTTGGAATGCAATCCTGCTCGGAATATTCGCTTTGATGACGCCGGTAATGACATCCGCCCGCGGCGTTTGCGTGGCTACGATCAGATGAATGCCAGCGGCACGGGCCATTTGGGTGATCCGCGCGATCGCGGTCTCAACGTCGGCTGGCGCCGTCTGCATCAAATCGGCCAACTCATCGATAATGACTACGATGTAGGGAATTTTATCGGGAATGACGAACTCGTCTCCGCGCGGAATCTTGATTTCAGCAGCGGTGGCTCTATCGGCAGCAACACGTTTCGCTGGCGATACGTCCACTTCTTCAGAATCAAGATCGACGTCTTTCTTTTTTAGTGGTCGAGCATTGAAGCTAGCGATGTTGCGAACGCCAGCCCGCGCGAAGATTTTATAACGACGTTCCATCTCATCGATTAACCACCGCAAAGCGAGGAGCACCTTTTTTAGGTCGACAACCACTGGGAGCGCCAGGTGCGGCAGCGAATTGTAAACCTGCATCTCGACCATTTTGGGATCGATCATGATAAAACGGAGTTCCTCCGGGGTGAACCGGAAGAGCATGCTTGCGACGAGGGCGTTAATGCACACGCTCTTCCCACTGCCTGTGGTCCCGGCCACTAGCAGGTGCGGCATTTGTGCCAGATCGGTGACGATCGCTTTGCCGTAAACGTCTTTACCGAGCGCGAGCGGGATCTTTGCGCGTCCTTTCGCCTCGTCCCAGTCGGGCGAGTGCAGGAGTTCGCGCAGTGTCACCGTCACTTTGCGGGAGTTCGCGAGTTCGATTCCAACAGTGTCTTTGCCTGGAATCGGCGCAAGAATATTAATACGCTCGGCACGCGTAGCGCGCGCAAGATCGCGCTCCAGGCTCACAATCTTATCCACGCGGACGCCCTTCGCCGGATACACTTCATAGCGGGTTATTGTAGGCCCCTTTGTAATGTCGCCCGGTGCCACTGCAATGCCGAACTGGGCCAGGGTGTCGATCAAAATCTGTTGGACGCGCTCCAATTCAGATGGATCCGCGGCCGCGCGCCCTTCCACATCTTGTTCGTCCAGCAAATCCAAACCGGGCAATACATAGTTTTCGGATTTCCAGGTTCGACTAGCTAAGGCTGGAGCCGGTTTTGGTTTCTCGCCACTGGCGCGCAGCTCGGCGAGAGACGGTTTTCGACGGCCCGGCGTCCGCTCCCTCGGCAAAGCGGTTGTATCAACCACTTTCGGTTTTGGCCGATTTGCGAGCTCGTCAGCCAAAATAAAAGCGCCAGCCGGCTCAGGCACGGACGCGTCTTTCCTTTTCAGCCGTTTTTCGAGCAATCTCCGCTGCTTCGCGAGCTGTTTCTCGCTGATCTCGATTTTTTCTTTTAGATTCGATTTTTGAAATCGCCGACGCAATCGCCATTCATGCAACCTCGCATTTGTGCGCCGTGTCGCAGCGACCGTCTCGCGCACAAGATGAATCGGCCGTAATCCAGTCATCAGAATCAGCGTCGCCACGTAAATTCCGATTAACAGAATAACGGAACCGACTTGGCCAAGAACATTGCGGAGCAAGCCATGATGCCCATCCGCAAAACAATAACCGATCCAGCCGCCTGGTCCCTGGATGTTGAAAGCAGAATGCCAGCCGCGCAGATGATACGGTTGCAAATGGAGCAGGCAGGAACCAGAAACGATAAAAAGAATGATCCACGTGATTCGCCGCGTCACCCGCAAACGCGGGTGAAACAATTTCGCTACGCCGAAGCCGAGAAGGGTCGCTGCCAAAAGATATGCGGCGGCGCCGATCAGCTGATAGCAGATTCCCGCGATAATTGCACCGAACGGCCCGATGAAATTTTGCGCGGGATGATTTGCCGGCGAGCTACTGCTGAACCAAACCCAGGATGGCACGTCCTTCGGCGTGTAGGAAACCAACGCGAGAAAGAGCAATGTCCCGACGAAGAGGAGAATGAGAGCGAAGACTTCGTTCCAGGCGCTATTTTTTTCCATGCGGGCCACCGCGTCTGATAGTAATCCTGTGGCCGTTTCTTTCAATCATTTGTACAGCCGCTCGCCGATCCCGCCTAACTCATGATCGTGTTCCCAGGTGCAATCCCGGCGCGAATAGCGAGAAATCAAAAGCGGTTTTGATCTTGCACGGGCCAAGGATCGACAATTAGTGTGCCAGCGCATCATGGCTTTTCTCCTTCGCCAGGTCGTCGTCGGTGTCGCGACCGGCTTGCTACTGTTTTGTTCATCATGCGAAAAACACCCCCTCGGCGAAATGCCAGAAGTCCAGAGAGAACAGGTCGATCCGGCGAAAGCGTGGTCCGAGCGAAGCGTAATGGAGTCTGAAAAATCGACATCTTCACCGACCCCGGCTGAATTTTTTCCAAAAACCAAACCTCTTTAGGGCAAACAGTCCGTTATGGCCAAACACAAATACGCAACGACACCTCCGAGGATCAGCACGATGCCGCCCGGTGTTCCTTACATCGTCGGCAACGAAGCGGCCGAACGGTTTTCGTACTACGGGATGAATTCCATCCTGACCATCTTCATGACCAAGTATCTCTTGGACAAGATGGGGCATTTAAGTGTCATGTCGCCGACGAATGCCGAAGCGTGGTATCACACTTTTGTTTCGGCGCTTTATTTTCTGCCCATTTTCGGCGCAATCCTGGCTGATGCGGTCTTCGGAAAATTTTGGGTGGTCTTCTGGATCTCGATTGTTTACTGCCTTGGGCATCTCACGCTCGCGCTGATAGGTTCGCCGGTCGCGCACGCGATCGAACCGCGCTATTTGCTCGCGATCGGTCTTTTGTTAATCGCGATTGGCGCGGGTGGAATCAAACCGTGCGTCTCGACCAACGTCGGCGACCAGTTTGGCGAAACGAACAGGCATTTGCTTACGCGCGTCTTCAATTGGTTTTATTTTTCGATCAACGCTGGGTCGTTCGCTTCAACGCTTTTGATTCCGTGGTTGCTCGACCCCTACAAAGCCGAGCTGGGCGGTTTCATCGCAAAACTCCCGCCGGCGATTGTCGGTTTTCTTGAAAGCCCCCGCTTGCACAGTCCGGACGTTGCCTTCGGACTGCCCGGCGTCTTCATGGCCATCGCCACGATTATCTTTTGGATGGGTCGAAAGAAATTCGTTCACATTCCACCGGTCGGCTTGCGAACTTATGCCCGGGAGATTTTTAACAAAGAGACCGGCAAGATTATTCTCAACATTCTGATTCCGGTCCCATTCATCGCGATCTTCTGGGCGTTGTGGCAGCAAAATTTTTCGTCCTGGATCGTTCAAGCCGAGTCGATGGATCGACATCTTTTCGGCATCGAATGGTTGTCGTCCCAAATTCAGACCGTCAATCCGATTTTTATCCTGATCATGCTGCCGCTCTTTTCCTACTGGCTCTATCCATTCGTTGAGAGATTTGTTCGATTGACGCCGCTGCGAAAAATTGGAGCCGGCTTGTTTGTCACCGCGGCGTCATTTTTCCTAGTCGCCATCATTCAAACCCAGATCGACGGCGGTGCGCGCCCGAGCATTATCTGGCAAGTTTGGGCGTTCGTGATTTTGACCGCGGGCGAAACGCTGGTTTCGCCGACTCACCTCGAGTTTTCCTACACCCAGGGGCCGGTCAAACTCAAATCGCTTATCATGTGCACGTATCTCTTCGCTATCTCGCTCGGCAACCAATTCACCGCCGCCGTCAATTTCTTCATCCAAAATCCCGATGGCTCGGTGAAGTTGCAAGGCGCTAGTTACTTCATGTTTTTCGTTTGGGTGATGCTGGGAACGGCAGTCTTATTCGCAATCGTCACTCCGTTTTACAAAGGCCGGACCTATTTGCAGGACCAGACCCAAGTCGCTGCCGACGCCGAACCGGCGGTTGGGTTCGCGGTCCAGCCCGAGGCATAGGCATTCGAAATACGCGGAATTCAAAAAATTGCCAAGAGTTGACTCGTTAGGCAAAGAGAAATTCGTGTAAGCCAGCATGAGAGGAGTCAAATGGTTGTTCGTCGGTCGGGATGGGCTCCGATACGGCTGGCGGTTTCTTATTTTCGCGGCCGCAATTTTTCTTGCAGTCCAATTCTTGGAACAACCCGCGATCGCATTCCTCACGGCAAAGCTCCATATCGCTCCAAACGCGTTGAGCGCACCGTCCATTATTGTTAGCGGCGCTTTCGATTTGATTCTGATTCTAATCGTGACCGGTGTAGTTGCGCGATTCGAACGCCGGCGGATCGACAGTTACGGTCTGCCGATTAACCAAGCATTCGGCGGATTTTTTTGGAATGGAGCAATCGCGGGTTTCGCGGCAATCGCTTTTGTCGGAGCAGGAATGCTCATCACTGGCGGAATGAGCATTCAAGGCATTGCATTGCGCGGCAGCGATCTCACCACATCGCCGTTTTTGTGGCTCGTCGCAATGTTGTTCGTCGGTGTCACCGAGGAATATGTCTTTCGCGGATACGCTTTGCAGTCACTCTGGCGCGGGGCCGGTTTCTGGCCCGCGACATTGATCACGACTGCGTTGTTTGCTGGCGCGCACTTGTCCAAGCCGCACGAAAACGCAATCGACATCGGAATAATATTCGCTCTCGGCGTGCTCCTTTGCGTCAGCGTTCGTGTCACGGGTTCGCTTTGGTGGGCGGTCGGCTGGCATGCGGCGTTCGATTTCGGCCAATTTTTCATAATCGGAACACGGAACGGCGGCCAAGTGCCACAAGGCCGGTTATTCGACGCCACGTTTGTCGGACCGGCTTGGATAACGGGCGGCGAACTCGGAACGGAAGCAAGTTACTTCATGATTCCCGCGACGATCGCGACTTTTTTCTACGTCTATTTCTTCCTTCGCCGCCGCGATCACCGAACCGCAAAACAGGCGCTTGGCACAAGCGCCTCTACAACACACATTGCATGATGCCGAATCTGGCCACCTGGATGCGGGCGAAAGATGAAAAATGGTTTCAACCAT
>WNEL01000876.1_pt1 | contig 14522 bp, 13 predicted proteins | sample 5399991 | NCBI WGS metagenome assembly WNEL01 (sample SAMN13153325, study PRJNA577476) | soil metagenome | isolation source: 20 cm grassland meadow soil pre-rain plot 2 | place: USA:California | collected 2015-09-08
TTCTTCAATCGCGTCGATTATTGCGCGCACCGTCGCCGAGCCGTTGAGATCGACGTGTACTTCATCACCAACCTGCGCAAGCGTGCGCAGATGATGGGGGAGGATGACGCGAATCATGTCTTTTTACAGAAGGCAACAAAGATAACTAAGGTTCAGACTAGAGAGTATCCGAGTGAATCGAGTTCTTCTTTTTCTTTTTAATCCAACTGCTCCCCGATTTTTGTTTTCTTCGTTATCTTCTGTGTCCTTCATTTGAATTACTTCAGGGTTTGGACTTCGACCGACAAAACAGCCGGAAGATCACGCACGATTGGTTTCCACGAATCACCGCCATCGGCCGATGCGTAAACCTGGCCTCCCGTTGTTCCGAAGTAGATACCGCAGGGATCGAGCGAATCGACCGACATGGCGTCGCGCAGTACGTTTACGTAGCAATCGCGTTGCGGCAGACCTTTGGTGAGTTGTTCCCATTCGTTACCGCCGCTACGGCTGCGATAGACGCGCAGTTTGCCATCAGGCGGGAAATGCTCGGAGTCGCTCTTGATCGGGACGACGTAGATCGTTTCGGGTTCGTGCGCATGCACGTCAATCGGAAATCCGAAATCGCTCGGCAAATTGCCGCTCACCTCGCGCCAGGAATCGCCTGCATCATCGCTTCGCATCACGTCCCAGTGTTTTTGCATAAACAACGTATTCGGTCGCGACGGATGCATTGCGATGCGATGAACGCAATGGCCGACTTCCGCCAGCGGATCAGGAATGTATTGCGAATGCAAACCGCGATTGATTGGCTTCCAGGTCTGGCCGCCGTCATCACTACGGAAGGCGCCTGCAGCAGAGATCGCGACGGATATTCGTCCCGGATTCTTTTGATCCAGAAGAATTGTGTGCAAACACATGCCGCCTGCACCGGGTTGCCATTTCGGGCCGGTATCGTGTTTGCGCAGACCTGACAACTCCTGCCACGATTTTCCGCCGTCTTTTGATTCGAACAGTGCGGCATCTTCGACGCCGGCGTAAACGTGATCTCGATTGTCGAGCGACGGTTCAAGATGCCAGACCCGCTTGAACTCCCATGGATGCTGGGTGCCGTCGTACCACTGGTGGGTCCCCGGAATTCCGTCGTAAACGAATTTGTTACTTTCGCCCATCGGCATGCCCTGCGGACTTGTTGTCGGTCCGCCGCCCGGCGTGTCCCACGTCTTGCCGCCGTCATCGGAACGCTGAATAATCTGCCCGAACCACGCGCTGGTCTGCGACGCGTACAGCCGGTCCTGATCAACCGGCGAACCTTTCATGTGATAAATCTCCCAGCCCGCAAAATGCGGGCCGTCAACTTTCCAGTCTTTCCGCTTCTCGTCCGATGTCAGGACGAACGCGCCCTTCCGTGTGCCAACCAGTAATCGTACTTTGCTCATTGTTTACACTTGCAACCGCGGATTACGCAGATCAACACGGATTTTTTATTTCCTTATTTCGCTATGCAAATGTTCTTCGCCTCGGTGAAGAATCGCAATGCTTCTTCGCCGCCTTCGCGACCGACACCGCTTGCTTTCATGCCGCCGAACGGAACACGCAGGTCGCGCACCATGCCGCCGAACGGAACACGCAGGTCGCGCACGAGCCAGCAGTTCACCCAGACTGTTCCGGTGTGAATTTGTTCGGCCACGCGGTGCGCGCGATTGAGGTTTTGCGTCCAGACGCTCGAGGCCAGGCCGTAATCGGTGTCGTTGGCGTAACCGATCACTTCCTCTTCGTTGTCGAACGGCGTGATGGTGATGACCGGGCCGAAGATTTCCTCACGATTTGTGCGACATGAAACCGGCAAATCGGTGATGATCGTCGGCGGAAAGAAATAACCGTAGCGGCAGCGATCGTTGATTGGCTTCGGCGCTTTACCGCCGAGCGCGATCTTCCCGCCTTCTTCCTGCGCCAAATCGAGGTAGAATTTTATTTTATCTAGCTGCGTCTTGTTCACGATCGCGCCTTGTTCGGTCTTCTCGTCCAGCGGATCGCCAACTTTTAGTTTCGAAGCCTTCTCGGTGAAGCGATCAACGAAATCTTTGTAAGCGGAGCGCTCGACGAACACTCGCGAACCACACAGGCAGATTTGGCCCTGGTTTGCGAACGACGATCGCACGCTGCCGGCGATGGCAGCCTCCAGGTCGGCGTCGGCGAAAACGATGTTTGGGTTTTTTCCGCCCAGTTCGAGTGAAACTTTCTTGAACAACGGTGCGCACGCCTCCGCCACTTTCCGCCCGGTGACCGTGCCGCCCGTAAACGAGATCGTGTTGATCTTTGGATGCGCCGTGATCGCAGCGCCGACATTTGGTCCAGTTCCGTGCACTACGTTGAGGACACCGTTTGGAAGACCGGCCTCTTGTGCGATTTCGCAAAGCATGTAAGCCGTCACCGGTGTCAGCTCGCTTGGTTTAGCTATGGCGATGTTACCGACCGCGATGGCGGGCGCAATTTTCCAGCTCAGCAAATAGAGCGGCAGGTTCCACGGCGAAATCAGTCCGGCGATGCCGCGCGGCTGACGCGTCGTATAGTTGAAAGCGACGTTGTCGGTGATATGGGCTTCCGACTCGGTGTGCAGGATCGCGGTCGCGAAGAAACGAAAGTTGGCGACGGCCCGCGGAATGTCGAGTGTGCGCGCAAGCGAGAGCGGCTTACCCGTGTCGATTGATTCCGCCCGCGCGAACTTCTCCAGATCACGCTCGATCAAATCAGCGATGCGCAGGAGAATTTTCGAGCGTTCCGCCGCGGGCGTGCAAGACCAATCGACGAATGCCTTCTCCGCCGCCACGACGGCAAGATCGACATCACGGCTGTCGCTGTCCGCGACTTGCGAATAGGACTTCCCGGTCGCCGGTTCGATGTTGTCCAGATATTTCCCGCCGACTGGCTCAATAAATTGGCCATCGATGAAGTTTTGAATTTTGTCGGCTTCGGTGCGCACGCGTCGATGACAAAATCAAACATCGAACACCAAACATCAAACATAGAGTGGCGGTGAGGGAGGGATTATCCAACGCTTCGCGTTGGCTCCGGAGTTAGATCCCGCAATGGCGGGATTTTAACCCATGCGCTTCGCGCCCCACCGGTCGAACAAGTTCTCATCTCCCGTACGTGAGCGTGTACGGTGCGGCGAAGGCGAGCGGTTTGCCGCGTCGGGAACATGGCGGTGAGGGAGGGATTCGAACCCTCGGTACCCTTTGACAGGTACGGCGCTTTAGCAAAGCGCTGCTTTCGACCACTCAGCCACCTCACCAAAATCGGCTGCGAGAATATGGCAAACAATAGCCGGTTGCCAACAGCATGCGTGAAATAAGACACGCGAGCAATTCGATCCTATTCAGCGGCAATCGGACTCGAGAGAATGGCCATCTAACGACGAACTCGGGTCCGCAGATACCTTTTCGAAAGCGAGCTCGCAGGCAGTGCAGCGTGGATCGCGTTCTCAGCGATCCTCCCATTTTGGCGCGCGCTTATCGAGGAACGCATCAATGCCTTCCTCGACGTCCCGCGCGAGCATGTTCTCAACCATCACTTCTGTCGCGTAGCGATAGGCGTCCTTAAGTCCGCCTTCGAGCTGCTGGTAGAAGGCTTTCTTGCCGATCTTGACCGCATACGCCGACTTCGCGGCGATCTTGCGCCCGAACGCGAGCGCCTCTTCCCGTTCATTCCCGGGAGCGACCACGCGATTAACGAGTCCGATGCGCAAGGCATCCTCGGCCGAGATCATGTCCCCGGTAAGCAGCATTTCCATGGCATGTTTGCGCGCGACGTTGCGCGAGAGCGCCACCATCGGCGTCGAGCAGAACAGGCCGATATTGACCCCAGGCGTTGCGAATTTTGCGGCTGCGGACGCAACGGCGAGATCGCAGCTTGCAACGAGCTGACAGCCGGCTGCCGTTGCGACGCCTTGGACGGCGGCGGCAACGGGCTGGGGTAGGTTCACAATCTGTTGCATCACCGTGCTGCACATCTCCATGATGTATTTGAAATAAGCTCGGCCGCGATCCGAGTCGGACCGGTGACTCTTCAGTTCCTTCAGGTCGTGGCCGGCGGAGAACGCCGATCCGTTAGCCGCCAGGACAACCGCACGCACGCTCGGTTCCTGCGCAATCGCCGTGAACGCGTCAACGAGTGCAGCGAGGAGCGCCTCCGACAGACTGTTGCGCGCTTCGGGCCGGTTGAGTGTCAGAATAGCGATGCTTTCCACGTCTTCGCGCAGGAGGATCAGCGGCGAAGTGGGTGCAACGCGGGCGGTGAGGGCTGGAGCGCTTATTGATTTGGGTTCATGAGTCTTTGCGATCATGACTTAGTCATTGTATCCGAAAAAGCCCGGCCTTGCGAATCGCCGACCGCCAATTGAAATAGATCGTGATGATCGCCGAAGAAGAAGCCCGAGAGAAAGTCCTCGAAAAAATTCAGGTGCGGGCGAGCCGCAGAGTTTCGCTCTCGCACGCGCTGAATTGTTTTGCCGCGGAAGATTACTTTTCGTCGCTGCCGCTGCCGAACTTCGATAACTCCGCCATGGACGGTTATGCGGTCGTGGCAAGCGCGTCCGGTGTCGGAAAACGATTGCGCGTTATCGGCGAACAACCTGCGGGGTTAGATCGAAAATTGCTGGTTTCGCCTGGTGAAGCGATCCGGATTTTTACCGGCGCGCCAATGCCAGCGGGCGCAGATGCAGTGGTAATGCAAGAAGACGTGACCCGCGAGAGTTCGGAGATCGTCATGAATGCTGATGTCGATCCTGGCGATTTTGTCCGGCGCCGCGGTTGCGATTTGACGGAGGGTCAGAAAATCGTGGCAAAAGGGGAGCCGATTCGTGCGACCACAATAGCTTTGCTTGCATCGCAAGGTTTCAGAGAAGTTTCAGTCGGCGGCGAAGTGGATGCGGCAATCATTTCAACCGGCGACGAGTTGGCCGAGCCTGGAACAAAACTTCAGCCCGGTCAGATCTACGAAAGCAATTCAGTCATGTTGCAAGCGTTGCTGCAACGTTGCGGCGCTGTTGTGAAATCGGTGGGGCATTGCAAAGACGAGGCAGATTCGTTGAGGAAGACTCTCGAACAGGCGACCAAGCATTCAGTTCTCATTATCAACGGCGGCGTCTCTGTGGGTGAACACGATTTGGTCCAATCAACGTTGCGGTCGCTCGGCGCGAAGATCGACATCTGGAGAGTCGCGATCAAGCCAGGCAAACCGTTTGTCTTCGGTCGCATCCGTAAGTGCACGGTGTTTGGGTTGCCGGGAAATCCGGTCTCCGCCTTTGTCACATTTTTGCAATTCGTTCGGCCCGCGATTTTTAAAATGATGGGCGCAGCAAATTTCGATCTGCCGAAAGTGCCCGCAAAGTTGATCGTCGATCTACGAAATGAGAGCGATCGCCCACATTATGTCCGAGGAAAATGCGAGAACGGAAATTTTTCGCCGGTTGGCCGCCAGGAATCGCATGCGCTCTTCGGGTTGAGCCAATCGAATGCGCTGCTGCGTCTCGCGGTGGGCGAAGTGCGAACGTGCGGTGACATTGTTGATATCGAGTTGTTCAATTAGCGGGATTTTCTTGTCGTAGTGACGTTGACAGACCACATCGCTTTCTTAGCTTAAGCGCGTTGAATACAGGAGCTTCCATCGCATTTGCACGAAATCCAACCGATCAAATTCGTGCCGATGCGGAACGGCTTTCTCATATTGTCCTCGAAATGCAGCGCTGTTTTGTGCTGCATCTCTGCAAAGAGCTTGCCCCGGGCAACGTCTCTTTTCCGCAATTTTTCCTTCTTGCTTTCCTCGACCACAAGGAAGTCCTTACCATGTCCGCGATTGCGCAGAAGATGGGGCACACGACGGCGGCCGCGAGCGGTTTGGTCGCGCGGCTCGAAAATCTGGATTACGTCATGCGCTCGAGCGCGCGGGAGGACCGCCGGAAGGTAATGGTCTGTATTACGCCGAAAGGTTCGGCTCTAGTTCGACGAATTCGTGAGGAGATGGTGGGCAATCTGATGAAGATTTTGGAGCACCTCACGCCCGATGAGCAAAAGGCGTGGTTGCATATCTACAGTAAAATTTATGATTACTGCCAATCAAAATGATTTTCATCTATTCTGCGGCAGTGTTATCACACCACGGTAAAAAGCGCGCAGTTTGAATCTGCGCGCCTACGATTACGCATCTAATCTCTCGGGCCACATTTCTTCATGCGAAAATATTTTGTAATCTTCGGGTTCGCTGCCGCAATGATTTCTGCGAGCTCGGTGGCACGCGCCGGCACAGGCGGTGGATCGACGTCGGCAAGCAGTGAAACATCTTCCGCACGCAGTGTTCCCACGTTTACGCTTGATCAAGCGATCCTGACGGCGCTGCAACGCAATCCGGCTCTCCTCAACGCGGAACAAGAGATCAAACGGACGAAAGGCGTCATCATCGAAATCCGCGCGCAGGCGCTGCCGCACATCACACCGGCGGGAACTTTTGAATGGACTGATCCGAACTTGGTTGGCGCCCGGATATTGGGAGGTACGACTGGAACCAGTACAACGCCTGGAACCGCGACCACAACCGGGGCCGCATCCATTGTTGACCCACCGCCATCGCAGGTCAAGGAACCGACAGGTGCCGCACTGGCCGATCCGTCGCCGACACCGGGTGTCACCAATACTCAATTGAGCGATATATCCTACAGCATCAGCGTCCTTGGAAGGCAGCTGGTTTTTAACGGGACGACGTGGCCGTCGATTCGCGGTACCTTCTTTCAGCGAGACAGCGCCTACTTCGCGTTTCGCAATACGCTCGACCAGGTCATCGCGACTGTGAAAACACAGTTCTACCAGATCGTAGTCAATAAGGCGCTGATTGGTGTGCAGGAGCAATCAGTGCACCTTTTGGAGAGCCAGCTGAAAGACCAGCAGAACCGCTTCGAAGCGGGAACAGTTCCGCGTTTCAACGTCTTGCAAGCGGAAGTCGCCCTCTATAATCAGATTCCGCAACTGATCACTGCGCAAAACAACTATCGAATATCCAAGCTTGTTCTGGCCAAGACCATCGGACTCGATTTTAACCCGCTGCGCGGAGAAAATCCCCCGCTCGAAGTTGTTGGCGAAATGCCCTACATCCCGCGTACTATCGCGCTGGTCGATGCGATTGAGCTTGGGAAGCAGCGCCGCCCGTTTCTTAAACAGGCGCGGGCAAATGTCTTGAACCAGATCGAGCAAGTACACGTGGCATTGGGTCAGTTTTTTCCAACCATCAACACAACCGGGGGCGGCGAATGGGTCAGCTCGCCGACCAACTCCAGTTGGCACGATATTTCAAAAGGTTGGATCGCGCAGGTGCAGGGTAGCGTGCCGATTTGGGACAGCGGCGAGATTTGGGGCCGGGTCAAGCAACAACGGGCGCTCCTTTCGGAGACGAAAATCACTTACGACGACGACGTTCGCCAGGTTGAACTCGAGGTGCAACAGTCCTATTCAAATTTGCAGCAGAATCGCGAACTAATTCAGAGCCAGGAGAAAAACGTGGAGCAAGCCGATGAAGCGCTGCGTCTGGCCAAAGCCCGCTTGGACGCTGGCGCAGGAACTCAGTTGGACGTGCTCAATGCCCAAGTCCAGTTACTGACTGCGCAATCGACGCGCTTGCAGGCGCTCTTCGGCTACAACTCCGCCCTTGCGGAATTCGACCGCGTCACCGGTGCGCAGAGTACCTACACCGAATCGTTCGCCAATCTGGCGCCGCGCGCGACTCGAACGAAAACGTACTATACAGGGAGTGGTGTTGATGCCACGGGAAAGCCAAAGTCCAACTTATCGAAGTAGATCTTTATCACCTCGAGCAAAAGGTCGCCTTGAGCGAAGGCGAATAGGTCGACGCATCTGCTCCGGTTAATCGATTTAGTGCCGCCACTGCCTGTTGAAAAATTCGGTGCCTTGGCAGCGCTGCCGAACTGTCGTCACGTTTTTACGGAACGCATCCCTGGAATCGACGTTTCGCACGATAAAGCCGAAGCATTAGCACGGCTTGAGAAAGCTCATCAAGGCATTCGCGATGCCACTGGATTCGGCGATTGGCCGCTGCTTACCGCTCAACAAATTCACGGAAACAAAATCGCAGTTGCGGATACACCAATGGAAAGTGACAAAGAATTCCCCGGTTGCGACGGCGTTATCACGAATCAGCGTGGTACCGCACTCGGCGTTTACGTCGCCGATTGTTGCGCGGTTTACATTGTCGATCCAAAAACGCCTGCTATCGGTCTGGTGCATTCCGGGCGTAAAGGCACCGAGCTCGGCGTTGTCCCCAGCGCAATTACGCAAATGATTGAGCGCTTCGGCTCCGATCCCGCAAACATGATCGTGCAACTCAGCCCGTGTATTCGTCCGCCGCACTACGAACTCGATTTTGCCGCGGAAATTGTTCGGCAATGTCGCGCGCTCGGCGTCAAAGAAATTCATGATCCAGCCGTGTGCACGGCCTGCGACCTGGATCGTTACTACTCTTATCGAGCCGAAAAAGGAAAAACCGGTCGCATGCTCGCGTTGCTAGGACTCAACCCAGCAATTGCGGATTAGGCGAAAAATGTTCGCCTTTGATTACGAACATTCGTCTAATCCTCGTTAGGAATACGCCACGATGCGAATAGCCGTCGTTCTCGGTTTCCTTCTCCTCGTTGGATCCGCAGCCGGAGGGAGCGACGTTTCTCGCTATCAAGTCGAACGTGGTTCCCAGCTCGAGAAAGAACTCGGTTACGAAGTTTCCGTGCAAGACAAACACGACGAATGGCAATCGGACAGCAGAGATGGGATCGGGATCGAAGGCCCCGCTCCAGAATATGTCGTAAAATTTCACGCTACGGCAGGGGGTAAACTCAAGGACTTGTTCGAGCTCGACCTCGCTTTGACCGATGCAAACGGGACACTGCTACACGTCCCGTTAGCGATCAGATCGAGATACAACAAGGAGAACCAGGTCGACGTTCGGTTCCTCATCAAGAAGGACGTGATCAATCGGGCGGTGTTGACCATTCGCTGTGGCGGCCCGCCACAAGGCGAAGCTAGTTACGCTATTCGGCTTGGCGAGGTACCCGTCCTAAACCTGCCGAAGAAAAGCATGCCGGAGAAAAGCTTTACCGATGCTGTAGCGATCGCTGAACAGTTTCTGCGCGGGCAGAAAATCGACCTTTCCAACGGCGTGCTGCTTCGGGCTGAGTTCAGGAATTACCTGCGCGACGAACGTGAAACCCCTCGTTGGGACATCACGTGGGCTCTTGCCGGTGACAAGGGCGTCGACGTGTGGGTTTGGCAGGACGGCTCCGCAAAGCTGACTCGAGGGCGCTCGTCACCGAGAATCCTGCCGAAGAAAAGCCTAACGGAGGCTGTAACGATTGCTGAGGAGTTTCTGCATGGGCAGAAGATCGACGTTTCTAAACACATGCTGCTTAGAGCTGAGTTTACGATTAATTTTATCAACGATCGTGAGACTCCGTTTTGGGACATCGCGTGGGGTCTTGACCACCAGCGTGTTATTGCTTCGGTTTTGCAAGATGGCTCCGCCAAGCTGATTCGAGCACGTTGAGCGCGCTTATGCTGCAAATCTGCCATCAACAAATGGCCAGGGACACGCTAATGATGCGAAGAGCCGTTGTTGTCGGTTTCCTTCTGGTCTTCGGATTGGCAGTTCGAGGAAGTAGCGTCTATCGCTACGAGGTTGACCGTGGTTCCGACCTCGAGAAAGAGCTCGGTTACAAACTTTCGGTGCAAGACGAGCACGGTGAAAAGCAATCTGAAAGTCTTGATAAGGTCATCCCGATTGAAAGCGCTACACCGAAATATGCGGTGAAGTTTCAGGCTCCTGTTGCGGATAAGCTTAAGGATCTATTCGAACTTGATCTTACTTTGAACGATGCAAACGGGATACTTATCCAAGTTCCTTTAGCGATCAGACCGCGATTGACAAAGGAAAACGCAGTTGATGTCCAATTTCTCATCAAGAAGGACTGGATCAATCAGGCTGTGTTGGACCTTCGCTGTGCCCCGTGGATGAGGGTGCACCCCGAAACTGTTTATTCCATTCGACTTGGAGATTACTTCCCAGGCTACGCGCCGACAGAAGCGCAGCGAATCGCCGAGCTCCGCAAGAGGCACCCGAGCATCGGGTTGCTCGCGTGGCACCGCGCTAAGAACCCGCCAGATTATTCAAATAACCTCAGCGCCTTAACAGTCGCACAAAAGGTCTTTCCCGAGATAAACTTCATCGGGCTCTCGCGTGCCGGCTTGGAGATGTTGCTCGGCCCTCCGGACGCCAAGCCGTTGTCACCCCAGAACTCTGTCACATACACCTTCGGGAATGGTGAGCAGGCGGTAATTTGCCGATTTCACTTTGATTCTAAGGGAAATGTTCAAAGCATCGAGAAGCTTCCCAGCGGATCTCGTTAGATTGACACGTCATTGGCCTCGCCGCGTTTGAGCGGGCAAACGCCGCGCTTTTTCGCGTTTCCGACGAAGTCAAGGAATTCACGAGCGGGTGCGCCGAAGTTCATCGCCGCCGCTTTTTCAAGCGCCTGCGAAATGTTCAACCCGCTAAGATAAACGAGTTTGAATGCCGTCCTGATTTCGTCTCGATCTTGCGCGCTGAATCCGGCGCGACGCAGTCCGATCATGTTCACTCCAAAAACCGAATTGCGTTCTGCTGCGATTACAAATGGAGGCAGATCTTTTCCGAAAGCAGAACTGCCTTGTACCATCACCAGCCGTCCAACGTGCATGTGCTGATGAAATGTCGATCCACCGCCGAGGAATGCCGCATCGTCCACACGGACATGACCGGCCAACAAACAGTTGTTGGCGATGACCACGTTGTTTCCAATCTCGCAATTATGGCCGAGATGCGCACCTGCCATTAGGAAGTTCTTATCGCCGATTTTGGTGACGCTCCCGTCCGGGCTACCGCGATGGATCGTACAGTATTCGCGGATCACGTTGTCGTTTCCGATCTCGACCTTCGTTTTTCGTTCCGGCGAGAACGAAAGATCTTGCGGCGGCGTGCCAATAATCGCGCCCTGTCCGATGAAATTACCAGTGCCAATCACGACATTTCCCTCAATGACAACGTGTGAGTGCACGATGGACTTATTACCAATCACCGCTTGCGGCCCGACTACCGAGAATGGACCGATCTCGACGTCGGCTCCGATTTGGGCATCGGGATCGACAAGTGCGGCCGGATGAATCTTCAAAGCACGCCTGCTTCCTTGAAGCTGAAGTAGCCAGGGCTTCCGTCCGCGGGCGCGCCAATGATGATGTGATCGAGCAATTTGATTTGGAGAAGCTCGGCGGCTTCGGCCAAACGCCGCGTCAGGCTGTGATCGGTCTGGCTTGGCGATGCGTCGCCGGAGGGATGATTGTGCACGACAATCACCGCGTAAGCTGAGGAAACTACCGCTGGCCGAAATACCTCGCGTGGATGGGCGATACTTTCATTAACGCTTCCCATCGAGACTTCTTCCACTCGAATCAAGTGATAGCGTGTGTCGAGTAGAATCACGCGCAGCGATTCTTTCCGCAGCCGGCGCAGCTCGGGCCCGAGCAGTTCGTTCACCAGTTCGGGCGAATCGATTTTTTGCTTCGACAATGTTTCCCGCGCGAGTCGCTGGCCGAGCCCAAAAGCGGCGACAAGCTGCACGGCTTTGGCAAATTTGATCCCTTTGATCTTTGACAATTCATCCACGGAGCAGCGACTTAATCCGGTAAGCGAACCGTATTTTTCCAATAGCTGACGGGCCACTTCCACCGCATTTGCGCCCGAGACGCCGGTGCGCAGCAAAATGGCGATGAGTTCCGGGGTCGTTAGTGCGGATGCGCCGTGGGCGGCGAGTTTCTCGCGTGGCCGCTCGTCCCGCGGCATCTCGCGGATCTTAAGCTGCGACATTCGGGAAACGCGCGTTAAATCGACATTCGACGGCAAAAATGGTCGGCAGATCAGACGCGAAGTTGATCGAACATTTCGCGCAACGCATCCCCGAGCGCGAAGAGCGCGTCTGCGTACGGATTTGCCGCGATTCCATCCAGCACGGTTTGCGCTTCGCGAATCAAGTCGCTGCCGGCTGCGATTGATTCGTTGAGGGCGCCGTTGGTCGCCCCGATCCTCAGAAGCTCGGTCATCTCTTCGATTCTTTCCTCAAGCACGAGCCGGCAACAACGTTCCCGTTCAAAATCAGAAGCTGACTGCAAAAAGATCAACACTGGAAGGGTGAACTTACCTTTACGCAGATCTGTGCCCAGTGTTTTGCCGGTCGCTCTCTCGCTGCCGGCAATATCCAGGCAATCGTCATAAATTTGATAGGCCGTGCCGATTTGAAATCCGAAGTTCTTGAACGTTTCGATCACATTCAAATCGGCCTCACTGATGAGCGCGGCCAACTCCGCCGACGCGGCAAAAAGCGATCCCGTCTTCTTCTCTACGATCCGCAAGTAGTCTTCGACCTCCAGTTTGAGATCGAAACGACGCTGCGTTTGAATCATTTCTCCTGAACAGATTTCCCTCGCCGCCCGGGCGATTGCGCGACTGATGTCCGCGTTTTCGAAATTCGTGGAGAGGTTTAGGGCGTGCGCGAAAAGGCAATCACCCAAAAGAACGCTGAGCGAATTTCCCCAGCGCGCATTCACGGTCGGCTGTCCGCGGCGGCGCTCGGCTTCGTCCATAATGTCGTCGTGCACGAGCGTGGCGACGTGAATTAGTTCGACGATGACGGCAAGATCGAGATGTCCCGAATTGATCTTGCCAGTCGCGCCGCCGGCTAGGAGGGCGAGGAGTGGCCGCAGACGTTTACCGCGACCGCCTACCGCATAGGTCACATAGCCTTCGATCGCGGGATCGAAAGCCTCCGTTTGTTGCGCGATGCGTCTTTCAACTTCGTCGAGATGCGGCTGGACGAGCCGGGCCACTCGAGCTAGCGGGCCAAGCGAAAAAGCGATTGGCGTAATGTCAGTCCGAACGACACCCGAGCGTGCGAAAACTTCCACGAGCCGAGAATAGAGGGGCGGCTTGTGTGTTGTCAAAGCATCATCATGAGGTTGGAGCAAATTACTGTAGGACGTTTCGGTGAAACGCCGAATGAAATGGCGGCTGACACAGCGGCCTACAATTTATCGCCGCCGCAACCAAGAGTCGGTGCCGTATTTTTGCTCCGCAATTTTTTCGGCGCGTTCCATCAAGGACTTGTCCAACGATTTTTCACAGCGCGCCTCCGCCAACGCCCTCGCGAATCGTTGCGCCAGACCATTCCCAAGATCGACATTTCCGCCGGTCGGACGGACTCGTCCTACGGTGAGTTGTATGCTGCCTTGCTGAAGCAAACCGCGCCTGGTGCGTCGCTGTGCTCCTCCCGCGATCTTGCGCCCATTTAACATTACGTCTGCGCGCACAGGATTTGCGAAACAGCTGTAGCCGCGATCGATGTTGTAGCTGGGCTCGCTGACTCCGGTCCCTTTTGCCAATTTTGCGGTCCCGGCGTCAACGACGCCGGCTACAGGGGCTAGCTCCACACGCTCGCCGTTCGCAGCGAATGCGTTGCACAAAGCGCGATGAATCTTCTCGTAAATTGACATCGACGATTCACTGAAAACCGGATCGCCTGGGGGAATAACAATGGAATAGGTCAGGTCTTCTTCGTGAAAAACGATCCCGCCGCCAGTCCAGCGCCGGACCAAATCGCGCTCACCCGCATAGTCAGCGACATCGGCAAATCTTCCGAAATAACCGAACGACAGAGCAGAGGATCGCCACCGATAAAATCGAATCGAGGGGACTGCTACCGAATCGAGCAGTGCTTCATCGATCGCCATGTTCATCGCAGCAGAGTGCTCATCGTCGTTATAATAAATGTCGAGCGCAGCGAAAAGCCCCTTTGTCATTTCTTGCTGTAAGGCGGCCTGTGACAGCCGGATTTGTTAGGTAGTAAGTTCAGCGAGGATTTTCGCTACCGCTTCATGCGGATTCGGATGCGTCGTGATCGGTCGACCAATTACCAAATAATCCGCGCCCGCGTCCAGCGCTTGGCGCGGCGTCATCACGCGCTTTTGATCGCCGGCGTCGGATCCCTTTGGCCTCACGCCCGGTGTCACGATCTTAATTTTGTCCCTGAACTCGCCGCGCAGCATTTTCACTTCGTGTGGACTGGCCACCAGTCCATCGATTTCTGCATCGACACCTAATTTGGCCAGGCGCAAGACCTGATCGTCGACTTTGTCGGCGATTCCAATTTCGCACAGCGTTTGTTCCGTCGCGCTTGTTAAAACGGTCACACCCAGGATCGACATGCTATTTGCACGAGCCGCGGTCGCGGCGCGGATCATTTCGCCTCCGCCGCTCAAATGAATGGTGAGCATGTGCACGCCGAGATTACTCGCGGATTCGACTGCTCTCGCGACCGTGTTCGGAATATCGTGAAGTTTGAGATCGAGCCAAATTTTTGCACCGGTGGATAAGACTGAGCGCACAATTTCGGGGCCTTCGGCGGT
>WNEL01000650.1_pt1 | contig 14520 bp, 10 predicted proteins | sample 5399991 | NCBI WGS metagenome assembly WNEL01 (sample SAMN13153325, study PRJNA577476) | soil metagenome | isolation source: 20 cm grassland meadow soil pre-rain plot 2 | place: USA:California | collected 2015-09-08
TTCCGGCTCCGGGAATTTCCCCCCTTCGAATCAGGTATTCGCCTGATCGTCCCCGCGTGATCGGGGGCGTACTCCACATTTGTCCACAGCGTCTCGCATCGTGGCCGTCGAGCGCTCGAAGGGGGAGTCTATGCTAATCCAGCGCGTCAACAGACTCGCGGAGATCGCGAGAAGAAACCGTCAAGAGATCATCGCGGCGGCCCTGAGCCGGCGCGAGATGTTCAAGCTCGGGCTCCTGACGAGCGCCGGATACCTCGTGGCCAAGAAGGGGTTGAGCGCGCGCGTGTCGTCTGCGGACGACAGCGACGTCTGCAGCAGCCCGCCGACGAGGGCGTTCGTCGAGTTGCTACCGACGCCGCGCGACGGGACCATGCCGATCCAGACGCCCGTGCCGGTGAGCGCGCTGAGCCCGACTCCGTCGGTGAACCCGGTTGCGGGCGAAGGCCGGAAGATACCCCATCAGGCCTTCACCACGTTTCCCCCCAAGGTGTTCTACGGGGTGACTCAGAAGGCCGGGCAGGTGAGCGTATCTCCGAGCCTCCCGCTGCAGACCCTCTGGGGGTTCTCGATCGGCACGCCTGGCCAAATTAATCCCAAGACAGGCCAACCCTATCCGATCAGCGTTCCGGGGCCGCTCTACGTCGCGCACTACGGTCAGCCCGTTCTCGTGAGGAACTTCAATGCGCTGCCGCCCCGTGCTCAGAACGGCGGCTTCGGGCTTCCGTCGGTCACCACGCACCTGCACAACGGCCACACGCCGTCGGAGAGCGACGGCAACCCGATCGACTTCTTCGAGATCGGACAGTTCTACGACCAGCACTACCCGAACGCGCTGGCCGGATTCTCCGTCCAGCCCTTCGCGCCTACCGGCGACATCAACGAGGCGATGAGCACGCTCTGGTATCACGATCACCGCGTGGACTTCACCGCGCAGAACGTCTACAAGGGGCTGGCCGGGTTCTACCTCTTGTTCAACCAGTTCGACACGGGCGACGAGGCCACTGGGTTCCATCTTCCCAGTTTTCCAGCCTTCGACATGCCGATGATATTCGCCGACAAGTGCTTCGACCGGAGGACCGGTCTGCTCTTCTTCGACCTGTTCAACCTGGACGGTATCCTCGGCGACAAGTTCACCGTGAATGGAAAGATCCAGCCGGTGCTCCACGTCCAACCGCGCCGCTACCGCTTCCGCTGGCTGGACGGCGGGCCATCGAGGTTCTACCAGTTCTTCCTGACCGACCTGAATCACACGAGCGCCCACAACCTCTTCTGGCAGATCTCTAGCGACGGCAACCTGCTGCCCAACCCGGTCCAGGTCGAGAGCGTCCGGCTCTCCGTGGCCGAGCGCGCCGACGTGATCATCGATTTCAAGCCGTTCGCAGGCCGGACGATCTACCTCGAGAACCGCCTCGTGCAGACCGATGGCCGGGGCGCGATGGATCACGAAATCCGTGCCGCGGGCAACGGTGACCTCGTCCTTCAGATCGTTGTCGCCGGAGGCACCGTGGCGGATGGCAGCGTGGATCCGGCCACGAATCCGAAGTTCTACTCGCTGCCGAGCACCAGCGCGACGGATCCCACCCTGGTTCCGCGCGTCAAGCGGACGTTCGTCTTCTCCGACAGCGGCGGCGGCTGGCAGATCAACGAGCGGTTCTTCGACGGAAACCACCCCCGCTTCATCGTCCAGGAGAATACGATCGAGCAGTGGACACTGATCAACGACGGTGGCGAGTGGGAGCACCCCATCCACAGTCACCACGAGGAGTTCCAGGCCCTCACGATCAACGGTCGGCGGCCGGCCACCTCGCCCCTGGTCCAGATCGGCCGCCGCGACATGCTCAGGCTGGAAGCGGACGGCCAGGCGACGCTCTTCAGACGCTTCCGTGATTTCACGGGGAAGTATCCGCTGCACTGCCACAACACCATCCACGAGGACCACGCGATGATGCTGCGGTTCGACGTCGGGCCGATCGGGGACACCAAGCAGAGCCCGTAGGCAGACTCGGAGAAAGGAGCCATCGCCATGACTGCTATGACGAGACGCACGTGCCTGGCTCTCTCTGCGCTGGCGCCCATCGCGGTGGGAGCGCTCACCCAACCATCTCGAAGCGACGACAACGTGTCGTCGCGGGAGGTCCTCCGAGACCGCTACTTTCCCAATCTTGTTCTCACCACCCATGAAGGTCGCTCGGTGCGCTTCTACGACGATCTGATCAAGGACAAGATCGTCACCCTCAACTTCTTCTACACGCAGTGCGAGGACGGGCGCTGCCCCATGGCCACGGCGAACCTCGTGCGCGTGCAGAAGCTCTTGAAGGACCGTGTGGGCCGGGACATCTTCATGTATTCGTTCACCCTCACGCCCGAGCACGACACACCGGCGGTGCTCAAACGATACGCCAAGGCGTACGGCGTCGGGCCGGGATGGATGTTCCTGACCGGCAAGCCCGGCGACATGGAGCAACTCCGCCGGAAGCTCGGCTTCGCGTGGGCGAACCCGATCAGGGACGCGAGGAAGGCGAGCCATACCGGGACGCTGCGGTACGGCAACGAGCCGTTGCAGCTCTGGTCCGCCTGTCCGGCGTTGTCCAAGCCGGAATGGATCGTGGAGTCGATGTCCTGGCTCGACGGCCCGAAGGAGCCACGGGTGAGCTGAGTCGCGCGGGAGACGTGACGCTTGTCGAGGACTATCGCCGGCCGAGAACGGTGAGAACCACGGCGGCTTGCTCGCGGACCCAGGGGTGAGCGTCGGAAAGCGCCCTGGCGACGGCGGCCGCAGCTCGTGAGTCCCCGATCACCCCGAGCGCACGCGCTGCACTCTCGCGAACGCGCGGGTTGGGGTCGCTCGTCAGTGCCTGAACGAGAGGATCCACGGCAGAAGCTTCCCACGTATTGCCCAGCGCTCTCGCCGCGGCGTCACGCACGAGCGCGCTGGAGTCCTGCTGGAGCGCCTGGACGAGAGGCCCCACCGCCGTCGCGCTCCACGTCTTGCCCAGCGCGCGCGCAGTCGCCTCTCGAACATCGAAGTCGGGATCCGCGACGAGGGCATCGCCCAAGGGACCCACGGCCTGCTCGCTTCTGAGCTTTTCGAGCGCCTTGACGGCACTCAAGCGCACGGTCGCGTCGTCAGCCTCCGCAAGCGCCTGCGCCAGTGGCCCCACGTTGGTCACGTCGTACGTCCGCCCAAGCGTCGCCGCGGCGCGCTTTTGTGAAACCGTGTTCCGGTCGTCGAGCAGGTCCTTCGTGGCGTCTGCGGCGAGCCGACGCCTGGTGGTGGCGGAGATCGTCCCCGCTTCCGCCTCACGCACCGCCGCCGGTGCTGAGCTCACGCTGCTGCTGGCGCCCGGATACACGTGGATCTCGCTCAATCGCGCCTGTGGCGCCCGCGCGCTTGCCTGTCGGGTTTCCGCGCGTGCCTCTGAGTAGACGAACACGGCATTCGTCGTCCTCAGAATGCGTCGCAGGGCCTCCTCGAGCGGGGCGTCACGAAACGTGACGGTGACCATCTCATCGAGCGGCGCGTGAAGAAAGATCTGGATTCCACCCTGGCGGGCGATCGTCTGCACGAGCGCGGGAAGCGGCGATTCGACGACCGTTGCCGTGACCCGGCCTTCGCGGACGTCGATCGGCGCCGCGACCCGAGCGACGGCCGCCAGCGCCTCGGCGCCGGGCAGCGCGGCCTGCACGACCAGGAGGACAAGGAGCACTCTCAGACGATGCGCGTTCAACCGGGGTCCTCCAGGGGGAACGAGGTGGGTCGCCCTCGTTGCTGAGGGCGACCCGCGTACTACACCTCGCTCGACGTCCGTCACTTCAATTCTTGACCCGGCAGCCGACGGTGGAGCTGGCAACGGTCTGTCCGCTCGCGTTGATGATCGACCCGGTGACAGCGTTGCCCTGGATGAATGATGCCGGGATACTCGTGGCGCCGGCGGCCACGTCGTTGGCATTGCTGTCGAAGTCGAATTCGACCTCATCGCCGACCGCGTTCTTCGCCGCAGCCGTCACCGAACTCGCCCCCGACGTCGCCGTCGCCGTGTACGAGCCGGCCGCGAGGTCGTTGCCATCGACCGAGATCTTCGAGCGGTCCGCCCTCTTCTCGCATCGCACCCGAACGCTCGCCGCATCAGCGGTCACGAACATGCCCAGAAGCAGAGCCACGCCCGCTGTCACTGCAGTACCAACCTTGCCTCGCATGATTCCTCCTCCATCGTTTTGGTTTGTTTGTCTGTCGCTGCGCTATGCCGACAGCGCTGAGCGCAAGTCGCATAGTTCGTGCCAGAGCTGCGAGATCAGTCGACGATCATTGGTGCGGGCGCAATTCCTTGCGAGCACGCGCGTTAACGACCGACCCACCAGGTGAGTGCGAGCACGTTGTGCGACGCGCTCGGCGAACTGGGGGATCTCACCATGTGTCATTTGCCACCCGGGCTCTTTGCCCCACCTCTCGCGCCCCGATTTCGATCGTTGACGATCGACCAGCGGCTTCAGCGCTCGAATTCACGACGTCGCAGCGTGCGAATCTGCGTGCGTATCACTCGCGACATCAGGCCTGGCATCTGCCTTGCCTGCGTCAGGGGCATGGTGCAACAGAGCAGCACCGAACGATGAAGGAGGACGTGTCTGACGGCGGCCAGTTGACTCCGGGGCTCAGGTCTGCGATGAATTCCCCCCATGGCTTGGTTGAGCGGGTGGGGCCGGGACGTTTCGCTGACGCGCCAGTTCGGGCTCCTGAGCCTGGTCGTCGTCGGGCTGATCACCACGACGTTCTGCCTGGTCATCTCGCATTCGCTCAAGCAGGACCTGCTCGAGCGGGAGTGGAGCACGACGGCAGACTTCATCCGGACGGAGGCGATCCACAACCTGACGCCCTCCGACTTCGCGGAGCCCGAGCACCCGGCGTCCCAGGCGCGGTTTCTCGAGTTCTACCTGCGCACGGTCGTCATGCCGGAAATCGTACGCGTGAAGATCTACGACGCCGGGAAGCGTGTCGTGTGGTCCGACGAGCCACGCCTCCTCGGCGAGGTCTTCGCCGACAACCCCGAGCTCAACGCCGCGCTGGCCGGCCTCACCACGGTCAACGTGGAGCTACACAAGAAAGGTGAGAACAAGTACGAGCCGGAGGACGGGGGGCTGGTGGAGGTCTACGTCCCCATCGTCTTCGGTGACGGCTCCCCCGTCGGGGTCGTGGAGACGTACAAGCAGCCGATTCGTGTCTTCGCCAACATCCGACGGGGACAGATGACCGTGCTCACCACGGCGGTCGTGGGCGGTGCCACGCTCTACCTGTGCCTGTTCTGGATCGTCCGCCGAGCCGCCCGGCGCATCGCCAGCCAGCGCCGTTCGCTGGAGAGCCATACGAAGGAGCTGGCGGCGGCGAACGAAGAGTTGTGGGCCGTCCAGCATCAGCTCGTGGCCAGCGAGCGCATGGCGGCCATTGGAGAGGTGGTGGCCGCGGTCGCCCACGGTATTCGCAACCCGCTCGCCAACATTCGTGCGTCCGCGCAAATCGCCTTGCTCGACCACGGGCCGGCGGCCGGGTCGTCGCACGGTAACGGAAACCTGATCCAGATCATCGGCGAGGTGGATCGCCTGGAAGGGCGGTTGAAGGACCTGCTTCGATCGGTTCGACCCACGGAGCGGCAGACCATGCCGTTCGACGTCAACAGCGTGGTGCGCAGCGCTCTGCGGGCCTCGTCCGGCCGCATCGACGAGGCGGGCCTCGCCGTCAACGAGGCGCTGGCCCCGGCGCTGCCCATCCTCATCGGAGACCCGGCGCTGCTCGAGCAGGTCTTCGTGAACCTCATCGGCAACGCCATCGAGGCCACGGCCAAAGGAGGGGCGATCACGCTCACGTCGTACACGCACGTCGCCACCGAGGGCGTGCCCGAGGCGGTCGTCGAGGTCCATGACACCGGGCTCGGCGTGCCCGCCGAGGAAGTATCGAAGATCTTCGACTTGTTCTACACGACGAAGGCTCAGGGCAGCGGCCTCGGGCTCGCCATCGCCAGGAAGTTCGCCGAATCCCAGGGGGGCTACGTCAGCGTGGCCAGCGGCCTCGCCGGCGGTGGGACCTTCGTCGTCACGCTCCCGCTGCGCGTGAAGGCCTGAGCGATGGCGGCACTCGTCCTGATCGTCGAGGACGAAAAGATCCAGGCCGAATCCATGTCCATCTACCTGGACCGCCAGGGCTACAGCTCCGTTTTTGCCCTGTCCGGGGAGGAGGGCCTGCGTCGCGCCGAGGAGGCCAGTCCGGACGTGGCCATCGTCGACCTGCGCCTTCCGGGCATGGGCGGCCTCGATGTGCTCAGTCGGTTGCGTGAGATCACGCCGGGCAGCGAGGTCATCATGCTGACCGCGCACGGGACCGTCGGCTCCGCTGTGGAGGCGATGCGGCGGGGCGCGTTCGACTATCTGAGCAAACCCGTCGACTTCGACGAGCTGCGCGTCGTGGTGGACAAGGCCCTGACTCACCTGCGACTGCGCCGCGAGCTTTCGTACCTGAAGGCGCGCGACGGGGCGGCCACCGGGGCTGAGATCGTCGGCGAATCCGCGCCGGTTCGCGCGCTGCGCGCCGACGTGGCGCGCATCGCCACCCTGGAGGCGGCCGAGGGTATCGCGCCGACGGTCCTGCTCCTCGGTGAGACGGGAACCGGCAAGGGACTCGTGGCGCGCGCGCTCCACCATCAGAGTCCGCGCGCCTCCGGTCCGTTCGTCGACATCAACTGCGCGGCCATTCCGCCCGCGTTGCTCGAGGCCGAGCTCTTCGGCTACGAGCGCGGCGCGTATACCGATGCCAAGAGCGCCAAGCCGGGCCTGTTCGAAGCGGCCGAGGGTGGCACCATCTTTCTCGACGAGATCGGTCACATGGACCCGGCGCTCCAGATCAAGCTGCTCAAGGTCATCGAAGACCGGACGGTCCGGCGACTGGGAAGCCTGAGGCCCAAGGCGGTCAAGGCTCGCATCGTGACCGCCACCAATCGCGATCTGGAAGCGGCGGTGGCCGAGGATGCGTTCCGCCAGGACCTCTATTTCCGCATCAAGGTCCTGACGCTCGAGCTACCACCTTTGCGGGCGCGCGGCAACGACGTGCTCCTCCTGGCCCAACACTTCCTCGCCGATCTGAGCCGTCGCTACGGCCGACCCGTCAAGACGCTCACGGCGGAAGCGGAAGCGGCGCTGCTCGCGCACGCGTGGCCCGGCAATGTCCGAGAGCTTGCTCACGTCATGGAGCGCGCGCTCCTGGGCCGGTCGAAGGACACCGTGGACGTCGACGACCTCGGCCTCAAAGCCACGAAGCCGGCGGCGCCGGTGCTGGTGGCGGCGGATGGTCGGGTGCAGATCGATTTCTCGGTGGGCGGCATCGTGCTCGAGGACGTGGAGCGCCAGCTCATCGTCGAAGCGCTCCGGGCGTCCGGCGCCAACCGCACGCAGGCCGCCAAGCTGCTCGGCATCTCTCGTGACACGCTTCGCTACCGACTCGAGAAACATCACCTGCTGGGAGACCCCGGCGCAGGCTAGCGTCCGGACGGGGGCGCGTCGATCAGTCGTGGCGGTGGCCGGTCCCCCGGTCGAAGGTCCACGTGAGCGGTCCGCGGTCACCGCGTAGCGCCTCGCGACACTCCTTCGTCGCGATCTCGTCGATCGCGGTTCCCTCCGACGTCAGCACGACGCCATAGGCCCCACGCGCGACCGTCGCGGAGATCTTGCCGTCCAGCACGTCCGCCAGCACCGACATGGAATTGCGGTCGAGCGGGTCGCCATACCCGGCGCCGCCGGCGACGTACTCCCAGAGCTGATCGCCCGGGTGGAGCACGATCATCTTCTTGGACGGCAACGCTTCGCGCGTGCCGTCCTTGCGCAGCACGAACGCGCACGCCCGGGCGCCTGGCGCGCCGCCTTCGAGGCCCCACGGAGACGACGCGAAGCGCTCGCTACGGTGCGAGATCAGCACGTCCGTCGTGGTGGCCTCGAAGACCTTCTCGAGGCCCAAACCGCCGCGGAACCTCCCGGCGCCTCCCGAGTCCCTCCACACACGCAGGCGCGGGATGCGCAACGGGAAGTTCATCTCCACCGACTCCACCGGGATGTTCATGCAGTTCGACACGTCGGTCTCGATGACGTCGATGCCGTCCTTGTCGGGTCGCGCGCCCATGCCGCCCGCGGCCAGCTCGCTCGCCACGAACGGCCGGCCGCTTTCCGGATCGCGACCGCCGAAGGCCAGGACGAGCAGCGTGCCCGAGCTCGCCGCCGGCATCCGACCGGGCAACGCGCGCACGAGGGCGCCCAGGATCGTGTCGGCGATGCGCTTGATCGTCGCCGTCCGGCAGCTCACCGGCGCCGGCGGCGTCGGGTTCACAATGGTGCCCTCGGGCAGCACCGCGTCCACCGCGCGGAAGCAGCCGCCGTTGTTCGGGATCGACGCGTCCGAGATCGCGCGCACCGCGTAGTACACCGCCGACATCGTGGAGGCCGGCACCGAGTTGAACGGCCCAGTGACCTGGCGGTCGCTGCCCGTGAAGTCGAACGTCATCGATGAGCCGCGCACGCGCACGGTCACCGCGATCTTCACGCGCCGCCCCACGTTCACGCCGTCGTCGTCGAGATGATCCTCGAAGGCGTAATCGCCGTCGCGGATCGCCTCGATCTGCGCGCGCGTGAGACGTTCGGCGCGCGTGAGCAGCTCCTCGACGTAGGCGACGACGGTCTCGGCGCCGTGCGTGGCGACGAGCTCGCGGAGCCGCAGGCCACCCAGACGCCCCGCCGCCACCTGGGCCATGAGGTCGCTGGTGAACACGTCGGGCAGGCGCACGTTCCGCGTGAGGAAGCGCAGGAGGTTCTCGTCCAGCTCGCCGGCCCGGAAGAGCTGGGTGGGCGGGATGATGACGCCTTCCTGATAGAGCTCGGTGGCATCGGTGGGCACGCTGCCCGGCGTGCGGCCGCCCACGTCCTGGTGGTGACACATGGTGCAGGCCAGCGCCACCGCCTGGCCATCGGCGAAGACCGGGACCGCCAGCGTGATGTCGGGCAGGTGCGTGCCGCCGTCGTAGGGATCGTTCAGGAGGAAGGCATCGCCGTCCCGCATGCGCCCGGGTGGAAAGGCGCGCACGAGGCGTTGCGCCGCGAACTGGAGCGCCCCGAGGTGGATGGGAATGGCCGCCGCCTGCGCGATCGTCTCCCCGCGCGTGTTGAAGAGCGCGGCCGAGGCGTCCAGTCCCTCCTTCACGATCGGCGAGGCGGCGCTCTTGAGCAGCGTCAGCTCCATCTCGTCGGCGATGGCGTCGAGGCGATTGCGCAGCACCTCCAGCAGAATCGGGTCGATGGGCATTCAAGCTCTCCGGAGGCGCAGGTTGCCGGCGTCGTCCACCACCGCCGTCACGCCCGGCGGGATGACCGTCGTCGTGTCCATCTGCTCGACGATCGCCGGCCCCGCCAGGCGTGCGCCGAGCGGCAGGCGCGCGCGCTCGTAGATCGCCGCGCTGACGAACCCGTCGAAGTACGCGCGCCGCTCGCCGACGCGCGCATCGTCCAGCCGGCCGTGCGCCTGCGCGGACGGACGCACCACCGGCCGCGGCAATCGATACGTGTGCACCGCCCGGAAATTGACGAACTCCACGGTCTGCTGCGTACGCGCGTAGCCGTACACGCGCTCGTGCACCGCGTGAAAGGCGGCGACGATGTCGGGCACCCGCTCGGCGGCGACCGGAGCCGCGATAGGGACCTCCAGCTCGTACGCCTGGCCGACGTACCGCATGTCGGCCGTGTAGGCGACGTGCACGTCAGCGGCCGCGACGCCCTCCTCGTGCATGCACGCGCGGCCGGCGGCGTCCAGCTCGGCCAGGCAGCGATTGACGGCGGCGAGATCGGCGACGTCGGTCCGCGCCTGCAGCGTCCGAGCGTGGTGATGCTCGATCGCCGCGGCGAGCAGACCGAACGCGGCCAGCACCCCGGGCGCCTCGGGCACGAGCACCTCGGCCATCCCCATCTCGGCCGCGAGCGCCGCGCCGTGGACCGGGCCCGCGCCGCCCAGCACCACCAGCGAGAACTGGCGCGGATCGTATCCGCGCTTGATCGTCACCAGGCGGATCTGGTCGGCCATGCGCGCGTTGATCACGCGATGAATGCCGGCCGCGGCCGTGATGGTATCGACGCCGAGCCGGCGGCCGATGGCGCCGACCGCGCGCTCGGCGGCGCCGACGTCCAGCGTCAGCGCGCCACCGGCGAAACGCTCCGGGTTCAGATAGCCGAGCACGACGCTCGCGTCGGTCACCGTCGCGGCGTCGCCACCGCGGCCGTAGCACGCGGGCCCCGGCTCGGCTCCCGCGCTGCGCGGCCCGACACGCAGCCCCCCGGCGGCGTCGATCCACGCGATGCTGCCGCCGCCGGCGCCGATCGTGTTCACGTCCACCATCGGGGTGCGCACGGGGTACGGGCCGATCGATCCTTCGCTGGCCAGCAGCGGCGCACCGCTCCGCACCACGGCGACGTCGTTGCTCGTCCCGCCCATGTCGAGCGATACGAAGTCGCGCACGCCCGACCGTTCGGCGGCACAGCCGGCTCCGATCACCCCACCGGCCGGACCCGACAGGAACAGCGTCACCGGTTGCCGGGCGGCCAGCGCCGCCGACACGATGCCGCCGCGCGACCGCATGATGAGCGGCACGGCGCGAATGCCGAGGCCGCGCAGCGTGTCCGCGAGCCCGGCGAGGTAGCGCTTCACCACCGGGCCGAGATAGGCGTCGAAGGCCGTGACGCACAGGCGTTCGTACTCGCGGAAGGTCGGGTCGACCTCCGACGAGAGTGACACGCTGATCTCCGGCGCGATCTCCGCGCAGAGCTCGCGCGTGCGCTGCTCGTGCGCGGGATTGACGAAGGAGAAGAGGTAGCACACCGCGATGGCCTGCACGCCCTGAGACCGCAGCGTCTGGACCGCCGCGCGCACCTGCCCTTCGTCGAGCGGCACCAGCGTGGCGCCGCGCGCGTCCAGGCGCTCGCGGATGCCGACCCGACGCCGCCCGGGCGCGAGGAAGCTCGGCGTCTCCGGGTCCATCTCGAGGTCGTACATGCGCGAGCGCTTCTGGCGCCCCATCTCGAGCACGTCCTCGAAGCCCTCGGTGGTGAGGACCGCGGTCACCGCGCCCTTCTGCTCGAGCACCGCGTTGGTGGCGACGGTCGTGCCGTGGATGAAGCGCTCGACGTCACCGGGCGGGGCGCCGGCGAGGGCCAGGACCTTGCCGACGGCGGCACCGATGCCGTCGAGCAGGTCCTTGGGCGTGCTGGGTACCTTGGCGAGCGCGAGCCGGCCCTCACCGTCGAGGGCCACGATGTCGGTGAAGGTGCCACCGATGTCGACGCCGATCTGCACGTGTTCTCCTTCCGGGCGCATCACGTTATCACGGGCGCCAGGGACCTTGACGGCAAGCGTGATCGCACCGTAGTCTCGCCCCGCATCGAGCGAGGAGAGACCCATGGCCGATCACAAGCTGCCGTCCGACGCCGACGTTCGATCCTGGATCCGCGATCGCAGCAACTGGGGACGCTGGGGCAAGGACGATCAGCTCGGCGCCTTGAACCTCGTCACGCCGGCGAAGCGAGTGGCCGCCACGCGGGTCGTGCGCAACGGACGCAGCGTCTCGCTCTCGCGGCCGTTCCCCAAGGAGCCGGGGCCAAACAACGCCTACCCGGCCCAGCACTACATGCGGACGGTGCCGCGCGGGAAGGGCGGTTTCGCCGCTGACTACTACGGCATCTTCTATCACGGCATCGCCTCGACCCACATCGACGCGCTCTGCCACACCTGGGACGAGGGCGGGATGTGGAACGGGCGCGATCCCAAGAAGGAAGTCACGTTCGAGGGCGCCACCTTCGGCGGGGTCGAGCACTGGAGCGAGGGCATCATCACGCGCTGTGTGATGCTCGACGTCCCGCGCCACCGGGGCGTCGCGTCGGTCACCCAGGACGCGCCGGTGCACGGGTGGGAGCTCGACGAGATCCTGAGCAAGCGCGGGATCCGTCTCGAGCCCGGCGACGCCGTCGCCGTCTACAGCGGACGTGACGCCTGGCAGGCCAACAATCCCGACACGCCCTATGGCCGGCCGTTCGGCGGCGGCCCCAACATCCGCCCGGGCCTCCACGTCTCGTGCCTGCCCTTCCTGCGCGACCACGACGTGTCGCTCCTCGTCTGGGACATGCTCGATCACCTCCCGATCGGTTACGACATCCCGTGGGCCGTCCACGCGGCGCTGTTCGCGTACGGAGTGGCGCTCGTCGACAACGCGCTGCTCGAGCCCGCGGCCAAAGCGTGCGTGGAGGAAGGACGCGACGAGTTCATGCTCGTGATCGCGCCGCTCCGCGTGGTCGGCGGCACCGGATCGCCGGCCAATCCGCTGGCGGTGTTCTGAGATGAAGATCACCGGGATCGAGACCTTCGTCGTCGACGCCGGGTGGCGCCCCTGGCAGTTCGTCGCCGTGCGCACCGACGCCGGGATCACGGGCTACGGCGAGTGCTCGGACGGACGGAATCCCTACGGTGTGGTGTCGACGGTCCACGATTTCGAGGCCGTCCTCCTCGGCCAGGATCCTCGTCCCGTCGAGATGCGCTACTGGGATCTCTACCGCGCATCCCGCCAGAGCCCGGGCGGCATCGCGGCCAAGGCGATCGCGGGCGTGGAGCTGGCGCTCTGGGACATCAAGGCCAAGGCCCTCGGGGTTCCGGTCTACGAGCTCTTCGGAGGACCGGTGCGCGAGCGCCAGCTCGTGTACTGGTCGCACTGCGGGACGTCGCGCGCGCGCAGCGCGTCGCTCATCGGCGTTCCGCCGCTGCGCTCGATGGACGACATCGCCCGCCTCGGCGAGGAAGTCGTGCGCCGCGGCTTCCGCGCGCTCAAGACGAACATCGTCTATCCCGGCGACCCCGCGCACGTGCACTTCGGTGGCTTCGGCGGCGGCCCGGGCACGACCGATCAGAACGTCACGACCGAGATGCTCGAGCACATCGTGACCCTGCTCGGGACGTTCCGGCGCGCCGTCGGCCCCCACGTCGGGATCGCGCTCGACCTCAACTTCAACTTCAAGCCGGAAGCGGCCCGCCGGATCTGCAAGGCGCTCGAGCCGCTCAACATGATGTGGGTCGAGATCGACATGTACGACGCTCAGGCGCTGCGTCAGATCAAGGACGGAACCTCGGTGACGATCTGCTCGGGTGAGAACCTCTATGGCCTGCGCGGCTACCGGCCCCACTTCGAGGCGCGCGCGATGGACGTGGTGATGATCGACGTGCCCTGGAACGGCTTCGCCCAGTCGAAGAAGATCGCCGACCTCGCCGAGAGCTACGAGCTGAACGTCGCGCCCCACAACTACTACAGCCACCTCTCGACGCTGCACTCGGCCCATCTCTGCGCGTGCGTGCCGAACGTCCGGATCATGGAGATCGACATCGACGACGTCCCGTGGAAGGACGAGCTGGTCGATCAGCCGCCGACGATCGAGCACGGCGAGGTCGTCATCCCCAGGCGTCCGGGCTGGGGCGCCAACCTGAACGAGGATGTCGCCCGCAAGCATCGCTGGGAACGCGGGCGCCCGCCCGGGTACACGGACCGCTCGTGACGTCCCGCTCGCGCGACGGCGCGCCCGCGCGGGCCTGAGCTCGCTCGTGGAGATCGGCTTCTTCTTCTGGCCCTACGAGCCGGAGTACACGGCCCGCATGGCCACGCTCGCCGACGAGCTCGGCTTCGACATGGTCGGCGTGGCCGATACGCCGGGCAACGCCATGGACCCGTGGGTCGCGCTCACCCTCGCCGCTCAGCGCACGCGTCGCGCGCGGGTCGCTGCCTGCGTCACCAACGCCGTGACGCGCCATCCGGCGATCACGGCGACGGCGGCGGCGTCGATCGACCTGATCGCGCCCGGCCGCACCGTCCTCGGCGTCGGCGCGGGGCACAGCGGCGTCGCCAACGTCGGGAGCGCGCCGGCGCCGGCCGCGGCGCTCGGTGAAGCGGTCACGTTCATGCGGCGGCTGCTGCGCGGAGAGCGCGCGTCCTGGGCCGGCGGCGTGGCCGAGATTCCGTGGCGACGCGGGACGGTCCCGGTGTACGTCGCGGCCTCGGGGCCGAAGGCGCTGCGAATCGCGGGCGAGGTGGCCGACGGCGCGTTCGTGAACTACGGCCTCGGCAAGGAGCAGGTGGTGGAGATCGAGGCGGCGCTGAGGGCGGGCGCCAGCGCGGCCGGCCGCTCGCGAGGTGACGTCGAGACGTGGTACGTCGCGTGCCTCGACTGCGCCGAGCGACGGGACACCGCCTTCGCGAAGCTCGGCAACATCCTGGGCTTCGTCGCCGCGTACGTGCTCGGCCCTGATCCCGAGGCGCGCGGCGTTCCCGCGGCGCTGATCCCGGCCGTGCACGAGCTGCGCCGCACCTACACCACGCGGCAGCGGGCCATGGACGGAGCGCTCGTCGAGCGGCTCGGCCTCTTCGACTACTTGCGTGCGCGGCTGGCGGTGGCGGGCACCCCCGACGATTGCGT
>WNEL01000660.1_pt1 | contig 14467 bp, 13 predicted proteins | sample 5399991 | NCBI WGS metagenome assembly WNEL01 (sample SAMN13153325, study PRJNA577476) | soil metagenome | isolation source: 20 cm grassland meadow soil pre-rain plot 2 | place: USA:California | collected 2015-09-08
TGCCTCCGCGTCGACGGCGACGAACTCGACGTTACGCAGTCCCGCGGCAGCCGCCGCCTGGCGCGCGGCGGCCAGCGCGCTCTCGTCGCGGTCGATGCCGATGACGCGATCGCAGCGTGGCGCGAGCGCCAGCGCGAGGCGTCCGCGGCCGGTGCCGACGTCGAGCACGGTGAGGCCGCCGAGTCGTTCGTCCGCGAGCAGCTTCAGGAAGGCCGGGCTGATGCCGCCCGCGGTGAGCGGTGCCATCGGCTTTCAGTCATCCGGTGACGGCGCCCTCGGACGCGCTCGATACGAGCCGCGCGTACTTGGCCATCACGCCCCAGGTATAGCGAGGCTTCGGCTTCTTCACGGCCTTGAGGCGCTTCTTGAGCTCGGCGCCCGAAAGCTCCACGTCGAGGCGCCGCTTTTTGATGTCGATCACGATCGTGTCGCCGGTTTTCAGCGCGGCGATCGGCCCACCGTCGGCGGCCTCGGGCGCGATGTGGCCGATCATGAAACCGTGCGTGGCGCCGGAGAACCGGCCATCGGTCATGAGCGCGACCTTGTCGCCGAGCCCGGCGCCCTGGATGGCGCCGGTGACGTGCAGCATCTCGCGCATGCCGGGGCCGCCCTTGGGCCCCTCCCAGCGGATGACGATGACGTCGTTGGCCTTGATCTTCCCGGCCTTCACCGCGGCGAAGCAGTCCTCCTCGCGATCGAACACGCGCGCCGGCCCGCGGTGCGCGTCCTTCTTCTGCCCGGAGACCTTGGCCACGCAGCCGTCGGGCGCGAGATTGCCGCGCAGGATGACGAGGCCGCCCTCGGGCTTGATCGGGTCGTTCAGCGCGCGCACGACCTTTTGCCCCGGCGTCTCACGTGCGGCGCGCGCTTCGTCACCGATCGTGCGGCCGGTCACCGTCAATTCCTTCTCGTTCAGCAGGCCGGCGTCGAGCAAGCGCCGCGCGACCAGGCCCATGCCGCCCGCCTCGTGCATCTCGGGCGCCGTGTAGCTGCCCCACGGCTTCATGTCGGCGAGCAGCGGCGTCTTGCGCGAGATGCGATCGAACTCGTCGATGGTCAGGGCGACGCCCGCCTCCTTGGCGACGGCGAGCAGGTGCAGCACCGCATTCGTGGAGCCGCCGGTCGCCATGACGCCGGCGATCGCGTTGTAGAGCGCCTTCTTCGTGATGATCTGGCGCGGCGTCAGCCCTTTACGCAGAACGTCCATGGCCAGGCGACCCGTCTGGTAGGCGATCTCTTCCTTGCGCGGATCCGGGGCCGGCACGTCGTTGAAGCCCATGGGCGAGACGCCGAGCATCGCGAACGCCGTCGCCATCGTGTTGGCCGTGAACTGGCCGCCGCACGCGCCCTCGCCCGGGCACGCCGCGCACTCCACCGCGTGCAGCTCCTTGTCGTCGATCTTTCCGGCGTTGCGCGCGCCGATGGCCTCGAAGATGTCCTGCACGGTCATCCGCCGGCCCTTGTACTCGCCGTACATGATCGAGCCGCCGTAGAGCATCACGCTCGGCAGATCCAGACGCGCCATGGCCATGACCATGGCCGGAATCGTCTTGTCGCAGCCCGATAGCGTAACGAGCCCGTCCAACAGATGGCCGCGGGTCACCAGCTCGACGGAATCGGCGATCCAGTCGCGGCTGATCAGCGAGGCCTTCATGCCCTCGGTGCCCATCGCAATGCCGTCGGTGACCGAGATCGTGTTGAACTCGATCGGGGTACCGCCGTTGGCGCGGATGCCCTCGGCGACCTTTTGCGCGAGCTTGCGATGATTCGAGTTGCACGGCGTCAGCTCGATCCAGCAGTGCGCGATGCCGACGAGCGGCCGCGAGAGGTCTTCGTCGGTGAAGCCGACGGCGCGAAAGTACGAGCGCGCGGCCGCGCGGTCGGCGCCGTCCAGCAGCGCGCGACTCTTGTGGCGGGGATCGAACGTCATGGCTGCCCTCCGGTGAGGTGCGAGTGTACCCTTACGCCGGCCGCTTGGCGACGAGGAACGTGAACTTGCCGTGCTGGACGACCTCGCCGCGCTGGTTGATGACCTGGCGCTCCTCGACGATGACGCCGCCGTCTCTCATCGAGCGCTTGATCGTGGTCTTCGAGCGGCTGTGGATGGTGTCGCCCACGCGCAGCGGCAAGTCGACGACCCACTCGAACCCCATGAAGGCGAGCACGGCGAGCGGCGGCTGCGGCACGCGCCAGCCGAGGCCCGTGGTGAGACACAGCGGCAGGAGATCGGGCACCAGGCCGTGCTCGCGCGCGACGTCCCCGGTCAGCCCGCCGTAGAGCCCTACGTGGGCTTCGGTGAGCGTCATGGCCGGCGTCTCGAGCACGCCGTGCAGGACGACGTCCTCGAAGTAAAAGCGGGGCGCGGCGAGACTCACGTCGTCCCCTAGGGGCTGCCGCGACGACGCTCGACGATCAGGTCGGTCTCGCCCTCCTGCACCACTTCGCCGCGCTGATTGACGACCGTGCGCTCGAGCGTGACGAGGCCGCGGTCGGGCTTGGAGGTCTCCTTCTTCGCGGCGACCTTCGCGCGCAGCCGGATCGTGTCGCCGATCTTGATCGGCCCCTTGAACTTCCAGCGCAGACCGACGAAGGCCAGCGTGGCGTAAGCCTGCGTCGCCCGCGTGAACAGCCCCGCCTGGATGGAGAGCCCGAGCAGACCGTGCGCGATCCGCTCACCGAAAATCGATTGCTTCATGAACTCGGCGTCGGTGTGCAGCACATTGTAGTCGCCCGAGAGCCCGGCGAAGAGCACGATGTCGGCCTCGGTCACCGTGCGCCCCGGTGACTCGTATTCCTCGCCCACCTGGATGTCGTCGAAATACCGTCGCGGATCGGTCATGGGCCCTTACTTTATCGCGCCGACGGTGAATCCCGCGATAAACCGATCGAGGAAGAAGCTGTAGACGATGGCGATGGGAACGCTGGTGACGAGACAGGCGGCCATCAGCGAGCCCCAGTAGTAGACGTCGCCCCGGACCAGGGCGACGGGCACACCGACGCTGACCGTCATGCGCTGCACGGAAGAGATGAACGTGAGGCTGTAGACGAATTCCTGGATCACCAGCGTGAGCGCGAAGATGACGACCGTGAGCAGACCCGGCACCGCCAACGGCAGCACGATGCGCCAGATGGCGCCCGCCCGACTGCATCCGTCCACCATGGCGGACTCCTCGATCTCCTTCGGCAGGCCCTTGAAGAATCCCATGAGCAGCCAGGTGCAGAAGGGAACGGTGAACGTCGGGTAGATGATCACGAGCGACCACAGACTGTTCTGCAGGCCCAGCAGCGACACGAGCCGCGAGAACGGGATGAACAACAGCGTGGACGGCACCAGATACGTGAGAAAGATGCCGATACTCAGCCGCTCGCCCCACCGCCCCGTCAGCCGCGCCAGGCTGTAGCCCGCCGGCACCGCGAGCAGCAGCGTGATGCTGACCACGAGCAGACCGACGACGAGGGTGTTGCGCAGCCACGTGAGGTAGAGCGTTTGACCGAACAGGATGCGCAGGTGGTCGAGCGTCGGCGGCAGGTTGAAGATGAAAGGGTTGTGGGCCACGTTCGTGGCGCCGACGTACAGATCGGCGTTCTGCTTGAACGACGTGACCACCATCCAGTAGAAGGGGAACACCGCGAAGGCCAGGAAGAACACGATCGTCGCGCGGTGCACCACCGTCCCGGCGGCGCGGCGCGCCACCGACCTCGCGGCCATCACACCACCTCCGCCCGTCGGGACGATCGCAGCATCACGATGGCCAGCACCACCAACACGGGCACCAGGAAGATCGCCACCGCAGCGCCGCGACCGACGTCGCCGCCGAGCACGCCGTCCTGGAAGGCCAGGCTCGCCAGCACGTGCGTGGAGTTGTACGGCCCGCCGCGCGTGAGCAGGTAGACGACGCTCATGTCGGTGAACGTGAAGACGACGCCGAAGAGGACGGCCACGGTGAGGATGGGGCGCATCATCGGAATCTCGATCTGGAAGATGCGCGCCAGCGTCCCGGCGCCGTCGATGGCGGAGGCCTCACGCACTTCGTTCGGGATGGAGGTCAAGCCCGCGAGCAGGATGACCGTCGAGAACGGCAGCATGCGCCAGACGTGGATGGTGATGATCGCGACCATCCCGAGCGTCGTATCGCCGAGCCAGTAGTACCACTGCCCCGGCCCGAGCCAGCCGACCACCTTCAACAGCCAGTTGATGACACTGAAGGTCGAGTCGAAGATCCAGAGCCATCCCAGCGTGGCCAGCGAGATGGGAGCCGCCCACGGCATGAGGATCACGAAGCGCGCCAGGGTCTTGCCGAAGAACGGCCGCATCAGCGCGCGCGCGAGCACGTTGCCGAGCACCATCACCGCCGCCTGCGAGACGAACGTGAACACGAACGTGTTGCGCAACGCCCGGCGAAAGACGGGGCTGGCGACCACGTTCTTGAAGTTCTGCAGGCCGACGAACGAAAACTCGAGACTGCCCGCGGAGGAGTTCGTCAGGCTGAGGAAGAGCGCGAGCAGAAACGGCAGCGCGACCAGCAGCGTGATATACAGCAGCGCGGGCGCGAGCATGAACACGCCGAGCCGGCGATCCGCGCGGCGGATCGTCTGCCCGGCGTGGAGCACCGGCGCGGCGGAGACGGTGGTTGTGTTCATCATCGCCTCCGCCGCGTCCGATCGCGCTTACTTGTCCTTGCCGCCGCCGGGCACCATCTTCTTCTGGCGCCACTTGTCGAAGATCTGCTTGGCACGTGTGGACGCTTCCGCCATCGCGTCCTTCGGCGACAGAGCGCCGGTGGCCGCCTTGGCGAACATGTCCGTCAGCACGTAGGTGTCGAAGATCTCGCCCTCGGCCGGGTTGGCGAAGCCGGGATACCCGAGGTTGGTGGACCACGGCAGCGATTTCGCGAGCAGGGCGAGCTTGTCGGGCGGAGTCGAGCCGAATGGGTCCTTGTTGCACTGAGCGGCGATCCACGCCGCGCCCGACTCCTGCTTGCGGTTCAGCGGCGTATTCGGCTCGGCCGCCGCCCCGAAGAACGACGGGAAGTTGTACAGCTTGGAGCCGAGCATCGAGTCGCGCGAGGCATCCACCAGCGCCACGAGGAGTTCCTTGGCAAGGTCCTGGCTCTTGGAAAACTTCCACACGACGTAGCCGCTCATCACGTGCTCGGAGGCCAACTGAGTTCCCGTGGGCCCCTTGAGCGCGGGCGTGAAGAAGTAGTTCGCGAGCACCGGCAGCTTGTTGTCCTGGGCCGTCCGGTACGCCGAGATCGAATTGAGAATGTAGGCCGTTTCCTGCGCGTTGAACGCCTGGTTGTTCGAGGCGGCATTCCAGGACAGCACCGCCTGCGTCATGCCGACCGAGTACAGCTTCTTCGTGTATTCGAGCGCACGCAGCGTCTCGGGAGAGTTGAGGACGACGTTGCCGTCCTTGTCCTGAATGGAGCCGCCGTGGCACCAGAGGATGTTCCGCACCGCCATGTTCGAGTCGATATCCTGGCTCAACCCGACGCCGATCGGGATCTGCATCTGCGGCGCGACCTTCTTGATCTCCGGCGCGGCCTTCACGAGGTCGTCGTAGGTCGACGGGCCGTTCTCCATCCCGATCTTCGACCACACTTCCTTGTGATAGTTGCCGGGATCGGGCACCCACATGTCGGACAGCGCGAATTGCTTCTTGGTGAACGGGTTGTACGTCGAGCGATGCGCGAGCTCGACCTGCTTGCCGTACTTCTTCTCGAGCGCGGCCACGACGTCGGCCAGATCGATGACGTGCTCCTCGAACGCGGACGCCAGGCCGAGGAACATGTGCACGTCGTGGCCCGACTGCGCCGCCACCTCGGCGGTGGCGCGCGGCACGACATCGGCGAAGCCGACGTGGTCCACCGTGACGTTGACGCCACGCTTGGCGCCCCACTCCTTCGCCCACGGATCGAACCACTTGTCGTAGGCGGGCACGAAGTGGCTCCACTGCAAGATCTTCAGCTGGCCGTCCGCCTTCGCATCACGGACGAAGATCGTGGGACCGGCCGCGGCGGCGACGGCGCCCACGGCGACGAGCTTGGTCCCTCGCACGACGAACTGCCGACGGGTCTGCATCACTACCCCCCTCGTTGAGGTCGGACTACGGCCGACGGGCGAAATCGAAATTGAGCCAAGAATACCACGGGCTTGACACGCCTCCGCCGCGCTGCCTACCATCGCCGCCACTCATCCACGGAGGCCTGCCCATGACGACTCGCCGTGAGTTCCTGAACCTCAGTCTCGTCGCGACCGGCGCCGCGCTCGCGCCTTCCCTCGCCGCCGCGGGTGGGAAAGCAACGACGAAATCGCTGACCACTGTGCGCGAGAGCTCGTTCATCAAGGCGTTCGACGACTTCTTCGTGAAGACGCTGGCGCCGGAGTACGAGAAGCTCACGGGCATCAAGGTCGGCTACGAGGCGGTGAGCGTCGGCGGCATGCTGACGCGGCTGACGACGATGGCCGAGACGAAGTCCGGACCCGAGATCACCGGCACCGGTCTCAACTGGCCCTTCCTGTTCGACAACGCGCTCGCCGATGTCAGTGACGTCGCGGGCGAGGTCGGCAAGAAGCTCGGCGGCTGGCACGAGATCGTGCAGGACGTCGTCGTGGTCAACAAGAAGTGGAAGGCGGTTCCCTGGGGCAACATCGGGCAGCTCGAGGTCTACCGCACCGACTGGTTCAAGGAAGTCGGCGTGACGAAGTTTCCCGACACGTGGGAAGACCTGCTCGCGGCCGGCCGGCTGCTCAAGAAGAAGGGCCATCCGTTCGGGTTCGAGATCGGCCACGGCTTCGGCGACAACCACGGCTGGATGTACCCGCTGCTCTGGTCCTACGGCGGCCGTGAAGTCGACCGCGACGGCAAGACGGTGCTCATCGACTCGTCAGAGACCGCGAAGGCCGTCGACTTCTGCCGGAAGTTCTACCAGGAGACGATGTTCGAGGACGTGCTCGGCTGGACGGACGTGAACAACAACAAGGCGTTTCTCGGCGAGCAGATCTCCTGCACCAACAACGCGTCGTCGATCCTCGTGGTCGCCAAGCGCGACTTCCCGGAGATCGCGAAGGTCACCGATCACGCGCTGAACCCGCAGGGGCCCAAGGGCCGCTATCACCTGCTCAACGCGCAGAGTCTGGCCCTGCTCTCTTACGCTCCCGACCAGGCGGCCGCCAAGGCGTTCTTGCGCTGGCTCTACGACGACAAGCAGCTGTCGCGCTGGCTCGCCGCCGGCGACGCGTACTACGCGCCGTTCCTGCACAGCTACGACAACCACCCGATGTGGCAGCCGGAGCCGCGCTACATGCCGTTCAAGGAGTCGCTCAAGACCTCACGGCCGCACACGTGGCCCGGGCCGCAGGGCACGGCGGCGTCGGAGAGCGTTGCCAAGTACGTCCTCGTCGACATGTTCGCCAAGGCCTGCCGCGGCGACTCCACGAAGGACGTCATCGCGACCGCCGCCTCGCAACTGAAGCAGATCTACAAAGCGAAATAGGCCATGGCCGTCGGACCCGCAACGCTCGCCCGGCCGGCCCCGGTCGAGGGTCGGCCGGTCACGCTGCGTGGTCTGCTCGAGCGCGAGGGCGTTTTCTCGTGGCTCATGCTGGCGCCTGGCGTGCTGTTCCTGCTCGCCTTCGTCGCCTACCCGTTCTTCTACGGCATCTTCCTGAGCCTTCAAGATCGCCGCGTCGCGAGCGAAGGCGTCTTCGTCGGCCTCGCCAACTTCCGCACGCTCGTTCGCGACGCCGTGTTCTGGCAGGTGACCGGCAACACGCTCAAATACGTCGCCATCACCACCGTGCTGAAGTTGACGGGTGGGCTCGCGATGGCGCTGGTGGTGAACCAGCGGTTCCGCGGGCGGAATCTGGTGCGGGCCGCCCTGCTGCTGCCGTTCATCGTGCCCACGGCACTCTCGACCGTCGCGTGGATGTGGATTCTCGACCCCACGTTCAGCGTCGTGAACTGGCTGCTCGTCCACGGCGGCCTGATCAGCAGCGGCTACTCGTGGCTGGGCAACGCATCGCTCGCGATGTGGTCGCTGATCGTCGTCAACACCTGGCGGGGCATGCCGTTCTACGGCATCACGCTGCTGGCGGGGCTGCAGACCATCTCGCCCGATCTCTACGAGGCGGCCTCCATCGACGGCGCGAGCACCGTGCAGCGATTCCTCTACGTGACGCTGCCGGTCATCAAGCCCGTGCTGATCATCGTCACGATGTTCTCGGTGATCTTCACGTTCGGCGACTTCCAGCTGATCTACGCCCTCACGCACGGCGGGCCGGCCAACGCCACCCACGTGTTCTCGACCTGGTCGTTCGACATCGGCATGTCGGCCGGCTTGCTCGGCATGGGCGCCGCGGTGGCCCTGGCCATCCTGCCCGCGCTGGTCGTGCTGATCATCGGCCTGACGATCTACCTGAGGCGGGAATGATTACGCCCGTCGCCCCTGCCCGACCGTCGGGCGCCGGAGGCCCTGCGCAGGCGCCCCGACGGCAAATACAATGATCGGCCCGCAGGGATTCTTAGCGCGGGCGCGAGCGCTGTACCTGCCGCTGGCGCTGCTGCTGGTCGCCATGCTGTTTCCCTTCTACTGGATGCTGATCACGTCGATCAAGCCCAACCGTGAGCTCTACAGCGCCAAGATCATGCCGCTCGTCGTCCACCAGCCGACACTCAAGCACTACATCGACCTGCTCTACGAGACGAATTTCCTGACGTGGACGTACAACACGATGCTGGTGGCGGTGGTGACCACACTGGCCTCCGTCGTGATCGCCACGATGATCGCCTACCCGCTCGCGCGGCTCCGGTTTCCGGGCGCGGCCGTCGTCGCCATCGGTATCGCGGCGACGTATCTCGTCCCCCAGCCGCTGCTGTTCATCCCGATGTCGGACATCATCAATCGGCTGGAGCTCGGCAACACGCTGACCGCGGTCATGCTGACGTACCCGACGCTGCTGATTCCGTTCTCGGCGTGGCTGCTCATGGGCTACTTCAAGAGCGTCCCGCGCGAGCTCGAGGAGGCGGCACGCATCGACGGCGCCAGCCGCTTCCAGGCCATGACCCGGATCGTGCTGCCGCTGTGCACGCCCGGGCTCCTGTCGGCCGGGATCTTCTCCTTCACGCTGGCCCAGAACGAATTCCTGTACGCGCTGATCTTCCTGGCCAAGAGCGAGGTGCGCACGGTGCCGATCGGGGTGGTGACCGAGCTCATCCGCGGCGACGTCTTTTACTGGGGCCAGCTGATGGCGGGGGCGCTGCTCGGCTCGATCCCCGTGGCGATCATCTACTCGTTCTTCGTCGACTACTACGTCGCCGGTCTCACCGCCGGCGCCGTGAAGAACTAGCGGACGCGCGCGGCCCTCATCCTTTCACCGAGCCCGCCGTGAGCCCCGCGACGTAGTACTTCACGAAGAACGAGTAGATCAGCACGACGGGCAGCGAGCCGAGGAGGGCAGCGGCCATGAGCTGCCCCCAGTAGAACGCGTCGCCGCGGATCAGCTCACCGGTGACCCCGACGGGGACGGTCCGGATCGTCGACGTGTTGAGGAAGAGGAGCGCGTACAGGAACTCGTTCTGGGCCAGCGTGAACGCGAAGATTCCCGCGGAGAGAAAACCCGGCGTGCACAGCGGCAGGATCACGCGGGTCATCGCGCGCCACCGGCTCGCGCCGTCGATCAGCGCCGCCTCCTCCAGCTCCTGGGGCACGGTCTTGAAGTATCCGATCAGCAGCCACGCACAGAAGGGCACGAGCAGCGTCGGATAGGTCAGCATCACGGCGCTCAGCGTGTCGCCGAGCTTCATCCGGTTGATCAGATCGGCCATGGGAACGAACAACAGCGTCTGCGGAACCAGGTACGTCACGGCGACGGTGATGGCGAGCAGGCCGGCGGCGGGAAAGCGCATCCGCGCGAGCGGGTACGCGAGCATCACGCCCAGCAGCAGCGAGATGATCGTCGAGACGGTGGCCACCAGCATCGTGTTGCCAATCCAGATGACGAAGTTCGACTCCTTGAACAGACCGATGTAGTGGTCGAGCGAGGGATGGCGGATCCAGAGCGGGTTGGCCGTGGGGTCGTAGAGCTCGGCGTTGCCCTTCAGCGAGGTGGCGGCCATCCACGCGAACGGAAACAGCGCGAACACGAACAGCACCGTCAGCGGCAGCCAGAGACCGAAGAACCGTCGCGACCAGGTGAGCTCGCCGACCACGTCAGCGGCGCCGCACGTACGAGCTCATCGCGAGCAGCACCACGCCGAGCACGGGCACCATGGCCAGCGCCGCCGCCGAGCCCATGCCCATCTGCCCGCTGCTCATGCCGACCGAGTACGCATAGGTCGCCATGAGATGCGTGGCGTTGGCCGGGCCGCCGCCGGTCAGGACATACACGAGCTGGAAGTCGAAGAACGTGAAGATGATCGAAAACGTCGTGACGATGAAGATCACCGGCATCAGCAGCGGCAGCGTGACGTAGCGGAAGCGGCCCCACCATCCGGCGCCGTCGATCGTGGCGCTCTCCATCAGCTCGTCGGGAATGGTCTGCAACCCCGCCAGGATCGTGATGCCGAAAAACGGCAGGCCGCGCCACGTGTTCACGAGAATGACGGAGACCATCGCGAGCGTGGGATTGCCGAGCCACGACGGCCCTTGCTTGACGAGGTCGAGGAACATCAGCAACCGGTTGAACAGGCCCATGCCCGGATCGAAGATCCACTGCCACGCCACCGTGCTGAGCACCGTCGGCACGATGAAGGGCAGCAGCAACAGCGCGCGAGTCATTCCCTTCAACCGGAAGTTCTGGTGCATCACGAGCGCCATGCCGAGGCCGCCCACGAGCTTGAGCACGGTGGCGGCCGCCGTGAAGCGGAAGGTGTTCCAGACGGCCTGCCAGAAGATCGCGTCGTTGTAGAGGTTCAGAAAATTGTTGAGGCCGACGAAGGTGGCAGGCTGCGCGACTGGACGCCTGACGAAGCTCAGGTAGACGCCGTAGCAGAACGGGTAGCCCAGAAACAGCAGCAGGAACAACAGCGGCGGCGCCAGCATGAGCCAGCTGAACACGGCCTCGCGCTCCAGCCACTCGCGTAGCCGAAAGGCGCGCGCGCTCGGCACCGCGCGCGCGGCGGGCCGTGTCGCTTCAGCGACTCGGCTCATCTCTCATCCGAAGATCTGCTTGAGCCCCGTGACCGCCTCGGCGATGACGGTTTTCGTCGGCGTGCCCGTGCACGCCTTGGCGAACATGTCGATGACGATCCACTTGTTCACGACCTCGCCAAATCTACGATCCGCGGCCGCCGGCCAGGACACGAGCTTTCCGGTCTCGAGCACCTTCTGATAGGGCTTGAAGCGCGGCTCCTTGTTCCACTCCTCGTCCTTGTCGTAGGCGTGCAGGAACGGCGCGTGGTACATCTGCGCCGAGCGATACCACGCCGCCACCTGCTTGGGATCCATCAGCCAGCGCAGGAAGTGCTTGGCGGCGGCCGGATCCGGCGTGTGCGCGAAGATCCCGTGGGTGACCGGCACGAAGCTGTGGAAGCGTCCCTTGGGCCCCTTCGGATTCAGCGCATGGTCGATGACCTTGCCCATGTCCGGCAGGTCGCGCTTGGCCGAGATCAGGATGGACATCGCATTGTTGGTGGCCGAAATCTGGCTCGTCAGGAACGCCTTGTTGTTGTGCGGGTCGAGCCAGCCGATGCAGTCGTCGAGGCACGCATCCTTATAGAGCTTGCGCACGTAGTCCACGGCGCGCGCCGTCTCGGCGGAGTCCAGGGTGACGGTCTTGCCGTCCTTGGCCACGACCTGCGCGCCGAAGCCCCAGAGCAACGGCAGAAGCCACGAGTTGTTGTCGGCGTAGCCGTGCCCCATGGACATGCCGTACGGATGGCCGGCCTTTTTCAGCTTGATGCCGACCTCGAGGAACTCCTCCCACGTGTCGGGGAACGTGGTCGCGCCCACCTGATCGAACCAGTCCTTGCGATACACCATGCACTGGCCGATGTTGCCGAAGGGCACCGACTTCCACTTGCCCTCCCACACCGACAGGCCCTCGATCTCCGAGTACCAGCCGCCCTGCTGCTTGCCCACGTCCTTGGCAATGTCGGAGACGTCGAGCAACCCCTCGCGGTAGAGCCATTCCTGCTGGACCCATGCCGCATCGACCGGCGCCTTGCTCTCGACGATCGACACCGTGCGCGGCACGGCCGAGCCGCCCGCGGCCACGATCTCGTAGACGACCTTGATGCCGGTCTCCTGCTGGTAGCGGGGGATCAGGACCTTGTTGAAGTGCTCGTCGAACTCCTTCACGTATGAGGACTCACGCAGGAACGTGATTTTTTCGGGCTTGGCCTCGGCCTTGCGCGGCCGCCAGCCGGCGCCCACGGTGGCACCGGCGGCGCCGACCGCGCCGAGCTTGAGGAAATCGCGACGGGACGTCGAGCCATCCGAGCCGTGGTTGCGCGCCATGTGTCCCTCTCCTGGAAGACCGATGTGGCGTTCGGGTCCTTCGATGCGCGTCACGATCTGCCGGAACGCTGATCGTGTCAAGTCCGAAGCTCTCCTTGCACCGCCTGACGGGTCGGTCTACCGTACTGCCGTGCGTTTCGCCGATCCCCGTTTCGAGCCCATCTGGGCCAAGGTCCGCGCCGGCACCCGTCTCGAGCGCGCGGACGGCCTGGCCCTGTTCGAGTCCGACGATCTCCTCGGCATCGGTCGCATGGCCGATCACGTGAAGTCGGGGCGCGAGGGGGACCGCGTCTACTTCGTCATCAACCGTCACATCACGCCCACCAACGTATGCGTGCTCTCCTGCGCCTTCTGTGGCTTCGCGCGGAAGCCCGGGCAGGCCGGCGCCTACGAGCACACGATCGAGGACATGGTCGCGATGGTGCGCGACGAAACGCGCGAGGTGCACATCGTCGGCGGCCACCATCCCGACTGGCCGTTCGAGTACTACGAGCGGATGATCCAGGCGATCCACGCCGCGCATCCCGCGGTGCAGATCAAGGCGTTCACCGCGGCCGAGATCGATTACTTCTGGCGCCGCTGGAAGATCGAGCCCAAGGACGCGCTCGGCCGCCTGAAGGCGGCGGGGCTTCAGTCCATGCCCGGCGGCGGTGCCGAGATCTTTTCGCCGCGGCTCGCCAAGCTGCTCAAGTACACGGGCAAGGCCGATCCCGAGCGCTGGTGCGAGATCCACGGCATCGCGCACGCGCTCGGCATCAGGACCAACGCGACGATGCTCTACGGCCACGTCGAGACGCTGCCCGAGCGCGTCGACCATCTGCTGCGGCTGCGCGACCAGCAGGACGCCTCCGGCGGCTTCGTGACGTTCGTCCCGCTCGCGTACCAGACGGCGGCGACGAAGCTCGTGGCGCGCCAGACGCCGCCCGCGGACAGCCTGCGCACGATCGCCGCCTCGCGACTGCTGCTCGACAACTTTCCGCACGTCGAGGCGTACTGGGTGACGCTCGGCGAGGAGACGGCCTCGATCGCGCTGCACTTCGGCGCCGACGACGTCAACGGCACGCTCGAGGACGAGCGCATCCAGCATCTCTCGGGCGCGCAGACGCCGGCCGGTGTCGCGCGCGAGCAGCTCTTCCGGATGATCCGCGACGCCGGCAAGATCCCCGTCGAGCGCGACGCCCTCTACAACGTCGTGAGAATATGGAACGAGACCAGCGATTAAAAAACCGCTTCACCGCTACGCGAATCGATCGAGATGAGGGCCACCACCTCCTGACCGACGCGCCGCTCCTCGAAGTCGGCGCGCGCGCCGCCGAGGCGCGCTTCGCGCGCCGGCCGGGCAAGGTCGTGACCTTCGTGATCGACAGCAACCCGAACTACACGAACGTCTGCATCACCGACTGCCAGTTCTGCGCGTTCTACCGCAAGCCCGGCGATCGCGAGGCGTGGACGCTCACGGTGGACGAGGTGCTCGCGAAGGTCGACTCCGCGGCCTCGAAGGGCGCGACCACCGTGCTACTCCAGGGCGGCCACAATCCCGCGCTGCCGCTCGACTACTATCTGACGCTGGTGCGGGAGACGCGGAAGCGGTTTCCCCAGGTCACGCCGCACTTCTTCACGGCCTCGGAGATCCACACGATGGCGCAGGTGGCCAGCCTGCCCTTCACGGACATCCTCGACCGCCTCTGGGACGCCGGCCAGCGGACCATTCCCGGGGGCGGCGCCGAGGTCCTCTCCACGCGCGTGCGCAGCCGCATCGCGCCGAAGAAGGGCGGGCCGGAGGCGTGGCTCGAGGTCCACCGCGAAGCGCACCGCCGCGGCTTCAAGTCGACGGCCACCATGATGTACGGCCACGTCGAGACGGTGGACGACCTCCTCGACCACTTCGACGCGATCCGCGAGCTTCAGGATATGTTCGGCGGCTTCACCGCGTTCGTGCCGTGGTCGTTCAAGCCGGGCAACACGCTGCTCGAGAAGTGGATCAAGCAGTACAAGGGCCCGAACAT
>WNEL01000661.1_pt1 | contig 14456 bp, 12 predicted proteins | sample 5399991 | NCBI WGS metagenome assembly WNEL01 (sample SAMN13153325, study PRJNA577476) | soil metagenome | isolation source: 20 cm grassland meadow soil pre-rain plot 2 | place: USA:California | collected 2015-09-08
CAGCTTCAAGCGCTTGTTAGGCGGCACACTTTTGAGGCGCAGACCCGCGTAAGCGTCTCACCCAGACCCGTGGCAGCTCGGCGATCGCGAGCTCGCCGACAGACGCTGTTTCGCCTCGCAGGCCCGCATTTGACCAGACAAGGACGCGGACGTGGGAAGTGTCGCGTCGGCTGAGAGCAACGGCAGGCGCTGCAGTGGGAGAATTGATGTATAGAAGGCCTACGAGTGCGTAGATGCGCGTCGCGGGGCTTCGGTCGGCGAAGAGGCGGCGAAAGACACTGTCGGCGCGTGGGTTGGCCGCGATCGTCCGCAACGCCTGAAGGAGGCTCTCAGGGTCAGGACAATAGAGGGAGTCATCCACAATCGTAACCACCGGTGTCGTCCGTAGCGCGTGCAGCGCATAGCTGAACGGTGCCAAGCGCGCCCACCAGAAGCTCACGGCGGCCCCGGGCGGACGATCATGCGAGGAGACGATCGGCGTGAGGCTGAGGGCACCGACGAAGACGAGACTTGCCAACATGCCAACCCACGCGCCAAGTGGTGGCCTGGTGATCATACGCCTGCTCTCGAGGAGGAGCTTGAACCGAATCTAGTGGGCCGAGATTGCCAGGTGATTACAGCTGAGTGACGAACTGCTGGTGTGTGCCGCCTAACGGATCGCGCTTAAGCTGCGGGGCGAGCGCCGGCGGGCGCAAGCTGCCCCACCCTGCGGTACGAGCTCGGTGGCGCACAAACGTACGCTTCCCCTGAAAGCCGGCCCCGCCAGCTTCAAGCGCTTGTTAGGCGCCATCTTTATCCGGGACCCTTATCTTGACCTTGGTGCCATCGGGCAAATCACGCACCTCGCGCGCAAATCTCCCAAGGGATGTGAGACCCTGAATTGCTGGGACGGCCGCATAGGACCGTTCCGATTCACTAGTGTCAACGAGGAAAGGCGGATACACAGACAAGAGCTGGCCGGGTGCCAGCTTACCGCCGTGGGACTGAAAGGTGAGAAGGGGTTGAAGACCCAAATAGTCGACCGGATCGACCGCGCAACGCTCCAGGAAGGAGGCGAAGTCGACGTGAAGCGGCTGGAGGTTACCAGCCTCTGCGCGAAGCCGATATACCAACCCGTCTCGCAGGACGAACTGATCACCCAAGGCATCTTGAGCGAAAGGAATGTCGGCGGGAGTGAGAGCGTCAAACAACACGTGAAGTGCGCTTGGGCCCTCGAGTGCGGCACGAATGGAGTGCCACTCCGGGTCAAGAACGGCCCCACGGACGTGGAGTCCGCCACCGAAGGCCACGAAGCCGTTTCGCGAGGCGAGGGATCTCACATAAGCCGCGGGCAATCGCGGCAGTATCTCGACGTCGTCGAGTGAGGGGCCTACGTAGGAAAGCTGGCCGATGTCCATAGGTAAACGTGATGGCGCCTAACGGCCCGCGCTTAAGCTGCGGGGCGAGCGCCAGCGGGCGCAAGACCCCGCCCTGCGGTACGAGCGGGCTGGGGCACCAACCCACGCTTCCTTTGAAAACCGGCCCCGTCAGCTTCAAGCGCTTGTTAGGCAGCCGAGGCATGGGGTCGCTCTCGGACCCCCCGCTATTCATAGTGAAGCAATAGAATCCCGCAGCCCGTCGCGCCATCCACCCAGACAAGCCCCCCTCCCCCGAGCGTATTCGGCTCCACCGGCATGAGCCGGACCAACCATCCCTCGGGGAAGCTGAGGCTGACCGATGAGTCCTTTCCCACAAGTCGTGCCACGACTCGCTCGACAGAATGAGGCTTGAGCACAAGGTCGCTTGAGGCGAAGAGGCTACGAGCCTGAGCTACTGCGAATGTACTGTCAACGTTGCTGCCGGGCACGACGCACCACGGAACCTGAGAGGCTCGCGCGATCGGGTGGGCGCTAGCCGAGGCTGTCGTACTTGCGCGACCGCACGCGATCAGGAGCCAGAGGGCAAACGGGAGGATCTTCCCTTCGAGAATAGTAGTGATCTGCCCTCTCATCGTGGCTGCGACAGTCATGCGTGGCTGCCTAACGGCTCGCGCTTAAGCTGCGGGCGACTCGCCCACAGGGCGCAGTGCAATTGAACGATAGTCCGTGCGCGCCGGCGCACAACACTCCGCTTCCCTTAAAGGGATCACCGCCCGACAGCTTCAAGCGCAGGTTAGGCGGCACCATTGGTGGCGAACGCACTCAGGGGGAGGCCGCCACCAGGACCGTACTGAAGTCCCCAGTCACACCGCCAACTTTTACAATGCGATGAGGCCTGGTAACCGTTACCCAAATACTCACGGGTGCCTGCGTGGTCGTCGGATCGGTCAGATCGCTCAGATCGGCTCGAAACACGTTGCGACTTCCACTAGGAATGGTGATGTGCTCCTCGCCGATAACCGTGAGTCGCTGGGTGACGATACCTTGATCTGTCTCGAACATGGTAAGAGCGTATTGTGCACCAGGATGCCAGTCCAACGTCAAGACCAGACCCATAAACGCCCGGCCGTCAAAGGCACCAGTGGGCAGGACTGTGTCGATAGGGATTTTTCTAGGTCCAGAATCCGTATAGAGCCACGCGACGCCGATGGCGTGTTGTCCACTGTAACGCACATCTGAGCCGAAAGATTTGCCCGACACCACGGTCGAATCCTGGGCCCGGGTGGGCTTCAGTTGGGAATCGAGTAAGACCTCCGCACTACCATGGTCGGCAGATCCCAAAGACATGCGTTCTATATACAGGAAGCCCGTCGCGGTCCTTTCCAGGGCGTGCACCTCCCATCCTCGCGACTGTCCCTGGACGATGATCGCGAAGCTGTCGCGGAACGGTGTGACCGCAGCGACATCGAATTGTGGCGCTTGCGGCTCCCCTTGCCTCTGAGCGATAGCGGGCGCCGTTAGCATCGGAGTTACCGAGCCGATAAGAACCGCGACGCGTCGTAGGCTCACATCCTTGTCCTTGAGCGGAGTCTGGCTGTGATGGTGCCGCCTAACGGATCGCGCTTAAGCTGCGGGGCGAGCGCCAGCGGGCGCAAGCGCCTCGCCCTGCGGTATCAGCTCGCTGGTGGACAAACGCCCGCTTCCTCTGAAAGCTGGCCCCGGCAGCTTCAAGCGCTTGTTAGGCCGCCGCATGCAAGAGGACCGCATCTTCAAGAACTATCACCAAGAATGCACGTCACGACATACTCGTAGATACGATATTCGCTGTACACTCCTCGGGGCGTGAAGGTCACGAAGGACAAGGCTCGCCCCTCGACCGTTCCAGTGTCGAGGAGTAGAATCGGATAGGCGAACCCGGGCAGGTGAAACGCGTTTAGCCCCTATACAGCCGATTCAAGCCCTCCTCGTACGTAGGCGCGCCACACCCGTCGCACTCGAATGCCTCGCTGTCCTCGAGGTGGTAGGCGACGACGTGCCCTGTGTCGTCATGGAGCATGAGAGCGCTCTTGAGCAAGCCATGCGTGGATGAGTCATACGCAGCATCGACGGAGTAGAAGCCTTTGACCGAAGAGACGACTAGAACCGTATCGCGATACAAGACCGACGCCTGAGGAATGGCGAATCGAGCTCTCACACCTCGGAGTTCGTTCGTGGTAGGAGATCTGAGGCCCAATCCTGCATGGACAACGGCGCCCGGAGGCTTCGAGGTGTAGAACGCCCGCTCGATCCTCGGATCGGGAGTCGAGTTTAGGTGGTATTCGGCTAGCGCTCCCTTTGAGTCGCACGCGAGGTGGTGCTCATGGGCCAGAAGGTTGTGCTCGCTCGGACTGACCGTGCGTTGGTACACTCCTTCTCTGATAAGAGAGTCGGTCGAGTAGATGTACAAGCGCGGATGCTTCTCAGCAGCGATGAAGTTTGTAGCGAGAAACCACCCCACATGAGGAGACTCGCCAAATTCGCTGCGGAAGATGCTATCGATATAGCGGCCCCGGCTGTCGATTTGCTCAACATCGGGGCCCTCACCGGCCGAATCAGTCGCGAATCTCTCAGGCCCAATGGCGCCGGAGTCGGGCGACCAGGCACGAATGGACTCTTGTTGCGCTGTCGCGGCTAAGGACTCGGCGACCCGCTGGGAGACAGTCTGTTGACGGTGCTCGCGACAGCCGTGGAGGCAGGTCCAGCAGACGACCAAGAGCGCGAGTGGATGACGTGCTGACATTAGTGAATGGACGTGGCGGCCTAACGGACCGCGCTTAAGCTGCGGCGCCTAGCTTGGTTCGTCACAAATAAAAGTCTACCCTAGCTGCCAGGCGCCGCCAGCTTCAAGCGCTTGTTAGGCTGCACCATCCATCACATCTCGAACGTTAAGGGGCTCCAGAGCAACAGTGGGCGCATTCTCGTCCCCAAACCACATCCGCAGCTCGTCGCCCTCCACACGCGTCCCAGGTTCGGCTGCACGCCCGTCCGCTGCGATCGGCCACTGTTGGCGCAGGATCTCCATGACCCCATCCTGAGCGCCATTGAGAATCGCCCACGCGGCGGTTTCGATCCGCTCGGCGAGTGACCGACCGTCTTTGTCGCCAATGATGGTCGCCCCCGCGGAAGCGTGGCGATCATCTGCTCCGCCGTACACGTCGACGCTCACCCCGTTCGACCGAACGGTGAATCCGGAGTGGACTACCTCGGCAAGCCGCGCCGCCATTTCAGCCGCGAATCGGTCAGGAGATGCGCGCTTCGCCATCGTCGTTTTGGTGCAGCCTAACGGATCGCGCTTAAGCTGCGGGCGCAATGGCCGCTGGCGCAAGGCGATTGAGCCGCAGACATAGAGGCTGGCCAGCAAGGCAACGTAATTCTTCCCTACTTGTGAGCGCCCGCCAGCTTCAAGCGCTTGTTAGGCGGCCCCTTCTTCATCTGGCGTCAGCTTCTTGATAGCACAGGCAAGCAATACGCCGATCTCATGAAATTCTTCGTCGGTCATACCTGGGCGAAGCTCGCGCATGCCGTGGAGTACGTTGGCCCCAGGGAACAGAGTGTCTCGTGGCTGAGGTGTTGGCAACTCGGATGCGTCTGGCCCCGCCTGCCGGAGCCAATCCCTCCACACGTGGGCGACATCCGCGGCGGCAGGCTCGAGGGCCTGCTGGCCGGTGAGATAGCGATCGACAATGGCGCGAAACTTCTCAATGAACGCATCCACGTGAACGCTCATGTTGGGGCCGCCTAACTCATAGTATACGTAGTCATCGGACTCTTCAAACCGATCTCCCTTGCAAGATAATCCCGTCGGGTTGGCGTAACGTGGACCTGCCTAAGTACCTGCGGCTCCCCAGGCTAAACGCACTGGAAGCCGTCCCGGCCCCCTGGGCAATCCTTGCAAACCACCAGCCATAATCCGCACGCTGTATAACCGCACCGGCGGACATCGTCGTTAGAGCGAATCGGCAGGGCTGCGGACGCCGAGTCCGCCACGGTTGAGCACGTGGGTGTAGATCATGGTCGTGCGCACATCGCTATGACCCAACAACTCCTGCACCGTCCGGATGTCATGACCCGTCTCGAGGAGCTGCGTGGCGAACGAGTGCCGTAACGTGTGACACGTCGCGCGCTTGGCGATACCCGCCTCGCGCACCGCCTCCGTCACCGCGCGCTGCACCACGCTCTCGTGAAGATGATGGCGCCGCCACTCCCCGCTCGCCTCATCCCGGTGTAGCCGCGCTGCGGGAAACACCCACTGCCATACCCACTCCCGCCCCGCGCTCGGCAGCTTCCGCCCGAGCCCGCCCGGCAGCTCCACGTAGCCTGCTCCTCGTAGCAGATCAGCCCGGTATCGGCGCTCGACGTGCCCCAGATGCTCCGCCAGCTCCCGGCGCGCGCGACCGGGCAGCATGGTGACGCGGTCCCGCGCACCCTTCCCCCGCCGCACCACGATCTCCCCCCGTCCGAAATCGATGTCCTTCACCCGCAACGTCAGCGCCTCCAACACCCGCAACCCGGACCCGTACAGCAGCAGTGCCACGAGGCGCGCCGTCCCCCGCATCCGGCCCAATACCGCCCGCACTTCCTCGCGCGTGAGCACCACGGGCACCCGACCCGGCTCCTTCGCATGCACGATCCCCGCCGGACGCGCGAACTGTCGCCCCAACACTTCCTCGTACAGAAACCGCAGCGCGCTCGCCGCCTGGTTCTGCGTCGTCGCGCTGACCCCTGCCTCGGCCAGACTCGACAGGAATTGCTGTACCTCGGCCCCGCCGAGCTGCGACGGATGGCGCAGTCCCGCAAACCGCACGAACCGACGCACCCACCCCACGTACGCCTCTTCAGTGTGTCGGCTGTAATGCCGCAGACGGATCGCCCGGCGCACCAGCGTGAGCAGCTTCGGCCCCGACACCATCCCTTACCCTACCGGCCCCCACACGGCGCCCACCCATCAGGACCGTGCACCCGACATCATTCCAACGCACCCCGCGGCGTCCTACGTTTCCCGCGTCCGTCAGGGAGTCCTTTACGATTTCCCGTTTCCCCTTTCCCGTCTCTGTGCTCTATCCGAGAGACGCTCAGGGTGAACCGGGAGCCGGAAACACATACCACGCAGCGCCCCTGAGCTGTGACGGCTTGGTCAGGCGCATCGTGGGCCGTCCCTCTTCGAGGCGGACCAGGCCGGTCACACGAACGCGCTTTCCCCTCCACTCCTGGAGGTTCGGGAACCGCGGAAGGACGGGGCCGACGATCAGGGCCGAGAACGTCTGATTGGGGGGCGGCGCCCCGAAATGCAGGAACACCCGCGAAGGTGCCGCCTCCGATATCTCAACGCTGACGACTGTCCCTTCTACCGTTACCATCTCATCGAGATGATCCTTCGCGGCCGAATCAGGCACGATGAGCTCGTGCGCTGGGTGTCTGGGCACCTGGGCGCGGACCGCGGTTGCGGCGACGATCAAAGCGATGATGACAAGGAGAGTTGCTGGTCGCATGGAATCGCTCCAGACGAGGTCGACGTTTCCTGTTTCCCGTTTCCCGTTTCTCGTTTCCCGGTCGTGGCTCACACCCCCGTGCTCCCAAACCCTCCCCCGCCCCGCTCGCTCGGCGGCAGCTCCGCCACCTCCTCGAGCTCCACCACCTCCACCCGCTGAAACACGAGCTGCGCGATGCGCGTCCCGCGCGTCACCACCACCGGCTCCGTGCCAAGATTGATCATCGGGATCATCAGCTCGCCGCGATAGTCCGAATCGATGGTGGCAGGGGCGTTGGGAAGAGTGAGACCGTGCTTCAACGCGAGCCCCGAGCGCGGCCGCACCTGCGCTTCGTAGCCGTCAGGTATCGCCAGCGCCAGTCCGGTGCGCACCAACCGGCGTTCGAGCGGCGCCAGCGTGAAGTCCGCCTCGGCGCTGTGCACGTCATAACCCGCGGATCCGGCCGTCTGCCGCGTCGGCAAGGGGAGTCCGTCGTGGTGCGGCAACCGTCGGACCCGCACCACCGGGGGTGGCGTCACGCGCGCGCCCCGGGATCACGCTCCACCACCGGGTCGAGCACCAGCGGCGGCGGCTCCTCCTCGATCAGATACCTGAACTGTCGGCGGAACTCCTCCACCGACACGTGGGCCGTCGCCGCGAACCGCGCCAGCTCGTGCGGGTCCTCGAAGTCGTCGCGCCGCAGCCGAATCATGTAGCGGCGCGCGATCGCGTAGCGCGTCGATGTGATATCCACCCGCCGCGTGCGCGTCCGGCCCGTCGCCGCATCCATCATCGCCGTAAACGGGATGGGGACGAACCGCCCCGCCTGCATCGAAATGACCGCCGCATTGCCGCCCCCCAACACGTACTTGGCGGCGCAGTAGCCCAAGTCCCGCGTGTACTCCATGTCCATGGGGATCGGATCGGCGCAGCGCAGCTCGTAGCCGATGTTCTTCGCCGCAATGGTCGCCTTCAGCCCGAACTCCTTCAAGCGCTTCTGCACCGCCGCCTTCAGGATCTCGCCGATGTTCACCTCGGCGATGCGGATGTTCCCATGCGTGTCCCGCTCGACTTCCTCGAAGCCCTCGAGGTCCGCGGGGTCGATCCCCAGCGCCAGCCCCTCGGCCACCACGGCGACGCCGTCGAGCCGGCCGTAGGACAACCGTTTGATGATCGCGCCCACGAGCGTGTCCACGACGGCCTTGAGCCGGATCCGCCGTCCCAGAAACTCCTCCGGGATCAGCGTGAGCGTGGCGCCCGCCGCCTTGCCGATGCCCACCGCCAGATGCCCGGCGCCGCGGCCCATCGTGATGACGAGGTACCAGCGCGACGTGGTCTTGGCGTCCACCATCAGGTTCTTCACGATCTCCACGCCGTAGTGGCGTGCCGTCTGGAACCCGAAGGTGTCCACGTGCGGTGGCAGGTCGAGATCGTTGTCGATGGTCTTCGGCACGTGGACGACCTGCAGCCGCCCCGCCGCCTTCTCCTCCAGCTTCATGGCGGAATAGGCCGTGTCGTCACCGCCGATGGTTATGAGCTGGGAAACGTTGAGGCGTAACAACGCCAGGACTGCGTTGTCGAGATGCGCCGGATTCTGGGTGGGGTTCGCACGCGAGATGCCGATGTAGGACCCGCCGCGAAAGTGGATCCGGCTCACTTCGCCGATGTCGAGCGGCGTCACGTGGTCGATGTCGCCCTGCATGATCCACTCGAACCCGTCCCGCACCCCGAGCACATCCACGGCCTCGAGCCGCGCCCGGATGGTAGCGGCCCCGATGACGCTGTTGATCCCCGGCGCGGGCCCGCCCCCGACCAGGATCGCCAGCGTCTTCCGCTCCGTCATCGCTTTCCCTTCACACGAGGGTCCTGGGATCCGCTGATGGTAAACCGAACGTCTCGGCGACCGCGGGATACACCACCTTCCCCTCGACCACGTTGAGGCCGAGGAACAACGCCGGGTCGTCCTTGCAGGCCTGCTTCCAGCCGCTCCGGGCCAGGCGCTTCGCGTACGGAAAGGTCGCGTTGGTGAGCCCGAGCGTCGAGGTGCGCGGCACGCCGCCCGGCATGTTGGCCACCGCATAGTGAATGATCCCGTCCACGATGTAGACCGGATTCTCGTGCGTCGTGGGCTTGCTCGTCTCGATGCAGCCGCCCTGATCCACCGCGACGTCCACGATCACCGAGCCCGGCTTCATGAGCTTCAGATCGTCCCGCCGCACGAGTTTCGGCGCCTTGGCCCCTGGCAGGAGCACCGCGCCGATGACGAGATCGGCCCGCTGCAGCTGCTCGACCAGGTTGTGGCGGTTGGAATACAGCAGATCGACATTCGAGGGGAGCACATCGGCGAGATAACGCAGGCGATCGAGCGACAGGTCGAGCAGCGTCACCCGGGCGCCCAGGCCGGCCGCCATTTTCGCCGCGTTCGCGCCCACCACGCCGCCCCCGATGATCAGCACTTCCGCCGGCAGCACCCCGGGCACGCCGCCGAGCAGGATCCCGCTCCCGCCGTACACCTTCTCGAGATACTTCGCTCCCTCCTGCACCGCCATCCGCCCCGCCACCTCGCTCATCGGCGTGAGCAAGGGGAGCTCCCCCGAGGCGAGCTGCACCGTCTCGTACGCGATCGCGACGATCCCCGACTTGATCACCGCCCGCGTGAGCGGCTCCGACGCGGCGAAATGAAAGTAGGTGAACACGACCTGACCCTTGCGCATGCACGGCCACTCGGGATCGATCGGCTCCTTCACCTTCACGACCATCTCGGCCTTGGCCCACACGTCGGCGGGCTTCGGCACGAGCGTCGCCCCCGCCGCGCGATACGCCTCGTCCGCGAACCCGGAGCCGATCCCCGCTCCCTGCTCCACCAGCACGCTGTGCCCGTCGCCCACCAGCGACTCGACTCCCGCCGGCACCAACGCAACGCGGTTCTCGGCGGTTTTTATCTCTCTTGGGACTCCAACAATCATGCTCGCTCCGCCGTACGTCGTTGCGTGACGTCTCTGTGTAACGCCTTCGTGTTACGTCTCTGCTTGACGCCTTTAGTCCTTCCCGAGCCAAACGACAGTCTGCCGCTCGGGGTCGAAGAACTCAGCCGCCACATCCGCGATCTCTTTTTCCGTGAGCCCCGCCACCGCCGCCAACACCTGGTCGAGGCTCTGGTACGGCTCGCCGTGGACCGGAAAGGCGGCCAAACGATACATCCGCGCCGACGGACTCTCCAGGGACAACATCAGCTGACCCTGGGTCTGCTGTTTCGCTTCGGCGAGCGCCTCGCCCGCGAGCCCCGTGCGCGCCAGCTTGGCGTACTCTTCGCGGATCGCCGCGGCGGCCTGGGCTGCCGTCTTGGGTTGCGTCCCGACGTACACGCCGGTCACGCCGACCTGCCGATAAAAGCTCGTGAACGCGTAGATCGCATAGGCGAGCCCGAGCTCTTCGCGGATGCGCTGGAACAGCCGGCTCGACATCCCGCCCCCGAACACGTTCGCCAGCACCAGGAGCGCGTACTTGCGCCGGTCGGCGTAGGGGACAGAGTCCGTGGCGAATACGATGTGAGTCTGGGCGGTGTCCTTGGCGTGGCGGGCCTCGGTGCCGCGCACGGCAGGTCGGATTGGGACCACGGGGGGCGTTGCACGTTCCACGTTGCCCGTTGGACGTTCGAACCAATCGAGCTTTCCGAGCTCCTCCAGCAGCCCCTCATGGGTGAGATTCCCGGCCGCGGCGATGACACAGTTCGCCGGGAAGTAGGCCCGATCGTGCAGCTGCTTCAGGTCACTCGTGGACATGGCGCCGACCGTGTCCCGGGTGCCCAGGATGGAGTAGCCGTAGGGATGCTCCGGCCACAACGTCTGGTAGGAGAGATCGAATACCTGATCGTCCGGCGTGTCCTCGACGGTGTTGATCTCTTCGAGGACGACGTTGCGCTCGAGCTCCAGGTCGCTCGCGCGCAGCACCGGATTCCTCACCAGGTCGGTGAGCACGTCCAGCGCCTGCGGCAGGTCGCTGTCCAGGACGCGCGCCTGGAATGCCGTGGTGTCACGAGAGGTGTAGGCGTCGAGCGACCCGCCCCGCGACTCGAGCGCCAGCGCGATCTGCTGCGCGGTACGGCGCTCGGTGCCCTTGAACACCATGTGCTCGAGCAGGTGGGAAACGCCCATCTTGCGGCGGGGCTCGTGAGCGCTCGCGCTGCGCACCCAGATCCCCACCGCCACCGAGCGGACGCTCGCCACCCGCTCGGACAACACGATCACCCCGCTCGGCGCGGTGGTCTGGGAGATCTCCCGGTCGAGCCGGACGGTCTCCATCAGTGTGAGCGCGCCGGCGCCGCCTCCGGCTTCTCGAGCAGCGCCTTACGGGAGAGGCGCATCCGCCCCCGCTCGTCCACCTCGAGCAGCTTCACCCGCACGTGGTCGCCCTTCTTCACCACGTCTTCGGTGCGCTCGGTGCGGCCGTGCTGCAGCTCCGAGATATGGAGCAACCCCTCGACTCCCGGCAGGATCTCGATGAACGCACCGAACGCCGTGGTGCTCTTCACGACGCCCTCGTAGATCTTGCCCACCTCGGGCTCCTGCACCAGCGCCTGCACCATGTCGCGCGCCCGCTCGCCGCCTTCGCCCACCGCGGAAATGGTGACTAGGCCGTTGTCGTCCACGTTGATCTCGGCGCCGGTCTGCTCCTGGATGCCCCGGATGGTCTTGCCCTTGGGGCCGATCAGGTCGCCGATCTTGTCCGGCCGGATCTGGATCGTGATGATGCGCGGCGCGTACTTGGACAGCTCCGAGCGCGGCTTCGGGATCGCCTGATCCATGATGTCGAGGATGTGCAGCCGCGCCTGCTTCGCCTTCTCGAGCGCCTCGGCGATGATCTTGAAGTCGAGGCCCATGATCTTGATGTCCATCTGGATCGACGTGACGCCCTGGCGCGTGCCCGCGACCTTGAAGTCCATGTCGCCCAGGGCGTCTTCGGTGCCCAGGATGTCCGTGAGCACCGCCACCCGGTCGGCTTCCTTGATGAGCCCCATCGCGACGCCGGCGCACGCGGCGGTCATCGGTACCCCGGCGTCGAACAGCGCGAGCGAGCCGCCGCACACCGTGGCCATGGACGACGAGCCGTTCGACTCGAGGATGTCGGATACGATGCGGATGGTGTAGGGGAACTGGTCGTACGGCGGCAGCAGCGCCTGCAGCGCCCGCTCGGCCAGGGCGCCGTGCCCCACCTCGCGGCGCGACGTCCCGCGGATCGGCCGGACTTCGCCGGTCGAGAACGGCGGGAAGTTGTAGTGCAGCATGAACGACTTGGATGTCTCCTGCGCCACATCGATCGAATCGATCCGCTGCTCGTCCGACACGGTGCCGAGCGTCGCCGACACGAGCGCTTGCGTCTGGCCGCGCGTGAACAGCGCGGAGCCGTGCGTGCGCGGCAGCACCCCCACTTCACAGCTGATGGGCCGCACCGTGTCCAGGTCGCGCCCGTCCACCCGCTCACCGTGCGTCAGGACCTGGTTGCGCATCGTGTGATACTCGATTTCCTCGATGACGTTGGCGACGTCTTTCACGTTGTCGGGGAACTCGGCCGCGAGCTCTTCCTGGATCGTGGCCTTGAGGGCCGCGAGCGCCTGCGCCCGCTCGGACTTCTCCGGCAGGTTGAGCGCCTCGGAGACCCGGGCCTCCGCGAGCTGCTTCACCCGCGTCACCAGCTCCGCCGGGGGCTCGACCTTGGTCCATTCCATTTTGGGCTGCCGCATCTCGGCGACCAGCTCGGTCGCGGCGTCCAGCAGCTCCCGAATGCCCTTGTGCGCCACCTCGAGGCCCTTCACGATCTCGGCCTCCGTCAGCTCGAGCGCCCCGCCCTCCACCATCACGATCGAATCCTTCGAGCCGGACACGACCATGTCCACGTCGGAGAACTCGAGCTGCTGGAAGGTGGGATTCAAGATCCAGGCGCCCTCCACCCGCCCCACGCGGACGGCGGCGATCGGGCCGTTCCACGGCACCTTGGACATGGTGAGCGCCGCCGAGGCCGCCGTCAGGCCCAGCACGTCGGCGTCGTTCTCTTGGTCCGCGGAGAGGACGTACACGAAGACCTGCACCTCGTTCTTGAACCCTTCCGGGAACAGCGGCCGGACCGAGCGGTCGATCCCGCGCGCGGCGAGGATCTCGTCGTCCGAGGGCCGGCCCTCACGCTTCAGGAACCCGCCCGGGATCTTTCCGGCGGCGTAGGCCTTCTCTCGGTATTCGACGGTCAGGGGAAAGAACGGAAGGGTCGAAACGTTGTCCGACACCGTGACGGTGGCGAGCACGACCGTCTCCCCGAATTGCAGGAGGCAGGAGCCCGCGGCCTGTTTGGCCAGGCGGCCCGCCTCGAGCTTCAGAGTGCGGCCCGCGAAGTTACGTTCTACGTGTTTCACCATATTGCCTGTCTAGAGCACAAAGAAATGCGCGCGTGGCGCCCCGGTGCTCTTCCGGGGCGCCCAACGCGACGCCAGCGGTATTAATGGCGGAGACCCAGCTCTTCGATGAGCTGCCGATACCGTTCCAAGTCGGCGCGCTTCAGGTACTCGAGCAGGCGGCGGCGCTGCGACACCATCCTGAGCAGGCCGCGCTGTCCGTGAAAGTCCTTGGCGTGCACCCGGAAGTGATCGGTGAGGCTGTTGATCCGCTCGGTGAGCAGCGCGATCTGGACCGGGGTGGACCCCGTGTCTCCCTCGTGCCGCCCGTACTTCCTGACCGGCGTCGTCTTGTCGTACATCTGATCCAGTTCCCTAATTGTTGAGAGCGCAGTAACTTAGACCGCCGACACCGGTTTGTAAAGCCCTCGTGACCCACGCGCCTCCCCCGCCCACCGACCTGGTCGGCCGCACCGTCGGCCCCTACGACCTCGAGCGTCTGCTCGGTCAGGGCGGCTTCGCCTGGGTGTTCGCGGGTCGCGAGCTGGACGGCACGCCGGTCGCCGTGAAGGTCCTCATGCCGCGCTACGCCGGCGACCGCCAATTCGAGAGCCGGTTCCGGAACGAAGCCGAAACCGCCGCGAAGCTCCAGCACCCGAACATCATCCGCATCCGATTCGTGGCGCGCTCCGGGAGCTACGTCTATTTCGCGATGGACTTGTGCGCCGACTCGCTCGCCGCCCGGCTCGAGCGCCAGGGCCCGCTCCCGGAGGCCGACATCGTGCGCGTCGCGGTCGACGTGGTCCGCGCGCTCCAATTCGCCCACGCCCAGGGGGTGATGCACCGCGACTTGAAGCCCGACAACATCCTGCTCCACACGGACGGCCGCGCCGTCCTTTCGGACTTCGGCATCGCGCGCGCCGTGTCGGGCTACGTCGCCTCCACCGGCGTGAACATGACGATCGGAACGCCGCAGTACCTCTCGCCCGAGCAGGCGCAGGGCCGGCCGCTCGACGCGCGCCTCGATTTCTACGCCCTGGGCGTCACCCTCTTCAAGGCCGCGACCGGCGAGGTCCCCTTCACCTCGACCGACTGGTTCGAGCTGGCGCGGATGCACGTAGAGGCGGCTCCCCCCTCACTCCGCAAGAAGCGCCCGCAGCTCTCCCGGCGGTTCGAGCGCGTGGTGATGAAGTGCCTCGCGAAGCATCC
>WNEL01000662.1_pt1 | contig 14452 bp, 9 predicted proteins | sample 5399991 | NCBI WGS metagenome assembly WNEL01 (sample SAMN13153325, study PRJNA577476) | soil metagenome | isolation source: 20 cm grassland meadow soil pre-rain plot 2 | place: USA:California | collected 2015-09-08
CCGAGGCGGAGCTCAAGCGCCTATTTCCCGACCAGGAAACCTTCCGGCGAGAGGAGCAGCACCGCTTCGAGATCCTCGCCGCGCATTGGGACCTGCCGGTGGTTACGGTGGATTTGACCCGGCCCTAGCCGGGGGGCCTGGCGCGGGGGGGGAGAGGGGGCGGCGGCTGGTTTTCCCGAGATAGGCTCGCACCAGTGGCGCCACGCGCCCCCGCACGAGCGCGGACTTGAAGACATCCCGCTCTTCCGGCGTCACGTCCAGCAGGTACCGCTCGCCGCTCCCCGCACCCTCCCTGATGGCGACCGGGATGCCATCGCGATACAGAATTCGGTTCGTCGCGAGCCCGGGGACGACGTCTCCCGGCGTCACGATCCCGATCAGGTTGAGTGGATCGGCCCCGCTCACGGCCACGAGCTCGCCGGCAGGCGCCGCGCGCCGCACACTGCGTAACAGACCCACTGCCTCGGGCAGTGCGTACTGTTCTCCCGAGAACCCGCCTACGAAGCGCCCACCGCGGATCTCGCCGCGCGCTTCGAGCCGCCGGTACACTCGGAGAATGTCGCGCCACGGCGTGAGCAACGTCTCGCGCGTGACCAGCCTCCTGAATACCACGCCGTAGCGTCGCAACAGCTGCCACGCGACGGCCTCGGCGACCGCGTCCTCCGGCAGAGGCGTCGGGGCTCGAACGCGCGACCAGCGTCCGGCAGTCTCGACGCCGAACGGTGCGACCTTGCCCCGCCGCCGGAATCCTCCGATCGGACGCCGGCGGTCGGAGGGCACCAACAACGCGCGCAGCCCGGCGAAGCTGTCGGCGGTGACGAGTCCCCAGGCGACCAGCTCGCCGAGCCCCTTCTCCACCTCCGTGCGCAGCAGGCCGGTCGCGTTCACCAAGTCGCCAAAGAACGACGCGCCGCGTTCGCCGAGCGCATCGCTCAGCGCGCGGGCGGGATGCGACAGCGGGAGATCCGCCGGATCGGGGTGCACCGCCAGGGACCGCCATACCGCTCCCCGCTCCCTGCGAAACAGCGCCACTGGGGTCGTGCGGATCGGCCCGGACTTGTGTCCGTTCGACGGCGCAGCCGGGGACAGCCGGCCCCAGGCGATCTCTCCCGACAGGCACAGGCCGTCGAGCCACAAGGGGTCGTATTCACCGAGCCGCGCGGGCAGGACATCCGATTCCCAGGCACCTGCCGCCACCTCGTAGCCGTCGAGCTGCTCCAGCACCGCGGCGAGGCCTTCCGGCCCCTCGGCGCGCGTGTCCGACGCGGCGCGCTGCCAGCGTAACAAGAAGCGCATGAAATCGGCCGGCGCGACCGGCTCGATCTCCTGGCGCAGCCGATCGAGCGTGTACCGATGGATCCGCGCGAGCAAGCGGCGCTCGCACCACTCGAGCTCCACACTCCCAGGGGTGAACCGTCCGCGCAGCACGAAGCCTTCGTGCTCGAGCGCGCCAAGCGCGAAGTCCACGTCGGGAACGGGGACGCCGAGTGCCGATCCGATTGCGGCGGCAGTGGTCGGCCCTACGACTTCGAGCCGCCCGCGCACCAGCTCACGCAGCGCGTCCTCGCGAGTCCACGCCTTCGCCCGATCGCGCGCTGGCACGCTGAGCGCTGGCTCCGTGAGCGCGCCCGGGAAGGCCGCTTCGAGCATTGGCACGCGCTCGGCCGCCACCCACAGGCGGGGCTCCCTCAACAGCGTCGCAGCGCGTTTAGCCCGCACCAGCTCATTGAACGACTCTTGCCAATCCACATTCCGCAATCCGCCATCCGCAATTGGCACCGCGCCCACCACCATCAACGCATCATGCAGCTCGTCGGCGCTCCCGACCTCCGGCCACGCCTCGTCCCTCACCCGATCAATCGCCGCTTGATCGAGCCTCCCCAGCTCATCCGCGGTCTTCACGTCGAGTCCGCGTCGCGTGATCACCGCCTGGGTGCGACGCTCCTCGAGCGGGGCGTCATCGAGGAACGCGTACGGCTTGGCGTTGATGACCTCGTGGGCAAGGGGAGACGGCTCCGTGGTGTCTCGCGCCACCAGCGCGACCTGGCCCGATGCGATCGCCTCGAGCACGCGCTTCAGGCCGGGGAAATCCATGGCCTCGAGCAGGCAGTCGGCGATCGTCTGGTTGACGAGCGGGTGGTCCGGGATCTCGCGGTCGCCGACGAGGTTCTCGGGGCAGGCGAGCTGGTCGGGGAACACCGCGGCGACGAGGTCCTCCGCGTCCATGCGCTGGAGCGGGGTAGGCACCTTCTTCCCGCCTCGGGCCCGCAGCACGGCGAGCGCCCGCGTGGCGTTCCAGCGCCACCGGGTGCCGAACATCGGCGCATCGAGCATCGCCTGCACCAACAGATGCTCGGCGGTCTCGGGCTTGAGGTACTGGAACACGTCCTCGAGCGGGAAGCTGTGCTGGGGGCCGAGCGACAAGACGATCGCGTCCTCCGTCGCCGCCGCCTGCAGCTCGAAGTTGAAGCTGCGGCAGAACCGCTTCCGGAGCGCGAGCCCCCACGCGCGGTTCACGCGGCTTCCGAAGGGCGCGTGCAGCACCAGCTGCATCCCACCCGCTTCGTCGAAGAACCGCTCCAGCACGAGCGTTTGCTGGGTCGGGATCACCCCGAGGATCTTCTTGGACGCGTCCAGATACTCGACGATCTGGCGGGCCGCCGCCTCGGGGAGGCCGGCGATCTCGCCCGCCAGCCAGGCGGTCGCTTCGCGGGCATCACCCAGCCGATCGCCGATGTCCTGGCGCAGCCGTGCGACCGCTTCGGACAGCTCGGCGGTCCGACCCGGCGCCTCACCCAGCCAGAACGGGATCGATGGCGGCTGACCCTGGGCGTCCACGACGCGGACCTGGCCGGACTCGATCCGCTGGATGAGGTACGACCGGTTGCCCAGCTGGAAGATGTCGCCGGGCGTGCTCTCGATGGCGAAGTCCTCGTTCAGCGTCCCGACGAACGTCTCCGTGGGCTCGAGGATGACCCGATAGTCCCCGACATCGGGTATCGCTCCACCCGACGTGAGCGCGGCGAGTCGGGCACCGCGTCGCGCGCGCAAGCGGCGGTTCACGCCGTCGTAGTGGACGTAGGCGCCGCGCCGCCCGCGCCGCGTCGTGAATCCTTCGGCGAGCATCTGCACCACGGCGTCGAAGTCCTTGCGCGAGAGATCGCGGTACGGGTACGCCCCCCGCACCAGCTGGAAGAGCGCGTCCTCGGCCCATTCGTCGCCCGCGACGGTGGCGACGATCTGCTGCGCCAAGATGTCGAGCGGACGATCCGGAATGATCAGCCGGTCGAGCTCGCGCCCGCGCGCGGCCCGCACCAGTGCGGCGCACTCGATCAGCTCGTCGCGCGACAGCGGGAACACCCGGCCCTTCGGGATCGCGGCGAGGTGATGCCCCGAACGGCCCACGCGCTGCAGGAACGTCGCGATCGAGCGGGTCGAGCCGATCTGGCAGACGAGGTCCACAGTGCCGATGTCGATCCCCAGCTCGAGGGATGCCGTCGCGACCAGCGCTTTGAGCTTGCCTTCCTTCAGGAGCGTCTCCGCTTCCAGGCGCTTTTCCCGAGACAGGCTGCCGTGGTGCGACGTCACCTGGTCCGCGCCGAGACGTTCGGAGAGATGCAGGGTCAGGCGTTCCGCGAGTCGCCGGGTGTTGACGAAGACGAGCGTCGTCCGGTGCTCAGCGATGAGCTGCACCAGTCGCTCGTGGATCTCCTCCCACACCTCCGCGGCCATGACCGCCTCGAGCGGCGACGACGGGATCTCGATGGCCAGATCGAGCGTGCGCGCGTGTCCCGAATCGATAATGCAGGTGTCGGGTGTTGGGTGTCGGGTGCCGGAAAGGAACGCGGCTATGTCCTCGATGGGCTTCTGTGTCGCCGACAACCCGATCCGCTGCAAGCGCCGGCCGGCGAGGTGCTCCAGCCGCTCGAGCGACAGCGCCAGGTGGCTCCCTCGCTTGTCGCGGGCCACCGCGTGGATCTCGTCCACGATGACAGTGCGCACCGGGCGCAACATCTCGCGCGCGCGCTCCGACGTGAGGATGAGATAGAGCGACTCGGGCGTGGTGACGAGGATGTGGGGGGGGCGCCGTACCATCTCCTGCCGCTCCGCCCCCGGCGTGTCGCCGGTGCGCACCAGCGTGCGAATCTCGACATCGGGCAGGCACAGTTGCTCGAGCATGCCCCGGATCTCGACCAGCGGCTCGGCCAGATTCTTCTGGACGTCGTTCGAAAGCGCCTTGAGCGGCGAGACGTACACCACCTGCGTCCCATCGGTCAGAGTCCCGGCGAGACCCTGCCGCAGCAGCGAATCGATCGCGGTCAAGAACGCCGCGAACGTCTTGCCAGACCCGGTCGGCGCGGCAATCAGCGTGTTCTTGCCGGCCTGGATCAACGGCCAGGCACGCTGTTGCGGCTCGGTGGGCGCGGGAAACCGGGACCCGAACCAACGCTCCACGGCGGGATGAAAACCCGACAACGACATACTGAAATATGGCGAAGATTTACCGAAGGAGCGACACCCCTCGGGAGGCCGCGATCCGCTCGATCGTCTCCCCGATCTTGTTGTTCGGCGTCGACGCTCCGGCGGTCACACCGATAGTGCGCGGTCCCGGCGGCAACCACCCCGTCGCCGACCGTTCCTCCTTCGCGCCAGCGGGGCGGAACCGAATCGTCCCCGCGTCCGGATCGATGCAGCTCGCGTCCTCGATGTGATAGGTCGGGACTCGCGTCTGGCAGATGGCGGCGAGGTGGGTCGTGTTGCTCGAGTTGTACCCGCCGATGACCACCATGAGGTCGAGTGGCTCGGCGATGAGCTTCAGCACCGCATCCTGCCGATCCTGTGTGGCGGAGCAGATCGTGTCGAACGTGCGGAAATGCTCCGCCAAGGCTGCCTCGCCATACCGTTGCACCATGCTCCGCCGTAGCTCGGCCGCGATGGCGAGGGATTCCCCCGAGAGCATCGTCGTCTGATTCGCGACCCCTACGCGCACCAGGTCGCGATCGGGGTCGAATCCCGCGGACATCTTGCCCGCAAAGGTCGAAACGAGCTGCTCCCTACTCCCCGCTCCCTCGATGTAGGTACACACGTCCCGTGCCTCGGCCATGTCCCGCACGACGAGATACTCGCCGCCCGGGTACTTGGTCACCTGGCTCGAGGTCGCCTTGGTTTCCTCGTGATAGTACTTGCCATGGATGACGGCGGTGAAGCCGTCTTTCGCATAGGAATCCACCCGCTTCCACACGTTCAGGACGGAGCCGCAGGTCGTGTCCACCAGGACGCACCCGATCGCACGCAGCCGCTCGAAGTCCTTCACGGTGACGCCGAAGGCGGGGAGAATGACGACGTCCGCGGGTGTGACCTCCCGGAAGTCGAACTCGCCATCGTCGGGCCGGTGCAGAAACTCGACGCCCATGCCCCGCAGCTTGTTGTTGACGTGCGGATTGTGGATGATCTCGCCCACGAGGAACACCCGCCGGTCCGGAAACTTGGTGCGCGTTTCGTAGGCGTACTCGACGGCGCGGTCCACGCCGTAACAGAACCCGAATTCGCCGGCGAGTTTGAACGTCAGATCGCCGGCCTCCAGGACGTGACCCTGTGCACGGATGCGGTCCACCACGCGGCTGTGATAGTCAGCCGCCAGCGCGCCCTCGATGTCTCCTTTGAGGCCGAACCCGCGCCTGAAATAGGTCTGCTCCACGAGGTCAATCTAACCGGGCACTGCGGCCCTCGCGCACGGCGGCCATCACGCGTTGCACGGCGAGCCCGTCGCGAAAGGTCGCTGGCTCGCCGCTCGGCGGTCGGCCTTCCACCGTGGGGACGAGATCTCGCATCAATCGCACGAAGGAGCGGGCCCACATGTTGTTCGGAACCGTCCGTTCCCACAGGTCGTCCGGCACGCTCGCGTCTTCGGGCGGCGCTCCGGGCCGCACGATTTCCAGCTTGGTCTCGCCGGTCAACACCAGCGTGGCGTCGCGCCCCGTGATCTGGGCGAAGTGCCCCGGCCCGCACGCGGCCACCGTGCTCAGCGTCACGGTCGCCACCACGCCGTTCGCGAGGGACATGATGAAGCTCGCGTATTCGTCAGCCGTCACGGGCCGGCGCACACCCTGGTCGTCACTGCGCTCCGGCACGAACGTAGCGACCCGGCCGTTGACCTCCGCGACTTCGCTTCCGGTCCAGAAGCGGCACAGGTCGATGAGGTGCGAGCCCACGGCTCCCAGAATGCCGCCGCCACGGCGCGCGTCGTACCACCAGCTCCACGGGGCATCGAACGCCTGCCGTCGGCCGTCGCCACGCAAATACGGTTTGAGCAGCAACTCGATATGGAGAACGGGGCCGATCGCTCCCGCGCGGATCAGCTCTCGGGCCCGCTGGCGGTTCGGCTCGTAGCGCAGCTCGTGATCGATACGGGCGAGCCCCCGGCTCCCTTCAGCGACGTCCACCATCTGCTCGGCTTCGCGCACCGAGAGCGCCATCGGCTTCTCGCACAGCACGTGCTTGCCCGCTTTCAAAGCAGCGATGGCGTGACGGGCGTGGGCGTCAGGCGTCGACGACACGATCACGAGATCGACGTCCGGGGACTCGGCCAGCGCCTCGCCGCTTCCGAACGCGCGTGCGATGCCGAACTCCGCCGCGACGCCCCGCGCGCGGTCCAAGCTGCCGCTCCCGACGGCCGCGACACGCACGCCCGGTACCAGTCCGAGGCCGGGAAGCTGCACCCGGCGCCCGAACCCGGTGCCGATTACGCCGACGCGAACGGTCACGGCTTGGGCCGGCAGGGAACGGTGTCCGCGCCGAGCGGCACCGCCTCGAACCACGCCTGGAGAAACGCCCGTCCTGCAATGGCCGATTCGAGCCCGACGCCGCGCGCCGTGACCGTTAGCCCGCGACCGTCTGCGCGCACATCGACCGCGCCGCTGTCGAGCGAAAAGCCGTGCGGCATTTCCTTTACCATGTACCGCACGGCGACGGTGGCGCCACGCGGCGACACGGTGTCCCCGCGCTGCAGCATGGGCCAGGCGCCATTTGCGACCGTGTCCGGAGAGCGCAGCCATACCGCGACGCCGTTCCCGGCGCGAGAGCCCCGGAGGAAGATCCCCCAGCCCCGCGCAGGGGTGCTGTCGCCGCCCGAGCAGCGGCTCGCCCGCGCCGCTGCCTCGAACCGGGTCGTGTCGCTCGGAGGACGGGTGACGAGGGCGCGGAGCCGTCCAGCCGGATCCTCCGGCGGTGCGCTGCCGCACGCCTCGGCCATCAGGATGAACGCGATGCTCGCGACGGGCAGCGGTCTCAGGGTTACGCTCTCGCCCCGCCGTGGGAGGCCGGCGATGTGACACCGAGGATCTTGCGCGCTGCGTCCGTCGCGAGCGTGTGCGGCGCGAGTGCCTCGATCAGCCCGGCGGGCAGGGGCTGCGGCTTGAGCCGCTTGCGGTCCACACACACGAGCACCATCCAGCCGGCGGCGCCCAGGCGCGACGGCTCGTCGCGGAGCACGTCGAAGTTGAGGGTCATCGACTTCGTGCCCACGCGCCCGACATAGGTGGCGACGCGTAGCCGGTCGTCCAAGCGCGCGGGCAAGTAGAACTCGCTGTGCACCGCCTTGCGCGGCAGAAAGATGTCATAGCGGTCGAAGAGCCGCGCGTAGGCGAGGCCGCACGCACGGAACAGCTCGGTCTCGGCGATCTCGAAGAACCGCACGTACGACCCGTAAAAAATGATGCCCGCGAAGTCTACGTCGGACCACCGGACGTACTCTTCGATGATATACGGCGTGGCGGGCATCGCGTCCCGACCGGTGGAGCCCGAGCGGGAAGCTAGGGTAGGTAAAACGCCGACGCCAGGATCGGCGGGTCGGCGGTCAGGCGCGCGCGGCGGAGCTAGCGCCTCCGTGCCCGTTGTGGCGCAGGCCGTAGGCGCGCAACCGGCGCCACAGCGTCGTGCGACTGATGCCGAGGCGCCGCGCGGTCTCGGCGAGCTTGCCTTGCGTCACTGCGAGGGTGTCCAGGATGGCCTGTCGCTCGCGCTCCGCCAGCGTGGGGCTATGCTCGCCGTCTGGCAAGAACACGACTTCACCGAGCTCGACCGAGCCCTGCTTCAGCGCCCGCGCGCGTCCGCCGAACGTGACGAGCCGGTCACGCAGGTTCTCACCGCGGTGCGTGACGCCATCGCCGAGGGCATCGATCGCGCGGCGCGCACGCTGGTTTGCGTACAGCATCCGGCCGTACGTGTCGAACACGACCACGCCTTCATTGAACGTTTCCATCACCGCTTGTCCGAGGGGCGCGAAGCTCGACTGGGGAGCAAGGCCGGGGTTCTTTTCGCGTGCTGGCATACGTTGGATAACTCTAGCTCCAGGTCAAAGTTCCAGAAGGCACCACCATTAACTAGACCCGCCGTGCGTCGGGAGGTCACACAAAGAAACCTTAGCGCCGCCGGCCCCGCCGCCCTGCCCGCGCCAGGCGCTGCCGCTCGCCGCGCGACAGCCCGCTCAACTGGCGGCGCAGCTCCTCGAGCGAGTCAGATCGCACGGCCTCCCGCTTGCCACGGACGACGGTGAAGCGCACCGGCCGATCGAGCGGGGGCAGGTCACGAGGCTGCAACCGCCGCGCTTGACCCTCCTTAAGGCGCAACCGCACCACCCCCACCCCCTGCTCCACCTCGTAGTCCACGGGCACTCGGTCGCCATACAGGTGCACGGACGCGGGAAGCGCTTCGAGCGCGCGACGCGCGGCCTCGGGTATCAGTTCGTCTACGTCGAGCGCCATCCGCGTGTTGATGAAGGCGTCCCATGACGTGACGCTCGCGATCTGGGCCGCCAGCCTCTCACGCAGGCTGTCCGTTTCAGCCTGGGTCAGCTGCCCACCCGAGCGCCGCCAGTAGAACCCAAGGCGCTCCAGCGCGCGCCGCAGCCGGGCTTGATCGGGGTGCGGCGTGTCCCCTCTGAGCAGGGCATCGATGAGCGCGGCCCGGGCGGCCTCCGCGAGCTCCGGGGGGAACGGACTCGGCAGCGGCTCCACGTCCCTTTCGAGCAGGAAGCCGAAATAACTCACGGTCCTGACGCGCATCAGGCCTTCCCGCCGCCGCTGCCGCTCGAATACGACCGTGGGCGCGCCCCGTCGGGCATAGCGGCGGATCGCCCGCTCCGGCAGCTGAGTGCCTTCGATGCTGGCCCGCGGCACCCCAAAGCGATCCGCAAAGTAGCGCAGGGTGCCGGCCACGGCACCCCAACTGGAGCACACGGAGCCGCGGCTCACGCGTGCTTCGCGGCCGTCCGCTGTCTCCTCGTCGATCACCAGGTCGAACGGCTGGATTCTGCCGACCAAGTCGGCGAACGCCACGAGGGCCTTTTCAGCCGCGTGCGGCAACCGCTCGGGGAGCGGCAGCTCGAGCTGGCGGTACACGGAGGCCAGCCCCAACGCCACGTCCTCGATCGCCTTCACGAGCACGCCGCGGCCCTCGGCCCAGCGATCGATGGTGTCTCGGAACAGATGGCGGGGCAGGCCATAGACCTCACCCAGGTAGCCATGCTTGTTGACCGCCTCGGCATGCACGTTGTACGCCGTCAAATGGTCGCTCCCGGCCACGATCAGGCCGCGAAGGTCGCGCTCCTCACGGGTCATCCGATGCAGCGACTCGATGTTCGCCGCGACCGCAACGAACGGCACGAGATCGGGATCCGCGTGAAACAGCAGCTCACCCCAGGGTCGTTCAACCGGCATCGCGTCGACGTCGCGACCGTAGCGCGTGAGCCGACCGCGCTCGATCAGCCCGCGGTCTGTCAGTAGCTCGACGGCCTCCCGATAGGCTTTGCGGTCGAGCGGCACCGGGAGGTCGAGCTCCCTCGCGTCCACACCCAGAGCTGCACAGGTGATGGCAACGCGCTCGGCGTCGCCGGCGAGCTGGAACTCGGGAGGTGTCGGCGCGAGCTGCTCGAATACCAGATCGCGATCGCTCAGGATGTAGACCTCGCCGCCCTCCACCCGACCGTGCACGCGTCCTGCCATCTGGAGGATCTCGTTGGCGCCGAGATAGAGGCGTGTCAGGACGTTGCGGCCGCGCTCGACGACGTTGGCGTAGCGCGCGTCATAGATCACCACGGTGTCGAGGCCGCGGATGTTCAGAGCGGACTGGCCCGCGGCGGTCATCGCCAGCAGGAACGGCCGACGTACCTGGCCATCGAGAAACGGCCGGATCACCCGGATCGGCTCGCCGCCGTGATAGAACGCCGTCGGAATTCCCTGCCACCGGTCCCCGAGCTCCTTCGCGATCTGCTCGACTTCCGCCCGCGTCGGCACGAATACGGCCACACCGCGCCGCTCACGCAGGACCCGCTTCATGAAGCGATCGTTCAGGAACTCAAGGGGCTGCTCGGGCAGCACGCGCACGTCGGCCGCCCGCGTCGGATCGAACGCCCGCGTCTCGAGCACGTCGACCGATGCGAGGTAGCGCGCGTAGAACGAGGGGTCCACGGTCGCGGACAGCCAGATGAACCGACAGCCCGCGCGCTTCCCGAGCGCCAGGCACAGCTCGAGCTCGGCTGACGTCTGGTGGATCTCGTCCACCACGAGCGTGTCGCGGGACGTGATGAGCCCGTCCTCGAACCAGCGGCGCGCGATGCCCGTGGTGACGATCACGACGTTCCACGTGGGCGTTTCGGGCGTCGCCTCGCGCTCCCGATTCACTACGCCGACCTTGAGCGGCGCCTCGAGGATGGTGGAAGCGATCGACCGGATGGCGAGCGTCTTGCCGGTGCCCGTCCCCGCTACGATCCCGAACCCCTCCCCCGACGCCGCGAGGCGCCGGATGTCGTCGCCGTGCTCCCGGGCGAGCAGGGTGTCGATGTCGAGGCCCATCGCCAGCTCGATGGTCTCGCACGCCGCCCGCGTGGGGGCGATGACCACGACGCGCCCCGTGGCAGGCTCGGCGGCGAGGAATGCGCTGGGGTCGGGAGGAAGGGCGTGGTCGCGGGAGATTCGCACGGTGGCAATATAGATTAGGCCCGGATCAGGCCAGGAGGGTGCAGGCATGCTGAACCGACCGTCCCTGCTTCTGCTGATCGTGCCGTTCCTCGCCGCGCCCCCGGCGGCTGGCGCGCAGCGCCTCGAGCGCACGCCCGCCCATCCCACGCGCGACCAGATCGAAGCGCAGCTCGGCTACCGGACGGGCCGCGTCACACTGCCCGGCGGTCTTGCCACTCTCGACCTGCCCGCCGACTTCCGGTACCTCGACGCGGAGGACACGGAGATCGTGCTCCGCGCGTGGGGCAATCCACCCGGCGCCCAGACCCTCGGCATGGTCGTGCCGACCGCGTTGCGCGTGCTCACGCCCGAGGGATGGGGCGTCATCATCACGTATGCCGAAGACGGGTACGTCAAGGACGACGACGCGGCGAAGATCGACTACCACGAGCTGCTCACCGACATGCAACGGGCGACCCGGGAGGCCGATCCGGAGCTCGCCAAGGCCGGATACACGACCGTCGAACTCGTTGGCTGGGCCGAGCCGCCGCACTACGACAGCGTGGCACACAAGCTGTACTGGGCCAAGGACCTCAAGTTCGCCGACGAGTCGTTGCACACGCTCAACTACAGTATCCGTGTGCTGGGGCGGCGCGGCGTCCTCGTGTTGAACGCCGTCGCGTCGATGGATCAGCTGCGGTCGATCAAGCGCGACATGGCGAAGGTGATCGGCTTCGTCGAGTTCAACGGCGGGCACCGCTACGCCGACTTCATCCCGGGCACGGACAAGGTCGCCGAGTACGGCATCGCGGCGCTGATCGCGGGGAGCCTCGCGGCCAAGGCAGGAGTGTTCAAGCTGCTACTCGGCGCCCTCCTCGCGCTCAAGAAGCTCATCGTGGTGGCGGCGGTCGGGGTGGCGGCGTTCCTCCGCAAGTTGTTCCGCCGCGCCCCGGCCGACGCGTCTTGATTCTGAGCCTAATCCCAGTGGCGGCCGCGATGGTGGCGATGCCGATAGAAATCCTCGCGGCGCACGACGAACACCGGATAGCGGTAATGGAAGTAGCGGTGTGGCGGGTGCACGAAATAGGGACGACCAACCACGACGATGCCACTCACGAACGGGTGCGGGGCGCCGACGCCTATCGCGACGTTGATTCGGGTCTGCGCTGCACCGGGTGCAGCGCCTAACGCAAGCGCCAATCCCGCGGCCAAGAGCACACGTTTCATAGGTCACCTCCGACGCCGCGGTGTGTGGAAATGACGTGCCAAGGGCGGGATTGCCGTCGCAACGACAACAGCGGAGCGGGGTTAGCGAGTCTGCGGCGAAGCGGGACGGGCAGCGCGGTGTCACCGGCTCGGGTCAGTCCTGTCCCCCCGTCGACGCAGCGTGTTTCATGAGCCGCACGACTTCGCCGGGCTCGGCGTGGCGTCCGATACCCTTCTTGGAGAACACACGACGGCCGTCGACTTCCACCTCGAACACGCCGCCCGACGATTGAACCAATTTCACGTCGGCGTGCGGATACGTCTTGCGAATTTCGGCCGCCAGACCGGCGGCCCGCGGCTCATAATTTCAGACGACGCAGTATTCGATGGTGACTCGCATGCGTAAACGATAGCGGCGCTTGACAGCTACCGCCACGGGGCCGAGCTTGCTCGGGGCTTGCTCATGAGTGCCCCCTCCCGCGTCAAACCGTCGCCGGGTCTGCTGGTGCGGGCGCTCGTCGCCCTCGGCGGAGTGGCGGCGATCGTCGCGGCACTGGCGACGTTCGCGTCGCAAGGGATACCGTCTGGCGGCGACGTGACGCAGGAGATCGTCATCCTGGTCGTCGTCGGCGCGCTGACGCGGCGCTACGGCATCCCCCTCCCGGGCAGTGGATTTGCCTCGTACATCCTCGGCGTTGCCGTGTTCGCGACGCTCGACCGCGGCTGGGCCTTTTGCGCGCTCGTCGCGCCCCTCACGATGATCGTGGGCGATATTGCGCTGCGGCGCCTGCCTCTCGGGACGGCGCTCGACAACGCCGCGCACCTCACGATGGGCGCCGCCGTGGCGGGCGTTGCGTACGCCCGACTGGGCGGGGCAACGGGTGCCGCGGCGCTCGCCGCAGGAAACCTCGTCCCCCTCGTCGTGTTCCTGGCGCTGCTGCCGGGTGTGGTGAATGCCACGTTCTACATCGAGCTGGCGCTCGGCCGGAGGCTCGCCTGGCTGGACGCCACCCTCACCGCACGGTGGGAAGCGGTGATGTACGCCTGCTCCGCTGGTCTGGCGCTCGGGAGTCTCGCGTTCGCGCATGGCAGCCTCGGGACGCTCGGCTCCGTCGTGATCGGCGCCGCTCTCGTCGGCGCCGCGGTGGCGAGCATCTCCATCATACGCCGGAGCGTTCAGGCCGATGAGCTGGCGCTGATTCAGGAGCTGTCGCAGGCGATCGCGCGGGACTTGAGCCTGGCCAGGAGCTTCCCGCGCATCCAGAAGCTCGCGCGCCGCCTGGTCCCCTGGGAGCATATGGGCTTCGCGCGCTACGACGCGGCGACGAACGAGATGGAGCTCGTCGCCGACACGGCGGCCGGGGACCGCGCCAGATTCCGGTTCGACGCCGACGCCGGCCTGAGCGGGGAAGCCCTGCGGATGCGGCGGCCCGTGGTGGCACGGGCGCTCTCCCCCGAGCAGGTGGTGGTGCCGGGCCGGGAGGAGCCCGGCTCGGAAGTGCTGGTCCCCCTGTACTACGCGGGGCAGCTCGTTGGGCTCTGGAGCGTGCGGCACTCCGATCCCGCGATGTACCGCGACACCGATGGCGACCTGCTGGCCCTGCTCGCGCCCCAGCTCGCGCTCATGCTCGCGATCGAGGGCTCGGTCCAGCCGGTCGTGGGCGCATCGGATCGTACGAGCGCGTACGTCCAGACCCTGACGTCCACCGCCCAGCAGATCCACGCCTCGAGCCAGGAAGTGGCCGGATCGGCCCGGCGCGCGAGCCAGGGCGCCGCCCAGGCGGCGAGCCTCGTGACCGCACTCGCGCGCGACTCGGCACAACTCACGCAGCACGCGGGGGAGGTCGCCGCCGCCGGCGAGGCGACGAGCGACTCCGGCGCCCAAATGGCCAGCACTACCGAGAAGATCCGCCTCGCCACCCAGAACGCGGTCCGCCGCCTTACGGACCTGGGCGCGACCACCGAAGAAAGCGCGCGCGAAGTCGCGCGCCTGCGCGACGTCGCGGAGCAGGTCGAGAAATTCTCGGAGACCATCGGATTCATCGCGAACCAGACGAACTTGCTCGCGCTCAACGCCACGATCGAAGCAGCCCGCGCCGGCGTTCACGGACGCGGATTCGCGGTGGTCGCGGACGAAGTGCACAAGCTCGCCGAGGAGAGTGGGCGTGAGGCCCGGAACGTCGGGCGATCCGTTCAGGAGACTCGTCGCGCGCTCGATCGGGCGGCCCAACTGCTGGAGCGCGTCCGCGGCGACCTCGGCGACGTGGTGCGCAGCTCGACCGATTGGGTCC
>WNEL01000664.1_pt1 | contig 14423 bp, 15 predicted proteins | sample 5399991 | NCBI WGS metagenome assembly WNEL01 (sample SAMN13153325, study PRJNA577476) | soil metagenome | isolation source: 20 cm grassland meadow soil pre-rain plot 2 | place: USA:California | collected 2015-09-08
CGCGCTGGAGCGGCAGGAGATGTACCTCATGCAGAGGCGGGGCACGACGCCGACAACGGTCGCTCCCCTCCGTCGCCCAGGCCCGATAAGGGGCACGATATAAGGGGCACGACAGGCCATGCGACCCGAAACCCCATCAACAGCACCACGGCGAAAGCCTTGAGCCGACAGCGACTTACCGCTATGACCTCACGCACGCGAAAGTGGCGGAACTGGCAGACGCGCAGGATTCAGGATCCTGTGGGCTAAACACCCGTGGGGGTTCAAGTCCCCCCTTTCGCACTCCGCTGACTGCATGAGCGCGTGCCGCGCTTCCGCGTGAGGTAGCTCTCCTGTCGGTCGAGCGCGGCGGCCTGCACGTCGTCGCGTCGGACGTTGTAGCGCTGGAACACGCTGCGCTCGACGTATCCGGTCACGGTCATGGCGACCACCTCGGGGAACGGCGGCCCCGACGAGGTTGGTGACCGCCGAGTGGCGCGTGTCGTGGAAGACGATGCCCTTGCCCCGGCCGTAGGGTATGTCCTCGGTCAGGTACTCGCCGCGCTTGCCTTCCTTGTAGTGCGGGTACGTGAGCGGCGTCACGAGCGCGCGTTTCTCTTTCCCGAGCCGATAGGCCCCGGCGCAGCACGGCCACGTCCGGTGAATGCCACTTGGCACTCTTCCCCGGCGGCCGGCCGGCACATAGCTCGCGAGGCGTGCTCAGTGCACGGCCAGCGCCGGGGAACGCGACGGCAAACTCCTATGCCGGGTGCTCCTGGCGGGCCGTGAGCGACATCGCGAGCGGGTGAGCCTGCGTGCTCATCTCTGGAGCAAGCATCCCGCCGCCCGCGAACCCGTAGGCACTCTCGCTGTGCTCGGACAGGTCGAGTCCCTCAAGCTCGGCCTCCTCGGCGACGCGCAGCGGCCCGAATACGAATCGTAGACCCATGAGGATGCCGGCGGTCGCAACGGGCGCGAACCCTATTACGAACGCGATCCCGCGTAGCTGGACCATCACCTGCTGCAGGTTCGTCTCGATGCCCGACCCGAGCGTGACTGCAAAGAGGCCCGAGGCAAGCGCGCCCCACGCGCCACCGAGCGCGTGGACGCCGAAGACATCGAGGGAATCGTCGTAGCCGAGGGCCGGCTTCAGGAACGTACAGGCCGCGTACGAGATGACCGACACACCAACGCCGGTCCAAATCGCGCCCATTGGACCCACGTTGCCGCACGCCGGTGTGATGGCGACAAGGCCCGCGACGACAGCCGTGGCGCCGCCGAGCGCGGTCGGCTTGCCGCGATGGACCCACTCGATCAACGCCCATGTGACCACGGCTGTCGAAGCGGCCGTCCCGGTGTTGAGAAAGGCGAGCGTCGCGAGCGGACTGGCGCTGAGCGCGCTGCCCGCGTTGAAACCGAACCACCCCGTCCACAGGAGGCCGGCCCCGATCAAGCAGAGCGGCAGGCTGTGCGGCGGCATTGGTTCCTTCCCGAAGCTGTGGCGCTTACCAAGGAAGAGGGCCGCCACGATGGCGGAGAAGCCGCTCGACATGTGGACCACGAGACCGCCCGCGAAGTCGATTGCGCCCGCCTTGAAGATCCAGCCCTCCGATGACCACACCATGTGCGCGAGCGGGCAGTAGACCGCGAGGAGCCAGATCGTGATGAAGGCGCACCAGGCACCGAACCGCATCCGTTCCGCTATCGCGCCCAAGATCAGTGCCGGCGTGATGATCGCGAACATCGCCTGGAACATGACGAACGCGTATTCGGGAATGTACCGGGGTGGCGAAGCGAGATTTGCGGTCACGGACTCCAGCGTGACCCCCACCATTCCGACTTTGGAAAAGTCCCCGATCAACGCGTTGCCGGTTCCGAACGCCAGACTGTAGCCGACGAGTATCCAGAGAACGCCGACGATCCCGGCGGAGAGCACACACTGCATAAGGATGTTGAGGACATTCTTCGCGCGCACCAGCCCGCCGTAGAAGAGAGCGAGCCCGGGCAGCGTCATCATCAAGACGAGCGCGGAAGCGGTGAGCACCCACGCGGTGTCGCCAGTGTCGAGGGCGGGCGGTGCGCCACTCGCCTGCGCCCAGGCGGCGGCTGTCGGCAGAAGAAGAGATGATCCTGTCGCGGCGAGGGCGACACGGCGGGCACGGATACCCGTGGAGTGGACGCAATCGGTCATCGAGAGTCCCCCTGTAGGTTATCGGTCAATCCGATGGCTGCATCTCCGCTGTGAGACGCGGCAGTGCAGCCGGTGGCGCCGCCCCCCGGAAGAGCTAAGAGGGGCGGCTGACGAGGAAGGAGGACCGGTCCGGAGGGGCGTGCGCCTCGTGGAAGACGGCGTCGCCCACGGCCACTTGCAGGCCGTGGTAGCCGGCATGCGACCCACGACGGAGCGGCTGGCCGCGTCGAGATGCCTCGACGGTGACTCGGGAGTCGGGCTGGCGTCTGCGCACTCGGGAATCGCCCCGGCCACTTTGAATCGCGCTCGAACCAGGCGGGCCCGAGCACGGGCCGGCGAGAGGAGCCGGGGTGCTGTGCGGCGAAATCGGAGCGGGCGTGCGGGCCAAACGCGAGCCCCGCACTGGGTCGGGAGCGACGCGGGCCGAAGTCGGAGGGACTCGGAGGCGGTCTGCTCGCACCCCCGCCATGGCGTGATCCAAGACGGCGTGCGGCGGGGACAGTTGGTGAGCGGAAGGGCTACTCGGGGCGGCGAACGCGAAACCCAACGCCAGACCCGAAACGATAGCCCATCGTATCGGTGGTTCGTGTCGCATTACTTGGCGCACGGGCTCGCGCGTACCCCCCGCCGCGTGAAGCAACGCGTGTGCCTCACCTCACGATGGGCGCGGCCTCGGACGGACGGACCCTAACGGCACGGTCTGCCCGAAAGACTGCTATCGCTTGCAGCACATGCTCGGCGAGCAGGCAGTCAGAGACGCTCCGCATAGGTAGCCGCCATCCTCTCAGCGAATACCGCCCGCGCCATCGCATGTACCATGCCGCCCTAGCCGACCACCTCCCCCTCGGACCACGGAGGCGTCGAGCGCCGAGCCGGGCCGGTGTGCGGAAAGGGGTCGGCTCGTCCTCGATGGCGTCCGCGCACCACCGCACGCGCTCAGGATGGCACGCCGGGCGGGGCGACTCGCGCGGGCCCAGACGGCCGAGAACTGCGCTAGCTACACGCCGGTGCAAAAGTCGACCCGGTAAGGCCGGGGAATCGACGGGTCGGTCCGCCGGTTCTGCCCGAATGAGCGCTTCCGTCCTTGGCGAGGCTCCGCGGATTTGCTAGAGAGCTATCGATGACGCGGAGGCGGGAGGGGCAGCGGGGGTTCGGGCAGGTGGTGTTGTTCGGGTTGCTGGGGCCGCCGGAGACGTTGCTCGATCCGGCGCTCCGGCGGATCGACGGGCTGCTGGACGACGAAGCGCTGGTGGACGCGGTCTGGCGGGCGCTCCGCAGCCGCTATGCCCAAAGCGCGCGGCGCGGGCGGCCGGCGACGCCCGCCGAGGTGGTGTTACGGCTGTTGGTGCTCAAGCATCTCAAGACCTGGAGCTACGAGCAGCTCGAGTGGGAGGTACGCGGCAGCGTCGCGTACCGGCACTTCTGCCGCCTGGGCAGCGGTACGGTGCCCGACGGCAAGACCCTCGTCCGCTTGGGGCAACTCCTGGAGGGCGACCTCCTCCGCGCTGTGCTCGAACGGGTGGTGGGCGTGGCGGTTGAGCGCCAGGTCACGCGGGGCCGCCGGCTGCGAGTGGACACGACGGTGGTCGAGGCGCCGATCCGCTATCCGACGGACAGCGGGCTGTGCGAGGACGGCATCCGGGTCCTGCGCCGGGGCGTGCGGCGGCTCGTGGCGGTAGGGATTCGGCTGCGCGGCGGAGTGCGCGACGTGCGTCGGAGCGTGAGCCGGCGGATGCGCGAGATCGGCCAGGCATTACGGCGCCGGGGCGAGGCGGCGCGCACGGCGCTGCGACGGCCCTACCGGGGGCTGCTGCGGATCACGCGACGCGTGGTGCGCGAGACGCGGCGCAGCGTGGCCGCCGCGCGCCGGCAGCTGCGGCGGTTACCGCCCCCGGCGCAGAGGCAAGCGCGCCGCGCCCTGACCCGACTCGCGACGATGCTCCCGCGCGTGCAACAGGTCGTGCGCCAGACCCGCGGCCGCATCGTGCACGGAGTGACGACCGGCGCCGACAAGCTGGTGAGCCTCTTTGAGCCGTCCGCGCAGATTCTCCGGCGCGGGAAGCTCCATCGCCCGACGGAGTTCGGCGCCTTGGTGAAGGTCCAGGAGACCGAGGGCGGCATCGTGACGGAGATCGCCGTGGTCGACAGGAAGAACGACGCACCGTTGCTCGTGCCGGCGGTCGAAGGGCACGGTCGTGTCTTTGGGCGGCCGCCCGGACTCGTGGCGGTTGATCGCGGCTTCTATTCCACGGACGGCGAGCGGCGGGTGCGGGCGCTCGGCGTCCACCACGCGGTGATACCGAAACCCGGCTTCCGCTCCCGGGAGCGGATCGACTACGAGCGGCAGCGGTGGTTCCGCCGCGGGCGCGCGTGGCGTGCGGGGGGTGAAGCGCGCATCGCACGCCTCAAACATTGCTTCGGGATGGCGCGCAGCCGGTACCGAGGTGAGCGAGGGATGGTGCGAACGGTCTACTGGGCCGCGATCGCAAACAACTTGACCGCGATCGCGACCCGGGTGGGCTGATCGAGGGGAAGGGGCCAATCGGCCCCGGCCAAGACTTCCGCCCGCGGGGAATTCACGGTGCCCTGCCGGACTTTTGCACCGGCGTGTAGCTAGTTGTCCCTCTCGCACCCGCGCGGCCGCGAGGACGCGCGTCAGGGTGACTCGGGCTGGTACGGCTCGTACTCCCCGAAGGGCTCGGTCTGGAGCTACGCGCGGAGACCCTGCGCGATCAGCTCGTCGATCCGCGCTCGATCCGACCGGACCCGACGGCCGCTGGGGAGGTCGGAAAGCTGTTCAGATCGACCTCGAACCACACCGGAATCCGGAATTCTTCCGGCGTGGTCGCCGTGACCTCGGCCAGGCGGAAGCGGATGTCGGTCACGGGCCCGATCGAGACGCCGCGGAACTTCACCGGCGCTCCGGTATTGAGCCCGAGAGGATCCTCGGCAGCTCGTGCGAGACGATGACCACCGTTGCCCCGAGGCTGTCTCGGAGGGAAAGGGCCGCGAGCGCGTAGCCCGCGAACGCGGACGCGCCCACGACGATCAGGACCGCGGCGAGCAGCGCGGGCATGTGGAGAACGTTCGCCAGCCATTCGGAGATCTCCCCGAGCAGCGCCACGAGGATGAACGTTCTGAGCCCGCCGATCCCGGCCTCGGCCTCCACGGATTTGCGCTTCTCGCGTTCGGTGCCGACGAGCGCACCAATCAGCAACGCGGTGCCCAAGTCGCGAACCGTGGCGAAGTCGAGTCCGTTGGGCATGACGTGATCTCGGTCGCCACGAATCACGTCGGTGAAGATGGTGCCCCGTTCGACGTTTCAAGCACGGTGGGCGGACGCCGCGGGACTCTGCGCTCGTCAAGCGAGGCCCGATCCTGGTTCGATGCCGCTGGTTTTCGAGCCCTGGACCCCATCCCGGCCATCAGTCCTTCTCTTTTGAAGACGTCGATCACACCCGTTCGTGACTCGATCCGGCAGGGCGTCTCATGGGCCCGGGATCCGGAGAGTGACTCCGGCGGCCGGACATGCAACCGAATCCTCTCGACCACCACGCGGATGTCGGGTGTGGCGGCCGCGTCTCGGGGCTGATGTGACGACGTGCCGGGTCGGACCTCCTAGCTAGCCGCGACGTCGGCCGCCGAAGCTTTCGCGCGCGCGTGGATCGCGGCATCACGGACCTCCTGCTGCCAAACGTATGGGACACGAGGCCACCTCGCTTGCCTTTTCGTGCTGGCGACGCGCTCGGGTGAAGCGAGTGCTGCGGGCGTCCTCTCGGAGCTCCCGGACCGCTCGGCGTTGCGATCCGCACCCCGCATTGGCTTGTCTGAAAACATTCGACTCAAAGCCGAATGGAGCGCCCGCGATCTCGCCCGTACGACACACCGCGTCGTGCCGGTACACTGGCGCCTTTTGGCAAGACGATCTACCGCGCCGTTCATTACAATCGGCGAGTTCGTGGCACGAGACCAAGTGTGGCCAGGGGGAACGATGAGAGAGACCGGAGTTGAGGCGTTGTCCGGTTCGACTTCGATCGTCGCTTCGGAATTCCTCGAGGGTGTCAGCGCGCGACTGCAGCCGGAGAAGCGGCTCATGCTCGCCGTCCTGGAGGATGCCGTCAGCGACTTTCAGAAGTACGCGACGGCGACGAGCGGACGCGGAAGGCGTCTGTTCGCCAACGCCGAAGTCTGGCTCCGGAGCGCCGACGATCAGCCCCTCGCTTTCCAGAGCATCTGCCAGGCGCTCGCCCTCGATCCCTCGTTCATTCGAGCGGGCCTGCAGCGCTGGTGTGCTGCGAGGCGACGGGAGCCGCACTCATCGCGCACCATGCTTCATCTTCCGTTCCGGCGCGTGTCCGCAACATGTCATACGATGTCGGTCGGCCAGAGCACGGCTAACGCAGGCCGAGCGAGGAATAGGCTCGGGTCCGTGACGCACGAAACCACGTGATGCGCGCCGTCCAGTTACTCGAGGTCCGGGCGCGTCATGGTCGCGACGGCGCCGGTCCGACCGGCCCGCCTCCCGCCCGCGCCGCGTCCGTGGCCGAGCTCAATCGCGATTCCGCCGCGCAGCTGAACACCCTCTAGGTACGGCAGCCGAACGCGAAGATGCTCGGGCAGAAGGCGAAGGGCATCCTCGTCTTTCCGTCCGTGGTCAGGGCCGGCTTCATGTTCGGTGGCCAGATCGGTGAAGGCGGGCTGCGGAAGAACGGCAAGGTTGTCGGCCAGCACAACTCGGTTGCCGCGTCGTACCGCTTCCAGGGCGGGCACTCTTCCTCATGACGAACGCCGCGCTCGACCAGCTCGACGCGACCCGCGGGTTCGAGGTCGGCGTCGGTCCGAGCCGCGTCGTCGTCGACGAGAGGATCGCGAGGTCCATCACCACCAACATGATCACGAGCGCGTCTACGCCTACATCTTCAACCGGAACCGTCTCATGGCCCGCGCGGACATCCAGGGATCGGAGATCACCCGAATCGACACGTCGAGGATCCCGACGCGCCCGGTGAACCGTCGCGGCGCCCGTGGCGTCACATGGCAAGATCGGCGCCGGCGCGGTGACGTACCGTCGATCCGTGACGGCGGGCTGGGGATCGACGATCGCGAGGGAACGCTCAACTGCGAAGTCCCAACTCGCGGATGGCGTCGCACTGATCAAGCTCGAGGTCGTCACGGTCGGATGAGTGCCATACCGGCGCCGACGCGACGGCGTCGAAAGCACGGTGAGCCGGTGGGCACGGACCTCGGCCACCAGGCTGGCGTCCGGGACGTCGGGAGCCGCGACGCCGCGATAGGGCCGCGGGGCGTTCGGGCGGCCCGCCGAAGGGTGCCCAGATAGGGGTGGAGATGGCCCCCGACGGGATGCCGCGCATCCAGTTGGAAGAGAGATGAACGTCAACCAGCAGATCGAGGCGTTCATCATCATGGTCGTTCCCCCGATGGACTTCTTCGTGCTCCCGCGCATGCCCGCTCTCTGCCTCATGATGCCGCTCCTCTGCATCTACGCCGATCTCATCGGCATCCTGGGAGGTGCGACCATCGCCGTGGGCATGCTCGCGCAATCGCCGACACAGTACTGGGTGGAGACCCAGCACGCGATCGGGTTCACGAGCATCGGTCTCGGGATCGGAAAGAGCGTCGTCTTCGGCGTCCTCATCGCGCTTGCGGGTTGTCTCCGCGGGATGCGATGCGGGCGGGACGCGGCCGCGGTCGGCCAGGCCGCGACGTCCGCGGTGGTGCTCGCGATCATCGCGACCGACGGCGTCTTCGCGGTCATCTACAACGTGCTCGGGATCTGAAATGCCGGACGACCGTAGCGTCCACATCCGGGTGAAGGGCCTCACGATGGCGTACGGCGACTACGTCGTCATGCGAGACCTCGATTTCGGCATCCGCCGCGGCGACATCTTCTTCATCATGGGGGGGAGCGGATGTGGCAAGAGCACGCTCCTGCGACATTTGATCGGCCTGAACGAGCCGGCTTCGGGCGAGGTCTGGTACGAGGATGTCAACTTCACGACGGCGTCGGACGAGGAGCGGGAGCCGATTCGACGCCGCTTCGGCATCCTGTTCCAGAGCGGCGCCCTCTGGAGCTCCATGACGCTCGCCGAGAACGTCGGGCTTCCCCTCGAGCAGTTCACGCCGCTGGCGCCGGCGGAAATCGGCGAGGCCGCGACCCTGAAGCTCGCGCTCGTGGGGCTACGGGGCTTCGAGGACTATTTCCCGTCGGAGATCAGCGGAGGCATGCAGAAGCGCGCAGGCCTGGCGCGCGCCATGGCGCTCGACCCGGAGGTGCTCTTCTTCGACGAGCCGTCGGCGGGTCTCGATCCGGTCAGCTCGCTCCTGCTCGACGAGCTCATCCTCTCGTTGCGAGACAGCCTCGGGGCGACGGTGGTCATCGTCTCGCACGAACTCCCGAGCATCCTCTCGATCGCGGACGACTGCGTCTTTCTCGACACGGACGTGCGTACCATGAGCGCGCGTGGCAATCCCCGCGAGCTGCTCGCCAACCCACCGAACGAGAGCGTTCATCGCTTCCTCACACGCGGGCGGAGCGATCGCGAAGGCGGGGCGTCGTCATGAGCCGAGGACGGCGAGCCAACCCGGCCGTGATCGGCGTTTTCGTCCCGGGGGCGGCAAGGTGCCGACCACGCCGACGGTGCTCGAGCGGGCCTCGTAGACCTCACGAAGCTGATGGCCCGGGTCGAGAAGCTCGACCTCGGATGTGACAGCCGACTCTCGCGGATCGACGCCCGTCATGTCCGAGAGCAAGGTCGACGACCTTGGCGTCGGTCTCCTCGACGCCGACCCCCTGGTCGCCGCGCGCCTCGCGTTCGGGCAACCGGCAACGGCCATCACGCTTCCGGCCACGCTGCTCCGCCAGCGGCTTTCGTCGCCCAGTGCCGACCTTCAGATGCCGCGCGATAGCATCGAGGCGTGGGGAGCCTCAGCACCGGCGCGCGCGACCTCGTCGCGTCGGTCGTCCAGGCTGTCGAACGCGGCGGATTCGACCGTGCACTACCTCGGTGGAACCCGGCGAAGGCGAAGCAAGGCAGCGATCAGCTCGGTCGTCGACTCGACGTGCATCTTGTCGAGCAGCCTGCTGCGGTAGCTGTCGACGGTCCGCGGACTGACACCGAGCGAGGCGGCGATCTCCTTGGAACGTTTTCCCGGCCACGAGCAGTTCGGCGATCTGCTGCTCGCGCGGAGTGAGCCGCGCGGCGCGCTGCACGATCGCCTGTTGCGCGGCTTCCACCTCATGTTGCCGACCGGCCAATTCCAGTGCCGTGCGCACGCATCCGAGCAGTTGAGCGGGCCGCATCGACTTCTCGACGAAGTCGATCGCCCCCGCGTTCATCGCACGAACCGACGCCGGCACGCTCCCGTACGCGGTGAGCACGATGACCGGCAGAGTGGCGGGCCGTGGCGGGAGCTGCTCGAGGAGATCGAGGCCGCTCTCTCCGCGTAGCTTCAGGTCGAGCACCAGGCATCCCGGCCGCCGAGAATCGTACGCTGCGAGAAAGTCGGCGCCCGATGCATACGTTTCCACGTGCAGACCCGCGGCACCGAACAGCGTCCGCAGGGAGGCCCGAACCGCAGCGTTGTCGTCGACGACGAAGACCGTGCCCGCCGCCGGGATCATGCAACGTTCCGCCTCCGCGTGCGACCCGGCCGTGTCGTCTGGGGCGCCAGCGGGACCGTGAGCCGTACGGTCGTGGCACCGGGATTGTGCTCGCCCGGTGCGACCCACAGCCGCCCTCCGTGCGCCTCGACGATGGAACGGGAGATGGCGAGCCCCATTCCGATTCCGCTCGGCTTCGTGGTGAAGAGCGGTTCGAACAGTCTCTCCATGGAGCTCGACGGGATGCCAACCCCGGTGTCACGCACGGCGACTTCCACCAATTTATCATCGGCGATCTTCGACAGCGAGATAGCGATCTCCCTGTGGGATCGCCTGCTCTCGAGGATGGACTCGATTGCGTTCTGCAGGATGTTCAGGATGACCTGCTCGAGCTCGACCGCGCTGCCATGGATCTGGAGTGGCTCGTCGCCGAGCGCGAGCCGCAGACCGATGTGGTGCCGCTCGCGATGCCTTGCGATGAGATGTATGACTCTCTCGATCAGAGCACGCAGGTCCAGGTCCTGCCTCTGCAGAGGACGCCCCCGAGCCATCTCCCTCAGGTTGCGCACGATCTCGGACGCCCGGAGCGATTCGTTGATCGCCCGGTTGACCAGATGTAGCAGGTCCTTCTTCGTCCCCTTCCCTTCTCGGATATTCCTGGCACACGCCCCGAGCGTATTCACGATGGCAGCGAGCGGTTGACTCACCTCGTGGGCGAGGCTGACTCCGAGCTCGCTGACGAGACTGACGCGGTGGACGCGTACCAGCTCCGCCAAGCGTTGGCGTTCGTCGTCGTCCGCGTGCCTGCGCTGTGTGATGTCGCGCACGATCCCGACGAACCTGAGACCCTTCTCGTCGTAGAACCGGCTGACCGCGAGTTCGAGCGCGAACCTCGTGCCATCCTTGCGGCGGCCGACGACCTCCCGGGCGGTCTGTCCGATGATCCGCGGGACGGCGTCGCGGAACCATGCAATGAAACCGCCGTGATCGTCACCATGCTCGATCGCACTCTTCTGGGGGGAGTCTTGGGAGGAGGGCATCAGCATCGTCACCTTCCTCCCGAGCGCTTCGTCGGTAGTGTATCCGAAGATCCGCTCGGCCGCCGGATTCCACATCGTGATGACGCCGTGCAGGTCGGTGGTGATGATGCCGTCCGCAGTGGCGTTGAGTATCGCGCGGGCCCTCGCTTCGCTGCCTCTCAGCGCTTCCGCCTGCCGCTCGCGCTCCGTGATGTCGTCGATGACGAGAAGAACGTGATGGAGCCGCCGCGCGCGGACTCGCAACACCCGCTTGCCGACGTGCGGCAGCGTGGGCCGGATCTCCAGCTCCGCGCTGGGCATCCCGCTCGGAAGGCTGTCCTCGAGCACAATACGCAGCTCGGGGATGTCCAGGACGCCGTCGTGGATCGCGAAGAGGCTCTTGCCTTGGATCGCAGTCGGGTCGGTCTGGAACATCTCGCAGAAGGCGGGATTCGCCATCACTACACGCTGCGAGGCGTCGAGGGCGACCAGACCTTGGCGCAGCGCGTCGACGATGGCCTCCGCTGTAGCCGCAGGGCGCATCATGCCTCGCTCTGCGAGTCGGCGGCGCACCCGGCGCCGGCCTCCGCGCGAAGGCGCATCGAGTACGCTTCCTCCCCGGTGGCGCACCCGCGGATGCAGACACGCAGCGGCCGGCCTACTATTCCTGCACCAGCGCCGCGATCAGCCCTTCGTCGGGATCCCGCCAGGCGGGTGGAGGACCACGGAAGAAGCGCGTCGCCTCCATCAGCATGTCGTGTTCGGCGGCACAAGATCGGCGTGATCCGCCTCGACGGCCGAATCGCGCTCGAAGTGGACGACGGGCATGCGCGTGTGCTTCGCCAGCAGGTCGGCGGTGAGGCTCTCGCGCGTCGGGTCGGGTCGAACTGCTGAATGAGCACGGGCGCCGGGCGGTCGTCGGAAGTCATGGCCCGGAAGAACGCCTCCAAGGTGGCGAGCGCGCCCGCAGAAATGCTCAAGCACACGGACGGAAACTTCGCTCGGAGCAGCGGGTGTTCTGGATGCTCGCCCCCCTGGGGCGGGCCGTGGTGGTCTCCCGGGCGCCTCATCGCTCTTCGCGAGACGTCGACCACCGTACCGCCCCGTGTCTCACGCAGTCAAAATACGTACGCCCCGTGTCTCACGCAGTCAATATACGTGGTTCTCGCCGAGTTCGATCAAGTCCTGATCGACCGGCTCGCGATCTCCGGCTGGAAGGTGGTCCAGGGCCGGGTCACCACCCTCCGGCTGTGGCTGCAGCTCTGGGACGCCCAGACGGGCCGGCTGCTCTGGGAGTCGGCCGGCGAGGCGACCGTCGCGAGCGAGCTCCTGAGGCCCGAGCGGACCGTTCCTCTCCACGGGATCGCCCGGAAGCTGTGGCTGCGCATGATCCGGGAGGGCTTGCTCGATAGGAGGTCCCAATGAACGTTCACGCGACGAATTACCTCGTGCACTTCTCGAATGTCTTGATGCTCGTGTCCTACTCGGTGCGGGACATTCTCTGGCTGCGCTGGTTCGCGGTCGCCGCCGCCCTCACCAACATCCCCTATTTCCTCGCTCAGCCGGAGACGCTCTGGCCACCCGTCGTGTGGGCACTCGTCTTCACGACCATCAATCTCTATCAGATCACGCGCATCTACCTGGAACGGCGCCCGGTGGCGCTCTCCGAAGACGAGCAGAAGCTCTACGACATGGTATTCCGCTCCCTCCGGCCCCGCGAGTTCGTCTCGCTCACGCTGATCGGCGAGTGGAAGACTGCTGCTGCCGGCGACAGGGTCTTGACGGAAGGGAAACCTGCCTCGTCCGTCTGCATCGCGATCTCCGGCACCGTGCAAGTCCGCAAGCAGGGCAGGGACCTGGGGGCGCTCGAGCCGGGATACGTGATCGGCACGGCCTTGGCTCTGACCGGCGATCCCTCGCCCGTGGATGCGACGTTCACCAGTACCGCGCGCTACATGTGCTGGCCTCTCCAGAGTATCCGCAGCTTCCTCGACCGGAGGCCCGACCTTCGCGTCACACTCCAGGGGCTCGTGAACCGCGAGCTCGCCGGGAAGCTGGAACGAGTGTTGTCGATGCTCGCCGGCGACACACGCGCATGACGCGGCGCTACGCGCGCACCGAAGGGGACTATTCTCGGCTGTGACCTTCAAACCGTCGGCACCCGCCTTGAGCTTCACGCCGCGCGCGATTCGCCTTCAAGTGCATCACCACGCCGTCGGGCGTGCCCTTGCCCCCCGGACACACCGACGCCGGCAGCGGCGGACTTGCCCGAGATTCGAGATCGAGAAGGCCGTCTTCCGCGCGGTCGGGGTGCCAGTGCGTGAGCAGGAGTGGAGCCGAGGGGGGTCGAACCCCCGACCTCTAGAGTGCGATGCTGATTCAGCTATCGTCCTCGCCCTCGGTCCGTCCTCGCAGCGGCCTCGCCGGGATAGTCGCGATCGCTACCCGGTCTGTCTCTCCATCTCTGCAGCCATGAGGCTCATCGCCTGCTCGACGAGGGCCGGACCCGCCGTCCTCGGGCTGCCTGCATCGAACGGCGGCTCCGGGGCGTACTCCATGGCCAATTGCGTCAACTTGGCGGCCTCGTCTCCGCGCAACTTCGCGAGGAGCACCAGTCCAAAGTCGATCCCCGCCGTGACCCCGCCTCCCGTGATGCGGTTTCGGTCGACCACGACTCGCGCCTCGACCGGCTCCGCTCCGAAGGTACGTAGAGCTTCGCGAGCGGACCAGTGGCACGTCGCCTTGTATCCCTGCAAGAGACCAGCGGCTCCGAGAAAGATCGATCCGCCGCACACCGAGGTCACGTACTCGGCTCGGCTGCCGCGATCGGCAAGGAACGCCAGCACGTCCTGATCACCGCCCCACGCTTGCTGCCCCATCCCGCCCGGCACGAACAGGATGTCGAGCTCACGTGGGCAGGTCTCGCTCAGGGCGCCAGCAGCTGACCCTGCCGGCCGGTCCGGAACGCCTGCGTCTGCGTAGAGCAGCGGTTGCCCGCCTCGGCGGTCGCGGGGTCGCGGAAGCCGACCGTCACCTGGAGCGTCCCGCCCTGCGGCGTCCTGAACTTGACGCGCTTGCCGACCGCGCTGAAGCGCACGCTGCCGTCGCGTCGAACCTGCACCCTGATGTCGCTGATGCCCTCGGCGCTCGCGACGCGGTGCTGGCGGTCCCAGAACTTGAAGGCGCCGTGCATCTTCATGAACTTGTCTGCCGGCGCCTTGGCGCAGAGCACGTCCGTCCCGCCCGCGGGCCGGATCTGGACGAACACGTCCTGCTTGAGCGGGTTCACGTCAGCGAGCCCCACCTTAGCCAGCAGCGACTTGAGCTTGAGCCGCGTGGTCGCACCGCGCGGGCGGAGGAGTCCGCGTGTCACGGTCATCGTGAACGCCTGCGACTGCATGCAGCAGGCGGGGTCCTCGAAGTCGGTGAGGCCGTTGCCGTCGTCGTCGATGCAGTTGCCGCAGATTTCGCGCGGGGGCGGCACGGGACCAGTGCCGAGCGTCGAGGTGGTGGTCGAGGTCGCGCCGGGCGTGGTCGTGGTCGTCGGGGCGGGCGTCGTGCTCGAGGTGGTGGTCGGGCCGCCCGCCATCGTGGTCGAGGTCGTCGACGACGC
>WNEL01000665.1_pt1 | contig 14417 bp, 14 predicted proteins | sample 5399991 | NCBI WGS metagenome assembly WNEL01 (sample SAMN13153325, study PRJNA577476) | soil metagenome | isolation source: 20 cm grassland meadow soil pre-rain plot 2 | place: USA:California | collected 2015-09-08
GGGCGCCAGCCGGACCGACATCCTGCGCCAGTTCCTCGCCGAGGCACTCATGATCGTGCTGATGGGGGCGACGCTCGGCTTCCTGCTCTCGGTGGGCCTCGTCGCGGCGCTGGGTGGCTTGCCGATCCGGGAGTTCGTCGGCGCGCCGACCATCTCCCCGAGCGTCCTGGTGGCGACGCTGGCCCTCCTGGCGATGGTCGCGTTCGCGGCCGGCCTGATGCCGGCCAGACGCGCGGCGGCGCTCGATCCGGTGGACGCGCTGAGAAGCTAGCATGCTCTTCATCCTGCTCCAGGACTTCATCGGCGACCTGAAGGCGCAGCGTACGCGCGCGTTCCTCACCTTCTTCGCGGTGGCCTGGGGAACGCTCGCGGTCGTGTTGCTGCTGGCGTTCGGAGAGGGTCTGAAGCGTACGATCCGTGACGGCCTGCTGGGCGCCGGCGAGCGGATCTTCATGGTCTACGGCGGCGAGACCAGCACATCCTTCGCGGGGTTGGCGCAGGGCCGCCGAATCCGCCTGGTGGAGGAAGATCTGGACCTGATCAGAAACGCGATCCCGGACGTCGACCACGGCAGCGTGTCCTACGGACGATGGGGCACCTCGTACCAGGTGGGACGGACGCGCACCAACGCATTCCTCGAGGGCGTCGGTCCCGAGCACGAAACGATGCGGCACATGGAGCCCGCGCCCGGCGGGCGTTTCATCAGCGCCGCCGACGTCGCGCAGAAACGGCGCGTGCTGTTCCTCGGGAACGAGCTGGCGGCGCGGATCTTCGGCAAGGGCGTCGATCCGATCGGGAAGACCGTCGTCATCGATGGACTGCCGTTCATCGTCGTCGGGGTGCTGCAGAAGAAATTCCAGGACTCGAGCAACAACGGGCCCGACGCGGACCGTGGAGTCATTCCCTATTCCACGTTCCACACGATCTACGGAAATCGCTGGGTGAACCACCTCATCGTGCAGCCGCGGGACGCGTCCCGGGGCCCCATCGTGAAGGCGGAGCTATACCGCGTGCTGGGCCGGAAGTACCGCTTCGACCCCCAGGATCAGCGGGCGCTGGGCATGTGGGACTTCATCGAGAGCGAGAGGGAGAACCTCGCCGTCGGCCTCGGGATCCAGATCTTTTTGGGGCTCGTCGGCGCCTTCACGCTGCTCATCGCGGGCGTCGGCGTCGCAAACATCATGTACGTCGTCGTGAAGGAGCGCACCCAGGAGATCGGCATCAAGCTGGCACTCGGGGCCCGACGGTGGCACATCATGGCGCAGTTTCTCTTCGAGGCGATGACGATCGCCGTGTCCGGCGGGCTGGTGGGCCTGGCGGTCGCGACGCTCATCGTGTTCGGGGTCGACGCCATTCCCACGGAAGGAAACCCGGCGATGCAATACATTCTGAATCCGAAGCTGTCGTGGCCCATCGCGCTCACCTGCGTGGCCATCCTGATCGGCGTGGGACTATTGGCGGGCATCCTGCCGGCGCGGCGCGCGGCCGCGGTGGATCCGGTGGAGTCGTTGCGGTATGAATGACAGATGCCCGGACACCTGCCGCTCAGTCCCCGAAATTCACCAACCTGACGAACTGGATGTCCGGCACCCTGCCCAGCTCATCGAGCACGCCATTGGTAAGGGGCTGGTCGACCGTGATCGCCGCCAGCGCGTCATGGCCCGGGAAGGAGACCCGGGCCTGGTGGTAGCTGCCGATGTTGATTCCAGCGCCCCCGAGCAGGGTGCCAACGCGGCCGATGACACCGGGAACGTCGCGGTTGCGAACCACCAGCATCCAGCCTTCGGGCGCCACGTCGACGTGATAGTCGTCGATACGGATGACGCGGCCGTGCTCGTTGCCCATCACGGTGCCGGCGACGCGTGCCCGGCCGCGAGCGGCTTCGAGCGTGACACCGATCGTGGTCTCGAAGCCAGGCTCGGGCGGCCCGGTGCGGCGCGCGTGACGGATGCCCCGCTCTTCGGCGATTAGCAGCGCGTTCACGAGGCTTACCGGCTCGACGCTCATTGCCGAGAGCAAGCCCTCGATTGCAGCCATCAGCACGGGACGCGGCGCCGCGTCGTCCTTCCCCCCGTAATCGACCTCCACGGCGCTGACCGGGCCATCCACGAGCGCCAGCGCCAGCCGACCCAGGCGGCGGGCCATGTCGAGCAAGGGACCGAGCCGCCGCAGCAGGTCACCGGAAATACCCGGCACGTTGATGGCAAACGAGAGATCGCCGACCAGCAGGGCGTCCCGGACGGCGCCGCAGATCTCGACACTCACGCGCTCCTGGGCCTCGGCGGTCGAGGCCGCGAGGTGGGGCGTGAGGATCACCCGCTCGAGCGTGCGGAGCGGCGCGTCGGCCGGCAGTGGCTCGACGGCGAACACGTCGATGGCGGCACCGCCGATGCGCTTCTCGCGGAGCGCGTCGGCCAGAGCGGCTTCGTCGACGAGCTCGCCGCGGGCCGTATTCACGAGTACCGCCGTGGGCTTCATGAGCTTGAGCCGCTCGGCGTTGATGAGGTGATGGGTCTGCTCGGTGTGCGCGACATGGAGCGTAACCACGTCGGCCTGGCCGAGCAGCTGATCGAGGGGAAGCAGCTTGAGCTGCAGCTCGGCGGCGCGTTCGGGCGAGAGATACGGATCGTGCCCGACCACCTGCATGCCGAACGCCCGCGCCAGCTGGGCCACGTGCCCGCCGATGCGCCCGAGCCCCACGATCCCGATCGTCTTGCCGCGCAGCTCGGTGCCCTCGAACCGCTTGCGATCCCACTCGCCGCGGCGCATCGCCTCGGCAGCCCAGGGGATGTGGCGGGCCAAGCTGAGCAACAGCCCCATGGCGTGCTCGGCGGCGCTGACGGTATTGGCGCCCGGCGTGTTCATGACCGCGATGCCGCGGCGCGTGGCCGCGTGCACGTCGATGTTGTCGACGCCCGTCCCGGCGCGGGCGATCACGCGCAGGTTGGGGCCGCGCGTGAGCAGGTCGGCCGTCACGCGCGTTTCGCTCCGCACGATGAGCGCGTGCGCGCCCGCCAGCGCGCGCTCCAGCTCTTCGCGGGGCTTTCCGGCGCAGTTCGCGATCTCGATTTCCGGCGTCGCGCCGAGCAGTTTGAGACCAGTTTCCGCCACGCGGTCGGCGACGGCCACGCGGTAGGTCACGCCACGAGCCCGTCCAGCAAGGCGAGCAGCTCGTCCAGCGCCGCGACGGTGTGATCGCCCATGTGCCCGATGCGGATCGTGGACTCCTTCAGAGGTCCGTACCCGGACCCGATCGTCCAGCCCGCCTGCTTCAGCGCCCCCACGATCTGTTTCGCACCCTTGCCCTGCGGCAGCTTGAGGCACGACACGGTCCAGCTGCGGCGCCCCTCGCGCGGCAGATAGGCGACGCCACGACGTTCGGCCCAGTCCTCGACGTGGCGACGCATCGCGTCGTGGCGAGCCCAGCGCTCTTCCACGCCGCCCTCCCGCTCGATGCGACCGAGTTGGGCTTCCAGCGCGAACAACAGGGGGATCGCCGGCGTGTTGGTCGGCTGGTGCTTCGTGGTGGCGTCGAGGAAGCTCACCAGATCGAAATACAGCCCCCGCGCCGGGAGCGTCCGGGCGCGCTCGAGCATGCGCTCGGAGGCGACGCCCAGCGCCAGGCCGGGCGGCAGCGCCAGCGCTTTCTGCGAGCCCGTGAGGGCGAAGTCGAGCTGCCAGCGGTCGGTCTCGACGGGCGACCCGGCGAGGGACGTCACGGCGTCCACCAGCAGCAGCACGTCGTCGAATTCCCGGACGACCGTGGCCAGGGTCTCGACGTCCTGCAGCACTCCGGTGGACGTTTCCGAGTGGACCACGGTTACGGAGTCGACGGGCGTACGCCGGAGCGTGTCCCGCAGCATATCGGGCTCGACCGCGCACCCCAGCGGCACATCGAGTCGGATGCACTCCTTCCCGCACGCGCGGACCAGGTTCGCGAACCGCTCGCTGAACGAGCCGTTGACAATCGACAGGGCGCGGTGGCGGACGCCGTTCCGGACCGCCATCTCCATGAAGCCGGTGGCCGACGTGGTGCCGACCAGCACGGGACGCGCGGTCCGGAACAGCCGCCCGAGCGGTGCTTCCAAGCCGGCCAGCAGCTGCTCCATGGCTCCGGAACGATGACCAATCATGGGCCGCTGCATCGCGGCCATGACTTCGGGATGGACGTCCGTGGGACCGGGTAGAAAGAACCGCCCGAATGCGGGCGGCGCGGGTGCGGCGCGGGCGGTCATGCGCCGGCGCGGGCGAGATCTGCGACGAGCCCCTCCTCCACGACTTCCTTGGTTTTCACGAGACGAACTCCCTCGTCGCCCCAATCCTTGAGCAACTGGTCCGAGACGTCTTTGTCGATCCCGCGCACCGCGTCCGTCACCACGAACAGCCGGGTATGGGGACGGCGCTCGAGCAGGCCCTCGACGGCCGCCTTGTCGCACACATCGGTCGCCACCCCGTACAGCACTATGTCGTCCGGGTTCAGCACATCGAGGACGGCGGGCACGTTCTCGTTCGTAAACACGTCGAAACGATGCTTGTGGAACAGGATATCCCCCTTATGCGCCCGCAACCGGTCGGCCAGCACAGGGCGGTCGACCCTCGCGGGCTCGATGACGAGTGGATCCCGCAGCGCCGTCTCGGGGATCTTCTTCTGACCTGCCGTTCCTCGCATGCAGTGAGGCGGGAAAGTGCTTCGCCAGTCGGGCGTCTCCGAGATCTCGGGATGGCTCGCTACGTGGTCGTCGGCGCTCGCCACAACGCAAATGGCGTGCCCGTGGGCGTAGTCGGAGAGGCGCTTCAAGTTGGGGATAATTCGCTCCGCCTCGGGCACGTACAGCTTCCCGTCGACGTGCATGAAGTCGTATTGGGTATCGACATCCCAGAAAATGACCCGGCCCATCTGCCTTCCTCGTAGAACCCTAACGTCCGGGAATTTCCTTGGGACGACGGGAGGGTGTCAACGTCCGTTCTACAACCTCAACACTACTGCCACTTCGTCGCAACAGCTTTGTCGAGGGCACCGTGCGCAGTCCGCCCATACCTTGAGCGGGAAGTGCTCCCGCTCCGCGGGCCCAAAGCCGAGCTTCAAGAAGAACGCCGGCTTACGCGTAAGCGCGAGCACTTCGGCGAGCCCAAAGCCACGCGCGTCGGCAATCAGGGTCTCTAGCAGGGCCCGACCGATGCCCGACCCCTGCCAATCCTCGCGAACCGCGACTCCCGCGACCTCCGCCAGATCCGGGGAGTAGATCTTGAGCGAGCCGCATCCGACCAGATCCACGCCCGCCTCTGCGACGACGTACTCCTTGATGTGCCGGCAGAGATCGTAGTTGCTGCGCGGCAGGAGGTCGCCGGTTGCCACGTAAGGCGCCATGAGCGCTTCGAGACTGGGAACATCGGCGAGCATCGCTCCCCTGATCGCCACACCAGGGAGAGGGGAGAGGGGAGAGGTTCGCTCCGTGCTCCGGAGAGTCCCCTTCCCTTCTCCCTTCTCCCCGTGGAGGATGGGAAGGGCGGTCACGCGAGCACGTCCTCCAAGATCGCGACCCCGCGTTCCAGCTCCGCTTCCGTGATCACCAGCGGTGGCAGCAGGCGGATCACCTGCGGCCCGGCGGTGATGACGAGCAGGCCGCGCTCTCGCGCCGCCGAGACGAAGGGTGTGGCCGGCTCGGTTAGCTCGATGCCCCACATCAAGCCGCGCCCCCGCACATCGGCCACGCGTTTCGTTGCGGTCGCGAGCCGGGCGAGCCGGGCCTCGAGCCATTCGGCCTTGCGGCGCACGGCGGCGAGGAACGCCGGGTCGGCAATGGTGCGCACAACGTCGAGCGCCACGCCGGCGACCAGCGGCCCGCCACCGAACGTCGTAGCGTGATCGCCGGGCTTGAGGGCCGCCGCGACGGCGCTGGTCACGAGCACGGCGCCCATCGGCAGCCCACCGGCGAGCGGCTTCGCGAGCGTCAGGATGTCGGGCACGACGCCCGTTTGCTCGTAGGCGAACAGCGTCCCGGTGCGACCGAGCCCGCACTGCACCTCGTCGAAGATGACGGCGACACCCCGCGAATCGCACAGCTCTCGCACGAACCCGAGCCACTCGGCATCCACGAGCCGGACGCCCCCTTCTCCCTGCACCGGCTCGACGATCACGGCGGCGGTGCGGGACGCCGACACGGCGTGATCCACGGCCGCCCAGTCCTCACGGGCCACGATGCGGATGCCCGGGACGAGCGGCTCGAACGGCTTCCGGTAGTCGGGCCGGTCCGTGGCCGCAAGCGTCGCGAAGAGGCGTCCGTGGAACGAGCCCGAGAACGCGACGATTTCGCTCTTGCCCGACCATTTACGTGCGAACTTGAACGCCGCCTCGTTCGCCTCCGCGCCCGAGTTGCAGAAGAACACACGGTGGGCGAACGAGCGGGCAACGAGCTCCTCCGCGAGTCGCTCGCCCGGCTCGGTACGGTACAGGTTGGAGACGTGGATGATGCCCGTGGTCGCCGCTCGCTCGAGGGCCGCGCGAATCACGGGATGATTGTAGCCCAGCGCGTTCACCCCGATGCCGGCCACGAAGTCGAGGTACCGCGCCCCGTCGGCGGCGATGAGCTCCGCGCCTTCCCCGCCCACCAGCAGGGGCCCGACGCGCGCATAGACGTCCAATAGCGCCGGCGCGGCCGGCGTCGCCGCCGTGCCCGAGGACAGGATGGTCATGCCGGCTGTACGGCGGAAGCGAGGATGCGGGTACCGGAGCGGGAATCATCGAGCAGCCGCGCGTCGCCGATGCGGACGGCGCGGGCACCGGCCCGGAGCGCGGTGGTCGCCGCGCGCAGCTTCGCCGCCATGCCGTCGGCGGCGACGCCCAGCTCGATGAGGGTTTCGATCTCGCCGATCTCGAGCGTGGGGCGGAGCGCGCCATCGACCTGCACGCCCGGCACGTCCGACACGAGGAGGAGCTCGGCGGCCTGGAGCGCGCCGGCGATCGCGGCCGCCGCGTCATCGGCGTTCACGTTGAACGGCAGGCCGTCCGCGTCATCTCCCCCCGCTCCGCCGCCCGGCGCCATCGGCGCGATGACCGGGGTGAGGCCGGCGAGGAGGAAGCTCTCGAGCAGCGCGACACGCACGTCGGCGATCTCACCCACGTGCCCGAGCTCGGCCGGGCCGGGACGGGCCGTGAGAAGGCCGCCGTCCACGCCCGACAGCCCGACGGCATCGAGTCCCGCCGCGCGGAGCGCCGCCACGACTCTCCGGTTCACCGGCCCCGCCATGACCTGCTCGACCACTTCGGCCACCTCGGGGCTCGTCACGCGGCGCCCGTCGCGTTTCTCGACGGGCAGACCGAGCCGATGGGAGAGGGCGCTGACGGCGTGCCCGCCACCGTGGACCACGACCACGGGGTCGAGCCGCGCGAGCGCGCGGGCGCACCCGGCGAGCCAGCCGGGCCGGTCGAGCTCGTTGCCGCCCAGCTTGACGACGCGAGGCGTCAACACGGGAGCCCCGCCGTCTCTTCCAACCCGAGCATCACGTTCATGTTCTGAATCGCCTGGCCCGCGGCACCCTTCACGAGGTTGTCGATCGCGGCGATCACGGTCAGGCGCGGCCGCTGCACGTTCGCCACCGCCGCCACACCGAGGGCGACCCGATTGCGATAGACGACGTCCTTGAGGGATGGCCACGCGCCGCGCAGCACGGCCACACAGGGCTCGTCGGCGTACGCCGATTCGTAAATCGCCTCGGCCGCGGCCCGATCGAGGCCCCGCGTGAGCGGCACGTGAATGGTTTCGAGGATGCCGCGTCTGACGGGGAGCAAATGCGGCGTGAACACGAGGTCACCCGTGAACCCGCCCTCGCGCGCCAGCGTCGCCTTCAGCTCCGGGAGGTGCCGGTGCTCGTTGCCGACCGAATAGGCGCGGAAGTCCTCGGCTACCTCCCCGAAGAGCAGCTCCCGCTTGAGCGAGCGACCGGCGCCCGTCACACCGGACGCGGCGTCGATCACGACCTCGCGCGACGGATCGATCAGGCCCGCCCGGCCGAGCGGGAGCAGGGCGAGCAGCGCGGCGGTGGGGTAACAGCCGGGGTTGGCCACGAGCTCGGCGGTGGCGACCCGGGAGCGGGTCACCTCGGTCAGCCCATAGACAGCCTCGGGCGAGAGCCGGAAATCGGCCGACAGGTCCACGGTGCGCTTGCCCAGCGCGCGCGCTTCCTGCACGTACTGCGCCGATACGCCGTGTGGCAGGGCGGAAAACACCACCTCCGCCGACGCGATGGGCGCGTCGGCGATCCGCAGGAGCTCCACGCCCTGCTCCCGCTCGCCCGCCGCCGTTTCCGCGGTGCCGAACGCGACGGACGCACGGGGGTGGCCGGCCAGGAGCCGCAACAACTCCTTGCCGACGTACCCGGAGGCGCCCAGGACGCCCACCGGCACCGGTGCATTAATATTCATCGCTCTGGAAAAATATTCACTCTGGCACGAAGTGCAAGAGCCGGGTAGCCTCCCGGCATGACTCCCCAGGTCACGGCCGTGTTGGCGACGCTGGCGCTCGCGCCGGCCCTTGGCGCGCAGGCTCCCGTGCCGTCGTCGCCGCGCGGCACGCGCGCCTTTTCGCTGGACGACGTGCTCCGCGTGCGCAACGTGCGGGACCCGGAGATCTCGCCCGACGGCGCGTGGGTGGCCTACACCGTGTCGCAGGCCGACACGGCCGACGATCGCGACCGGAGTGCCGTGTGGATGACGAGTTGGGCCGGCACGGAGACCGTGCGTCTCACGACGTCGAAACAAGGAGAGAACACCCCGCGCTGGAGCCCCGACGGACGCTGGCTCGCGTTCCTGTCGGGTCGCGACGACGAGCACACGCAGCTGTGGCTCCTCGATCGCCAGGGCGGCGAAGGCCGCAAGCTCACGACCTTGAAGAGCGACGTGGACGACTACATGTGGTCACCCGACGGGAAACGCCTCGTGCTGGTCGCGGCGGACGCGGACACCACGACGCACAAGACTCCGCCCCCCATCGTGATCAACCGGTTTCAGTTCAAGCAGGACGAGGAAGGCTATTTGGGGAAGGAGCGGCGGCACCTCTACGTGCTCGACGCTGCCTCGGGGACAACCACCGCCCTCACCTCGGGGGGCTACGACGAGCTCCTGCCCGCCTGGTCGCCCGACGGCAAATCGCTCGCATTCGTGAGCAAGCGCCGTCCCGATTTCGACCGCGACGCCAATTGGGACGTGTACGTAATGGATGCGACACCCGGTGCGACGCCCCGGCAGCTGACGACGTTCGAGGGTCCGGACAACGATCCCGAAACGGAGAGCCGACCGGCCTGGAGCCCGGACGGTCGCTCGATTGCCTACCTCCAGGGCGGTCCCTTGAAGCTCATCTATTATGCGGTGCAGCAGCTCGCCGTCGTTCCAGCCGCGGGCGGGGGGGGCGGGGGGGGCGCGCCGCGCATTCTCACGGCGGGCCTCGATCGCAATGTGACGCATCCGGTGTGGTCGCGGGACGGGTCGTCCCTCTATTTCCTGCTCGAAGACGACCGTGCGGTCGCACTCGCCCGTGTCCCGGCCAGCGGAGGCTCGATCGAGCGGCTTCTCTCGGGCCCACGGGTGGTGAGCGCGTTCGCCACCAATGCCGACGGCAAGATCGCGGTGCTCGCGTCCACACCGGCGACGCCCGCCGAGGTCTTCGCCCTCGAGGGCACCGCAATGCGACCACTTTCCCATCAGAACGACCAGTGGCTGGCGCAGCTCAAGCTGGGCGCGGTCGACCCGATCACGTTCAAGAGTCGTGACGGCACGTCCATCAATGGCTTCACGGTCAAGCCTCCCGACTTCGTGCCGGGGAAGCGATACCCGACCGTGCTGCGGATTCACGGTGGCCCTGTCTCCCAGTTCCAGTACGAGTTCGACTTTCAGCTCCAGACGCTCGCGGGTCATGGTTACCTGGTGGTGGTCGCGAATCCGCGTGGTAGCTCGGGCCGCGGCAAGAAGTTCGCCACGGTGATTTATGCCGACTGGGGGAACAAGGATGCGCAGGACGTGCTCGCCGCAATCGACTACGTCGTGGCGCAGGGGCTGGCCGACCCCGCCCGGCTGGGCGTCGGCGGATGGAGCTACGGAGGGATTCTCACGAACTATGTGATCGCACAGGACCATCGCTTCACGGCGGCGGTGAGCGGGGCGAGCGCGTCCAACATTCTCGCGGGCTACGGCACCGATCAATACGTGCGCGAGTATGAGATCGAGCTCGGGGTTCCGTGGAAGGCGGCCGACACGTGGGAGCGACTCTCGTTTCCGTTCCTGCACGCCGACCGCATCACCACGCCGACCCTTTTCCTGTGTGGCGACAAGGATTTCAACGTGCCGCTCCTCAACTCGGAACAGATGTACCAGGCGCTACGCAGCCTGCGCGTCGAGACCGAGCTGGTGATCTACCCGGGGCAACACCATGCCATCACGAAGCCGAGCTATCGGCGCGACCGGTTGGAACGGTATTTGGCGTGGTACGGCAAATACCTGAAACCGTAGGGTAGCTATTCGACCCGTTCCAATCGCGGATTTGGCCGATACGACCGTCCAACCTTGGCCAGCGGCTTGCCCTCGACGCGCACCACGTCGGCGGTGAAGTCGAAGCGGCCCTGGAACAGACTCGAGCCGACCCCGTACATGTCCACCGGGACCTCCTGCTCTTCGAAGTGCCGGATCTTCTCTACGGTAAATCCGCCCGACACGACGATGCGCACGTGTTTGAACCCCTCCCGGTCGAGCGCCCGGCGCACGTTCCACACGAGCTGGGGCGTGACGCCGGTCGGCTTGAAGGTACCCATCTGCGGGATCACCGAGTTGTCCACGAGCGTCTCAGACGTATCGATCCGCACGCCGTAGAGGCGCTCGCCCAGGGCCCGCGCCACCTTGAGCGACGTCCCCACGCAATCGTTTTCGAAGTCGACCAGGGTGATGAGCCGCACGTTCGCGTCCATGAGCTCGGCGAATTTCTGCGAGGCGAGCACCGTGTCGCCGCCATAGGCCGCGATGAGGGCGTGGGGCACGGTGCCGACGCCCTCGGAGCCCCACCACGACGCCTGCGCGTCGGTGGAGACGCCGATCGCCCCGGCGATGTGCGCGGCATATCCGTCTCCCGTCTGCACGAGCCAGTGGTCATGGCGGGCCGGGAAAAACATCACCTGCTTCGGCTTCGCCGCTTCGACGACGCGGTGCGTGTTGGTCCCGACCTTCGTGCGGCGCGCGAGCACGCCGAGATAGAGCGTCTCGAGGTGCGCGAAGGCGTCGTACGGACCTTCGATCAGGAGGACCGTCTCCCACGGTGCGATCTCGTCACCGTCGTACAGGGCGGAGACCTCGAGCTCCAGCCACTCCATGCTGCAGAGCTTGAGGATCGCGATCGCCTCGTCGATCCCGCCGAGGAAGGCGTGCGCCTTCCCGAACACCTGCATCGTGACACAGGGGCGATGGCCGTCCTTGAGCAGCAGCTCGCGCGTGCGGACGAAGTATTTGTCGGAGTAGTAGCCTTCCCGCATTTTGTCGACGGGAAGGTGGAAAATCTCGGGGTCGAGTCGCGGGCGACGTGCCATCGCTGGATAATAGCGCCCCCCTCAGCGCGGCGCCGGCCAGCGGAATGTTGCCATCAGCGTGTCACCGCCGGTCAGCGCCACGCGCCGCGCGACGTTGTCGAGCCGGCCGCACCGGACCCGAGCGTTCGCGGTGGCCGCATCAGGGGTGACGACCCGCAGGCAAACGACGTCGGCGTCCACGGCGAGCGCGCTATCGCGCCCGGTCCGCGGCGGCTCGGGGCGGTCCAGCGACACGTCGAAGTCCGACCGCTCGCGGCCCAATCGAAAGCTCACCCGCCGACCCGTGGTCTCCGGGACCAGGTCCACCACTTGGGGGCTCGAGGCCGTATCGCCCCGCACCAGTGTCATGCGAACGGTAACGCGGCGGGGTGGGATCACGGCCTGGGCGCTGAAAGCGATGGCGCTGTCGAGCAGTGTCACTTCCTCGCTGGCCCGCGTCTCGCCGGCCGCGAACTCGCGGCTCATGGTGATCTCCACCCACACGGCGTGCCGCTGCCCGACGCCGCTCGCGGAGGTGGAGGGAGGCGGGGGCGGGCCGAACGGAAACAGCCGGGTAGTCCCTTCCCAGGGCACGCGGGACCAGCGCCGATAGCTGTCTTCCTCCCACAGCGGCAGCCCGCGACGCGACCAGGCCGCCTGTCGCCGGCTGAAGAACACGCCGGCCAGGTTCACGGTATCGAGCTCCGGGAGGGTTGTGAGGAGCCCCTCGAGCTCGGCGGCGCGGGCGCGCAGGGAAAGCCGCAGGGCTGTTTCTGGGGGACCGCTGACCACGGCGGATCCGAGGAGCCGCGTCTCGCCGGCGTCGCGCCCGACGAGCCGCAGGTGGTAGGTCACGCGGTAATTCGGCGCCTGGGATGCGAGGGCGCGCTGCGTCGGCAGGACTGCCCGCGCCATGAGGGCCCCGACGAGCAGGCTACTGCGCCAGGAACGTGGCACGCGTGGACTCGAGCGAATCAGGCCCCGGGCCGCCCCAGCGGATGTGTCCCAGCCACCCGGCGGCCGCACCGGCGAGCAGGCTGAGCACCATCCAGAACGCCAAGGTGCTCCCGCTGAGCTGCGGACGCGGCACGGTGCGCGCGTGTGGCTCGCCGGCGGAGCGCGCGAACGCGACCCGCAGCTCGAGATGGCTCACGCGCGCTTCGGCGCAATGCCGGCACCCGGCGAGGTGGCGCGCCAGCGCGGCGCGCTCGGAGAGACTCAGCTCGCCATCCAGCTCGAGGTCGATCTGTTTCACCCATTCCTCATGGCTCACGGCAACTCCTCCCGCACCCGGTAGCGCAACCGCCGGCCCTGCATCCAGCGCACGGCGAGCGCGTCCACCAGCGCGCGCAATCCGCGGTTCCACATTCCATACTTCGTCTGGCCGAAGCGCCGCGGCCGATGGTGCACGGGGACCTCGGTCACCTGTCCTCCACCCATTCGGACGAGCGTAGGCAGGAAGCGGTGCATGCCGTTGAACAGCGGCACCGCGCGCAAGGCTTCGGCGCGGAACGCCTTGAGCGAGCATCCGGTGTCGCGGATGGTCTCGTGGTTCAGCCGGTTGCGCACGCCGTTGGCGATGCGGCTCTGCAGCCGCTTCCACCCCGAGTCCTGCCGGTCCACGCGATACCCCGCCACTGCCGCAGCCCCGCTCCGCGCGAGCTCGGCGACGAGGGCGGGGATGTCCGCCGGATCGTTCTGGAGATCGGCGTCGAGCGTGACGATCACGCGTCCTCGGGCGGCGCGGAATCCGGCGGCGAACGCGGCCGTCTGCCCCGCCCGCTCGGCGAACGCCACGATGTGGATCTCGGGGTGATCGCGTTTCAGCCCCTTGAGCACGTCGAGCGAGCCGTCGGTCGACCCATCGTCCACGGCGACGATCTCATAGCGGGGAACCCTCTTCGCCTCTCCCTTCGCTTCCCCGTTCGCCAGGGCACGCCTGATCTCCCCCACCAGGATCGGCAGGTTCTCACGCTCGTTGTACACCGGGACGACGAGCGACAACTCAACCGGGTCGGACATACTTGAGCTCGGGAGCGTCCGGGTAGCGTCCGACCAGGCGGTCGATGAGGGCCTCCGCTTTGGCGGCGTCGTGCTGGTGCGTGCGATAGATCTCGGCGAGGCGGATTCCCGCGAGCACCACCCGGTGCGTTGGCGGGGTCGGATCGGCGTCGAGCAGGCGCTCCAGCATTATGGTTTCATCCTCGATGGTGATCGCCGGGCCACCGGGCATGGCGCCGCCGGTCAGGGCGTTGCCGAGGAACCGGCCGAACGGCTCTACCACGGACCCGAACAGGGAATCGAAGAAGCCCCACGCGCTCCACAGCGTGAGGGTCAAGGCCACGAGACGCCACTCGATGTGCTTCGCATCGATGGATACCACGAGGAGCGCGAGGGCGGCGACGGCCATGGCGCCACCCAGGATCCCGCGCATCACCACGCGCACGCTGGGCGGATCTTCGAGGCTCACGGGGAGCAAGTTGACAGGGCCCGCCCGGGGGCGCAACCTACGCACGCCAACTTGCGCGGAGTGTTCCCGTGTCCGATCTCTTGTCGCGTCGCGTGTTCCTCACCTCGACGGCCGTCGGCGTCGCGGCGACGCGAGCGCGTGACATTGCGTTTCCGATGCGGCCGGCGCGGCCACTCCCGCCAGCCAGCCGTTGGGCATCCAAGCCCGTCGCGGTGGCGAGCGCCAACGGCCTGCGCGCCGTGCAGAAGGCGTTCGACATGCTGATGCAGGGCGCGGACACGCTCGACGCCGCGATCGAGGGCGTGAAGATCCAGGAGCTCGACCCGAACGACGACTCCGTGGGGTACGGCGGGCTGCCGAACGCCGACGGCGTCGTGCAACTCGACGCGTCGTGCATGCACGG
>WNEL01000668.1_pt1 | contig 14398 bp, 10 predicted proteins | sample 5399991 | NCBI WGS metagenome assembly WNEL01 (sample SAMN13153325, study PRJNA577476) | soil metagenome | isolation source: 20 cm grassland meadow soil pre-rain plot 2 | place: USA:California | collected 2015-09-08
GTGCGCGACGGCATCGGCGGCATAGTGCAGCGCCGCCTGAATGTCCTCGCGCGTCAACCTCGGGTAGGCTTGTAGCAGCGTCTTCTCATCCGCCCCTTCGGCGATCTTGCGGACGATGAGCTCGACGGTGATGCGTGTGCCGCGAATGACGGGCTTGCCGAGCATCACCTTGGGATTCAGCTCGATTCGGTCGTGCACAGTCATATTCGTTCCTCGGAGATCACCACGCCACCCAGCAGAAGCCAATGATGATGGCTCCGCGAGCGACATTACCAGCCCTGGATTTCCCAGGGCGTCGAACGTAGCAAAGACGGAGCTCCTGGTGCCGCTCCATGCGCTAGGGTGCCTGAAGTCAGTGAGGGCGGGCGATATAAGTAGTTGAAAATAAAGAACCTACCCAGGGGTCGGGAGTTCGAATCTCTCCAGGCGCGCCTATAAACCCATGCCCGAAAGCACAAAAAGTCTTAGCCGCTGCACCCGTTACGCACTTTCGAAAGAGTCACCAGACGAGTCACCACACGGACGCGCACCCAGGTGCTCATGTTGGCGCGCGTTCCGGTTGCAACTATTGGTCGCGACGGCTCGCGAGAGGCTGTCAGCTGCCACATTGCGGCGTGGAAACTCTTGTGCATGTTGCAGATCATAAGACCGTCGGAGAGCCAAATAGGCACAAGGGGCGGGTGATCCATGCATCGCTTCACCCTCACTTTGATAGCGACCGCGGCCGGCGCATCGGCGGTCGCCTGGACGAATGCGGGGGCGCAGACTGACGCGCAGGGCAGTGAGCGCTCCGAGTTTCGCGAAGAGTTCGCAGCAGTCTCGGGCGGACATTACTTCGGCGAGGACGAACCCGCGGAGGTGAGACGCCTCGCCCCGAACGAGTTGAAAGCGCGGCTCAGTTATGGTTCCGACAATTTCCATCGCACGCAGGCCAAGGGCCAAGTCGCCCAGCTGCGCAATCGCCTTGACAGGGCCGATGCCCTGACGACCCGGCAGGCGCAGCTGATGGAGCAAATTCTCATTGCGGAGCGAGACCGTCAGGAACGAGAGGTGAAGGAGCAATACGCGTCGCGTCGCGTCAGCGCGGGCGGCAGCTCATGGACCGGCATGATAACGATTGCGAGCGATGAGCTCGGGATATCGATCCACGATCAACTCCTAGCCCAGATCCTTGACTTCAGTCGGCAGCAAATAGCTGCTGTGGCACCGGTGCTGACTGCACAGCAGCTCAAGGTATATCAACAGATCCAGCGTGAGCGCGTCGCGCAGCAGCGTGCGTTCATGGAGGAGGGCCATCCCCAGTCTCCGTGACGTGCGGTGACTGAACCGTTGGGCTGTGACCTCGCGCTCAGCGGAGTAGTTCGTCAGCCTTGGTCATCTGTGCCATACCTCCCATCCTGCTTTCAACTCAAACGCTTCACGAGGTACATGAGCGCCATCGGTGCCTTGGAGACTGTAGCTCTCACTCAGGTCTATAGACATGGGCCCACGCTGCCAGTGAGTGATTATCCCAACCTCAGCGCCACGACCATAGTTCGTCGTATGATTGGTGAAAGGCTCATGCTGTGTCGCGTGCGACTCATGGCCCACGAAAGCTCGAACTGCGTTGGGTTCCAGCGTGGCACACCCAGCCATCAAGGCCAGACAACAGAAGATGACAGTTCTCATGACTACCGGACCTTGTCCCAACCAACCGGCGGCGCCGCGAGCCCCTGCAACGCTTGCGCCGGGGGCTCTGTCGCCGGCTGCTGCAACGACACGAGCACGGCTTGCGCGGGCTCGAGCGGCTGTCCACACTTCGGGCAGTTCATGCGTAAAGTTTCATACGGCGCCCGCCGCTGGAGACTTGCGGCCAGTCGCAATTTCACGACGGGCGTGACGACGGCCGCAGCGTTCTGTGAGCGCTCTCTATCCAATAATGAACGCCGGCACCGGCCTGCCGAAGTTCTGCGAACTGCATCAAATCGGCAGATAGAGATCACAGTCACAACTCAAGGTGTACCGGTCGCGGTTTTCACGCGGCAACACGATTGCTCGGAATCCTCGAGCAGGCTCTACTGCTGCGTTGCCCGGTAGTGCGAGCGCCGCTTGCGACGCGATCAGCGCGGCTAAGCGCATCAGCGACCCCAAGCGCATGAGCGACTGAGCGACTCGATAAGCAACAACTCGTCTCGCTGACCACATGCGACGCTCGTCGCACTGTCGCCTCTTGCGCACTCCCTAGTCCGGCCGAGCTATTGCGACACAGTCGACGTCGGAAATAACCTCCGCGCCGGTCGGAAATTTAATTACATACCAGTCGTCGTTGAGCGACAGCAACGGCGATGTGTCGCGACCGCGTGACACGGGGGGTTCGGATGCAATTGTTGCGCGTCACCGCGTTCGCGGTGGCTTGCGTGTTGGCGCCGCCGCCGCCAGCCAGCGCCCAGATCTCGCCCAGTGCGGCCTGGTCTTGCGAGTTCGCCAACTCAACCACCGCTTGCGGTTTCTACCTGCAGGCGGCCGCGTCGAATCGCGCCGCAGTCGTTGGTCCCGGGCGTGACGGTTCCACTGCAATCGAGCTGACCACGCATCTGGGGGACATCAATATCGCTGGCAGCGACTCGAACGAGCGCGCCGATCTGGCGCTCTCACCGTCCTCGAGATATTGCAACCAGGGACAGGACGAGTGGTGGGCGCACTCGCTCATGTTCCCGCCGAGTTATGTGGCCCCACCGGCCGGTGCGGTCTGGAACTGGGGCGCGCTCTTCGACTTTCACAACTCGTCCTCTGGCGGCGGACAGCCCAACTTCATGGTCTACGCCACGCCCACGGGCCTCGAGCTCCATATGGCGGGCGGCGCAACCACCGTCAACCGGCCGACCGATCCTGGCTACTACAGCATCGCGATCGGCCCGATCGCCAAGAACGTCTGGTACGACTTCGTGTATCACGTGAAGTGGTCGTCCGGCTCGGACGGCCTCTTCCAGGCGTGGCTCAACGGGCGGCAGGTCATGAACTACAGCGGCCCCAACCTCTATGTCGGCCAGAGCTGCTATCTGAAGCTCGCCAACTACCATACCCCGCTCGGGGTGCCCATATCGGTCATTCACTCCCGCGTGGTTAGAGGCACCACCCAGGCCGACGTGCAGATCGGGTCCGGCGGCACGCCGCCTCCCACGGTCCCGGTGCCGAATGTGGTTGGCCAGATGCAAGCGGCGGCCGCGATCGCCATCACCGGCGCGGGCCTCACCAGAGGTGCGGTCGCGCAGCAGTCGAGCAGTACGGTGGCTTCCGGCAGCGTGATCAGCCAGAGCCCCGCGGCCGGCGCCGATGTGGTGCGCGGCTCCGCGGTTAACCTGGTCGTCTCGACCGGCGGTGGCATCAGCAGCGGCGGCGGCGGTGGCGCGTTCGACGCCTTCACACTTGCTGCGCTTCTCAGCTATCTGATGGGTGGGTTGTGGAGAGCTCGCAGATCCAGGTCACTCGCGAGCACTCTCACGTTCCGACCAGGACTAGCGCACGGTCGGCGGTGCAGGTGTTGAAAGCTGCCGACTGGCCTCGCTATGCCGCCTACTTCTTCGGTGCTCGGGCAGGCTCTGTCGACGGCGGTGGGCCATCCGAATTCCACTTAGTGCGCGACGGTGATGGACGTTGGACCAAGACCCTGTTGGTTTGACCCCGGAAACAGCGGGAAGGGGTTTCCGGCGATGAGCTTTAGCGAGCCGCTCGCAGCGTCGATCGAAAACACCTCGACCTGGTTGTCCACATTGTCCAGGGCATACAGGAAGTTGTCCGGGCCGTCGACCGCGAGCGCGGTGGCTCGTCCGTTCGTCACGGACGTTCCAATGGGTGTCAGGGCGCCCGAGCTGGCATCGATCGTGTAGCAATCCACATTAGTGCCGTTCGCGACGTGCAGCAACTTGCCGGAAGCATCCGTGACAACCGACAAGGCCCCGTTTGGGGCTGGGAACGGGCTGCTGGAGATGGCCGTTAATGCACCTGTACTGAGATCGATCGTGAATCCGGACACTGCGCTAGGTTGAGAATCAGCCGCGAAGAGGTGAGTGCCGGAGGGATCAACGACCAATGCTCCGGGAGATGCTCCGACGGGAAAGGGACTGCCCGCCACTGGCGTCAGAGAGCCGCTGGTCATGTCAATGCGGTAGGCGGACACGCTGCCACCGACCTGGTTCGCGGCGTATACATAGTGACCCGCGGCCACGACTATCGCGCCGGGATCAGCCCCCGCGGCAAAGGGGCTCCCGGCCACTTCGGTAAGGGCACCCGCGGATCCAATCTCGAACACCGAGACAGTGTTCGAACTGCCGTTGGCTGTCAGCACAAATTGTCCGCTGGGATCGACGACGATCGCGACCGACTGGGCGCTAGTCAGAAATGGACTGCCGCTCATCGTGGTCAGTTTGCCGGTCGATGAATCGAGCAGGTACCCTCTGACCTCGCCCGAGGGGCTGGTAACGTACAGAAATCGCTTCTGGGGATCGACCGCAATGCCCCGGGGCATTGGCCCGTCCGGCAGAGGACTGCCAGAGATCGGCGTCGGGATGCCCGTCTGCGTATCGATAGTCAAAGCGTCAAGGGTCCCGGCCGCCTCATTCGGGACGTAGAGGAGTGTCGCGCTCGTAGGTGGCGGCGGGGGGGTGTTGCTGCCGCCGGAACTGCCGGTGTAGCCGCCGCCGCCACAGGCGCAGGCCACACCGCAAAGTATCGCCCCCAGGAACGTCCGCGCACGTGGTGGCGTGCCGTCGGCGCTAGGCTCGCACGACTCGTCGGGTCCCAACGGTCCGTGAGTCTCCTTCAGGTCGATACGCTCGTCGCACAGCATTGCGTCCCCCCGCTGCCTTTGACGCGATCGGGGTCATTGCGGAGGTCGTAGATCTCTTCGGGAGAGAGTCTGCGTCGTCGTCGTTTCGTTTTGTCTGGCTCTGGAATAGGCCGGCCGGTCTATCCGGGTCGAACGGCGTCGCCACGGACTGTGCCGCCGAGGTCAAGCCTGAACGACGCCCTGCCTGACAATCTTCCGACTACCTCGCGGACCAGCCCTGCCCTCGCGCAGGCGCTGGCGACCTCAGTTCACGGCCACCTGCTCCACGAGTACGACTTCGCATGAGCCGGGCCCAGTGTCGCTCCGCGTCAGCGAAGTGTTTGTGTATGCGCCGTCATCTCGCACGGCGTCGACCAGGAAGCCGGTCAAATGCACAACCTGGCCGACGCGCAAATGCTTGAGTTCGCGGCGCACCGCGGCATCGGCAGGAATGACGTGGGTATTGGCGCTATGCTCGATCACGACCTTTCGCGGGACGGGCAGGTCCCGCTTCGGTATCCAGGAATAGAATCGCACCCCTTGCGTGATCTCAAGGGCGCGGAGGACGCGATTGTCCGACATGGGTCCCCAGCCCAGGGCAAGATCCTCCGGGACAAGATCGGCGAGCAGATCAAAGTGATAGTCCTCGCGACTTAGAATTCGGGCTGTGATGTCGTAGCGCGCCCGAGGCTTGAGTCGCCAGCGACCCAACGTCGTGACTCGTGCGCCATCTGCATCCGTCTGCTGTGGGTCGGCGGGGGCGATCGGTCCGTCTGACGGATGGACGGGTCGCAGTTGCCAATCGTTGTAGCCCTGCAGCAGCGCCGCCGCCGCCAACGCGGTGAATAGAACGGTGCGCACTACCATGGCCGCTCATTATCGCAACCGTCGGCTGTTTCGTCGGGAATCCCGTCCGTTTTCCCGCACCGGCCCCGCCCCAGGCGCACGCCCGCACCATTGCGTGCGGCAATGCACGGACACCGGCGCGGGCGGCGTGATCCGGCTCACAGTTGGCCGCCGGACTGCCCCCCAGAATGGCGCCTGGGATGAGGCACGACTGGTAAATGCACCCATGAACATGACTCAACTCGTGTTCGGCGCCGCCCTGGGCTGCCTGCTCGCCCAGGGTGTGCTTTATTGCATCAAGCCCTGCATCGCCTGGCTCAGGCGCGACGAGCTGCGTGCCCGGCTGCGCGCGCTCACTCCTCCCTCGGGCCGTGCGATCGCCCACGCTTCCATCCAGTACGCGGTGCTCCTCGGGGCCGCCGCCGCCCTGATCACGCTCGGCGTATGGGCTTTCGGGGACTATTTCTCGGGCCGGTCCGCACGCGGTGCGACGGGCGGCGACGGCGAGCCCTCCGTGGCGCTGCCGCCGGCCCCGGCCGCTGATGCGCCGCAGAGACTCGCCGAGCTCGCTACGGCGCCGAAGGCCGAAGCTTCCGCGGCGACCCCGGTTGCGAGCGCTGACCCGTACGCCGACCCCGACTTCAAGGTCCGGCGCCGCGCGCACCACGCGGGGACCCACATGAGTCTCAAGGAGACCCTGCTGCAGCGGGCTGAAGCGAAGGCGCACGACGAGCTGCTCGGCGAGATGAAGCAGCATCAGAACCGGTCCCAGTACGACTGCGAGGCGGCCGATCGCGCCGTGAAATACCTCAAAGCGGGCCTCGACGTGTGGGGATTCGCAGCGTGGCAGGTGAAGCACTTCCCGATGGACGGCTACGAAGGCGCCGCGCTCTCTCAATGCCAGAACATCACGGACGTCGTGGATCCTTCGCGGTTCGACATGCACGAGTCGCTCGCGCAGGGGAATGACCCGGGACGCGACGCCACCCGCGACCCGCGCGAGGGGAGGGCGGCCACGCCTGCCGGCGTTGCAGGCAAGAATCGGCCCTGATCGCTGTCTTGCGCGTAGGCCGGCCGTGCGCACCGCGGCCGCGCGAATCAGCTTAGAATCCTTCGCGGGCACTCGTGCGGTGACCGCGCCGCGCTGCTGCGTGCCGATCGGATCGGGGAAGCCATGCGCACCGCGCTCGCGGACTTCATCAAAGACACGCCCGCCGGGCGCGAGGCGCATGCGATCCTGCGCTCGTGCGTGCACTGCGGCTTCTGTCTTCCCGCCTGTCCCACTTACCAGCTGCTCGGCGATGAGCTCGACAGTCCGCGCGGGCGCATCTATCTCGTGAAGCAGCTGCTCGAGGGCGCACCGGTCACCTCGAGCACGCAGCTGCATCTCGACCGCTGTCTCACCTGCCGGGCGTGCGAGAGCGCCTGCCCCTCGGGCGTACAGTACGGACGGCTTCTCGACATCGGCCGTGCGGTCACCGAGCAGCGTGTGAGCCGGAGCGCTGCGGCGCGCCTCAAGCGCTACCTGCTGCGCAAGATCGTGCCTCACACCCGCCGCGTTCGCGCGGCGCTCGCGTTGACGCGTCTCGCGCGGCCGCTGCTGCCGCGACAGCTGGCCGCACCCGCAGCTCTCGCGCCGCGCTCGAGCGCGCCCTCCTGGCCCGCCCCGCGTCACGCTCGCCGCGTGCTGCTGCTGCCGGGGTGCGTGCAGCCGGTGCTGAGGCCGCAGGTCGATACGGCCGCGGCGCAGGTGCTGGACCGCGTCGGGATATCGGCCATCGTGCCCCGCGGCACCGGCTGCTGCGGCGCGCTCACGCATCACCTCTCTGCCTCTGACGAGACACTCCGGCAGGTGCGCCGGAATGTCGATGCGCTGTGGTCGCACATCGAGGCGGGCGTCGAGGCGGTGGTGTCGACCACGAGCGCCTGCGCGTCGATGCTGACCGAATACGGACGCCTGCTCGAGGCCGAACCCGCTTACGCCGCCCGCGCGGCGCGCGTCGCGGCGCTCGCCCGGGACATCGCCCAGGTCCTCGGCCCAGAGCGCGAAGCGTTGAGCGCTCCTCTCGGCGGCGCAGCGGCCATGCGGCCGCAGGGTGCGGGGCGCCGAGCGGCGCGGGTCGCCTTTCATGCCCCGTGCACGCTGCAGCACGCGCTCAGAGTGAGCGGCACCGTCGAAGCGCTCCTTTCCGCCGCGGGATTCGAGCTCGCTCCGGTCGGCGACCGCCAGGAATGCTGCGGCTCGGCGGGCACCTATTCCATCCTGCAGCCGGAGCTGTCGGAGCGGCTGTTGCGTGCCAAGATCGCCGCCCTCGAGAGCGGCGCGCCGGAGCTGATCGCCACGGCCAACGTCGGCTGCCTGACGCACATCCGCGGCGGCACTTCGGTGCCGGTCGTCCATTGGGTCGAGCTGCTCGCAGAAAGACTCTCGGTGGCGAATGGCTGACCAGTGGGGCGAGCGCATGCCGCGCTCGGTCAGCCTGCTGCAGACCGTCGCCGTGTCCGTGGGCATCGCGATCGGCAGCGGCATCTTCCGCGTGCCGGCCACGGTCGCGGCGCAGCTGCACACCTCCGGGCCGATCTTGAGCTGTTGGGTGCTCGGCGGCGTCATCGCGCTCTGCGGCACGCTCACGGTCGCGGAGCTGGCGGCGGCGCTGCCGCGCTCGGGGGGAATCTTCGCCTATCTCCTCGAGAGCTATGGGCCGCTGCCGGCGTTCCTGTTCGGGTGGACGGAGCTCGTGGTGATCCGCGCCGCGGCGCTCGGGGCGATCGCGACGGTGTTCGCCGAGTACATCGGTTACTTTGTGCCGCTGAGCGCCGCGCAGGTCCGCTACCTGGCCGCCTTCGCCATCGTGCTCATCGGCGGCATCAACCACATCGGGGTGCAGCGCGCGGCCGCGGTGCAGAGCGTGACCACGGTGCTCAAGTACGGCGTGCTGGCGGCTCTCGGACTCCTCGCGTTCACGGCGACGGGCGGCAGCACGAAGCATTTCACTCCCGCCTGGCCGGCCGGCGCGATGCTCTCGCCGCTGGCGAGCGCCCTGATCCCGGTACTGTGGACCTACGACGGCTGGGCGGACCCGGCGACCATGGGCGGCGAGATCAGCAACCCGCAGCGCAACCTGCCGATCGCGCTCATTGCCGGCGCGCTGTGCGTGATGCTGGTTTACCTGGTGGTCAACATCGGCTTCCTGTACGCGCTCGCGCCCGCGGAGATGGCCGGGTCGAAGCTCATCGCCTCGAGCGTTGCGGCGCGCATCCCGCTGCTCGGGGGCGCGGGAGCGGCCGTGGTGGCCGCGGCCGTCGTGGTGTCCGCCTTCAGCGGCCTCAACGCCTCGATGATGACAGGCTCGCGAGTGTTCTTCGCCATGGCCGATCGCGGCCTGTTCCTGCGCGCCGCGGCGCGCGTCTCGCCGCAATTCAACACCCCCTCCGTCGCCATCTGGCTCGCGAGCGCACTCGGCGTCGGCTACGTGCTCGAGAACGACTTCGCGCAGCTCGCCGATAAATTCATCCTCGGCATCTGGCCGTTCTACGCGCTCACCGTGGGGGGAGTATTCATGTTGCGCCGGCGCCGTCCCGAGCTGCCGCGCCCCTACCGCGTCTTCGGTTACCCGTTCGTTCCGGCGCTATTCCTGCTCGCTTCGGCGCTCATGGTGCTCAACGCCCTTCTCACCGATCCGGGCAACACCGCTGTCACCCTCCTCATTATCGTCGCCGGGGTGCCGGCGTACTGGCTGCGCGGGCGGCTCTGGCCCCGACACTCAACCGGTTCGTGGCAGTAATTCTTCATCCGTTCGTGGCCGGCACGCGCGTTCGGAAAGTGAACCCAAGCACAATATCGGGGGCTCCAGGCCCGTTATCCGAGCTGGAGGACGAGCGCCGAGGTGGAGGACGAGCGGTGGGCGCAGGCGGCACGACGACCCCGGAAACGCACGAGCGCGGCACGGAGCGCGCGGCATGAGCGCCCGCGTGCGGATGCTCGCGGTTGCGCTCGTTATCCTCGTGGGGGCGGTGGGCTGGTACCTGTGGCGGGCGCGCGGGGCGGACGATCCCAACGCCGCGCTCTCCCTCTTCGGCAACGTCGACGTCCATCAGGTGGAGCTCGCATTCCGCGTCACCGGCCGGATCGCGGACATGAAGGTGCAGGAGGGCGACAGGGTCAAGGCAGGCGAGACGCTCGCCCAGCTCGACCGCGTGCCCTTCGCCACCGACGTCGCCGCCGCCCAGGCGGACGTGGAGCAGGCGCGGGCGCAGCTGGAGAAGCTGCGCCGCGGCTTCCGCGTCGAGGAGATCGCCGAGGCGCGCGCCACCGTGGCGCAGCGGGCCGCCGACCTCGCCAACGCGCGCGTGACGCTCAAGCGCCAGCAGGAGCTCATAGCCGCGGGACTGGTCACGCATCAGCAGATCGACGACGCCGAGGCGCGAGTGGCGCAAAGCGAGGCGCAGCTCGCCGCGGCGCGCGAGCGGCTGAACCTGGAGTTACACGGCTCGCGCATCGAGGACATCGCCGCGCAGAAGGCGGCGCTGGCCTCCGCCGAGGCGCGGCTCGCGAAAGCGCAGACGGCGCTCTCGGATACGACGCTCCTCGCCCCGAGCGGCGGCATCATTTCGGTGCGGGCGCGCGAGCCCGGCGCGATCGTTCAGGCGGGACAGACGGTCTACACGCTGACGCTCAACGATCCGGTATGGATCCGGGCCTACGTGCCGCAGCCGCGGCTCGGGCGCATCAAGCCCGGGATGGGGGTCGGCGTCAGCATCGATTCGATGCCCGGCAAGCGCTACGAGGCGACGGTAGGCTTCATTTCCCCGGACGCCGAGTTCACACCCAAGACCGTACAGACTGATCAGGTGCGCGACGATCTCGTCTACCGCATCCGCGTGATCGCGACGGACCCGGACAATGTGTTCCGCCAGGGCATGCCAGTCACGGTGCTGGTGCCCGCCGCGCGATCCGAGGCGCTGGCGCGCGATCACTAGGACTGGCGCACCGTGAGCCCGGCACCGGCAAGAGACGGCGAGCCGGCGGCCGCGACACCCGCGGCGCGCGTCGCCGGCCTCGTGAAGACCTTTGGCGCGACGAAGGCGCTCGCCGGCATCACCGCCGAGCTCCCGACGGGAAGAATCCTCGGGCTGGTCGGTGCCGACGGGGCCGGCAAGACGACCCTCATTCGCCTCCTCGCCGGGCTGATGGAGCCGACGGCCGGCACTGTCGAGGTGCTCGGGCGCACGCCGCGCGCCGAGGGCGGCACGACGCAGGCGCAGACCGGCTACATGCCGCAGCGCTTCGGGCTGTACGAGGATCTCTCGGTGCTCGACAACCTGAGTCTCTACGCGAACCTCCGCGCTCTCGACCAGTCGACGCGTCAGCGGCGCTTCGCGGAGCTCCTGCGCTTCACCGATCTCGCTCCATTCACCGAGCGGCTCGCCGGCCGCCTCTCCGGCGGCATGAAGCAGAAGCTCGGCCTCGCGTGTGCGCTGCTCGGCCGGCCGCGGCTGCTCCTGCTCGATGAGCCGGGGGTCGGGGTCGACCCACTGTCGCGGCGGGAGCTGTGGCGCATGGTGAGCGAGCTGGTCGCCTCGGGAGTGACGGTGCTCTGGTCGACCGCGTACCTGGAAGAGGCCGAGCGTTGCGCCCACATCTGGCTGCTCGATAACGGGCGGCTCCTCTACGACGGGGCGCCGGCGCGTCTGAGCGAGCGGGTGCGCGGCCGGGTGTTCCGACGTCGCGTCGCCCCGGGGGAGGCGCGCCGCGCCGCCGAGAGCGAGCTCGAGCGCGAGGCGGTGCTCGATGCGGTGATCCAGGGCGCGAGCGTACGCGTGGTGGCGAAGCCCGACGCCGCAGGGAGCTTTCGCACCGACGGCTACGAGCCGGTGGCGCCGCGCCTCGAGGACGCTTACGTCGAGCTCTTAGGCGGAGCCCGCAAGGGCGAGAGCCTGCTGGCGCGCGGCTGGCCGGCCGTGGTGGAGCCGGCGGCGGGCGGGGGCTCCTCGGCGGCGGCCGATCGGGTACTGGTGCGCGCCGAGGCGCTCACACGGCGCTTCGGGGATTTCGTGGCGGCCGACACCATCGGTTTCGAAGTGCGCGCCGGGGAGATCTACGGGCTCCTCGGCCCCAACGGCGCCGGCAAGTCGACGACCTTCCGGATGCTCTGTGGGCTCCTCATGCCGACGAGCGGGGAGGCGAGCGTCGCGGGGGTGAACCTGGCGCGCGCCGCGAGCCGCGCGCGCGCGCGCCTGGGGTACATGGCGCAGAAGTTCTCGCTCTATGGTGATCTCTCGGTCGCGCAGAACCTCGACTACTTCGCCGACATCTACGGACTGACGCGCTCTGCAAAGCGCGAGCGCGTGCAAGCGATGATCGACATGTTCGCGCTCGCCCCGCACCTGCCCTCCAACGCCGCGCTCCTGCCGCTCGGCTTCAAGCAGCGTCTGGCGCTCGCCTGCGCGACGCTCCACGCCCCGGCGGTGCTGTTTCTCGATGAGCCCACCAGCGGCGTCGATCCCCTGATGCGGCGCGAGTTCTGGCATCACATCAACGCGCTCACGACGCGCGGGGTGGCGGTGGTGGTCACCACCCACTTCATGGAGGAGGCCGAGTATTGCGATCGCATAGGACTCATCTGGCGCGGCCGCAAGATCGCCGAAGGCACGCCCGATGAGCTCAAGGCGAGCGCGGCGAGCGCCACGCATCCCGAGCCGACGCTCGAGGACGCGTTCATCGCGCTCATCGAAGGGGAGGCCGCCGCGTGAGGAGGATCGCATCATGAGCGACACGAGGGCGCGGATGCGTGCCTGGTGGCAACAGCTCGCCGCGATCATGCTGAAAGAGGCGAAGCAGGTCAGCCGCGATCCCTCGAGCTGGATCATCGCGGTGGTGCTGCCGCTCACCTTCCTGTTCCTGTTCGGGTACGGCATCTCTCTCGACACCACGGTGATCCGGGTCGCCGTGGTGCGCGAGGACGACGGCCGCGACGCGCGCGCTCTCGCCGCGGCGCTCACCGACTCGAAGTGGTTCGCGGTGGTCGCCGCTCACGATCGTGGCAGCGGCGAGCGGCTGCTTCAGGACCAGCTCGTCAAGGCTGTGGTCATCATTCCCGCCGAGTTCGGACGGCGCCTCGATGCCGAGAACACCACCGCGCAGGTGCAGGTGCTCGTGGACGGCGCCGAACCCAACACCGCCAACTACGTGCACGCCTACGTGAACGCGATCTGGAACGGCTTCCTCGCGGCTCGTGGCCTCGAACGGGGCAGCCCCAGACCCGTGCCGGTCAGCCTCGAGGCGCGCTACTGGTACAACGCCAACGCCGTGAGCCGCTGGTTCCTGATACCAGGCTCGATGACCGTGATCATGACACTGCTCGGCACGCTGCTCACCTCGCTCGTGATCGCGCGCGAGCACGAGCGCGGCACGCTGGAAGCGCTCTATGCGACTCCGCTCACCCGCGGGCAGATCCTGATCGGAAAGACTCTTCCGTATTTCCTGCTCGCCATGGTGTCGATGGCGGTGTGCGTGCTGACCGCGCTGTTGCTGTTCCAGTTGCCGCTGCGCGGCTCGTTCCTGACTCTCGGCCTCGTGTCGGCGGTATTCCTGGTGCCGGCGCTGGGGCAGGGGCTGCTGATATCCGTCACCATGCGCACGCAGATGGCGGCGGCGCAGCTCGGGCTCATGACCGGCTACCTGCCCGCGATGATGCTGTCGGGGTTTCTGTTCGACATCCGCTCGATGCCCCCGTGGCTGCAGGTCATCACGCTCGCGATCCCGGCGCGCTACATGAACGTCTCGCTGCAGACGGTGTTCCTCGCCGGCGACCTGTGGGCGGTGCTCGTGCCCAACATGCTGTTCATGCTGGCCGTCGGAGCGCTGTTCTTCGGCCTCACCTGGCGGCGGCTGCACAAGCGGCTGGACTGAAGGGGCGTCGGCGGTGCTGCAACGACTGCTCGCCATAGTCCGCAAGGAGCTGATCACCATGCTGCGCGATCCGCGCGCGCGGGGCGCCCTCATCCTGCCGCCGATCATCCAGCTGTTCATCTTCTCCTCCGCCGCCACCATGGAGGTGAAGAACATCGCGCTCGCGATCGTCGACCTCGACCGCGGACCCTATGCCGCCGACGTTGAGCAGCGGCTCGCCGGCTCACGCAGCTTCACCCGTCTGCCGCGTTACGCGAATGTGGCCGGCGCCCGCGCGGCGCTCGACCGCGAGCAGGTCGTGGGAATCCTCGTGCTGCCGAGCGGCTTCTCGCCCGACCTCGCCGCCGGCCGGCCGGCGAGCGCGCAGCTCCTGCTCGATGGGCGCCGCTCGAACGCCGCGCAGATCACCGCCCAGTACGTGAGCAACGTCCTCGCGGACGAGGGTGCGCCGCTCAGCGGCCTCACCGGCGCCAGCGAGGCGCTAAGCACGGCGACGCCGGGCGCGGGTGCGCCGGGCAGCACCTCCAAACCCAACGCCGAGGTCGTCATCGACAACTGGTTCAATCCGAACCTCGACTATCAGTGGTTCATGCTGCCTAACCTGGTCGGCACCCTCAGCCTCGGCGTGGCGCTCATGATCACGGCGCTCTCGGTGGCGCGCGAGCGCGAGCTCGGCACCTTCGACCAGACTCTCGTGTCTCCCGCGACGCCCGTCGAGATTGCGCTCGGGAAGCTCCTGCCACCGCTGCTGGTCGCGAGCGTGCAGGCGACGCTGTACCTGCTGATCGTGACGCTGCTCTATGGCGTGCCGTTCCGCGGCAACCTGCTGGTGTTCT
>WNEL01002687.1_pt1 | contig 14383 bp, 10 predicted proteins | sample 5399991 | NCBI WGS metagenome assembly WNEL01 (sample SAMN13153325, study PRJNA577476) | soil metagenome | isolation source: 20 cm grassland meadow soil pre-rain plot 2 | place: USA:California | collected 2015-09-08
GATCCTCATCTCGCAGGCGGGACCACGAACGCGGCAGCGACGTTCGGCACGTGGTACGTGGGCGGCGATCCGACGCTCAAGGAAAACCGTCACACCATCGGGTTCGACGCGAGCTGGCGGCTTGGCCCCTGGGGTTTCGATCCCACGCTGCTCTACCAGTGGGGTACTCGTGACCAGCGGGCCGTCACCAACACCAGCGCCGGCGCGTCCCTCGTCACTGAAGCAAAGAAGAGCGCCTTCTTCTTCGACGCCATCGGAAGCTTCCAGCTCGGCCCGCTGCTCGTCGAAGCTCGCGGAGCCTACACCACGGGCAACAAGGCCCGGGACAACCTGGGCAAGCGGATCAGTTACTACGAGCCGCTCGACACAGACACGGGCTACTACTCCTCGTGGGGCGCGATCATCGGCCTGAGCGACCAGGACTACGGAACGGGCTGTGCGGTCATGGCCCAGGCGTGCAGCTTCGTCGGCTACGACCGTTACGGTCGCGGCCAGCTGGGCCTCCGAGGGACGTACGCCCTCACCCCAGCGTTCAGCGTGTTCTTGACCATCAACCCGACGTGGACGGCCGAGAAGGTCGACATCGACACCGGTGTCAACGCGTCCGGTAGCCGGACCCCGATAGACAGCCAGAGCTTCGCGAAAGGCGACTCCAGCTACCTCGGTACCGAGACGAATATCGGGTTCAAATGGGTGTTCGCCCCGAACGTGTCGTTCGATGTCATCGGTGCTTACCTCGCGTCGGGTAAAGCGCTGAACACGGCGGAGATCGTCAACGGCGTGCACACGATACGTGAGGCGAAAGACGCTTACGCGGTGTCCTCGCGGATAAGGTTCGGCTTCTAACCGTCGTTTCCTGCGGGCAGCAGAGCGGGGCATGGGTGGATACCGCCCATGCCCCGTTTCACTTTCATCTCAGGGTGTGAGAAGCTGGCACCGCCTATGGTCAAGGGTCGCCTCCTTGCAGGCGCCACGGTCCTCTCGCTGCTCGTCCTCGCAGCCACCGTCGGCGCGTCGGCACAGACTGCTCCAGGGCACGACGGTCACGTTGTCGATCGGGCAGCGCGACGGGCTCGTCGCGGGCGTGGAGTTGACCGCCTACCGCGAGGGGCGCGAGCTCCGCCATCCGAAGACGGGGGAGATCCTCGGCCACACCGAAGAGGTCGTCGGCAAGGTCGCCGTGCGGCAGGTCCAGGAGGCGTACTCGACGGGCGCGGTCGTCGAGGGAACCGCGATTCGTCCCGGCGACAAGGTCCGGGTCTCCGCGGGGAAGATCAAGCTCACGCTGCTGCCGATCGTCGAGGGCGTCAAGAACGATCTGGCGGAGGCGGCGACGTACGAGCTGATCGAAGCGCTGAACCGGACCGGGCGCTTCCAGATCGCGCTGGGTGACGCGATCAACGTGTGGCTCGCCCAGCAGGGGATCAAGGGCCAGGAGGTGCTCGAGGGCAAGGGACTCGCGCAGGTTGGGCTGCGGTACAAAGTCGAGAGCCTGCTCGTCGTCGCCTTCAGCCGGGTGCAGGGGAAGCCGTACATGGACGTGCGCCTCTTCACTCTCCCCGGGCCGAACGCGCTCCTGACCACCGCACTCTTCGTGCCGCCCTCCATCAAGGCGACCCCGAAGGGCGACTTCTCGGCGTCGGGCAAGCCCAGAGAGAGCCAGACGCCGGCGTCGACGCGATCGCTCCTCTCGCGGCTTCTCACGGGCGAGCTCGACGCCGGCACGTATTCGAGCGGCGAGTCGTCGATGCCGCTCAGGGAGGTCGCGAAGTTTCCCTTCGCGGTCGTGGCGATGGACGTCGCGGTGGGACCTCAGGATCAGATCCCCCGCATGGTCGTCACCGACGGCGAGCGGATCTATCTCTACAAGATCGTCGAGCGGACCCTCGAGCCGCAATGGACCTACCAGGCGGACGCGCGGGGGCGCGCCTTCAGCGCGCAGCTCGCCGACCTGAACGGCGACGGCGAGCTCGACGTCGTGGTCAATCGCTATCACCCGAACCCCCGCCTTCTGATGAACTCGTTCATCCTCACGACGAAGGGGGGAAAGCCGGCGGTGCTGGCCGACGAGGTGCCCGATGTCCTGCTCGCCGTGGACGCGAACGGCGACGGGATCAAGAAGACCCTGTGGGCCCAGCCCTTCTCGCAGAACGGCTTCTTCAAGAAGGGCGACGCCCAGCGCGTGAGCCTGAAGGACGGCAAGCTCGTGACCGAGGCGAGTGTCCGCGTGCCCAGCACGTTCCGGGCCACCGGGGCGACCTTCGCCAACAGCGCCGGCAAAGGAAGTCCGCGCGCGCTGGCGTTCATCGACGAGTACAACCGCCTCCGGATCTCGATCGACACGGAGGACACGTGGCGCTCGGCGACGCCGGTCGGCGGTGGCGGCGTGAAGCTCGAGGTGATGACGCAGATCGAGCGGGGCGGCCGCAGCTTCATTTACACCTCGGAGCCCCAGCCCCTCGCCGTGGACCTGGACGGTGACGGGATCGACGAGATCGTGATCCCCCAGAACCAGCTCCCGGGACGGCTGGCCGTCGTCTACAAGGGCCCCGCCGGGTACCGGTTCCAGACGGTCAACTCGGGCTTCGAGGGCACGGTGACGGCGCTCGGCGCGATCCCCGGGGAGAGCGCGCCGACCCTCGTGATCGCCGTGGTTCGCTACCAGAACTGGTTCAACACGGTGGGCGAAACCCAGATCATCATGACGACTCCGGATTGAGTCCGGCGCTCACCAGTCGGATCCCTCGTCCGCCCGCTCGCCGATCACCCCCGGATGGTCCGCGCGTCTCAGGTCGCGGTACACTGACGGCATGAGCGAGGCCGGGACACGATACTCGGTGGAGACCGGACGTTCGGGACTGACCTACGAGGACTACTGCGCGCTCCCCGACGACGGGCTCAGGTACGAGATCATCGACGGGATGCTGTTCGCCGAGCCGTCGCCGCGCCGGGCTCACCAGAAGGCGGTCGGGAACTTGTTCACGATCCTCCACGCCTGGGTGCGGGCTCACGACCTGGGCGAGGTGTACGTCGCGCCGTTCGACGTCCTTCTGGATCCAAGCACCACCGTCGAGCCCGACCTGGTCTTCGTGGTCAGGGACCGCCTCGAGATCATCGCCGAGCGCGGGGTGGAGGGGGCGCCCGACCTTCTCGTGGAGGTGCTGTCGCCCGGGACGGCCCGGCGCGATCGCGTGAGAAAGCTGAACGCCTACGCCCGGCACGGTGTCCGGTACTACTGGCTCGTGGACGCCGAGGCAAAGACGGTCGAAGCGTTCGAGCTGGTGGAGGGCGCCTATCGGCTCGGCGCGGCGGTCGGCGGTGACGACGAGTTGCGACCGGGCGTCTTCCCGGGCCTCGCCATTTCGCTCCCCGATCTCTGGGCGTGACGCCAACGTCCCAGGGCGGGCCGTCCGCATGACGATCCACGCCGTTCGCGGCGTCCACGACATCCTGCCCGGCGAAGGCGAGAAGTGGCGCCGGGTTGAACGGATCGCGCGCGAAGTGTTCGACTCATACGGCTATGAGGAGATTCGCCTGCCGATCTTCGAGCGCACCGACCTGTTCGCCCGGTCCATCGGCGAGGCGACCGACATCGTTCAGAAGGAGATGTACACGTTTGAGGATCGGGGCGGCGATTCCGTGACGCTGCGGCCCGAGGCGACGGCGGGGCTCCTGCGCGCGTACATCGAGCACGGCCTCTTCGTCCACCCGAAGCCAATCAAGCTGTACACGATGGGTCCCATGTTCCGCTACGAGCGGCCCCAGGCGGGCCGATATCGCCAGTTCCACCAGCTCGACGTGGAGGCCCTCGGCGACGAGCACCCCTCGCTCGATGCCGAGGTGATCGCGATGCTCGTCGAGTTCTTCCGGCGGCTCGACCTGGCGGAGCGGCTTCAAGTTGAGATCAACTCGCTCGGCGACGAGAATCCAACGTGTCGGCCGCGCTATCGGACGGAGCTCGTCCGCTATCTTCGCGCGCACGCCGACCGCCTCTGCGACGAGTGCCGCGAGCGGATGGAGCGTAACCCGCTCCGAGTCCTCGATTGCAAGAAGCCCGAGTGTCGACGGGTGCTCGACGGCGCACCCTCCCTCGGCGACTTCCTCTGTGAGGACTGTGCGCCCCACTTCGGGAAGACACGGGAGTATCTCGAGGCGATGGGGATACGCTACGTCGTGAGTCCGCGGTTGGTCCGAGGCCTGGACTATTACGTGCGAACGACCTTCGAGCTCACCACGACGGAGCTCGGCGCCCAGAACGCGGTGGCGGGTGGCGGGCGATACGACGGGCTGATCAAGCTGCTCGGCGGTCCGCCCGATCCCGGCATCGGCTTCGCGGTCGGAGTCGAGCGCGTCGTTCAGCTCCTGCCCGACGTCGCTCAAGGCGCCTGGCAGGATCGACGTCCTGGCGTGTTCCTGATTCCGCTGGGGGACGAGGCTCTGAGACGACTGCTTCCCGTCGCGGGCGAGCTGCGCGCGAAGGGGATCGTCGTCGAGGTCGGGCACGGCGAGCGTAAGCTCACGCGGGAGCTGGAGCGCGCCTCGAAGCTGGAGGAGGCGAAGCGGCTCGGCGTTCTTCATGCTGTGATCCTCGGTCCTGACGAATTGGCTCGCGGTGAAGCGAAGGTGAAGGACATGAAGTCGGGCGCCCAGCGTGCGGTGCCGCTGTCCGGGCTCGTCGACGAGCTGCTGGCCCTCGGGGGGCGCGCATGAGCGGCGGGCTGCCGCGCTACCGGACCCACACGTGCGGCGAGCTCCGGGCGCAGCACACGTCTACGACGGCGCGGCTCTCGGGTTGGGTCCACCGGAAGCGCGACCACGGCGGCCTCCTGTTCATTGACCTTCGCGACAACTACGGGCTGACCCAGTGCGTTCTCAAGGGCTCGAGCCCGCACCTCAGGACGGCCGAAGGGCTCCGCCTCGAGAGCGTCGTCACGGTGACCGGGACGGTGGTGGCCCGCGCGCCTGAGGCGGTGAATCCCAAGCTCCCCACCGGGGAGATCGAGCTCGCCGTCGAGGGCCTCGAGGTCCTCTCGATCGCCGAGCCGCTGCCGATCCAGGTCAGCGGCGACGCCGAGTACCCGGAGGACGCGCGCCTCCGCCACCGCTTCCTCGATCTCCGGCGGGAGAAGCTCCACCGGACCATTCTGCTGCGGAGCCATGTCATCGCGTCGATCCGCCGGCGCATGCTCGGGGCCGGCTTCACCGAGTTTCAGACGCCGATCCTCACGTCGAGCTCCCCGGAGGGCGCGCGTGACTACCTCGTGCCGAGCCGCGTGCATCCCGGGAAGTTCTATGCGTTGCCGCAGGCGCCGCAGCAGTTCAAGCAGCTCCTCATGGTCGCCGGGTTCGATCGCTACTTCCAGATCGCCCCCTGCTTCCGTGACGAGGACGGCCGCGCCGACCGGTCGCCGGGCGAGTTCTACCAGCTCGACTTCGAGATGTCGTTCGTCACCCAGGAGGAGGTGTTCGCGGCGATCGGGCCGGTCCTGCACGGTGTGTTCGAGGAGTTCCGTCCGGAGTGCGTCGTGACGCCACCGCCGTTCCCCCGGATCCCGTTCGACGAGGCGATGCTGACCTACGGCTCCGACAAGCCAGACCTCCGCAATCCGCTCGCGATCCGAGACGTCACGGCGGCCTTCCGCGACTCCGGGTTCGCCGTGTTCGCCGCCGCGATCGCCGGGGGCGCGGTCGTCCGCGGCGTGCGCGCGCCCCAGGGGGCGGCGCAGCCCCGCAGCTTCTTCGACAAGCTCGGCCAGTGGGCGCGCGCCGAGGGCGCTGCCGGCCTCGGCTATGTGGCGCTCGCGGAGGGCGGGGCGAAGGGGCCGATCGCCAAGTTCCTCGACGCGTCGCACCTCGGCAAGCTCCGCGCCCAGACAGGGGCGACCGACGGCGACGCGATCTTCTTCGTCTGCGAGCGGCGTCCGGCGGCCGACCGGCTCGCCGGGAGGGTCCGGAACAAGCTGGGCGAGGAGCTCGGCCTCATCGAGAAGCACGCGTTCCGGTTCTGCTGGGTGACCGACTTCCCCATGTACGAGCTGAACGAGGAGACGGGGAAGATCGAGTTCAGCCACAACCCGTTCTCGATGCCCCAGGGCGGCCTCGAGGCGCTGGAGTCGAAGGACCCGCTCACGATCAAGGCCTACCAGTACGACATCGTGTGCAACGGGGTCGAGCTCTCGAGCGGCGCGATCCGGAACCACCGGGCCGACATCATGTACAAGGTCTTCGCCATCGCCGGGTACAGTCGAGCGGAGGTCGAGGCGCGCTTTGGCGGGATGCTGAACGCGTTCAAGTTCGGCGCCCCGCCCCACGGAGGCTCGGCGCCTGGTATCGATCGAATCGTCATGCTCATCGCGGGCGAGACCAACATTCGCGAGGTGATCGCGTTCCCGATGAACCAGCAAGCCCAGGACCTCCTGATGCAGGCGCCGGCACCGGTCCCGCCCGAGCGTCTCAAGGAGCTGCACATCAAGCTCGATCTGCCACCCGAGTGATACACTTGGAGAGGGAACCCAGGAGTTGAGCGACGCCACGACGATCACGCGACGAATCTCCCTCGCCCCCGACGTCGACCTGCTACCCCTCCTCGGGCGCAACGACGATCACCTCCGGACACTGGAACACGAGCTCGACATTCGCATCGTCGCGCGCGGTCACGACATCATGCTCAAGGGAGACGAACGGCAGGTGCGGAAGGCCGAGCGCGCGTTGGTCCAGCTCGCCGATCTCGTGCGCGCCGGCACCCCGGTGCGCACGCTGGAGGTCCGCGCGGCGCTCAGGATGCTGTCGGACAACGAGGAGGCGGACCTCAAGGCGGTGTTCAACGACGCGATCGCGGTCCCGTCCCGGAAAAAATGGATCACGCCGAAGACGCCGGGCCAGAAGCGGTACGTCGACGCGATCCGCAAGCACGACATGGTCTTTGCCATCGGGCCCGCGGGGACCGGCAAGTCGTTCCTCGCCGTCGCGATGGCGGTGTCGGCGCTGATGAAGCGCGAGGTCGCGCGGATCGTGCTGACCCGGCCAGCCGTGGAGGCCGGGGAGCGCCTGGGCTTCCTGCCCGGCGACCTCTACGAGAAGGTCCACCCCTACCTGCGCCCGCTCTACGACGCCCTCTACGACATGCTCGAGGCGGAGAAGGTCCAGAGCCTCATGGAGAAAGGCGCGATCGAGATCGCGCCGCTCGCGTACATGCGCGGACGGACCCTCAACGACGCGTTCATCATTCTCGACGAGGCACAGAACAGCACGACCGAGCAGATGAAGATGTTCCTCACGCGCCTCGGGTTCAACTCGAAGATGGTGATCACCGGGGACATCACCCAGGTCGACCTGCCGGCCTCCCGCGGCTCGGGGCTGATCGAGGTCCAGACCGTGCTCCGGGGTGTCGAGGGCATCGAGTTTGTCTACTTCGACGAGGGGGACGTCGTCCGCCACCGGCTCGTCTCCGCGATCGTCCGCGCGTACGACGCCCACGACGCGCGGGCCCGTGACAACGGGAACGCCGCCGACGGTGCCTGATGGCGGTGGCGGTCGCGAATCGCCAGCGGCGCGTCGCCGTCAGGCCGGCGCGTCTGGTGCGGGCCGCGCGCGCGGCCCTGGCGTCGGTGGGACGGGCGGGCGGCGACGTCGAGGTCCTCGTTGTCGGCGATGATGCGATACGCCGGCTGAACGCGGCCTGGCGTGGCGTTCGGCGGCGCACCGACGTCCTGGCGTTTCCGCTGGAAGTCCCCGACGGGCCGAGTCCCCTCGTGGGCCAGATCGTGATCTCGGCGGACACCGCCCGCCGCCAGGCGCGCCGGCTCCGCGTGCCGCTGCCGCTCGAGCTCGACCTGCTCGTCACCCACGGCGTGCTCCACCTCGTCGGCTACGACGACCGGGACCCCGTCGAGGCGGAGCTCATGCACGCACGCGAGCGGCAGATCCTCGCGTCGGGCCGCCGTCGGGTGCCCCCGCGGCTCTGGACGGGGCTCCTCGCGTGAGCCATCGCGCGGGGTTCGTATCCCTTATCGGCCGCCCGAACGCGGGCAAGTCCACCCTCCTGAACCGCCTCGTGGGCCAGAAGCTGGCGATCGTCTCGCCGCGCCCCCAGACCACGCGAAATCGGATCACCGGCATCAAGAACCTCCCGGGCGCGCAGATCGTCTTCGTCGACACGCCCGGGATCCACGCGTCCACCGGTGCGCTCGGCGCCTTCATGCAGAAGACGGCACGCCGTGCCGTCGAGGACGTCGACCTCGTCTGCCTCGTCGTCGACGCCGCGCAGCGCACCCATCCCGACCGGCTCGTGCTGGAGCCGCTCGAGGCCTACCGGGGACCGGCCTTCTGCGTGCTGAACAAGACCGACCTCTTGCGGCCGAAGGCGCGGATGCTGCCGGTCCTCGAGGCGTGGCAGGGCGCGCACCCCTTTCGCGAGCTCGTCCCTGTCTCCGCTGCCATGGGCACCGGCTGCGAGCGACTGCTGGAGCTCATCGTGGGAGTCCTGCCGGCGCATCCGCCCTTCTTCCCCGAGGACGCGACCAGCGACCAGCCCGAGACGTTCTGGGTCGCGGAGATCATCCGCGAGAAGGTCTTTCGGTTCACGCGCGAGGAGGTGCCGTACGCGGTGGCGGTTCGCGTCGAGGAGCTTGTCGAGCGGAAGGCGCCGGAGTGCCTCTACATTCGCGCCAAGGTCTTTGGCGGGACCTGGAGGCGTTCTTCGGGATCAAGGTGTACCTCGGGCTGACGGTCGAGGTCCGCCTCCACTGGCGTCGTGACGGGCGGGCGCTGCGCGAGTTCGGCTTCATGCTGACGTCCTGATGGCGCTCGGCAAATCTGCGGCGGTCGTCATCGGCTCGTTCCCGCTCGGCGAGAGCGACCGGGTGGTCACCTTTTACTCGCGCGATTTTGGTAAGATCCGTGGCGTCGCCAAGGCCTCGCGCCGGATCAGGTCGCGGTTCGCCGGCGCGCTTGAGCTCTTCACCCTCGGTGAGATGGTCTTCTTCGACACGGGCCGAAGCGAGCTGGTCCGGATCGACCATTTCGACGTCCTGCACCCGTTCGACCGGGTGCGGCGTGACCTCGAGCGGCTCGGGCAGGCGTCGTGGATTGTCGAATGCGTGGCGCGGCTGACGGCCGAGCACGACCGCCACGTGGCGCTCTACGCGTTGCTGGTCCGGAGCCTGCGCGCTCTCGAGGGACCGGTTCCGCCGGCGCGCGTGGCCGTCTGTTTCGGCGTGCGCGCTCTGGAGACGCTGGGGCATCGGCCGCGGCTGGACGCGTGTACCGTGTGCGGTCGGGCCTACCCCTTCCCCCGGCCCGCCCTCGGCGCGGGCGGTGTCGTCTGCGAGGCGTGCGCGCGCGAGGACGCGGGGATGGTCACCGCCCGGCCCGCGACGCTGGCGGCGTTCGAGTGGCTCCGCTCGGAACGTTGGGAGGAGGCGCTCGTCATGCCGATCGGCAGGAGCGAGAACGAGATCGGAGCCTTCCTGGACGCCCAGGTCTCGCGACTGATCGGCCAGCCGACACGCACGGCCAAGTTTCTGCGCGACGTGCGACGGCTCGAGCCGACTTCCGGGGTGAGCCCATGACTCTGACCGTACGAGCCGCAGCAGGAGGCGAGGCGAGTCCATGAATGTGGCAGTACGAGCCGCAGCAGGAGGCGAGGCGAGTCCATGAATATGGACGTGGTCGTCTCGCTGTGCAAGCGCCGGGGCTTCATCTTCCAGTCGAGCGAGATCTACGGCGGCATCGCCTCGTGTTGGGATTATGGCCCGCTCGGTGTCGAGCTGAAGAACAACGTGAAGCGTGTGTGGTGGCGTGACAACGTCTACCTCCGGCCCGACATGGTCGGCTTGGACGCGGCGATCCTGATGCACCCGAACGTCTGGAAGGCGAGCGGGCACCTCGACCACTTCACGGATCCCATGGTCGACTGCCGAGCGTGTCGGCGGCGCTTCCGTGCCGACAAGCTCGACGAGACGTCGTGGGTCCACTACTGCCCCGCGACGAAGGGCAACAAGTTCGATATCCCCGCGGGCGAGCCCTGCAAGCACTGCAGCGCGCGACGGACGCTCTGCCCGGCGTGTGGCAAGGGCGAGCTCACCCCGCCGCGCCAGTTCAACCTGATGTTCAAGACCTTCATGGGCCCGGTCGAGGAGGACGCGGCCGTGACGTACCTGCGGCCGGAGACGGCGCAGGGCATCTTCGTCAACTTCGACAACGTGCTCCAGTCCATGCGGCTGAAGCTGCCGTTCGGGATCGCTCAGATCGGCAAGTCCTTTCGCAACGAGATCACGCCGGGGAACTTCATCTTCCGCACGCACGAGTTCGAGCAGATGGAGATCGAGTACTTCGTCAACCCGAACGACCTGATCGACGGCCGGCCGGCGGACGAGGTCTGGCACGAGCGCTGGATCGAGGAGCGCTTCGCCTGGTACCAGCGCTACGGCGTCCGCCGCGCGCGCCTCCGCCTCAGGGAGCACGCGCGGGAGGAGCTCGCCCACTACGCCAAGCGGACGGCCGATATCGAATACGAGTTCCCGATGGGGTGGAGCGAGCTCGAGGGCATCGCCAACCGCACGGACTTCGACCTCAAGCAGCACGGCAAGACGAGCGGGAAGGCGCTGACCTACTTCGACGAGGAGCGGAAGACGCACATCGTGCCCTACGTCATCGAGCCCTCGGCGGGCGCGGACCGGTCGGTGCTGGCGTTTCTCGTCGACGCGTACCGCGAGGAGGAAGTGCGCGGTGAGAAGCGAGTGGTGCTGCGCCTCCACACCGACCTCGCTCCGATCAAGATCGCCGTGCTCCCGCTCCTCAAGAAGCGGGACGAGATCGTCGCCACGGCCCGTGAGATCCAACGGCGCCTCGCGCGCCGGTGGATGAGCGTCTACGACGACACCGCGGCGATCGGCCGGCTCTACCGCCGCCAGGACGAGGTCGGCACGCCCTACTGCGTAACGGTGGACGTCCAGACGGTGGGCGACCGCGACCGCGGCGAGGCCGGCGATGCGAAGGTGACGATCCGAGAGCGGGACTCGATGGATCAGATCCGCGTGCCGGTCGCAGAGCTGGAGGCGGTCTTTCGCGAGCTACTCACCGATGGCGTCGCGTGGTCGACGGTCGGCGCGCGCTTTCCGGCGGTGAAGAACTAGGGGCTGTTGTCGCTCTTAGGCCGGGGCGGGAGCGGTTGTGGCGAACTCGGGCCCGGACCCGCCGTCGGCGAGGTCTCCGCCCGGCGCTGGCCGAAGCCCGAGCACGAGACCTGCGGCTCGGTCCCTTTGATGAACGCCATCGGCACGGGACGGATGCACTCGCCCGAGGGGTCTTCGTCCACGAGGAGCATGGCGACGCGGTCGGGCACCGGGAAATCCTCCTTGGGGCTCTCGGCGAGGATCTTGCCCATGTACCCGACCCAGATCGGCACCGCGACCCGCGAACCCGTCTCGTCGCGTCCGAGGCTTCGCGGCAGGTCGTAGCCTACCCACACGCCCGTCGCGAGGCGCGGCGTGAAGCCGACGAACCACGCGTTCGAGTAGTCGTTCGTCGTGCCGGTCTTGGCGGCGATCGGCCGGCCGAGCACCTTCGCCGCCTGACCCGTGCCGCGCTCGACCACGCCGCGGAGCATGTGCGTGATCACGTATGCAGTCTCTGGCGCCACGGCCTCGCGCCCTTCAGGCACGTGCTCCTCGAGCAGCTTGCCCTGTGCGTCCGTGATGTACCGGACCGTCACCGGTGGCATCCAGACGCCCTGGTTCGCCAGCACGCCGTAGGCCGACGTGAGCTCCAGCAGCGACAGGTCGGAGGTGCCGAGTGCCAAGCTCAGGTTGATGTCGAGTGGGCTCGTGATGCCGAGCCGCCGCGCCACCTGAACGGTCTTGTTGATGCCGATGCGCTCCTGGAGCTTGACGGTGACGACGTTGACCGACTCCTCGATCGCCTGCTGGAGCGTCGTGGGGCCGCGGAAGATGCGGTCATAGTTCTCGGGCTCCCACGCCTTCCCGTTCGTTCCCGCGTCGTACGACACGGGCGAGTCTTCGATGCGCGTGGCCGGCGTGAAGCCCGCCTCGAGCGCCGCGATGTAGATGAACGGCTTGAAGGCCGAGCCGGGCTGGCGCTTGGCCTGGACCGCGCGGTTGAATTCGCTCCGGAGGAAGTCGTAGCCGCCGACCATCGCCTTCACGTAGCCGGTCTGTGCCTCGATGGTGACGATGGCGCCTTCGGGATTCTCGCCGGGCCGGGCCTTGGCGGCTCGCCCTTCGAGCGCCTTCAGCCCTTCGCGCATCGCCTGCTCCGCCGCGAGCTGCATCGAGGGGTTCAGGGTCGTGTAGATGCTCAGGCCGCCCTTGAAGACGAGGTCGGCGCCGTATTTCGCCTCGAGCGTCTGCTGGACGTAATCGAGGAAGTACTGGCCGGTGGTCCGGCGCCGCTCGGGCGGGATGAGGCCGAGGTCCGACCGGGCGATCTGCGTCGCCTCCTCGTCCTTCAGCGCGCCGTACTCCGCCATCCGGCGGAGGACCAGATCGCGCCGGCGTTTGGCCGCGTTGCCGCGGTCGAACGGCGAGTAGCTCGATGGCGCGCGCGGCAGCCCCGCGAGGAGCGCAGCCTCGCGCACGGTCAAGTCGGGCACCGATTTACCGAAGTACGTTCGCGCCGCCGCCTCGACCCCGTAGGCGCCGTGGCCGAAGTACACCTGGTTCAGGTACATCTCGAGGATGCGGTCCTTGGAATAGCGGCGCTCGAGCTCGAGCGACAGCACCGCCTCCTTGAGCTTCCGCTCAAGGCTTTTGTCCGCCGTGAGGAAGAGGACCTTCGTGAGCTGCTGCGTGATCGTGCTCCCGCCCTCGACAATCCGGCCGCGGCGGTAGTTCTGGACAATCGCGCGCGCGATGCCAATCGGGTCCAGACCCCAGTGCGAGTAGAACCGTCGGTCCTCCGTCGCGATGATGGCGTCGCGGAGGGTCAGCGGGATCTGTGCCAGCGGCACGAAGATCCGGCGCTCGACGTGCAGCTCGCTGAGCAGCTCATCGTTATCGTCGTAAATCCGGCTGCCCTGGATGGGCTGCAGCGTCTCGAGGGCGGTGACCGACGGGAGCGAACGGGGGAGAATCGTGAACGCCCAGAGCGCGGCGACGCCGACCGCGGAGCCCGCGAGGAGCGTCAGCCCGCCGATCGCGATCAGCGCGACGCGCAGCCAGCGGGGCAGGCGCGGGCGCGGCGGGCGGGGATGGGGGAGCTGCTGCGGGGGAACGGCCATCGCCCGTATTATACCGGGCGGCTCGACCGTGGGCACCGTGCGCGTTGCCGGCCTTCACGGCCCGGCGCCTTGCGCCCTCTGGATCGGTGTGATACAACGCCGATGTTTTGAGCCGCCCCGCATTCCTCCCGCCCGACGAACAGCTGCGCGTGATCAGGCGCGGCGTCGCCGAAATCATCGTCGAAGCAGAGCTCCACCAGAAGCTCGAACGTTCGAGGCGCGCGGGCGCGCCGCTCAAGGTGAAGCTCGGCCTCGACCCGACCGCCCCCGACCTCCACCTGGGCCACACCGTCGTGCTCCGAAAGCTCAGAGACTTTCAGGACCTCGGCCACCAGATCATCGTGATCATCGGAGACTTCACGGGCATGATCGGCGACCCCACCGGGCGCTCGGAGACGCGCAAGCCGCTCACCTGGGACGAGATCAGGATGAATGCGGAGACATACCGCGCGCAACTCGGGAAGGTCCTTGACATTGCACGGACGCGGATCGAGTTCAACTCGACGTGGCTCGGTAAGCTCACCTTCGAGCACGTCATCCGGGAGACGGCACATTTGACGGTGGCGCGGATGCTCCAGCGCGAGGACTTCTCGGCGCGGTACGCGGCCGAGCAGCCGATCAGCCTCCACGAGTTCCTTTACCCGATCGCGCAGGCCTACGACTCGGTGGCGCTCGGTGCCGACATCGAGCTTGGCGGGACAGACCAGACGTTCAATCTGCTCGTGGGCCGTGACCTCCAACGCGCGCATGGCCAGGAGCCTCAGATCGCGCTGACCGTTCCGATCCTCGAAGGGCTTGACGGGACGCAGAAGATGTCGAAGAGCCTCGGCAACTATGTCGGAATCACCGAGAAGGCGGACGACATCTTCGGCAAGCTCATGTCGGTGTCCGACGAGCTCATGTGGCGCTACCTCGAGCTCCTGACGCGGATCCCCGAGAGCGAGATCGCGGCGCTGCGTCGGGGCCATCCCATGGACGCCAAAAAGCACCTCGCGCGGGTCATCACGACCCAGTACCACGGCGAGGCCGCGGCAGCCGAGGCCGAGGCCCGCTTCGCCAGGGTCCACCAGCAGCGTGACGTTCCCGAAACGATCGAAGAGGTCGAGGTGGGGTCCCGTGGAGGGGGGGCACTGGCTGGGAAGGTCG
>WNEL01000686.1_pt1 | contig 14267 bp, 9 predicted proteins | sample 5399991 | NCBI WGS metagenome assembly WNEL01 (sample SAMN13153325, study PRJNA577476) | soil metagenome | isolation source: 20 cm grassland meadow soil pre-rain plot 2 | place: USA:California | collected 2015-09-08
CCCTGGATTCGTGACTCGGCGATCCACCTGTTCAACGCGCCCGGGATCGCGCGGGACGACAAGGCGTACGCCGCGTTCGTCTTCGGCATGGCGCTCGCGCAGATGAACGATCGTGCTCGCGGGTGTGAGTGGATTCGGAAGGCGGTCGAGCTCCAGCCGGCCGATACGTTCTACCCGAAGATCGCCGCTCAGTGCGGACGCTGACCGTGTTCGGACGCTCTCCCTCCAAAGCGATCAAGGTCGACGTCTTCGCGAAGACGGATCTCGGCCGGACGCGCGACCACAACGAGGACCATTTTCTCGTCGCGGACCTGACGCGGCGCGACGCCTCGCTCAAGCCCGCCGTGCGCATCCACGAGATCGGCGAGCGCGGCTCGCTGTTCGTGGTCGCGGACGGCATGGGCGGCGCGGCCGCGGGCGAGGTGGCGAGCGAGATGGCGACCGAGACGATCTACGAGCAGATGGTGAACGCCTGGGGGAGCGAGCGCGAGCTGACGCCGCAGCGGTTCGCCTACCGGCTGCGGGAGGCCGTCGAAGCGGCGAACCGCCAGATCCACACGTACGCCGCGGCGCACCCCGAAGTCCGCGGCATGGGCACGACCACGACCGCCGTGGGTGTGCTGGGCGACCGCTTCTTCCTGTCGCAGGTGGGCGACAGCCGCGCCTACTTGATTCGCCAGGGCCAGGCCGTCCAGCTCACCAAGGACCAGTCCCTGATGCAGCGCCTGGTCGAGGCCGGCGAGCTGACCGAAGAGGAAGCCGCGAAGAGCGAGCGCCGCAACATCATCCTCCAGGCGCTCGGGCCCGACGCGCGCGTGAAGGTGGATCTCACGCATCAGGAGGTCCGCCGGGGCGACATTCTCGTGCTCTGCTCCGACGGGCTCTCCGGCTCCGTAAAGAAGGAAGAGATCGCCGAGATCGCCACGCGCGAGCGCGACCTGCAGGCGGCGTGCGACCGGCTGATCGCGCTGGCCAACCAGCGCGGCGGACCCGACAACATCACCGTCATCCTGGCGCGCTTCGACGGCGAAGGGCTGCGCCCGCCGGAACCGAGCGCCGAGGTCGGGCACCAGGTGTATCCCCTCATCGACACCGAGACCAGCACCGAGCCCGTCCCCGTGTACAAGGGCAGCCGCCCGCCGGAGCCCACGGCCCGGGCGCGCTGGCGGCTGCTCGCGCTCACGCTCGCCGCGCTCGCCGCGGCCGTCGCGCTCTATCTGGTCAAGCGGAGCCCGTGAACGCTCGGTTCACTTTCCTCTCGGGCGCACGCGTCGGGCAGGTCGAGATCTTCCGCAAGTCCTACATCGGGCTGGGCCGTCATCCCCTCTCCGACGTGCGCTTCGACCCGGATCGCGACATCGATGTCTCCGCCCGGCACGCGAGCATCGTGCGTCAGGGCGAGAGCTTCCTGTTGCGCGACCTGGGCAGCACCAACGGCACGTTCGTCAACGGCACGCGCATCGCGGGCGAGGTGACCCTCAAGGACGGCGACGTGATCACATTCGGGCAGAACGGCCCGGGCCTGGAATTCCGCGTGGACGCCGTGGAGCCGGGCGGCGACGCGGTGTCCGACGCGGTGCGCCAGGCGGCGGAGCGCGCGTCCTCGCCTCGCGCCGCGTATCCGGCCGCCCGGCGGACCAGCACGGCGGTGCGGATCGCCGCGGAGGTGGCGCGCCAGACGCTCCACCTGCGCCGCACCACCAAGCTGCTGATCGTTCTGCTCGCGGCTACGCTGGTGGCGTTCGGCTGGGTCCAGCGGAACAGTGCCCGGGAGGCGACGGATCTCGCGCGGTTCCAATCCGAGCTCGTGGGCCTGCGCGAGGCCCTGCGGCAGTCACGGGCGGAGGTGGCGCGTTTGCGCGCAGCGCTCGTGGGGGCGAGCTCGGCCCATGACGCCGCGACGCTCGCCCGGCTGCGCGCGCAGCTCGACTCCGCCGAGGCCCGCCAGCGCGGGCTGGCCGGAGCCGCGGCCGTCGACTACCGCGTCATCGCGCAACAGAACCAGGACGCCGTGGCCCTGCTCGTCGTCGCCTTCTCCGAGCGGGAGATCTTCTCCGGCACGGCGTTCGCGGTCGATTCCCAGGGCACCCTCGTCACCAACAAACACGTGCTCGTGGGAGAGGACGGCGCCCGGCGGCCGGAGCGGATCGCGGTCAAGTTCTCGGGGAGCCGGCAGTGGTTCCCGGGCCGCCTGGTGGGCGTCGCGGATTCCGCGGACGTCGGCGTGGTGCGCGTCGACATCCGGGGCGGCACGCCGCGAGTGGCGGGATTCGCCCGCGCACCCGGCTCCCTAACACGCGGTGATCCAGTGGCCATCATCGGCTACCCCCTGGGCGAAGACCTCCCGATGGAGCGCCTGGGCGAGCGCGACGTCGTGGCCGACCCCACGCTGACTGTGGGCACCGTCAGCAAGGTGCTCGCCGGCCTGGTGCAGGTCGACGGATACGGCGCGCCCGGCTCCTCGGGCAGTCCGATGTTCGATCGCGCGGGGAGAGTCGTCGCGGTCCTCTACGGGGGAAATCCCGAGTCGCACGGCAGGATCATCTACGCGCTCCCCGCTGCAATGGTCACCGCCTACCTGAAGCAGGTGCGCTAGACGCAGCTACCTCGCGTGACGCCGTTGCGTGACGCCGTTGCGTGACGCCGTTGCGTGACGTTATCGCGTGACGTCGTTGCGTGACGTCTTCGTTTCAGGAAACCCAGCTCAAGACTCTCCGGGCCGCAGCCCGCTGCATGAGTGTTTGCCCATGCCAACAGAGCAGGATCGGCCCCGTCCCCGGGATCTGGGCCGCGAGCCGGGGATGGCCGAACAGCACCACGAGCTGCGCGCCGGGGACCAGACGCCGCAGCGCGGTACGCGAGCGCGGGCCGAGATCGGCGCGCCCTTTCCAGGACCGCGGTTCCGAATACACCAGAACGACCCGTTTCCCGTTTCCCGTTTCCCGTTTCCCGATGTGCACGCCGGCATCCCGCAAAGCCCCGGCGAAGACGTCCCTCGGTCCCACGGTATACGGGCCTCCCACGTCGTCGTCCACGATCGACACCGTGATGGGCGCCCGGATGCGGGGCGCATCACCCCGCACCAGGTGCGCCGCGCGGTCGGCGATGCCGTCCGCGAAGACGGCGTGCGCGGCGAGATCGGGCTCCCCCTGGTCCGCCCGGTATGATAGATCACCCCACTGACTCACGGCCGCGTCGTAGTGGGCGAGCGCCTCGTCCGCCCGCGCCGCGGACAGCTCGCCGCCCACGGCCCGATCGAGCGCGGCTGCGACGCGCGAGAAGTCTTCCGGATAGAGCAACGCGTCGCACCCCGCCGCCACCGCGCCCACGGTCGCCGCCGGCACGGGCTGCGCCGCGCTCGCGCCGGCCATGATCAGCGCGTCGGTCACGACCAGCCCGCCGAAACTGAGGGTGGCGCGCAGGTAGCCGAGAATCTCGCTGGAAAAACTCGCCGCCCGCCCCGACGGGTCCCATTCCGGATAGGCGACGAACGCGCTCATCACGCTTCCCACACCGGCTCGGATGGCGTACTCGAACGGGGTCCCGTCCACCTGCTGCAGCTCGGCCGCCGACGCGCGCACACGCGGCAGCGTCGCGTGTGAATCCTCCGTGGTGCGGCCGTGCCCCGGGTAGTGCTTGGCACAGCCCGACACCCCGTGCTCCTGCAGGGCCCGGATCCACACGGCCGCCTGCTCGCCCACGCGCACCGGGTCCGCTCCGAACGAGCGCGTGCCCACGATCGGGTTCTTCGGCTCGAGGTCCAGGTCGCATACGGGAGCGAAGACCCAGTTGATGCCGACGGCGCGCGCCTCGGCGGCGGTGATCACGCCGCACGCCCCGGTCGCATCGAGGTCGTCGAGCCAGCCGAGGGCGGCCGGCGGCGGCAGCTCGGTGAGTCCCTGCGCCTGCTGCGCGGGTCCGCGCTCGAGATCCGCGCCGATCAGCAGCGGGCGTCCCGCCTGCTGCCGCAGCTCCCCGGTGAGCGCGGTGATCGCTTCGCGCGTGCCTCCGAAGATGATGAATCCGCCCACCCCCGCGGCGAGCGCGGCGTCGATCTTCGCCCGCTCGTGCGCGAAGCTCCCCCGTCGCCAGCGGAGCGCCGGAAACACGAGCCGCGCGAGCGAAGCCGTCACGCCGGGGTAATGCGGCCCAGCACGCGCGGGCCGCGCGCGCCGGTGGCCGCGGGCAGGTTGCCGGCTTTCCCGAGGGTGGTGAGAAACCCGAGGAACGCGAACACCAGCGCCTCTTTCGCTTCCCCATCGAAGAACAGCCGCTCGAACGGCACGAGGGGTCGCGGGGCGACCCGGGCGGCGAGCAGCTCGACGAGCAGCGGGTTACGGGCGCCGCCGCCCGAGATCACCAGCTCCGCTTCCGGCCCGGCGCGGATCCAGCGCTCGATCGCCCGAGCGATGGTCTCGACAGTGAGCGCCGTCGCCGTCGCGACCGCGTCGTTGTCCGAGCCGCCGCCGCGCTTCACCTCGTCGACCAACCGCGCCGCGTAGTCCGGACTGAAAAGCTCGCGCCCGGTGCTCTTGGGCGGCGGGGCGGCGAAGTAGGGGTCCGCGAGCAGCGTCTCGAGCACCTTGCGGGCCGGTTTGCCGCGGCGAGCGCGCTCGCCGTCCACGTCGAACCGCGCGGACGGATCGATCCGCCGCGTCACCGCATCCACCACCGCGACGCCCGGACCCGTGTCGAACGCGAGGGCGCCTTCGGTCATGCCCATACGCGGCGCGTACGTCACGTTGGCGATGCCACCGATGTTCAAGAGCAGCCGGCCGCGCTCCGCGTGGCCGAACAGCAGCACGTCGGCGAGCGGAACGAGCGGGGCGCCCTGCCCCCCCGCCGCCACGTCGCGCGCGCGGAAGTCGCTCACGACCCGGATCCCCACCCGCTCGGCGATCACGGCCGGGTCGCCCAGCTGCAGCGTGGCGCGACCCGGCTCGTGCCACACCGTCTGGCCGTGCGACGCCACGAACGCCACGTCACGAGGCGCCACCTTCGCGGCGGCGAGCAGCTGCAGCACGGCGCCGGCAAAGCGCTCGCCCAGCGCGACGTGCAGCAGCGCCAGATCGCGTGAGCCACCGCGCGCGATCGCGTCGATGATCTGGCCACGCTCCGCCGCCGCGTACGCGTCCTGACGGAACGCCACGAGACGGGCGTCGAGCGGATCGTCCGTCAGCCGCACCAGCGCGGTCGAGACGCCGTCGAGCGACGTGCCCGACATAACGCCGACGGCGAGGAGGGCCGTCACGCGACCGGCGGCGGATCGCCTACGGCGCGACGCACGAAGCCACCCGCCGTGGCGAGCGCCTGCTCCGCCTCCGCGCGTCCCGTCCCCTTGCGCACCATGACGATCGCGAGCTTCACGCTGCCGCCGGCCGCGTCGATCGCCGCCCGCGCCGCGGCACGATCGACCCCGCAGCACTCCATCACGATGCGCTCGCCCCGGTCGCGCAGCTTGTCGGAGACCGCCTTCAGGTCGACCATCAGATTGCCGTAGGCCCGTCCCAGCCGGATCATCGCGCCGGTGGAAAGCGTGTTGAGGACGAGCTTCGTGGCGGTGCCGGCCTTCATGCGGGTGGAGCCGGTGAGCGCCTCGGGGCCGACCTTGGGGAGGATGAGCACGTCGCAGGTCGCCCGCAGCACCTGGGGCGGATCGGAGCACGACACCAGGCCCGTGGTCGCGCCGATCGTCTGGGCGCGCGACAGGGCGGCGCGCACGAAGGGCGTGGTCCCGCTCGCCGCGATGCCGAGCACGAAGTCGTGCGCCGCGACGCGCGCCTGATCCATCGCTTCCATCCCCGCGTTTACGTCGTCCTCGGCGCCCTCGCTGCTCTTGACGAGCGCGCCGTACCCGCCCGCGATGACCCCCACGACCATTTCGGGCGGGGTGCCGAACGTGGGCGGGCACTCGCTCGCATCCAGCACGCCCAGCCGCCCGGAGGTCCCCGCGCCCACGTAGACCAGCCGCCCGCCGCGGCGGAACGCGTCGACCACCAGGTCGATGGCCCGGGCCAGGTCCTGGCGCACGGCGTGGACCGCGGGAGCGACGGTCGAGTCCTCGGCGTTGATCAGATCGACGATCTCGAGGCTCGAGGCGACGTCGATACGCTGGGTGCGCGGGTTGCGCTGCTCGGTGAGCCGCGGGTCGCGGTAATCGGGAGCGGGGACGGTCATGAAGGGGTTCGGATGGCCCCAAGTTAGGCGTTGACCCGAACTCGGGTCAACGTGCACAATTCGAGATGCGCAGATCCCTCGCTCTCGGCCTGCTGGTGCTGGCGTGCCGCAGCGGCATCAAGGCGCCAGAGACGATCCCTGTGGCCCCCGGCGTCCTCGACTCCATTCCGCCGGCCATCGCGCTCCCTGCTGTCGACACGTCCGCGCGGGCCGCGGTGCAAGGGGGGACGCCCAGTCGTGCGCTCATTGCGGCCGACTGGCCGCTCGGCCAGCGCGTCACGCCCGTCACCGGTGAGCACGCCATGGTCGTGACGTCGCATCCACTGGCGAGCAACGTCGGCGTCGACATGCTACGCCGCGGCGGCAACGCCATCGACGCCGCGGTGGCGGTCGCATTCGCGCTGGCGGTCGTCCACCCGGTGGCGGGCAACATCGGGGGAGGCGGGTTTCTGGTCGCCCGGATGCAGGAGGGCACGGTCGGCGCGCTCGACTTCCGCGAGACCGCTCCCACGCGGGCGACGCGGGACATGTACGTCGACACGGCGGGCAACGCCATCGGCTCGTCGCTCACCGGCCATCGCTCGGTGGGAGTTCCTGGAACGGTGGCAGGGATGTACGAGGCGCACCGCCGGTTCGGCCGGCTCCCCTGGAAGGAGCTGCTCGTTCCCGCCATCGCTCTGGCCCGCGACGGCTACCTGCTCGACGGCCCGCGCAGCCATGTGATCGAACGCGAGGCCGAGCGCCTGGGTCGCTTCCCCGCTTCCCGAGCGCAGTTCCTGGTGGACGGAGCCGCACCGCCGCCCGGAACCCGCTTCGTGCAGCCCGATCTCGCCCGCACGCTGCAGCTGATCGCCGACAGCGGCGCCGCGGCGTTCTACGACGGCAGTATCGCTCACCTTATCGTACGCGAGATGGCGCGGGGCGGCGGGTTGATCACGCGCCAAGACCTCGCGCACTATGTCGCCAAGTGGCGCGACCCCATCGTGATCAGGTATCGCAGCTATACGATCTATACGATGCCGCCGCCGTCCGGCGGGGGCGTGACCCTGGCGGAGATCCTCAACGTGATGGAGGGGTACGCTCCGGTTCCGCCGTTCGGCAGTGCGGAGCTGATGCACCTCCAGAGCGAGGCGATGCGACGCGCGTACACCGACCGCAACGCATTGCTGGGTGATCCCGAATTCGTTCAGATGCCGCTCGACCGGTTGCTGTCGAAGCAGTATGCCGGGTCGTTACGCGCGGAGATCGATCCGCACCGGGCGACGCCCGCCGTGCCGATATCGGGAGGGCGCTCCGAGGGGACGGAGACGACTCACTTTTCGATCGTGGATGCGGACGGCTCCGCGGTCGCCTGCACCTACACGCTGAACAACGATTTCGGCAGCGCGGTGACGGTGACCGGCGCCGGATTCCTCTTGAACGACGAGATGGACGATTTCACGTCGGCGCCGGGGCGGCCCAATCTGTTCGGCCTGGTGCAGGGCGAGGCGAACGCCATCGCGCCCGGCAAGCGCATGCTCTCCGCCATGACGCCTTCCATCGTGGTCGACTCCGCCGGGCGGCTCGCGCTCGTGCTCGGCTCACCGGGGGGCTCTCGCATCCCGACGGCCGTGTACCAGGTGATCAGCGATGTGGTGGACCAGGGCATGTCGCTCGCCGAGGCGGTCGCGGCGCCGCGGCTGCATCACCAGGCACAACCCGATGTCGTGTACCTCGAGCGCAACGGGTTCGAGCAGGCGGCCATCGACTCGCTCGCGGCGATGGGGCACAAGGTCGAGACGTGGGCTTACAAGACCGAGGTGAACGCCATCGGCCGCACCGCCGCCGGCTGGGTGGGGGTGGCGGATCCCCGGCGCGGCGGCGGGGCGGTGGCGTACTAGCCACCGTTACAGCAGCGCTGGAGCGGTCTCGCAGCGTTTCAAGTCTTGACACGCCCTAGGCGCGAGCTATATCCACTTGAGCCTCTCTGAAGGTCGTGCGGATGGAAGGCTGGGCGGCCGAGCTGGAGTCGGGCAAACCCGACGCCGCGTGGGACCTGTTTCTCGACCGCTATCGGCGCCTCATCTTCGCGGCCATCCGCCATTACGCCCAGGACTACGATGATGTGATGGACGTGTTCGCGCGGGTGTGTGAGGCCCTGCGCGAAGGCGATCTGCGGCGGCTCCGCGCCTACGCGGCGCAGCCGGATCATCGCGCGCGCTTTTCCACCTGGCTCGTCACCGTCGTACGCCACCTGACGGTCGATTGGTTCCGCCACCGCGACGGCCGCCGCCGGCTCTCCGTGGTGGCCGCCGCGCTGCCGCCCCTGCGCCGCCGCATCTTCGAGCACGTCTTCCTCGACCAGCGCAGCCACATCGAGGCCTACGAGCTGATCTGCGCCCGTGAGGCGCCCTCTCTTTCCTTTACCGAGTTTCTCGGCGAGCTACGGGCGACCTATAGGGCGGCGACCGACGGCCGTCGCGGCCAGGTGCTGGGCGAGCTGGGGGGCACGCCGCCTCCCGACGCCGCCGCACATGACGACACTCCGGAGGAGTCCGCGGAGACACACCACCTGCTCGAGCGCGCGTTGGCGGTACTCAGCGCGGAGGATCGGGCGGCGGTCGAGTTGTACGTGGTGGAGGAGCTCTCCGCGGCGGACGTCGCCAGGATCCTCGGGCTCCCCAACGCGAAAGCGGTCCACAACCGCGTGTACCGCGCGCTCGCCGCCGTGCGCACGCACTTGGCGCAAGTCGGCGTCGCCCGGAGCGACCTGTGAGCAGTGCGGGAGTTCCCGGCCGTCTCATATCCCCGACTAGGCTGAACCCCACCGGGACGGAGGCCGCTGTCGCGTGATCGATTCTGAGCCGCTCGACTTGCTGCGCCATGGGCGCGATGGGTCGACAAGAGAGACTCCCGAGTGCCTGGACGACGCCGCACTGGCCGCGCTCGCCGAGGGCGCCCTTGACGCCGCTGCGCGGGCGGCCGTGTTGCCCCATCTGTCCTCCTGCCCGCGCTGCCGTGGCGTCGTCGCATCGGTGGCCCGTGCGCTGGGCGACCCGGCCGTCGCGACCGAACTCGCGGCAATCGGACGAAGGCGGCGGTACTGGATCGCGCTTCCGGCCGCCGCCGCAGCTCTGCTCCTCGCCCTCGGTGTGCCGCGCTGGTTGGAGCAACGACCCGTCCATCGCGCCCCGCCAGGTGCCAGCCAGTCCCTTCCGCGACCCCTGTCGCCGATCGGTACTGTGGCCGCGGCCGGGACGTTCCGCTGGACCTCCATCGCCGGCGCGGACCGCTACCGGGTGATCCTGTTCGATGCCGCCGGTCGGGTGGTGTACGAGACCCAGCTCACCGACACGGTGGCCACCTTACCCGACTCCGTGACCCTTGCGGCCGGACCACCCTATCTATGGAAGGTCGAGGCGCGCGCCGGCTGGGACCGGTGGTCGGGATCTGAGCTCGTACGGTTCTCCATCGCGGCCCCGGCACGCCGGTGACGGCGTTCGGGACGTCTCTGGTGCTGGCCGCTCTGGTGGCGCAGTCCCCGGCTGCGGACTCGCTTCGCGTGCTTGCGGCTCGTCTACCCGAATCCGCCCTCGTGCTCGAAACGCGCGCCCGCCCCCTGGCCGTGCGCGACGCCGTCACCGACGCGCTCGCGCGAGACGAGATCGGCGTAGCCCGCGGCCTGGCGGCCGCCTACGCCGTCGCGTGGAGCGATTCCTTCCTGGTGCGCGAAGTGGCGCGCTTCGCCACGTGGCCAGCGGAGCGGCGCGCCGCGAAGATCTGGACCGACAGCGTGCGTCGCGCAGGCGTGGCGGCGTATAGCCGGGTCGGTGCCACGGCCGCGATCGCCATCTGGCGCCGCGCCCTGCGGCGTGCCACGGCCATCGCGGACACCGCCGGCATCGCGGCCGTGCTGGGGAATATCGGGGCGGGCTGGCTGCGTGAGGGCGAGCTCGACAGCGCGGAGGCGGATCTCGGGCATGCTCGCATCCTGGCCGCCGCCATCGGGGACATCCGCGTGGAGGCAAATGCCGTCGGGACGCTCGCCGGAGCACGCGCAGATCGTGGCGACCTCGCCGCGGGTCGCGAGGGGTACGCTCGTGCCCTCGCCCTGCGCGAGCGCATTGGAGACACGCGCGGAGTGGCCGCCGATCACAACAATCTCGGGCTCCTGGCCCAAGCCGTGGGGGAAGAGGACGAGGCACGGCGACAATTCGAGACCGCGCTAGAGCTCAACCGTCGCGATGGCCGAGACGAGGTCGCGGCGACCAACCTCGTGAACCTGGCCGGCCTCGCGGCTGCGAGTGGCGACTTCGGGCGCGCCGAGACCTGGTACCACGACGCACTCGCGATCTGGCGAGGCCGCGAGCAGTGGGCCGATGCGGCGGACGCGCTGCACGGGCTCGGCCAGCTCGAGCTGCGCCGCGGCGATTATCCCGCGGCCCGGGCCGCGCTGGGGGAGGCGCTGACCATCTATGAGCGCACCGGACCGCTCGGGGACGCACTCGCGGTGCGGCGCGAGCTCGCGGGCGCGCTGAGCGCGGCTGGGGAGCTGCAGGGGGCGCTCAGTCAGCTGCGGCGCGCGCAGCAGATCGCCGACTCGGCGCGAGCGCCGCCGGCCGTGCGGGCGGGCATCGCGCTTGTGCAGGGCGACTTGGCCGTGGAGCTGAACAGCTTCGCCGAGGCCGACCGCCGCTACGCCCAGGCGGAACTGCTGTATCGACAGGCGGGGGATCCGGCAGGCCAAGCAGAAGCCCAACAGGGGCGCGGCGTTCTCTTCCTCGAACGCGACAACTACCCCCGGGCGCAGGCGCTGCTCCAGGGAGCCTTGCGCACGGAGACGGCCACCGGGAACCAGCGCGCGGCCGCCCTGACCCGCCTCTCGCTCGGCCAAGTCGCGCAGGCTCGAGGAGACACCACTGCCGCGCGCCCGCTGTTTGCACAAGCCACCGCCGATCTGGAGCGTCTGGGCGATCCCGTCGCTGGCGCCGCCGCACTCGGCGCGCAAGCGGCGCTCGAGGCGGCCGCGGGGCTGCCCGCAGCCGCCGAGTCGCTGTATCGGGCTGGCCTCGATCGCCTGCATGGCCGTGTCGCACCCGAGATCGCGTGGCCGCTGCACGCGGGTCTCGGCCTCGCGCGACACGCCCAGGGCCGTGACGACGACGCCACCCGCGAGCTGCGGGCCGCGCTGGCCGAGATCGAGCGCCCGAGCCGGTCCCTGGCCCTGCCAGAGCGGCGTTCCGCGTTTCTGGCGGACAAGTGGGACGTGTACGCGCAGCTCGCGCTCATCGAGCGCGCCCGCGGCCGCGCGGACGCGGCATTCGCCGCGAGCGAGCGCCTCCGCGCCCGGGAGATGCTGGAGCTGCTGCAGCGCGGCCGGCTCTCATCGCCCGATGCAACCGCCGAGCTCGTGTCCCGAGAGCAGGATCTGAGACGCCGCATTGCCGAAGTCACGCACGACCTGGACACTACCGCCGCGGACGCGCTCCGTGGGCCTGCAGCGCCGGCCGCGAGCGCGGCCACCCGCGAAGCGCTGGACCGTGCTCAGGAGGCGTACGGGGAGTTGCTGCTCGAAATGCGGGAGCGCAGTCCCCGGCATGCGACCCTCGTGTCGCCAACGACGGCAACCAGCCGCGACGTCGGCCGGCGGTTGGCCTCCGATGTCGCCCTGATAGAATACCTCGTCAGCGATTCGGGCTCGCTTGCGTTCGTCGTCGCTCGAGACACCGTGGCCGTCGTGGATCTGGGCGTCCAGCGCCGCACGCTCGCCCGCCTGGTCGAGTTCGTCCGCGGAACATTACAGCAGCGGGGACCGGGGCCCGCCGATTCGTTGTGGCGGGGACCGTTGCGGCAGCTCCACCAGTATCTGATCGCTCCCCTCGAAGAGACGGGCCTGCTCGCCGGCAAGACGCGACTCATCCTGGTTCCGCACGCCGAGCTGCACTACCTGCCGTTCGGGGCACTGCTGGGCGGGTCGGGGCCGGGACAGTTCCTGATCGAGCGGTACGAGGTGGCCGTGACGCCGTCGGCATCGGTCTGGCTCGCCCTGGGCGATCGCCCAGCGGGACCGGTCTCGACCGGCACGCTGGCTTTGGCGCCGAGACCCGACGTGCTGCCGGGATCGCGGCGCGAAGTGGCGGCAGTCGCGCGGCTCGGCGGCGCCGATGTCGAGGTGCTCAGCGGCGGCGCGGCCACGGAGGCGGCGTTCCGGCGGGAGGCCCCCAGGCGCCGCATCCTGCACCTCGCGACGTACGGAGTCCTCAACAAGCAAAACCCGCTGTTCTCCTACGTGGATTTGGCAGCGGGCGACGCGCAGGACGGCCGACTCGAGGTACACGAGGTGTTCGGCCTCGATCTCGCGGCGGACCTCGTGGTGCTCTCGGCGTGCCAGACCGGCCTCGGTTCGGGGGCGCTCGCCGACGTGCCGGCGGGGGATGACTGGGTCGGCCTCACGCGCGCGTTCCTGCACGCCGGCGCGGCACATGTGGTGGCCACCCTCTGGTCGGTCGAGGACTGGGCGACGGCGAGTCTCATGGAGCGCTTCTACGAGCGCTATCGGACGAGCGACGACCCGGAGCGGGCGCTGGCGGTAGCGCAACGCGAGCTCCTCGCCGCACCCGCGACGTCGCACCCGTTCTACTGGGCCGGGTTCGTACTCACGGACCGGGCCGATGGCACAGCGAGGAATCGGTGAGCAAGCGCGCGTGCGGTGTCCGTCTCACGGACGGGGGTCAGCGTTCAATGAGACTATTCGCGCCACCAGCAACCCTGCTCGGCATGCTCGCTGTGCTCGCTTCGCTTGGCGGGTGCTCCGACGTGTCGATTGGACCCCAGCCCCAGCCGCAGCCACACGACGCGATCGTCTCGGACCCGGCCACCGCTCCTGGCCTGGTGCGAGGGACACGAGCGGCGTCCGTCCAGGATTCCAGCTCGGGGGGAGATAACGTCGTGTACGTGTCTCTCCCTCCCGGCACGGTCCCGGGCGGCGACGTGGCGAGCATCAAGCGCGTCGGCAGCGCCGACCTGGTTTACGCGGCACTCCTCGACGGCGGTTTCGACCCCGTTCCGGTGCCGGCCGGTGCGGGAGACACGGTGCAAATCGCGGTGGACGTGCCAGGCGCGCCGCGCGTGATCTTCACTTACGGCGTGCCGCCGATCCTGCGGCCGGTCGTCGTGCGCACCTCGCCGTCGCCGGGGAAACGCGACGTCCCCCTGAACGCGACCATCGTCATCGTCTTCAGCGAGCCGGTCGACGCCGCGACGCTGACCACGTCCTCGATGCGGCTGCTGCGTGCGACGAGCCCGGTTGCCGGCACCGTGACCGTGCTCGAGGGCACCGGGACCGTCGCCGTGTTCACTCCCGCCGCCCTGCTCGATCCCAACACCGACTACGAGTTCGTGGTCACCACGGCAGTGACCGACCTCGACGGTGATGCGCTCACCCAACCCCTGACCGTGGACTTCAGGACCGGCCAGTCCGAAGCAGGGCCGCCCGCGTCCATCAGGGTCTCACCGGATACGGTCTACATGACCGGTGGGACGTACCAGATGACGGCCACGGTGCGCGACGCCGGCGGCAACATCCTGGTCGATCAGGCGGTCGCCTGGTCCACCAGCGATTCCACGGGCCTCACGGTGTCCGCGACCGGACTGGCGACGGCGCTGGCATCGAGCACGTACAACGTCACCGCCACGGTGACCGGGGTGACGGCGTCGGCGCGGGTCGTCGTCACGGCCGGGCCTCCGGCGTCGCTGGCAATCTCACCCGCGCACGCCACGGTCGGTGCCGCGGGCGACACGATCATCCTCCGGGCGACCATTCGCGACGCCGCGGGACGGGTGATCAGGTATCCATCGGTGACGTGGGCTAGTAGCACCCCCGGAGTGGCGACCGTCGTGCCCTATACCATTGGGGACGTCGGGCCGGGCCTCGCGACCGTCACGGGCGTGAGCGTGGGAGACGTCACGATCACCGCGACCAGCGGAACGGCGAGCGGCACGGCCTCCGTCACGGTCGTTCCACCCGCACCGGTCGCATCGGTGACACTCACTCCGGCGTCGGCGACGGTGCTGCTGCGGACGACGCAGCGGTTCTCCGCGACGACCCGGGA
>WNEL01000693.1_pt1 | contig 14188 bp, 13 predicted proteins | sample 5399991 | NCBI WGS metagenome assembly WNEL01 (sample SAMN13153325, study PRJNA577476) | soil metagenome | isolation source: 20 cm grassland meadow soil pre-rain plot 2 | place: USA:California | collected 2015-09-08
CCGGGTACGAGCCCTCGTTGGCCATCATGATTCCGAGCCGGCCGATCTCGGTGTCCACCACCGGCCAGAACGATTGCAGCGAGCGCCCGTGCTTCTCCACCCACCTGTCGTAGACGTCGTGGGGACACACGGAATGCTCGACCGGGAAGAGCGGCGAGACTTTGTAATGCTTCAGGATGACCTTGCCGCGCGGATTGATGATGAAGCCGACGTTGAAGAAGCGATCCTTGAGATCGGGATGGCGCGCCTTGGCCTGGGCCATGACGAACGCGTCGTACTCCTTGGCGATCTTTCCGAGCTCCTCGGTTTCCTCGCCCGGAATATCGATGGCCCCCTCTCGCGCGAAGGTGGCGTGGTCCAGATCGAGGACTTCGTCGTTGAATCCCTGGAGCGCCCCTTCGGGAAACGCGATCAGGCGTACGGGCAGATCCAGGCTGGACAGCCACGACGCCGCCTTGACCAGGTGGGACAGGTGCTCGAGGTTGATCTTGATGTCCTTGCGCTTGCGGATGCCACGCACGGTGGGGACGAGACCGACGCAGGTGTAGGGCTTGACCATGGGGTCGCTCCTTGTCGATCAGCTCGCGGCCTTCGCGTGGCTCACGCGAGATTGCACGGCGGTCACGCGATCGCCGATCAGCTCGATCTCCAGCTCGTACTGCTCCTCGTCCCACCGCGCGACGGTGGCGAGACGGCCCACGGCCAGGCGTCGCCGCGGAATGCGGCGGGTGGCCCGATAGACGAGGCTGCGGCTCAGGCCGGGCGCCCCGCGGCGCACGCGGTCCTCGTCGGGGGGCCCGCAGAGCGCCAGCACGTCGGCGTGCGTCGTGGTGCCCGGCACGATCTGGTCGATCACGTCGCGCGGTAGCATCACGCCGCCGTGTCTCACGAAGACCGGCTCGCCCCGGCGCACGTGCAGGCGGGTGCGCATGAGGTGGGCGACGTCCTTGCTCAGGAGGATGAAGCCGGCCAGGTTGCCGAGCATCAGGAGCACCAGCGAGACGAGAATGGGCCGCCACGCGATGCGCCCAGAGAAGTAGCTGAACTGCACCTTGAGGAGCTGGGGCGTGATCCCCTCGGCCGCCACCAGCGGCATGGAGACGAGCTCGGCGCCCGCTCGCACGCGGCTCAGACGCCGCGTCGCGCTGGCCGGAGCGATCTCCTCGATGCGAAGGTGATCGGAGTCGGCGAAGCTCACGATGACCAGCGAGAACTCGCGGGCCAGGTGCACGAGACGATCGCGGTGCTCGAAGTACAGGGGATAGAGGGGCAACGCCAGCGAGCCGACGTCACCGAAGCCGGCAGTGAGGACGTAGCGCCGGCCCCAGAAGAGCTCCTCCCACCACGTGGCCGGCTTCGGCCCGATGAGGTTGCGGAACGACATGTTGAGGCTCATCACCGCGAGCGGGTCGACGAGCGTCGAGCTCCACGGCACCTTGATGAAGGTGCCAGGACCGGCCTGCACCGGGCCCTGTCGCACGTAGGTCACGAACGAGGCCGCCTCGGCGATGGGCTCCCCGGGAAGCGTCGTGCCGAGCTGCAGGCGATCGCGGCTGCGCAGCAGGAGCCGGCCGCTCGAGATCACCGTGAAGCCGCGCTGCTCGACGTACGGCACGAGCGTCGGATCCGCCTGGCCCGGCGCCGTCGCCTCCGTGATCTCGCCCGGCCACAGGAGGAAGAGATCCTGCTTGATGTCGGCGGCGCGACGGCCGGGCTCGGGGGTGAGGCTCCACGCCACGGTGAAGGTGACTGGGCCCAGGTCCGGTCCGACGTTGGCCACGACGAACAGCGGTCCGATCCGGAAGTCCGGGTGCGGGCGCGAGGCGAGGAACACCTGGGCAGGGCACGGCGCGGGGGACGCGACGATCAAAAAGGCGGCAATCAGCAGAGCGCGGCGGAGAGGCACGCCGGAGTTGGTAGCACAGGATCGGCATCGCGTACAATGAAGGCCCCGTAAGTCGTTCCCGCATCGGTGTGTCGCTCATGCCGCTCGAAAATCGTCGCGACGTGCTCATCGCGCTGGCGACGGATGCCGATCGTCTCGGGTACGAAGCGTTCTGCTTGCCCGAGACGTGGGCCTATGACGTCACCGTGCTGCTCGCCGAAGCCGCGGTCAAGACGAAGCACATCACGCTCGGGACCGGCATCCTCGGCGTCTGGAACCGAAGCGCGGGCACGCTGGCCATGGCGGCGGCGACGCTGAGCGCGCAGTCGGGAGGGCGTTTCCTGCTCGGGCTCGGCGCCAGCACACCGCAGCTCACCGAAGGGTTGCACGACGTGTCGTTCACGGCGCCGGTCGCGCAGCTCCGCCGAATCGTCACGCAGGTCCGCGCGCTGCTTCGCGGCGAGCGCATTCCGCTCGAGCGCGTCACGGCCGCGCGAGCCTTGAAGCTCAACCTGCCGTCCGGGCCCGACGTGCCGATCTTCCTCGCCGCGCTGGCCGACGAATCCGTGCGTCTGGCCGGTGAGCTCGCCGACGGCTGGCTGCCCTTTCTCTATCCCCGCTCGCACCTGGCGGCGGGACGCACGCTCCTGGCCGAGGGCGCCGCGCGCCGACGCGAAGGAGCGGCCGAGCTGATCGTGGCGCCCTCGGTTCCCACGGCGGTCGCTGAAGACGCGGCGGTCGCGCGCCAGGGCGCGGCCTGGTTCGTCGCCTTCTACCTGACGACGATGGGCGCGCTCTACCGGCAGTCGCTGGTGCGGCGCGGCTTCGCCAAGGAGGTCGAGGCCGTGCTCGCCGCCAACACGCCGCGCTTCACCGGCGAGGTTCCCGAAGCCGCCGAGTCGCTGCTCGAGGAGCTGACCGTCTTCGGAACGCCGGCGCAGGCGCGCGCGAGACTGGCGCGCTGGCACGCCGCCGGCGCCGACCTGCCCGTCTTGCTGCGGCCGCAGCAGACGGCGGCGGAGATCGCGTTGACGCTCGATGCGTTCCGGCCGATGCTGGCCGCGGGTGACGGCGCCCGCGTGTGAGCCGAGGACGCCCGATGACCGGAGGGAGGACAGTATGGATCAGCGCCCGCTCGTGACGCCGCGGGATCGGGTCGTCGCCGCCTACAAGGGTGGCTTCGCCGATCGCGTCCCCGCCTATCCGATCGCCGGCTCATTCGCCGGATGTCTGGACGGCCTCTCGATCGAGGAGTACTGCACCAACCCCACCAAGGCCGTCCGCGCGATGCTGAACTACTACGAGCGCTATCAGCCGGACATCATGATCGCGTTCAACGATCTGGCGAAGGAAGCCGAGGCGATCGGCTGTCACGTGAAGTACTCGGACTACGTCGTACCCTCGATCGACCAGCACGTGCTGCAGGACGACAAGGGCAAGCTCGCGCGACTCGAAGTCCCCGATCCGTACCGGGATGGCCGGCTGCCGGCATTCCTCGAGCAGTGCCAGGCGCTGTCGGCGGCGCGGTTTCCGAGCGCGCTGGGCGCCGTGCTGGTCGGCCCGTGGACGATCGCCATGCTCATGCGCAATCCCGAGCTCATGTGCCTGGACACGATCGACGATCCCGAGTTCGTCCACGAGCTCATGCGTTTCGCGACCGAGTACGCCAAGCGCTTCGGCGACGCCGTCCTCACGACGAAGATCGGGCTGTCCTACACCGATCCGACCGCGTCGTGCTCGCTGGTCGGGCCCGACACCTATCGCGAGTTCATCAAGCCCTACCACAAGGAGATGGTCGACTACTTCAAGGCCAAGAAGGTCGGCACCACGGTCCACATCTGCGGCACCACCCACCAGATCCACGAGGACCTGGTGGACGTCGGCTTCGTGGCCATCACCATCGACCTCGACCAGCAGGGCGATCCGAAGCTGAAGGTCGATCAGCTCGACAAGCTCGTCACGCTCGGCAACCAGCGGGGTGTCGTGGCCATCGGCAACGTCGACGTGACCATCTTCGAGCGCGCCACCCAGGCGGAGATCGAGGCCGAGGTGAAGCGTTGCATCGACACCGTCGGCCGGCGCTCGCGTTTCGTGCTCTCGACCTCGTGCGAGCTGCCGCCACGGGCCAATCCCGACTGCGTGAAGTGGTTCATGGACGCCGCCCGCGACTACGGGCGCTACGAGCGGATCCTGGCCTCGTAACCTCAGCCGTATCCTGGCCGGCACATTGACGGAGGCCTTCTCACTTGGCTAACATGGCCACATGAAGAAGGCCAAGGTGGCCGAGTTGAAAAACGGGCTCTCCCGATACCTGGCGCACGTCAAGCGTGGCGGCACCGTCCTCGTCTTCGAGCGCGACCGGCCAGTCGCGCGGATCGTGCCGCTCACGAGCGAGCGCTCGTCCGATGGCCGGCTCGCCGACCTCGAGCGCCGTGGCATCATCCGTCGCGGCAAGGGTGATTTCCGGAAGTGGCTGCGCGAGCACCGTCCGATCCGCGTCAGCGGCGTCCTCAAGGCGCTGCTGGACGAACGAAGGTCAGGGTGGTGAGGTTCTGGGACACTTCGGCGCTGATCCCAACGATCCTCGCTGAACCGATGACGCCTCGAACGCGACAATGGATCAGACAGGACGGCAATGTCGCTGTCTGGACGTTCACGCGTGTCGAACTGCTCTCGGCGCTCGCTCGTCGGCGCCGCGAGCGCCTTGCCGCACCTGACGTCTTGGCCGCGGCGCGACGCGAGTTGCTGGCCGCGTGGGAGCAGTGGTCCGAAATCGCGGCGATCGACCTCGTCAGACCGCGGGCGGAGCGTCTCGTCGAACGTCACCCTCTCCGCGCCGCCGATGCCCTGCAGATCGGAGCAGCTCTCGTCGCGGCCGACGACGATCCCGCGACCCTGGAATTCGTCACGCTCGATCGAGTTCTCGCTCGCGCCGCCGAGGTCGAGGGCTTCCGAGTCCTCGGGCCCTAGGGGAGCTCCCTCACGCGCGTGATCACGCGCACCGGCACACGCCCCGCGCGGTTCCTGACGGCCAGATCGTCGCGACGAAACGCGGACAGGTCGATCCCCGCGTAGCGACCGACGTCTTCCGAGACGACGAGCTCGGCGTGGTAGTCCTTGGTGGCCTGCTCCAGCCGCGCGGCCACGTGGACGGTGTCGCCGACGGCCGTGAGATAGAAGCTCTGGCCCCAGCCCATCCGGCCGACGACGGCCGCGCCGGCGTGGATCCCGATCCCGATGCGTAGCGGCGCCGGCAGATCGCCGGCCAGCTCGGCGCTGAGGGAGGCCAGGCCTTCGACCATCGCGCGCGCGGCGGCGAGCGCCTGACGACAGCCGGCGGCCGGCCCGACGTCGATCCCGAACAGCGCCATGACCCCGTCGCCCGTGAACTGGTTGGTGACTCCGCCCGCCTGGGTGATGGCGGTCCCGACGGTCTCGAAGTAGCGGTTCAAGACGAACACGACGTCGTAGGGTAGCTTGTGCTCGGCCATCCGCGTGAAGCCGCGCAGATCGGCGAACAGGACGGCGAGCTCGCGCTCGCGCCCCTGTCGCACGTCGGCCGTGTGCGCGTCGCCGGGCACGATCGAGGGCGCCAGCAACGGCGCGACGGCCACGTCGCGCACGGGGCACGTCTGGCAGGCCAGGCGCACGTCAGGCGCGGCGCCCACACGCGCGAGCACGCGTTGCTCGGCCTCTCGAGCCGCCGGCAAGTCGCCGAGCCCGTGGACGACGCGCACGCGACACGTCGAGCACCGCCCCCGGCCACCGCACACGGAGGCGTGCGGGATGCCCGCGACCCGGCTGGCCTCGAGGATGGTGAAGCCGACGGGCACCGTCACGAAGCGATCGCCGGGATACGACACGCGGATCGACCGGCGACGCTGCCAGAGCCGTCGGGCCCCGCGCGCGACGACGACGGCGAGCAGGGCCGCCAGATAGACCTCGAGAAACCTCGTCCTGATCTGCACGAGGACCGCGCCCTGGGCGGGACTCGGCGGATGCGTCACGCGGGCGAGCTCTTCGCGCCACCCCGGGGTTCGAGCGAGCGTGACGACCTCATGGCCGCCGGTGACGTAGCCGGCCAGCGCCAGAGTCGGCAGCAGCAACGCGCCGGCGAAGAGCGCCATCACCACGCGCGGATACCACCGGCGGAAGCGCAGCCAGTAGTGGACGCCGATGCAGGCGTGAATCCAGGCGATGAGCAGCGTGATCATCTGCCAGATCCCGCGCTCGGGCGCCACGACCCAGAAGCCGAGCAAGACGCGCGCGTAGCGATCCTCGGTCCCGACTTGCCACCAGGCGATGCGCGTGCCGACGACGTGAGTGGCCAGCAGCGCAGGCAGGACGAGCCCGAGGCCGTACTGGGCGGCCTCCCACGATGGCATGCGCAGCGAGCGGCGCTGGTAGAGCAGCCACAACGCGAGGACGCCGTGGACGGTGATCGCCCCGTAGAGCGCGAGCGTGCCGAGCGGATTGCGCCAGATCGCGAGAAACCAGCGCCGGCCGGTCTCCATCGCGTCGAGCGAGATCAGGCCGAGCGCGTGGTTGCTGAAGTGCAGGATCAGGTAGGTGAGGAGGACGAAGGCGGCGCCGAGTCGAACGCGGCGGATCAGCACGGGAGTCATCAGCCGGGTGGCGCGGCGCCCTGCTGGCGCTCGACTTCTTCCATGATCATCGTGTTGAGGTCGTCGATCAGCTTGACGCGATCGGTCCGCCCGTCGTTCCTGATCAGCTCACGGATCCGGGCGGGACGCGCCGAGAGCATCACGAGCGTCGTACCCACCGCCACCGCTTCCTCGATGGCGTGGGTGACGAAGAGGATCGTCCGTCCCGTGTCGCGCCAGATGCGCCGCACCTCGTTCTGCATGATGCGCCGGTTCTGGGCGTCCAGCGCGCCGAACGGCTCGTCCATCAGCAGGACGTCGGGCTCGATGGCGAGCGCGCGCGCGATGGCGGTGCGCTGCCGCATGCCTCCCGACACCCGGGCCGGATGATAGTCTTCGAAGCCGACGAGGCCGCTGATCTTCAAATAACGTCGCGCGATGGCCGCGCGCTCGGCCGCGCCGAGGCCGAGCGGCTTGAGCACGAGCGCCACGTTCTGCTCGAGCGTCAGCCACGGCAACAGGCGATCTTCCTGGAAGACGACGCCAACCTTGTGCTGGTGCGGCTGCCCGGCCACGATCGGCTCGCCGTCGAGCGTGACGCGGCCGCGCGTGGCCGGCTCGAGGCCGCCGACGATCCGCAGCAGCGTGGTCTTGCCACAGCCGTTGGGCCCGAGGAGACAGACGAACTCGCCCGCCTCCACCCCAAACGAGACGCGATCGATCACCGGGATCAGGAAGTCCTTGCCGACCTCCTCCACGGCGAGCTTCAGCGCCACCGGGCGACCCGGCGCGACAGCGCATCGAAGACGATCGTGTCGGTGGCCATCATGACGAGGATCATCACCAGCGCCCACACGAAGACCATCTGGGTGGCCAGGATCTCGCGGCTGTAGTTCATGATGTAGCCGATCCCGGAGGTCACGCCGAAGATCTCGGCCACCACGGACACCTTGAGGGCCAGGCCGAAGCCGACCTTCATCCCGGCGATCAGGTAGGGCAGCGTCGATGGCACGACGATCGAGCGAAACTTCTCCCGGCCGGAGAGACGGTAGGCGTCGCCCATCTCGAGCAGCCGTCGATCGACGTTGGCGATGCCCTCGACGATGTTCGAGGCGACGACGGGCAACGTGATCATGAAGGTGGTGAAGATCGGCGCCCAGTTGGAGAGCCCGAACCAGATGATGGAGATGACGATCCAGACGAAGACCGACGTCGAGTTGAGGACCGAGAGCACGTCGTGGACGACGTCACGGGCGGAGCGCGAGAGGAACGCGGCCAGGCCGAGCAGCATGGCGACGGCGACCGCGCCGCCGAACCCGACGGCGATCCGGTAGAGCGACGCCGCGGTGTGCCGCCAGATCTCGCCGCTGGCGAGAATCTCGACGAAGCCGCGCAGGACCGCGAGGGGCGAGGGGAGGACGTACGCGCCGTAACGGAAGGAGAGTGCCGCCCACGCCGCCAGCACGACCGCCGCGACGCCGAGCGTCGGCAGGTGAAGGCGGCTCGGCCAGCTACGCTCGATAGAAGAACTCGCGGCGGATGCGGTCCGGATTCTCCCAGATGTCCGACTTCAAGAAGCCGAACTCCTTGTTGATCTTGAGCTGGACGATGAGCGTGTCCACCTGCTCGTCGGGCAGGCCGGACAACATCTTCACCGTCTCCTTGTAGGCGACCTGGACGACCTCCTTCGGCAGCTTGGTCACGTCCTGCACGATCTCGATCGCCCGCTCGGGCTTGCCGTACCAGATCTCGACCGCGTCGCGCTGGGCGTCGTTCAGATCCCGGGCGATGCCGGGGTTCTTCGTCAGGAACTCGTTGTGGACGAGATAGCAGACGTGCACCGGGAACCCGGCCGGCCGGCCGGTGGCCTTGCGCCAGAGATCGATCTGCTTGGCCAGGTACACGCCCTCGCCGCGCAGGACGACGGAGTCGGTGATCGGCTGCCAGGCGATGATGGCGTCGACCTCCTTTTTCCCTAAGAGAGTCACCATGTCGGGCGGCGCCGTCGCCGTCACGATCTGCGTGTCCTTCTGGAGGTCGAGGCCGTAGCCCTTCAGCGTGAGCGCCCGGATGTCGAAGAACGTCGACGTGCCGACGACCGCCGCGACCTTCCGGCCCTTGAGGTCTTCGACGCGTGAGAGTCCCGCGTCCTTGCGCGCGATGATCGCGCCGAGCACGGCCGTGGCTACGCCGGTCACCTTGAGCGGCACGCCGTCCTCGAACGCCTTGGCGGCCAGCGCGAACGACATGTCGATGGCGTCCACGTTCTTGGAGGCGAGCTGGTTGAGCAGCGGCCCCGGTGCGCCCGGGACCACGGAGTACTCGGCCTGCCAGCCGTGTTTTCCGAGGAGGTCCTCCTTGTGGATGATCTCGGTGCCGGCCCAGCCGAGCTGCAGATAGGCGAGCTTGACCTTGCCCTTGCCCTGCGCGCGCACGAATCCTGGCGCGGACAGGACGGCGGCGGTGGCCACGCTGCTGCCGATGAAGCGTCGACGCGAGATCATGCCTTCACCTGGGGAACGCCGCGCAGCGCTTCCGCGATCTTCTCGGCCGGGTACTCGTAATCCTGCAGCTTGCCGGCCAGGAACGCCTCGTAGGCGCCGAGGTCGAAGTGGCCGTGGCCCGACAGGTTGAAGAGGATCGTCTTCCGCTTGCCCGCCTTCTTGCAAGCCAGGGCCTCGTCGATCACGACGCGGATGGCGTGCGCCGACTCCGGGGCCGGGATGATGCCCTCCGACTTCGCGAACTGTAGCGCCGCCTGGAACGTGGCGATCTGCGGAACCGCGGCTGCCTCGATGACGCCGTCAGCGTAGAGCTTGCAGACGAGCGGCGCCATGCCGTGGTAGCGCAGGCCGCCGGCGTGGAGAGGCGCCGGAATGAAGCCGTGGCCGAGCGTGTGCATCTTCACCAGCGGCGTGAGCCCCACGGTGTCGCCGAAATCGTAGACGTATTTCCCCTTGGTCAGGCTCGGGCAGGCCGACGGCTCGACGGCGACAATGCGGAGCTTCTTCTTCTTGCCGCTGAGCTTGTCGGCGGCGAAGGGGAAGGCGAGGCCGGCGAAGTTGGAGCCACCGCCGGCGCAGCCGATGACGATGTCCGCCTCGTCGTCCGCCTTCTCGAGCTGTTTCTTCGCTTCGAGGCCGATGACCGTCTGATGGGTCAGCACGTGGTTGAGCACGCTGCCCAGCGAATACTTCGTGTCTTCGCGCGTGGCCGCGTCCTCCACGGCCTCGCTGATGGCGATGCCGAGGCTGCCCGGCGAGTTGGGATCTTGTTCCAGAACTTTCTTGCCCGCCTGCGTGTCGGGACTGGGGCTGGCGACGACCTGCGCTCCCCACGTCTCCATCATGATGCGGCGGTACGGCTTCTGTTGATACGAGACCTTGACCATGTAGACCTTGCACTGCAGGCCAAAAAAGCTGCACGCCATCGACAACGCCGAGCCCCACTGACCGGCACCCGTCTCGGTGCTGATGCGCGTGACCTTTTCCTTCTTGTTGTAGTAGGCCTGGGCCACCGCGGTGTTCGGCTTGTGGCTGCCGGCGGGACTCACACCCTCGTACTTGTAGTAAATGTGGGCCGGCGTGCCGAGCGCCTTCTCGAGTCGGCGCGCGCGGAAGAGCGGCGACGGCCGCCAGAGGCGCAGGACGTCCCGCACTTCTTCCGGGATCTCGATCCAGCGCTCCTGACTGACTTCCTGCTTGATCAGCTCCATCGGGAAGAGCGGCGCCAGGTCCTGAGGCCCGATCGGCTTGCCGGTGCCGGGATGAAGCACCGGCGGGAGCGGCGACTTCAGATCGGCCTGGATGTTGTACCACTTCGTCGGAATGTCCTTCTCGTCGAGGAGGAATTTGGTGCGGTTCTTGTCGGCTGGCGGCATGCAGGCCTCCTTCGGGGCGCTCACGATAGCACATGACAGGGTAGAATGGCGCCATGCCGCCGACGCTCCGCCTGCCTCGTGCCGATGGAACGCTCGCGTCGTACACGCTTTCGGGCCGCGCCGCGATCACGCCGCCGACGGGGCCGATCACGAGCCGCATCGGGATGGCGGCCGTCCACGTCGTCGCCGACTCGGTCGCCGCGATCAACCCCACGCTCGACGTCGCGCTCGACTGGGACGCGACGCTGCGCTATCGCCACTACGTCTGGTCGCTCGGCCTCGCCGTCGCCGAGGCGATGGACACCTCCCAGCGTGGCATGGGCTTCGACTGGCCGACGGCACGCGAGCTGATCCGCCGCAGCGTCGCCGAGGCGCGCACCGTTCGCGGCGCCGTCCTCGCTTCGGGCGCGGGGACCGATCAGCTCGCGCCGGGCGCGAGCGTGACGCTGGCCGACGTCGAAGCCGCCTACGAGGAGCAGTGCTCGTTCATCGAGGGCGTGGGCGGGCGCATCATCCTCATGGCCTCGCGTGCGCTCGCGGCCTGCGCCCGCGGCCCCGAGGACTACGAGAAGGTGTACGCGCGCATCCTGGCCCAGGTCAGCGAGCCGGTCATCATCCACTGGCTCGGCGACATGTTCGATCCCGCGCTGGCCGGATACTGGGGCTCGCTCGACCTCGATCGCGCGACCGAGACGCTCCTCGGCATCGTGCACGAGTACGCCGCCCGCATCGACGGCGTGAAGATCTCGCTCCTCGACCAGCGCCGCGAGATCGCGATGCGGGCGCGCTTCCCCAAGGGCGTGAGGATGTACACGGGCGACGACTTCGATTACCCGACGACGATCCGGGGTGACGGCCAGCGCGCGAGCGATGCGCTGCTGGGGATCTTCGACGTCATCGCACCGGCTGCCTCGGCCGCGCTCCACGCCCTGGACGCGGGCGACGTCGCGCGCTTCGAGGCCATCCTGGCCCCGACGCTCACGCTGTCCCGCCACGTCTTCGGCGCGCCGACGCGCTTCTACAAGACGGGCGTCGTGTTCGCTGCGTATCTGAACGGCCACCAGGCCCACTTCCGCATGGTGGGCGGGCTCGAGAGCGCACGCTCGGTGGTGCACGTGAGCGAGCAGCTCGTGTTGATGGACCGCGCCGGGCTGTTGCGCGATCCGGATCTGGCCGCCGAGCGGATGCGCCGAGTTCTCGCCCTGGCCGGCGTCGACTAGCTTTCACATCACTCGCGGTCCGGGGTTCTAGAGGCGGATCACGTCCCACGATCAGGTCTCTCAGGAGGTGCCGCATGCCCGCCGACCGCTCGTACGTCGCCCAGAACACCGCCCAGCGTGACCGTCTCAGCGAATTCGTCGAGCGAGCCAGCGACAAAGAGCTCGAGGCCCCGATGCCAGCGGGCTGGACGGTCGCCGCCGTACTGGCTCACCTGGCGTTCTGGGATCAGCGGATCGTCGTCCTGGTCGATGCGTGGCAGCGTGCCGGAGCCACGCAAGTCCCCAGCACCGTCGCTGACCACGACGTGGACTGGATCAACGACGCGGGCAAACCGATGCTGCTCGCGCTGCCGCCGCGCGCGGCCGCTCGGCTGGCCGTCGCCGCCGCCGAGGCAGCCGACGCACGGGTGGCCGGGCTGAAGGACGAGTTCCTGACCGCGAATGCCGCGGCGGGCGGCCCGATCAACCCGCTACGCGCCACGCATCGCAAGGCGCACCTCGACGAGATCGAGCGTGGCCTGAAGCGCTAGCTCGCCGGAGTCGGCGGCACGACAGTTGCCACTCCTTCGGATGTTTCTCAAAAACGTCCCCGAAGGAGCCAGGCCATGCGGCCACTACGAGTGGTCCTTGCTGTCGCGGTTCTTGTCCTCGTGCTTCCATCCTCCGTGCTCGCCCAGGTGAAGACGTTTAACTTTTCCTGGTATACGGAGTGCCAGAGTCGCAGTGGTGCGTCGGCCAACCAGGCGAATGCTGGCCTGGCAACACTGACGCCGTCGGCGAGCGGTGGCTGGCAGCTCCACTTCAGCGGCCCCGGTGCCGCCACCGGCTCGGCCGACGTGTCGCCCACGGATGCGTCGGGGGCGTCGTCCGTTCAGAACATTTCGATGCCGAATGTCTGCACTTTGCCCAGCGCTGCGCCGACGCCATTTCTTTACATGTCGTCGTTCACCGACCCCGCGGGCTTCTCGTTCGAGAGCATCTTCCAGGGTGGCGAGCGGCTGCTCGCCATCGGCGCCGCGGCCCGGGCCACCGTGGTCTCGACGATCACCAGTCCGGCCAACGGCGCGACGGTGACCGGATCCACGACGGTGGCGGCTGCGACCAGCGGTGTGATCGCCGGCGTACCGCTGAGCTACCACCTCCTCGTCGATGGTCGCGAGGTTTCGGCCGCGTCGTCGGTGACCGGTCAGGCGAGCGCCTCCTGGGACAGCCGGACCGTCGGCGACGGCGCTCACACGCTCCGCGTCGCCGTGACCGACGCCTTCGGGAGTCAGCTCGCGCTCGGAGAGATCACGGTGACGGTCGCCAACGGTGGCGGAACGACCACGCCGCCGCCGACGACCGGCGCGCTCGGCGTTGCGATGACGAGCCCTCACAACGGTGACACCGTGAGCGGAACGTCCTGGGTCGTGATCTGGGTGAACGGCGGCACGACGGGCGCGTCCTACACGTACACGCTGCAGCTCGACGGCCAGACCGTCGCCACGGCGAGCACGACGAGCACCGGGCCGGTGTCGATGGCGTGGAACACCAGGGCGTTTCTCAACGGGACGCACACGCTGAGCGCGACGGTACGCGACAACGCGGGTAAGACCGGGAGCGCGAAGCTCGGAGTCCTGATCAAGAACTGACGGTCAGAGCACCCAGAGGAGCGGCCGGGCGTGCAGGCGCTCGGCCGCCCAGAATCCGCTCTCGGCGAACCAGCCGATCGCGGTGGCGGCGTCGGGGGTCTTGCAGATCGCGAGCGTCTCGCCGTCGGCGAAGAGCCCTCCGAAGGCGATCTGTTGTCGGCCCCGCATCTCGATGAGGACGAACTCCGCCATGTCGGCGTCACTGACGGGTCCCTCGACGATCGTCGCGGCCCGCGAGCCGTCGAGCACGATCTCGGCCGCCTGCCACGGCTCGACGAAGTTGGTGAAGCTTCGCGGCGTGTAGCCCGTCCACGCCCCGGCCATCCAGTACGGGTCCTCCTCGACCGCCGGCTTCAGCTGTTCCGGCCGCTGCAACCGGTAGACGAGGTCGACGCGCGTTCCGTCGGGCGCCGGCCCACCACCGATGACGGCACCGACCGCGCGGAGCCCGCCCAGGCGTTCGATGTGAGCGCGACGATGAGGCTCGCGCCGGCTGACGTAGTCGTCGGACGTCGCGATGGCGACGTGGAGCACGATCACAGAGGTCCTCCTCGGGGCGCATCATGCCACCCGTGCTAATGTGAGCCAACATGGATCTTTCCGGGCTGTTCGAGCGCTTCCAGGCCCGCTATCCGTTTCCGCTCGACGACTTCCAGGTCGAGGCGTGTCGCGCCATCGCTGCCGGACAGTCCGTGATCGTCTCGGCTCCCACCGGCGCCGGCAAGACGCTCGTTGCCGAGTTCGCCATCCAGGCCGCGCTCGAGACCGGCAAGCGCATCGCCTACACGACGCCGCTCAAGGCGCTCTCCAACCAGAAGTTCGGCGACTTCACCCGCGCGTTCGGCGCCGACGCCGTCGGCATCCTCACCGGCGACGTGAAGGTCAACCCCCACGGCCGCGTCCTCGTCATGACGACGGAGATCCTCCGCAACATGTTCTACGGCGGCGGCCTCGCCGAGCTCGGCTGG
>WNEL01000695.1_pt1 | contig 14161 bp, 22 predicted proteins | sample 5399991 | NCBI WGS metagenome assembly WNEL01 (sample SAMN13153325, study PRJNA577476) | soil metagenome | isolation source: 20 cm grassland meadow soil pre-rain plot 2 | place: USA:California | collected 2015-09-08
GAGAGCGCGAGGTTGACGGTGAACCGTGAGACTCCCAGATCGGCAGCCAGCATGCGAGAGGAGGGAAGGCGCGACGAGTTGTTGTTGAAGCTTCCTGACACCAGTTCATCGCGAATCTGGCGATAAAGTTGTTGATGGAGTGGTTCGGCCGCAGCGCGATCCAACCGGACCATTTCAAAAGCCATGATCGAGTGGCGGCGCCGCTTCTTACTTGAATTTTTATCCCCAAGTCGTTTCACGATCCGGATTGCAATCACCGAGACTGCTGGTCACCGCAAGTCGCTGTCCAAGTGGTCTGGCCATTTCGATTTAAGTGGACTGTTGACACCTTACCACAAGGTCAGAAGCTTTCCTTCAAATGCAGACTCAAAACCCGTGCAGCGATTACATTCAAACGAAAGGTCTGATTTATTTTGCTAGAATGCTGGACAAGATCCGACTCTACGCTGTCGGCCGATTGGCTGAAGGGTATTTTGTTGGAGTAGAGGATCCAACTTTCTTCGACGCTCGCTGCACACGATTTTTGGGAGTTAATTATGATGACCTGGTCAAGCGAACTCTTGAGGGGGGATCGGACGACGAAATACTCGAATGGTGCTTCGCACGGGGCAGAAGACCCAGCGAAGAAGAAATCGGTATCTGGAATGCGTTTCTTTCCAAACGCGGTTGGCGGGATGAAGCTAGCGCCGACCTGGAGGCGGCCAAGAAGCGATCAGGTTTGGGCGATCGTGACGATATTCAAACGTGGATAGACCTTCATGATGCTGAAGAAGGCAGAACGCCAGGGAAATGATTTTGTTTCGGCTGCGTATTAAGCCGTGTCCATCTTTTGCGACGCGCGCTTTGGCATTTACAGCTGGGTACTCATGACGATTGGACCGAGTAGCAGGGCTGGATCCTCGGCCAACGACGAAAAGGCCGTGGCTGCACTCGATACTGAATACCAAGCGGCGGTGAAAGCGAACGATGTTGCCACGATGGATCGCATTTTGGCTGACGACTTTGTGTTAGTAACAGGGGTCGGTAAAACCTATACAAAAGCTGATCTGCTGGAGCAAGCCCGGAACAGGCGCGTGGCCTATGAACATCAAGAGGATAGCGCTCAGAAAGTGCGAGTCTGGGGCGATACGGCAGTCGTGACCGCTCTGTTGCGGGTAAAGGGCACCGAAGATGCTAAACCGTTCGACTATAAACTTTGGTTTAGTGACACGTATGTTCGTACTAAGCATGGCTGGCGTTACGTGTTCGGCCAGGCGTCGACCCGTTTGCCCAACACACCTTAAGACGTCTTCGGGGGCTCGCCGAACACTCTACAAATGTAATCGGTGTTTCCTGGCTCGCAGGCTACGGCGTTGAACCCGCCGAACCCGTCGTCAGGTCTTTCACGAATTTCTCGAGCAATTCGTCAAAGCGCTCCGGCTGATCGAGGAAGACGGCGTGGGCGGCGTCCTCGACTTTTTCGAAACGCGCATGCGGAGTCTGGTTCGCGCCGGCCTGCTGGCGAGCCAGTTCGTCCGATTTCGCAGATGCGATGATCAGAGTCGGACAATCAATCTTTTTCAACGCAGCCGTGCGGTTCATCCCGAAAAGATCCGCGACCAGCATTGCGGTTCCGACGGTGGGCGCCGTTTTCATGCCAGTGGCGATGAGCCGATCAATCGTGCCATCCTGCTGCGGTTTGCTGATAATTGCCCTCATCATACCGCGTAAATATTCTTCCTGGTGCGCTTGATACACCGCCAGCATTTTGAACTGCACCGCCGCCTCTTGTGGTCGCGCGGCGATGCCATCCGCCCCATCGGCGACTGCCGCATCCACGAGGACGAGGCCGGCGAGATCATGCGTGCCGTAACGCTCGATGTAAGCGGTGAGATCCTCAACTCCTTGAGACCAACCGATCAATACCGGATGACGCGCGTCCAGCCGTTCGAGCAAGTTGTGCAGATCCTGTGCGCGCATCTCGGGCGTGTTGCCGCTCGTTGTCATCGTCGATTGACCCTGTGAGCGCGGATCGAAAGCGATCACGCGATGAGTTGGAGCAAAGCGATCAATCTGTTGTCGCCAAATATCGGCGCCAGTGCTCCAGCCAGGAATAAAAACCAAAGTCGGCCCCTGTCCTGGTTGGCCAGCTTCGATTACCCGCAACGATACCCCTTCGCCGACATCCACCTTTCGCTCGCGTAATCCGGAAGGGGAATCCGCACGAACAACAGCGGCGCTTGCGGTAATTCCCGCGATCAGAAGGACAATTGGTCGAGGAAACAACTTCACCGCCAAGCTTATCTCGCGTGCAGATCACAGGCAACGCAAACGCGGCCCGCGTCGAGATCAGCAACGTCAGAGCGATGCCGCCAACCCGCACTCAGCGCGCTCTCGCCAAGGCCGCCGCGGCCAGTTGATTTCTGACCGCTGACTACTGATCGCTGTCCGCTGATTCTCGAGGATCGCGAGAACGCGCTCTACGCATAGCGAAATTTCCCGTTCGCGCCTCAGGCAATCGCACGCCAAGCTGACCGTCATGCAGATCTTTCACCGCATTCCTGTCATTTTAGGCTTCGCGATCTCCATTGTATTCTGTCACGCCGCACGCACCGACGAAAACCCGATGATGAAAGCCGTCGTCGCGCATGAATACGGCGCGCCTGAAGTCCTGAAATTTGAAGAGGTGCCGCGGCCGGAGCCAAAAGAAGATGAAGCGCTCGTACGCGTGATCGCGAGCGGGGTAAATCCAGCCGACCCGCTTACACTTAGTGGCAAATACGCGCGCGAATTCGGCACGCATTTGCCACTGATCCCGGGTTACGAAATTGCCGGTGTCGTGAAGAAAACCGGAGCAAACGTGACGAAACTCAAAGTGGGCGACGCGGTTTACGGTTATCCAACGTTCGGCGGCGGTTGGGCCAATTACGTCACCGTCAAGGAGTGGGAAGTGGCTGCGAAACCCAAGTCTCTCAACTTTGTCGAAGCAGCCTCAGTGCCGATGGGCGCTTTGACCGCGTGGCAGGCATTAGTCGACGTAGCGAAGCTGCAGGCGGGACAAACTATTCTCATCCACGGCGGTTCAGGTGGCGTCGGTAGTTTCGCAGTCCAGATTGCAAAAGCGCGTGGAGCGCGTGTCATTGCGACTGCGTCAACCGCAAATCAAGATCTCCTGAGGCAGCTCGGCGTCGGCGTGGCGATCGATTACACAAAGACCAGGTTCGAAGACGTTACCAAAGATGTGGACGCGGTGCTTGACCCGGTCGGCAAAGAAACGCTCGCGCGTTCTTACGATGTGGTAAAGAAAGGCGGCGTCGTGATGTCGCTGGTTGCGCGTCCCGACCCGGTAGAGCTCAAGAAACGTGGAATTCACGGCGCGGGTATCTCCGTCCATCCCGATGCAGACGATCTCACAGAGATCGCGCACCTGATCGACGCGGGAAAGATCAAGCCAATCGTGACCCAGGTTTCCCCACGGAGTGAAGCGATCGAAGCCCAACGACAGGCCGCAACGCATCATACGCGCGGAAAAGTTGTGCTTCGGATCGCAGACGAGCCGAAAAATTGACTCAACGCGCGGACGTTTGAAGTTCGTTTGTCATGAAAAATACATTCCTGGCAATTTCTTCGGCCGGTCCTAATCGTGATTTCTCCAAAGACACGCGCGAGCAGCCCTTTTGGGATGAACACGCGAAGTTCATCGATCAACTCGTTGACGATGATTTCATTTTGATGGGCGGCCCGTTGGTTGATGAAGGCGGCTCTCTGTTGATCTTCAATGCTGAAGACGAAAATGAAATCAGAGAGAAACTGAAGAACGACCCGTGGGCCGAGCATGGCATTCTGAAACTGGATAGCGTAAAACGCTGGCAAATCTTTATTGATGCGAGGAAGTAGCCCTCCTGATTATTAAGCGAACGTGAGCACGATTTTGCCGAAGCCAGCGTTGGATTCCATTCGCTGATGCGCGTCGCGAATTTCATCTACTGCATAGATTTGGTCGATTATCGGACGGATCGCTCCGCGCGACACCAGCGGTAGAACGGAAGAGGCGAAGAGTCGCGTGGCGTCGGCTTTTTCTTCAATCGAGCGCCCGCGAAGCATCGTGCCGATGATAGTGGCACGCTTTCGCAACACCAAGCCGAGGTCGATTTCCGATTTCGCGCCGGCCATTGTGCCGACACAAATAAGTCGGCCGCTCGAAGCGAGCGCATCGGGGTTTGCCGGGAAATAGTTGCCGCCTACGAGGTCCAGAATCACGTCCACGCCAGCGCCGTCCGTCCACTTCCGCACCGCTTCTACAAACTTCGCCGGCGTATCGCCGACCGCTACGCTCGCATCGAGTCCGAGGTTCAAGTCGCGAACGCGCTCTAGCTTGTCCGCCGTGCGCGAGGTGCCATAAACCGTCGCGCCGGCGGCGTGGGCCAATTGGATCGCGGCTGTGCCGACGCCGGACGCGGCCGCGTGGACAAGAACGCGCTCGCCCATGTGAAGGCCGGCCCGGGTGAAGAGTGCGTCGTGCGCGGTGATGAACGTTTCCGGCATGGCGCCCGCCTGCACCCAATCAAGCACCGCCGGAACACGGGCAAGATTACTCTCTGGCACGACAACAAGCTCTGCCTGTGCGCCACCGGCAGTGATTCCGAAAACGCGATCACCAATTTTCCAAGCGCCAGCTCCATCGCCGATCGCGTCCACTTCTCCGGCGAATTCCAAACCAGGAATGTTCTGCGGATAACCTGGGGGCGCGGGATAACTTCCGCGCCGTTGTAGAATATCGGCGCGGTTCAGTCCCGCCGCGTGAACACGGACACGAACGCGATCCGCCACCGGCGTTGGCGGGGATTCGACCTCCAGTACACCGATTCCATCGACCCCGCCGTGAGATGTGATGACGACTGCACGCATCAGTCGGTACATTCGTTGTGGGCTTGGATCCAGACAAACGATTGAATTGTTCTAACTCGAAGACAATTCGATACGGCGAGTTCGTTGGTGCTATTCAATAAACTCCGCGATTGATCGATATTTCTCGCTTAGTTCTCGGATGCGGTGCTCGAAGTGGTGAATGCGGTGGATCGAACGGAAGATCAGCCAGGAGCCGAGCACAACCAGACCAAGGTTCAGGAGCAGCAGCGGCACCAGCAGAGGCATCACGGTCCCCATATTGTAATAGCGTGACGTCGCAATGAGCACGCTCAGGACGGACAGAGGCAAAGCGAAGACGGCGATACCGGTGCGCAGTGAAGCCAGCGCAGTTCGTTTCTCAGCGAGGAGCACTTGGATTTCGCCAAAGATGACATTGTCCAGCTTGGGTAGTCCGTTCGTTTCCGTACTCATTTGCTTTGCAATCTAATCGATTCAGCATAAAACTCGGTGGAAATTGAGTTGAACTGTGGAGTCGCCTCATCCCTACGGCCAGGCGGCCTCGGTCGCTATTTTCCGGATCGGTGCGATACTCTTAGATGCCTAAACGATCCGGTATCTCTTTCACACGTCGCGCGCCCGACAACCTTACCGAAGAGTTGGTCGCTGTGCTTTCGTCGAACGCCTCTTTCGAATTCAAACCGTTATTCGAGATTATCCTACTCAATCTGCGGGAGCGCAATGCAGCCAGTGGCGGCGAAGAGATGTTGCGCTTGCGCGCTTATGAAAAGCTTCAGGGCCTTGTCAGCCAGGGCGCGGTCAATAGGACGGTCACAGGGGTCACGAAGAAATACAAAGGCGTCGCTGCGCGAATGGTCAGGCTGCGCGCTGAGATGAAAGCGTTGCGCGCCAACTGCACTCAGCGCGCTCTCGCCAGAGCTGCCGCGGCGGACTAACTCCGCCAGAGCACCTACAACGCAGCGTCCTGGCAAGCTTTTTCGTCGATGGCCAGGTAATCATCGCGCGGCGGACTGAAGGTATCGAGCACGCGTGTCGGTAACACCGTTTCCACACCATGCGGAATGTTGCTCGCGAGATAAAACGAATCGCCGGTTGAAAGCTCGTGCGGCACGCCGTCAACGATGAGTCGCATTTGGCCTTCGAGAATGTGAACGATCTGCTCCTGCGCATGTCGGTGCTCGGGCATGCGACTCCCGGCCGCCAGCGTGGCGATCATCTGATACATCGTCTTGCCGTTTGCGATCGTCCGGCGCGTGATGCCAGGACAAATTTCAATTGAAGGATTTTCTCGTTTCATTTTTCAGAATCTTTTCTCACATTGCGAATGGGCGAAGAACGCGGCGCCTTCACGGACGAATCGCCGGGTCTTCTTCTTTCAGCCGCCAAGGTGAAATTCTGCCAAAAAGATTGCGGGTCGCGCCTGCGATGTCTTCGGCTTTTGATACGCCGCTGTCGATTAGCGCGCGTCCTGTACTTTCCCAAATCTTCCTCACAACCAGGGCGCCGTTTTCGCGCACGATCCGACCGAGATGCTGGACCGCCGCAGCCGTTGCCGATTTGCGGATCAGTTCAGGCGGACATCGTGAAGTGAGCTCGCAGTAGCGCCGCGCGACTTCGCCAACGCGCAGGGTGAGGAATGCGTTTGCAGCCCCATTAGAAACACATCTGACTAGGAGAGCTGAGATACCGCTTAGACCCGGAATTCCGCCCTTAAGCGCCGGAACCATGGAAGTGGCAAGTGGCGCGACCATTTCTCCGAGGTCGAGCGATTCGAGCCCGCTGGCAACGAAAGCCGTGCCGGCAACGTTTGCATACAGCCGCATCAATTCGCGAGGCGATGGGCGTTGCACATAAATGCGAGCGACACGGCCGACCATTTGAATTTGGGTAAACAGGAGTATGAGCGCGTCAAGGCGGCCATTTTGCATGAGCGCGGTGCTAAGAAACACCGTGCTTGCCGTCCTGCGCACGATTGAATCCGCCTCCGCTGACAAATGCCCAACTGCATTTTCGATGTCCTCTGCTGTGGCGAGGGACTTACTACGCGTCCGTGGATTTGCGGCGAGTCGGACGCGGAGAGCTTGCAAATAGGCGTCATACTTTGGGCCTGATTCCTCCTCTGGCGGGACAAGCGCCGCGGGAAGCTTTGCGTACGCAATGACGCAATAGAGCGCGAAAAATCCAGCAGCCAGACAAACACTCCAGAATACGATCGTACCAGCGATCGGATGGATTCTCTCAGCCAACGAGATCAAGCTGGTAACGCCCGCGATTATCAGCGACAGCAGGCACACCGTTATCAGCACAGCAAGGGCGACGATTATTTTCCTCGCGCTGGAATTCGGAGCTGCCGCGGCGGTTTTCACGATTCGTTGTCGTTACTGTGCATCTGGGACGGCGGGCTTCAATCGAAAGCCGCGACTCTTCGGATACGACTGGGGAACGCACGCGCCTCGCGTGCAATGCCAGTTCGGCTCGGACTTGTGGCGTCTCGCCGCAAGAATTTTTTCGATTTCCCAATTGTCACTTGTCACGCGTTACTGCGCGCTGGCAGAATCCGCTCATGAAAACATTTATGCCATTAATCACAATTCTGTTCGCGACATTGATCGCGACTCCCTCATTTGCGCAAAGCCCCGCCGCATCGCCGGCTATCGCCACAAGCCCTATGGCAGCTCCAGGCGGTCAACCGAATCCGCAGGAGATGATGAAGCAGATGATGGAGATGTCGAAGCTCAACGAGAACCACAAACTTCTCTCCAGCCTCGACGGCAACTGGAATTACACCATCAAGTTCTGGATGAATCCCGATCCTAACGCCAAGCCGCAGGAATCAAAAGGGACCGCTGTCCGGAAGTCGATGATGGGCGGCCGTTACTTCGTCATGGACGTGAGCGGCAAAATGCAGATGCCGGGTGAAGACGGCAAAATGAAAGATGTGCAATTCAAAGGCATGGGCGTCGAAGGCTATGACAACGTGAAGAAAAAGTTCGTCGGCTCATGGATCGACAACATGGGCACCGGTATCCAGTTCTCCGAAGGCACCTACGATCCCGCGACCAAGACATTCACGTACACGAGCGAAATGGAGGCTGTGCCCGGAATGAAAACACAAGTGCGCGAAGTGCTGAAGATCGCCGACAACAACCATATGATGTTTGAATGGTACGAAAATCAGGGCGGCCAGGAAAAGAAGACGATGGAGATCAACTACACCCGCGCGAAGAAATAATCTGGGGTCATTCGACTCACTTTATTGCAAGGGTCACGGCGTCACCGTCATGGCCCATGTTGTCTTCGTGCAAGACCGGTAGCCGTTGTCGCTGACTGCGGCTCTTCCCTCTGGAGAGCGCACGGAATTCGTTGCCCCCGTCGAAGGACATGGCTAAACACGCCGCCATGCAACTTTGCACACCGGTTGACACTTAACTTCATCTACGGTTTCACTCGAGTCTGATCAGTGATCCAGTTCGTTTCCCACGTCTTTCCGCCATCGTCCGAAAACGATTGTTCAAAATGCGCCGACGTCGGTGTGATATCAGACCACACGTATCGAACGAAGATCGCCCGACCGTTGAAGTCTTCCTGATCGTAGAATTCGCCGCGCCCATTCTTAAACTGGCCGATGACAGGCGGCAAACCCAGGGCGCCCTTGGCCGCGTTGGCCCAGTAAAGACTCCACTGATGCGACTCCGGATTGTATAGTCGCAGGGTCAGACCCTGGATGTGCAAGTGTTTCTCCGGATTATTGACCTCGACCTCATCAATGTTCGCGCGACCGTCCCAAATTTTTCGACAGCTCGAAGTACCATCGAGTTCCACCCAGGTGGTGGAGCCGGTCAACGGATGCTCCAGTTTTTTCAGGTGGAACTTCCAATTGCCGATGGCGAAGTCGAAATCGTGCTGCCCGTCGCGCAAAGCGCCATCCTTTGACGCTTCCTTCGTGGGTGAAACAGCCTGCGCCCACATCAGACCAGACTGCGAAAAAAGGAACGCCACCGCTGCGACCGAGCAAAGGCTAATCCGTCCGCGTAAGGTCATTGTCCGATTCTTTTTCATATGATGTGTATTTTAAACTGCAGCCACCAGTGTACCTGAAGTTCAGCACCTGTGGTAGGCCACTTTACGTCTATTACCCGTACCACTTGTCCGGACTGCTCGGCGATGGCACTGACGAGTACATCTCCGGACTAAAGCAGCATCACCGCAAGCTGCAGGAACGTCATAAGCGGCTTATGATCGAGAACTGGCGCGCGCTGTTGCTTTTAAGAAGACGCACGGCGTTACGCGTGAACAGACAGTTGCCCTTCGTCACGGCTCGCTCGACGCTGTTGCATGGCAAAAGAAAAACGGATCGCGCTAGTGACCGGCGCTAACAAAGGAATTGGTTTCGAAGTCGCGCGGCAGCTTGCGCGCAAAGGTTTTCGTGTTTTTCTCGGGGCGCGGAACCGGGAGGCCGGTCGCGCCGCGGCAGAGAAACTTCGCCGGGAAGGCGAAAAAGAACGCAACCATGAAGGCCACGATGTGGTCACTGTTCTTCAGATCGACGTCGCGGACGCGGCGAGCGTGGAGCGCGCTGCCGAAGAATTCTCGCGACACAGCGATTATCTCGACGTGCTGGTGAACAACGCCGGCATTCTGCTCGATGGCGACAAGGACGTGCTAACGGCTACGCCCGAGACGCTTGAGACCACATTGCGCACGAACACGCTCGGCGCGCTGCTGGTGGCGCAGGCGTTCGTGCCGTTCCTGAAAAAGAGCGGCGCGCCGCGCATCGTGAATGTCTCGAGCGGCGGCGGCCAATTGGCCGGTGGCGCCGATGGTTGGGCGCCCGCTTATTGCATTTCAAAAACGGCGTTGAACGGTGTCACCGCGCAACTGGCCACGGCTTTGCCGAAATTCGCCGTCAATTCCGTCTGTCCGGGCTGGGTCCGGACCGACATGGGCGGACCGAACGCCACCCGTTCAGTTGGGGAAGGAGCCACGGGCATCGTCTGGCTCGCCGCCGACGCTCCGCAAGATCAAACCAGCAAGTTTTTTAGAGACCGCAAAGTGATCCCCTGGTGATTTTGCCCGGCTCGATAACGGTAAAGTTTCCTGCCGCGTCCGTAGCTTAAGCGTAGGCGGGTGGCGCGATCGCAAGGTCATTCCATGGCAAACGCGATAGCACCGGCAAGCCGCACTTGTTACTCGTGACAGGTGGCTTGTCACTCAATTGATCGATGAACCTCAGCTAGCGCTTGTTCGTTTGGTCAGAGCGCGTTTGTTTTTATCATGAGCAATATTGAAACCGATGAGCGCGGTATTTTGATTACCTGTCCAAAATGCGGCCGGCGCAACCGGATGAAGTACGAAGGGCTCGGCAAAGTTTTTCGGTGCGCTCAGTGCAAAAGCGAATTGCGACCGCTCGGTGAACCGGTGGACGTGCACAGCGATCTTGTCTTCGATGCGCTGATCAGCCGGGCCGCTTTGCCAGTGCTGGTTGACTTTTGGGCGCCATGGTGCGGTCCGTGCAAAATGGTGGCGCCGGAAATACGCAAAGTCGCAACCGAAGCCGCTGGTCAGGTTCTCGTGGCCAAGGTCAACACCGAAGAGCTGCCGAGTTTGGCCCGACGCTTTCGCGTCACCGCGATTCCGACGATGTCGATTTTTAGAAACGGAATCGAAGTCGCGCACCGGGCTGGAGCGATGGCCGCGCCCGCCATCCGAAAATTTCTCGAGCAGGACTTGGTGGCGAGGTAACGATGAAATCGGCGGCAGTCAAAGTGCGGCCGCGCGACAAGATTCGCCTTTCCAAGCTCGACACGGGCAAGACGACCAAAGAAGAAGCCTGCACACGCTTTGTCGATCGAAGCTGGGCGTAGGCCGGCAGAAATCAGACAAGATTCCTTCGGTCGCAGTAACTTCAGTGGAGGCGGCTGATGATTGCTCCATGATTTCTGGCTGGAAGCTACTGCTGCTGCGCCGCATATTCAGTAAGCTTTCACAATAACTGAATGTTGATCTGGCTTGCCGTTCGCGATTATACGGCGCGCAATTCCAGGGCAAATTTCAATTGGCCGGATTTTTCGGATTATTAGTCTTAGGAAATCCACGCCGCTCGAGATCGAGACGTATGAAAAAATCGCAGGCTGACCAGACGACAGCGAAGAACCTCGAAGAGAGATTCGATCGCGGCGAAGAAGTGCTCGATTATTTCGATGTGCGCAAGGCGCGCGTGATCAACCCGCGATCAAACGGATCAGTCCTGAAAACAAAATTTGCGTATCCCGCGAAGCGGAATTCCGATCGACGTGCGGCTGTTCGCCAAAAATCAGCGAATTACCCGAAGAAAAAGTAGGAAGCCGCTGTTTAAGTCGAAAGCTTAGCCGTGCGGCAATTCAGGCCCGGAACTTTTGCGAGCGTCAGGTCGTTTGTCCAAAGCTCGACGCCAAATTCCATTGCGGTCGCGCAGACGATGGCGTCCGGCAGCTTTAAATGCTGCTCTTTCCTGAGCTGCACGGCTCGCCCACGAATTGATGGAGTCAATTCACAAATCGCAAGCTGGCTGAGAAATTCGCGGACTTTCTTTTCTTCTTCGGTCGTGAGCGACGGCCAGGCGAGCAACTCCATTTCCGTGATCACCGACTCCCCGTAGCTTCCAGCGGGAAGTGGCTCGGCCAACTGGCCGCCTAGAAGATAGAGCGCGACGTTCGTGTCGAGCAGCCCGGTCATTCCCACTCGCCGCGCGTTGCTGCCACGCAAGCGGATCTTCCGGAAGGCGCAGCACGCCGGCGAATTGTGCCAAGTCGCTAGCGCGTTTCGATCCGGACTCGCCATTCACAAGCGATGCCAGGAATTCAAGCAGTTTCTTTTTCTGCTCTAACGGCAAAGCGTCAGCGGCTGCTTCGATCTCGGCGAGTGTGCTCATGACGCTCAGAAACTAGCACTTATGGTTCAAGTGAACGAGCAAAATCCTCTGAGATCCGACGATCGTCAGAGAAATGGAAAGTCTTTGCCCTGCTTGCCACGCTGATTTCCTGCCACGCTGAAACCAAGTGAAGGCGGGTCACGCCATAGCTGCGCATCGGCGGAAGCTACGCGAACGGGTCGACGACATTTTCGGACACGACTGGGTAGCGCACGCGTCTCGCGCGCTGATTTCGGCGTCGCGCCGAAACGAACTTTTTGAACCTCCGTACAAGCGATTAATTCCAATTTTTGTTTGGAGTTGAAGTCCTTGGCACGCCGTAGCGGTTTGGCGAAGGCGCTGATCGCTGACCGCGAAGTCAGGCCACCCTTCTGCTTTTTTGCTCTCTTCTGCTATGTTCGTGCGTCTGCGATCCTGTGAGCGAAACCGAAGTGCCACTCCGGCTCGGAGTCGATCCGCGCTTTCGAAATCGCGAACGCCAGCCGGGTCTCGATCTTCTCCGTGCGCTTGCCATCATTGTTGTCGTCATTTATCACGCGGCGCTTTTCGGATTCAAATTGCCCGGCCGCATTGATCGCTTCGGCTGGATCGGTGTCGATCTTTTCTTCGTCCTGAGCGGTTATTTGATCGGCGGGCAATTGCTCGCCCCGCCCGCACGCGAACAATCGATCAAGCTTGGGCGCTTCTTCGCACGCCGCGTCTTGCGGATCATGCCGGCTTACTTTGTAGTGCTCGCGGTTTACTTTTTGTTGCCGTCGTGGCGCGAGTATCCCGACATGGCGCAGCCGCTCTGGAAATTTCTTTTCTCTGTCCAAAACATCGCGCTGCACGGCGGGACGGCGTTCTCGCACGCATGGTCGCTCGCGATCGAGGACCAATTCTATCTCGCCTTGCCGTTGATTCTGATTTTGATCAGCTGCTGGCCGCGTGCGGGCATCATCATTCCCTGCATGATCTTTATCGGCGGACTCATCTTGCGCGCCGTTCTCGCGTGGCAAAATCCCGGTGACGGCGGCGGCGTATCGTTCCGTGCGTTTCAAGCGTGGATCTATTATCCGACCTGGACACGGCTCGATCCGCTTGTGTTCGGTGTTGTCCTGGCCGCGATCGAGAAGTTTCGGCCGTCTTGGTGGCAACGGCTGATGAATAGAGCGCTCTGGCTGTGGCTGCCCGGATTAGCGGCAATTGTTTACGGGTTGTACATGGGTGAAGGCGATCTCACGGTCGCGGCCTGTGTTTGGCAATTTCCCCTCATCGCGTTTGGAATGGCTGCGTTGCTGGTTTGTGCCGTCAGCCCGCGTTTATTTTTCCGTAGAATCGAAATTCCCGGCGCAGCTTTCTTCGCCAGCATCGCGTACAGCGTTTACCTGAGCCACAAGCTCGTCATTCATGCTGCGACCCAATTCTGTTCCAATCACAACATCGCGCTGACATCTGTTCCCGCTCTTCTCCTTGTCGAGGTGTCGATCTACGCCATGGGCTTCATCCTTTTCCTGTCGATCGAACGACCCTTCCTTCAGCTCCGCCGCCGCATTGCCGCGCGATCATAAGCCGGTTATGATGCATCCGTGAGCGTGCGATGACGAAAAACCAAACGAAGGTGCGCGAGTATCTGGCCGAAATCGGTCGGCGCGGCGGACGAGCAAGCCGGCGCGAGCTGACTAAATCGCATGCGCGACAAATGGTCGCGATCCGCGAGATGAAACGCGCAGCGATCAAAGCGGGCATGCGGTGGCCACCGCGCGACCAGAGGCTGGTGAAACTTTCTTGATCGCCAAGCCCACGCATCGTAAGCCGCTTATGATGCATCCTGGAATTGATCAATGATTGTAGGGTAGACGCTCCGTCTGCCGACCATGATGAACATCGCTAATGAATGCGGAAGAACTGATTAGCACCTTCCCGCGCTTATATCACATGGCGCATGTCAAAGCCTGGCCTGGCATCAAGCACCATGGTCTGCTCAGTACATCTGCTTTGCTAGATCTCTTTGAGATGAGGGGCTCCAGCCGCGAGGCGTTGGAAGCAAATCGTCGCAACGACAGCATTACTGTGCGTCACAAACGATACGGAGAAGCAGTGATCCGGGACAACAAGCCGATGGATGATGCAGGGTTAGTGCGCGCACTAACCGATATGACGCCTGAACAGTGGTACCGGACCCTGAACAGGAAAGTGTTTTTCTGGCCTACTGAAGAACGCCTGAACAGATTGCTGACAGCTCGCTTCAACCGGTCGGATAATCATTGTGTAATTACAGTGAACACTCGTCGCCTGGTGAGCGACTATCACGATAAGATCTGGCTTTGTCCGATAAATTCCGGAGCGACGAAGCCGATGCCGCAGCCTCGCGGAACACAAACGTTCCGGAGGATCTGCGATTAT
>WNEL01000879.1_pt1 | contig 14101 bp, 9 predicted proteins | sample 5399991 | NCBI WGS metagenome assembly WNEL01 (sample SAMN13153325, study PRJNA577476) | soil metagenome | isolation source: 20 cm grassland meadow soil pre-rain plot 2 | place: USA:California | collected 2015-09-08
GGGTGCGACGATCAGCACCTGCCCCGAGTGCAAAGGGCGGGGGACGGTGTCATTCGGGCAGGGCGGGTTCGCGGTGAATCGTCCCTGTCCCGTATGCCGGGGCAAGGGCACCGTGCCCTCGCAGCGCTGTCCCACCTGTCAGGGCGGTGGCGAAGTGCGCGTTGAAAAGCGGATCAACGTCGACATCCCGGCCGGAGTCGAGGAAGGCGCCCGCATCCGCGTGAGGAATCAGGGGCCCAAAGGCCGCGGCGATCTCCTCGTCCAGATCCACACTGCGCCGGACCGCTTCTTCCGTCGCGAGGGACTCGACCTGATCGGCGTCGTCCCGATCAACCTGGCGCAGGCGCTCCTCGGCTCGCGGATCAAGGTCAAGACATTGGACGATAAGCGCGTCGTGCTCCGCATTCCGGCCGGTACCCAGCACGGGCAGAAGTTCCGGATTTCCGGCCATGGCATCGAGAAGAACGGGCGACGTGGGGACATGTATGTGGAAGCCCATGTGACGCTGCCGGAAAAGCTGAGCGCCGAGGAGCAGGAAGCGGTAAAGAGTTTTGCGGAGAAGGCGGGACTTAAGTACTGAAGCCTAGGGCGCCGTGAACCGAGCCGGCTCGAGGCGCGGTGCGAGAATGTGAATGAGGGTCCAGGCGGTGACGTACGCGAATCCGCACACCGCGAATATCGACGCATAGTTGCTCCCCGTCGCGTCGAGAATGTGCCCGGTCAGCCACTGGAACAGCACGCCGCCCATCGCGCCCGCGAACCCGCCGATCCCGGAGATTGAGGCCACTGCCGAAGGCGGGAACATGTCGCTCGCCAGCGTATAGACGTTGGCCGACCACCCCTGGTGCGCCGCGGCCGCCACGCTGACGATCAGCACGGCCGTCCACATGCTGCTCGCGTGCGGCGCGAACGCCGTCGGCACGATCACCAGCGCCATGAGCAGCATCGCCGTCTTGCGGGCGCGGTTCGCCGTCCACCCGCGCTTCATGAGGCCGCTCGAGAGCCAGCCTCCCGCGATCGAGCCGACGTCGGCCACGAGGTAGACGACGATGAGCGGCAGTGCGACCTGCGCCAGCTTGATGCCGTACTTGGCGTCCAGAAACTTGGGCAGCCAATACAAGTAGAACCACCAGATGGGGTCCGCCATCAGCTTGCCGACCACGATCGCCCACGTTTGCCGCACGCCGAGCACGCCGAGGAGGCGGATCCACGGGACGCGGGCTCCATCGGGTTCGGCCGGGTGTGTGTCCGCGGGCGGACTGCGGTACAGGGCGAGCCACAGCAGCAGCCACAGGAAGCCGAGCGCCCCGACGGCGACGAACGCCCAGCGCCAGCCCCACGTCAGCGCGATCCAGGGAACGACGAGGGGCGTGACGATCGCGCCCGTGTTCGTGCCGGCGTTGAAAATACCCGTGGCGAGCGCGCGTTCGTCCTTCGGGAACCACTCCCCCACGCTCTTGATCGAACCGGGAAAGTTGGCGGACTCGCCCAATCCGAGCATCCCCCGCGCGGCCGCGAAGGCGGCGGTGGTGCGGGCGAACGCCGTGCTCATCGCGGCGACGCTCCAGAGGATCACCGCCGTCGCGAAGCCGCGCCGCACGCCCACGCGGTCCAGCCAGCGTCCCGCGATCAGGAAGCCGAAGGCGTATACGAAGGTGAACGAATAGACCACGGCGGCGTACTGCGACTCCGACCAGGTCAGCTCGCGCTGCAACGTGGGCGCGAGGATGCTCAGAACCTGCCGATCCATGTAGTTGATCGTGGTGACAGCAAACAGCAGCGCGCAAATCGTCCAGCGGTAGCCGAGGCGGGGCGTTGGGGGGGCGGCCGTGGACGTCACAGTGTGACGCCTTCTTTCCAGATCGCGATCTCGCGGTACCCGTGCTTCTCGTTGTTAGCGAGCGCTCGTCCCGACGCCACGTCGAGGATCAGCGCGAACAGGTCGTCCGCGAGCTGGTCCATCGTCGCGGTACCGTCGAGGAACGCTCCCGCGTTGAGGTCGATCCAATGCGGCTTCTTCTCGGCAATCGCGGTGTTGGACGAGATCTTGAGCGTGGGCACGGGGAACCCGAGCGGGGTGCCGCGGCCCGTCGTGAAGAGGAGCACCGTCGCGCCGCTCGCGACCAGGGCCGTGGACGACACGCCGTCGTTCCCTGGCGATTCGAGGAGCGCCAGACCTCCCGCTCCCGTCGCCGCGGGCGCGCCGTACCGCAGCACCTGCGTCACGGTGGCTTGGCCGCCTTTCTGGATCGCGCCCAGCGATTTCTCCTCGAGCGTGGTCAGGCCCCCCGCGACGTTGCCCGGCGACGGGTTCTCGTAGATCGGCTGCCCGTGGCGGATGAAGTAAGCCTTGAAATCGTTGATCAGGGTGACGATCTGCCGAAACACGGTCTCGTCGACCGCCCGGTTCATCAGCAGCCGCTCGGCCCCGAACATCTCCGGCACTTCGGTGAGGATCACCCCGCCGCCCAGCGCGGTCACCCGATCGGCGATGCGCCCGACGAGCGGGTTCGCCGTGATGCCGCTCAACCCGTCTGAGCCGCCGCATTTGTGGCCGAGGATGAGATCGGACGCGGGGCACTCCTCGCGGCGGTCGCCCGTCATTGCGGCAACGAGCTGCCCCAAGGCCTCCAGCCCCGCGTCCACCTCGTCGGTGACGTCCTGCGAATTGAAAAACCGGAGGCGGCCCTTGTCGACGGTGCCCGCGAGCTCGAGGAGCGCGTCCATCTGGTTGTTCTCGCAGCCGAGGCCGAGGACCAGGACGCCGCCCGCGTTGGGATGGCGCAGCAGGCCGGCGAGGGTCCGCTGGGTGTTGCGGAGGTCGTCGCCCAGCTGGCCGCATCCGTAGGGGTGCGAGAAGCTGTAGACGCCGTCAATGCGTCCCTGGAACAGGGCCGCGCCTTCGCGCGCAATGCGCTCTGCCGCATGGTTCACGCAGCCGACCGTGTTGAGGATCCACACCTCGTTGCGCGTACCGACGCGGCCGTTGGGGCGCCGATACCCCATGAACGTCGGCCTCACCCCCTGACCCCCTCTCCCTTCGGGAGAGGGGGACCGTTGGGGTGAGATCGGCTCGTATGAGTACTCGAGCACGCCCTCCAGGCACGTCTTGAGATTGTGCGAGTGGACCCACGCGCCGCAGGCGATCGGCGCAGTCGCGGCGCCGATGGGGAAGCCGTATTTGACGACCGTCTGCCCGCGGGCGAGGGGGCGCAGCGCGAGTTTGTGACCGGTGGGGACGTCGTCGGCGAGCGCGACGCGCTCGCCCTCGACCATCAGTTCGTCCCCTGCGGTGAGCGCCTGAACCGCCACCGCGACGTCGTCCGCCGGGTGGATCTTGACGGCCCGGGCAGCCACGGTCACCGCGTGAAGTCCCGGTAGTACGTCTCGATTTGCTCCGGTGTAGCGGTCCCCGAAAGAATGAGCACGCGGTGACGGAACGTCGTCGATCGCCCGGGGGCGAGCTTGAAATTGAGCTCGCCCTTTCCGTTCGTGAACACCTTCTCCCCGAGCGGGTTGGCGGCGAAGAGACCATAACCGCGAGCGTGCCAGTACGTGGGGAAGCCGACGTTCGTAGGATGGTCCAAGATGGCGAGGGTCACGGGCTCCCCTTGCACGACCCCCGTGAGCATCGTCCAACGCCCGCGCGTACCCCAGACCGAGTCGCCCTCGAGGCCCTCGGAGCTGCGATAGTGCCCGGTGACGCCCTCGTTGTTGAGCATGGGGACCGTCGTGGCGTGTCCGGCGGCATCGGTGAACACCTCTGGCGTGTTGGCGGGCTGCTCCAGCGCCCGCGCCACGCGCAGACCGATCAGGCCTTCCTTATTATCGGTGAAGGTGACCGGTGCGTCGAGCGCCGTCAGGGTCGTGATCCGATCAATGGTGCGCAGTCCTTCGGCGGCCCGGAAGACGAAGCGGGTGTCCTCGCGCAGCAGAGGCTTGCCTTGGGAGTTCACCCATTCGGCCGTCACGTCGAGCGTGCCCTCGCCCCGGCCGCTCTTGGCGCCCCGCACTGCGCGCTGGAGGATGGTGCCCATCTTGTCGGCCCGCGCCGCGGGGATCGCGTCCGAGTTGTTCCAGAAGTCCAGCCCGTTCACGTCCCCGTGATCGAACCAGAGCCCGACTTGGTGCGGGTGATCGACGCGCTCTCCCGGCCGGGGGTCGAGAGGCCAGCCGCGCGTGACGACGACGCCCGACGCCGCGCGGAGCGGGTAGAGCGTCGGCTTCTTGAGCGTCGTCGGCCAGATGTAGGAGGTGAAGGGTTTGCCGTCGACGGTGACGTCGACCCGCCGGTCGGCTTCGCGCGCCACGACGTCGACGCGGGGGGCCTGCCCCAGAGCGAGCAGACCCAGTCCCAGCAACAGCCACGCGTTGCGCATGTCGCCGCCCCTCCTCAACCCATCACGATGTCTTGCTTGCCATCATCGAACATCACCTTGCGGCCGGTGTGCATCGCGGCGACGGTCATGCACAGGGCCACGGCGTGGCTGTAGCCGGCGTCGATGTTCGCGTTGGTCTTCCCACGCGAGCGGACGCACTCCATCCAGTTCCGCACGTTGGCAATGGTGGAAGAGTCGCCGCCGGTGTTCGCCGCGGTCTCCGCCGGCGCCACCTCGGAGAGCTTCATCGTGGGCAGCTGGTTCGCCTTCATGCCCATCTCCGCCGCGGAGCGCTCGGTGAGCCCGCCGTTGGGCGAGATCTCGTTCGTATCGAGGTTCAACATCCCCGCGTTCGAGTAGTACAGCTCCTTCGTGCCCCCGGCGCCGTTCGTCATGCGCGACGCGTACACCACCTGGAAGCCCTTGGTGGGATCGTCGAGCGGCCCGTATTCGAACACAATCGTGGCGGTGTCCCAATTCTTGCGGCCGTCCTTCCATAGGTAGACGCCGCCGTTCGCGACGACGCTGCGCGGGCGCGGGAAGCCCGTGAACCAGTGCACCGTATCGATCTGGTGGACCATCCACTGGTCCGGGATCCCCGAGGAATAGGGCCAGAAGAGGCGGTACTCGAGGTACTTGCGGGGATCCCATGGCTCGAACGGCATGTAGGCCAGGAAGCGCTTCCAATCGGTGTCCGTCTCCTTGATTGTCGAGACGAGCTGGGGCCGGCGCCAGCGGCCCGGCTGGTTCACGTTCCACGTCATCTCGGCCATGACGATGTCGCCGAACTTTCCCGACCGGATGAACTCGTTGGCGGCCTGGTAATTGGCGGCGCTGCGCCGCTGCGTGCCGACTTGGACCACGCGGTCCGACTTCTTGACGGCGTCGCGAATCGCGATGGCCTGCTCCATGCTGTGCGCGAGCGGCTTCTCGATGTACGCGTCCTTCCCGGCCTGGATCGCCTCGACGCCGTGATAGGCGTGCAGGAAGTCGGGAGTCGAGATCATCACCGCGTCGGTCACCTTCGCGGCGTACATCTCTTCGTTGTTCCGGAACGCGCGCGGCTTCGCGCCCATCACGCGCTCGATCTCGGCCACGCCCTCGTCGCGGCGCCGGTTCCAGATGTCGGACACGGCGACGATCTCGAAGTCGAGGGAGGGGCCCGCCGCTTTGAACGCCGGGAGGAGCGCCTGGCGGAACCGGTCGGAGAACCCGACGATCCCTACGCGGACGCGGTCGTTCGCGCCCAGGATGCGCGCGTAGCTCGCTGCCGGGATCGACACCGCGGCGATGCCAGCGGCCGCCGTCTTCACAAACTCGCGACGAGGCATCCGCTGCTCCTTGTTGTTCTTATGACTGGACATCTGCACCTCCCGTCAGGATTGGGTGCGGCGCCGCACCGAAAGGCCCGCCAATACGCCGCGCATGTAAGCGAACGACTGCTTCATCCCCGGTAATGGGTCATCGGCGTCGATCTCGTACTCGAGATTGACGTACCCCTCATAGTGGATCGCTTGCAGCTGATCAAATACAGCGGCGATGGGGATGGCCCCTTCGCCGACAATGCACTGACTTCCCTTCGCCGACAAGTCGCGCAGGTCCTTGGCGTGCATGTCGAGCAGCCGCGGCCCCGCGTCGGCGATTGCCCGCACGACGTCGGTGCCGGTCCGCACGGTGTGCCCGATGTCGATGCACAGACCCATGCGGCTGTCCATCGTCCGGACCTGCTTCAGCACGTCGTAGGGGGAGGGGAAGTGCTTGTCCTCCGGCCCGTGGTTGTGGATCGCGACCTTGATGTCGTACCGCTTGGCGAAGCGCTCGATGCGCGGGAGGATCACGGGGTCGGCGGTGGCGACGATGAGGGACATCCCCGCGCCTCTCGCGTACGCGAAGTACTTCTCGACGTCGGGGTCGGTGTCCTGCTCGAAGGTGATCGTGCCGCCGCCGACGATCTGGAGCCCGGCGGCTTCGATTTCGCGCCGCGCCGCGGCCAGCTCCTCGGGCGCCAGCTCGTATGGTAGGTGGACCGATTTGAGGTTGATGTAGGGTGTGCCCAGCGCTTTCACCATCTCGATGGCCTGGGCGCGCGGGAACTCGCGGAGCGAGTAGCTGGCGACGCCCAATTTCACGCCGACGTCCCCCCTCTCCGTTCCGGAGAGGGGGGACGTCATGCGGGGAGCAAGGATCGCCGCCGCGCTGGTCTTCAGAAACGTCCGCCGGTCGGGCACGCTCAGTACCCCGGGTTCTGGGGGTACGGGATGCTGGTGCGGTCGATCTGGATCTGCGGGATGGGTCGCAGCACGTGGAACGGCTTGACATTGTTCTTGGCGTCGGGGTTGTACAGCCTGACCCGGCTCAGCAGGGAGTGAGTTCGCACCAGGTCGAACCAGCGCGTGATTTCGCCCGCGAGCTCGCGGGCGCGCTCGTCGAGGATGGCATCGAGCGTCAGCTGATCGACGGTCAGCTCCATCTCCGTTTCGTGGCCGGGGATGGCGGCGCGCCGCCGCACGGCGTTGATGTATGGCAGGCCTTCGGCGGGCCGGCCATCACGCATCAGCGCCTCGGCAGCGATCAGATATGTCTCGGCCAACCGTGCGACGAAGAAGTCCCGCGAGCCACGTGTCTCATTGATCGAGGACCTGAACGGATCGTGGAACTTATTCAAGGACGGAAACATGTTGTCCTGGTACGGTGAGGCCTGGCCGAGGTAGGCGCGGGGTGTAAACACGATGTACGGCTTCGTCCGTGCCAGGACGGTGTCGGCGTCCGTCGTCGAGACATAAACCGCGGTGTCGCCGAGCCCGAACTTGGGGACACCTTGCGCGTCCTTCGGGATATTCGCCGCATTGTTGGCATACCACGCGCGCGTGAACTGGGCGTCGTAGCGCGAGTCCTTGGTGCGGTCGAAAAGACCCAGCAGGTACCAGGTCGGCCGGAAACGCTTGAACGGACGGCCATTCGCGACGTCACGCGTCATCCCGGGCCATACGTCGTACTGCGCCAGGAAATAGAGGTGGCCGCTGTTGCCGGCGCCGGTGGTCAGGGGATCGGTGGTGAACTGGATCGACCAAACGACCTCCTGATTGCGCTCGTTGGCGAAGTCGAAGACATCCTTGAAGCGCGGCAGCAGCGCGTACTGTCCCGAGTTGATCACGCGCTGGGCGTAGTCGGCCGCGTTCGCGAAGTCTCCCGCCTGCCGTTTCGCTACCTCGTCGGCGGCCGAGTCGGCATCGCGGATGCGCGTGAGGTAGACTTTGGCGAGCAGGTGCTGGGCCGCTCCCCTGGTCGCCCGTCCATACTCTTTCTGAACGGCGGGAAGGTTCGCTTCCGCGTACGTCAGGTCGGCGATGATCGCATCGTACACGGAATCGACCGGCGCGCGGGTGGCCTCGGTGGTGGGGCTCTTCGTCTCGTGCAGCGTCAGCGTCAGCGGCCCGTACATCTGCACCAGGTCGAAATAGTACAGGGCGCGCAGGAAACGGGCTTCCGCCACACGTCGGGTCTTCAGGGCCGAATCCATGACGACGACCGGCGCCTGGTCGATCGCCGCGTTGGTGGTGTTAATGGCCCGGTAGAAATCGACCCACGTTTCCCGGAAGTACTGCGCGTCGGGGTTCAGCTGGGTGGTGTAGTCGTTGATGTATTTGAAGCTGCCGTCGGCCCCCTTCGTGAAGATGTCGGTGCCGAATTCCGTGACCGTGAATCCGCGTTCCTGCGCGTAGAAGCTGCGCAGCGGCTCGTACGACGCGTTCACGAGGGACTCGAAGACCGCTTGCGTGCCGTAGGACCCGGGCGTCAAGCCGGTCACGACGTCTTCGTCGAGGTTCACGCAGCCGGGCAGCCCCACAAGCAGGGCGGCGCCGACCAGAGCGAAAGTGTGTTTGCGCATGGCGGTATCCCTCTAAATGCCCAGAGTGACGCCCATCATCAGCGTCCGGTAGCTCGGCACGCCCGAGTTCAAGGCCGATTCGGGGTCCAGACCCCTGAACTGCGTGAACATGAACGGGTCCAGGGCGCTCGCGTAGATCCGCACCGACCGAGCCCGCATCCAGCGCAGCTGCCCGCCGGTGATCGTGTAGCCCACGGTGATGGTGCGCACCTTGATGAACGAGCCGTCCCCGTACCCCCGAATCCCCCCGTAGTCCGGATTCTCTTGGGCGGCGTTGGGGCGGGGTTCGGTGTTCGAGGGGTTTGTCGGCGTCCAGTAGTTGACGTAGATGTTGTTATAGCGCCCGGCGAGCGTGCTCTGACCTCCATTGCGGAGCGAGTCCTGCACCAGGAAGCCGAGCCGCGCCACGGCCATGACGGAGAGGTCTATCCCCTTCCAATCGAACCGGCTGGTCATACTCGTCGTCCACCGGGGGAACGTGGTGCCGAGGATGATGCGATCGTTCTGGTCGATCTTCCCGTCGCCGTTCTGGTCGACCACGCGGATTTGGCCGGGTCTCCGCCCGTACCGCTGTGCCTCGCCGGAAATGGAGTCCTGGATCTGCCAGATGCCGCCGAATTGGTAATCGTACGCGACGGAGATTGGATAGCCGACGAACCACTTGTTGCCGGGGTCGCTCAGCAGGCCGCTCGACAGACGCACGATCCGGTTTCGGTTCGCGGCGGCGTTGACCTCCACGTTCCAACGCATCCCGTGCCAGTCCTGGACGAGCAGCGTGGCGAGCGCCACTTCGACGCCGGTGTTGCGCGTCGCGCCGACGTTCTCAAGGATGTTCGAATAGCCGGTCGTGGGCGGGAGCTGACGCTCCATAATCAAGTCGCGGGTGTCGGCCCGGTAATAGTCGATCGACCCGGACACGCGGTTGTTCGCCATCGTGAACTCGAGTCCGGCGTCCATCTGGGCCGTCTTCTCCCAACGCAAATCCGGGTTCGGCAGCCTGCCGGGACGGAAGCCGACGGCGGGCTGGTCGAGGAACGAGTACATCGTCCGCGTCAGGGATCCTTCGGTCTGATAGGGATCGATCGCGGTGTTGCCGGTGCGGCCGTAACTGGCCCGCAGCTTCAAGTCGGAGAACAGCCCGTTGCCGCGAATGAAGGGTTCCTCGGAGAGCCGCCAGGCGAGCGCCACCGATGGGAACATCCCGTACTTCTGTCCCGCCGCGAGCCGTGACGATCCGTCGACGCGACTGCTCACCGTCAGCAGATAGCGGTCCTTGAAGGTGTAGTTGACGCGCGCCATGAACGACTGCAGCGCCCACGCCGACAGCCCACTTCCCAGCCAGTCGGGCTTCAGCCCGGACCCCAAGTCGAAGAACTTCTGATGCTCGTACGGCAGTCCCGTCACCTGCATGCTGTCGCGCTCGGTCCGCTCCTGCTGGATGCTGTAGAGTGCGGTGGCATCGACGCGGTGATCGGTCCCGAGATTGCGGCGGAAGGTGAGGCTGTTGTCGAGGGTATAGGCGAACGTCTTGCTCTCCCACCCCGCCGCGTCGGAGCTGCTGCCTTGCCACTGCTGGGTCTGCGCGCCCCGGAACTGGCCCCGCCGCGAGAACGTCAAGTCCGCGCCGAAGTTCACGCGCCAGGAGAGCGCGGGAGTCAGATCGTAGCCGGCGAAGAGCGTGCCGAAGAGGCGCGTGCGAATCCGGTCGTCCGTCCAGTTCTGGATGTCCGAGAGGGGATTGACGCGTTGGCCGTCGGGGGTGGGTTTGAACAGAATCGCGCCCGTGCTGTCGAACGCCATCCCCAAGGGGTTGTTGGTGAGCGCCTCGGTGTAGACGGCGTCGCCACGACCCACGTTCTGCTCGGTGCGGATCAGGGAGGTCGAGCTGCCGACGCGCAGCCGCGGTGACAGTTCGTGGTCGAAGTTGAGACGCATCGAGCGCCGCTCGAAATCCTGGGCCTTGACGATCCCCCGCTGCTTGAGCTGGCCGGCGGTCAGGGCGAAGTGCGTCTGGTCGCTCCCGCCCGTGACGCCGATCTCATTGCTTACCTGCGCACCCTCTTGCAGCACCAGGTCCTGCCAATCCGTCCAGCGGCCAGCCTGGAGCGCTGCTAGGGTCCCGTCGGGCCCGAAGAGCTTCGCATCGGCGGAGTCGCACACGGCGATGCCCGGGGCGCACTTGTAGTTGTTGCGCGCGCGCTCCGCCTCGCGCCGGTACTCGGCGAAGTCCGGACCGTTGAACAGCCGGACACGACGGAGCGGCCCCTGATATCCGGCGTACGAGTCGTATGTGACGTTCGTCGCACCGGCGCGTCCCTTGCGCGTCGTGATGAGCACGACGCCGTTCGCGCCGCGCGAGCCATAGATCGCCGTCGCCGACGCATCCTTGAGCACTTCGATCGACTCGATGTCCCTCGGGTTCAGATCACCGATCCCGCCCGCCATCGGAATGCCGTCGAGCACATAGAGGGGATCATTCGACGCCTTGAGCGATCGTTCGCCGCGCAACCGAACCCGCACGCCGTCACCCGGCTTGTTCCCCGTCGTCACGATGTCGATGCCCGCCACGCGGCCCTTGATCGCCTCGATAGCATTCACTTTGGGCACCTCGTGCACGTTGTCCCCGCCGACGGAGGCCAGAGACCCCGTTACATCGCGTCGAACCTGCGTGCCGTAGCCAACCACCACGACTTCCTGAAGAGCGACCGCCAACTGGGTCAATTGAAAGTCCGCCGTGGCGCTCTGGTCCGCCGTCACCACGACGCCCGGCACCTCTCCCAGCCCGTAGCCGATGATCTGCGCCTGCATGCGGTAGGTCCCCGGTGGGACGTCGGCGATCGTATACTGCCCCGCCGAGTCGGTCCGGGCGTTGAACCGCGTGCCGGCGATCGTGACCCGGGCATCCCGCAGCGGGGTGCCCGTCTCCTGCGCGCGCACGACGCCCGTGATCGTGCCCGTCTGCTGGGCTGAAACGGAACGTGGCGGCGCGAGAGCGAAGAAGAAGAAAAGGAGGGGTAGAACGAGGGGCGAACGAACGACGCGGGACAGATGCCAACAGTCCCGAGCGGCGTGACGGCGCAGCGTCATGGGGGCCTCCGAGTGGGCGCGCAATCCCGAACCGAGCATCAGCGCGCAAAGCTCATGCCCGGGCGTGAAGAACGCGCGATGAGCCAAGTGATTGGTGCGGGCCAACCGAGCGACGAACGTCGCCTCGGCGTCGCTGGATGGGGTGTCGCGTCCGCGCCACGGGTGCGTCGCGCCGATGCGGCGCCCCTCCTTGCCGCCGCCGCAATCGGCGTCAAGTTCTTTGCCCAGGCTCCTGTGCGGCGTCCGTAGGCTCAGTTCTTGCGCGACGCGCTACCGGCCCACGCTCATATGCCACGCCGCTCCCCCGACGCGATCGACAGGCGCGAAGCGCTGCGGCGCGCCGCGCTACTGCTGGGCGGCGTCCTCTCAGCGCCGATGGTCGCGGGCGTGCTCGCCGGGTGCGAGGCGCGTCGCGCCCCAGCCGCTGCGTGGCGGCCGCGCGCGCTCACGCCGGACCAGACGGAGCTGGTTGCCACCATCGCCGAGCACATCCTGCCGGAGACAGACACGCCCGGTGCCCGTGCGGTCGGCGTGCACCGGTTCATCGATGCGATGCTCGCGGAGGCCTATTCGACCCAAGAGCGGCAGCCGTTCGTAGCCGGCCTTGCGGACGTCGACCGCCGCGCCCGCGCGGCCCACGGTCGCAGCTTCATGGAATGCCCGGCGGCCGAGCAGGTCGCGCTGCTCGAAACGCTGGACCGCGCGGCCGACCCTGCCTTCCGCGCCCTGAAAGAGCTGACACTCGTCGGGTACTACACCTCCGAGATTGGTGCCACGCGCGAGCTGCGGCACGTCGCCGTTCCAGGCCGCTTCGAGGGCTGCGTTCCCCTGACCAAAATCGGGCGAACGTGGGCGGTGTGAAGGACGCGTACGACGCCATCGTCGTCGGCTCCGGCATCACCGGGGGCTGGGCCGCCAAGGAGCTGTGCGAGAGAGGGCTGCGCACCCTCGTAATCGAGCGCGGCCGGCATGTGGAGCACGGCAAGGACTACGTCACCGAGTGGCTGCAGCCGTGGCAGCTCGCCCACCGCGGTCGCGGCGAGCCGGATCTGTACGAGCGCGACTATCCCATCCAGAGTAAGAACTACGCCTTCAGCGAGGCGACACGGCATTTCTTCGTGAGCGACCGGGAGCACCCCTACGTGACGCCCGAGGACAAGCCGTTTCGCTGGATCCGCGGTTATCAGCTCGGCGGGCGCAGCCTCATCTGGGGCCGGGCCTCGTGGCGCTGGAGCGACCTCGATTTCAACGCCAACAATCGCGACGGGCACGGGGTCGACTGGCCGATCCGGTCCGTCGATCTCGCGCCCTGGTACACGCACGTGGAGCGCTTCGTGGGCGTGAGCGGAGAGAAGCTGGGCCTCGGCCATCTCCCCGACGGCGAGTTTCTGCCGCCGTGGGAGATGAACTGCGCCGAGCGCGTGGTGAAGGGGGGCATCGAGCGCGCCTTTCCTGGACGGCGCATGACGATCACGCGCGTCGCGAACCTCACGCAGGCGCATCTGGGCCGCGGGGCCTGCCAGGCCCGCAATCAGTGCGCCCGCGGTTGCAGTTTCAGCGGCTACTTCTCGAGCCTCTCGGCGACGCTCCCGGCGGCGCGGCTGACGGGGCGTCTCACCGTCGTCACCGACGCAATCGTCCACAGCGTCATCTACGACGAGCGCCGGGACCGAGCGGCGGGCGTGCGCGTGATCGATGCGAACACCAAGGCGACGCGTGAGTATTTCGGCGGGATCGTGTTTCTCTGCGCCTCGACGCTCGGCACCGCGCAAGTCCTGCTCAACTCGAAGAGCGCGCGCTTCCCGAAGGGGCTCGCTAATTCAAGCGGTGAGGTCGGCCACAATCTGATGGACCACATCTCCAAGGCAGGCGCGCGCGGTATTGTGCCGGGACTCGAAGACAAGTACGTCTACGGCCGGCGTCCCACGGGGGCGTACATCCCGCGTTTCCGCAACCTGGGCAGCGCCGGCGAAGCGAAGGTCGGGTTCGTGCGGGGCTACGGTATCCAGGCGGGCGCGAGCCGAGAAGGTTGGGCGCGTGGCGCTGACGAGCCGGGGCTCGGCGTCGAGCTGAAGCAACGGCTGCGGGACCCGGGACCGTGGCAGATCAGCTTGCAGGGATACGGTGAGTGCCTGCCGCGCCACGAGAACTACGTGGACTTAGACCCGGTGCGGACGGATCAGTGGGGGATTCCGCTGCTCCGCATCCATTGCGCGTGGAGCGATAACGAGCGGGCCATTCGCGCGGACGTCAAGACGCAAGCGGCGGAGATGCTCGAGCGCGCCGGGTGCCGCGAGGTGGAGACGTACGACGACGACGGACCACCCGGCTTCAGCGTGCACGAGATGGGCACCGCGCGCATGGGCCGCGACCCCAAGACCTCCGTCCTCAATGCGCATAACCAGGCGCACGACGTGCCGAATCTCTTCGTTTCGGACGGCGCCTGCATGGCCAGCTCGTCGTGCGTGAATCCCTCGCTCACCTACATGGCCCTCACGGCGCGCGCCGTGGACTACGCGGTGGACGAGCTGAAGCGCCAGAATTTGTGAGCGTTCGGCGCGCGCAGGCGCAGGTCGCCGCGACGTCGTTCCTTGCGCTGTTCGCGATCGTCGGGCTCGCGCTCTACGGCCTGCCGTTCTTTTACGACTTCATGGTGCGCGACTTCGGCTGGTCGCGCGCCCAGGTGACCTCCGGGAACGCGCTCAGCAAGCTCCTGGTGGGACCGCTGTTCGGTTTTCTGGCCGGG
>WNEL01001078.1_pt1 | contig 14055 bp, 12 predicted proteins | sample 5399991 | NCBI WGS metagenome assembly WNEL01 (sample SAMN13153325, study PRJNA577476) | soil metagenome | isolation source: 20 cm grassland meadow soil pre-rain plot 2 | place: USA:California | collected 2015-09-08
CTGCGAGACGGTGAGAGAACCGATGATGCTTACGCTTGCGTTGACCGGCACCGTGCCGCTGACGGGGGATCCGTCAGCCGGGAACGTAATGGTGACGATCAGGCTGCCCAGCCCCAATTGCGCCTGGGCCGGCTGCGGCGCAATCAAGCCCCAGCCGATCATTGCCGACAGGGCCGTTGCGTAAACCAGTCGTGCCCTGTTCATCGCGCTATGTCACGGCTGCGGGGAAGCCCCGAAGCGCTTCAACAGGTTCGCGGTGATCCGCTGGATCTGCGGGTTCATGTAGCCGTCGCCATCATCGGACAGTCCCCAGCTCCAGCTGGTCGTGCCCGCGCCGAACACCCAGGCGCCGCTCGGTGCCTGGTAGACCGACGAGTTCGCGATCATCGGTCCATTGTAGGGATCGAGGTACGGGGATTCCGACAACACCTGGTAGGTGCCGGCGACGGACGTCGGCAGCGGGAAGCCCGACATCGACGAGTCCATTTCGTAGCCGACCATCAATGGAATCCTGTCGCCGTCGTGCAATCCGGTCCCTTCGTATACCCAGCTTGAGCTGTTCTTGACGACATACGGCGCGTTTGGCGCGTTAACAGGGATCTGTCCGGAGAACTGCACCCCTATGAGCTGCTGCTCAGGCCGGTTGAGGAACGGATCGCGCCACAGGATGGTGGTCGTCGGGCCTTGCACCGGGTCGATCGTGCGGTCCTTGTAGCCGACCACCACACGGTCGGCGGCGCCGCTCAGCGGAGACGGCTCGAACCGGACTTGCCAGAACACCGGGTCCGCGCCGAAGAACCCGAGATGGATGCCGGCGTCGCGTGCCTGCTGCACACCGTCGTACATCGGCTTCGACCAGTACTCGTTATGACCGATCGACAGGAACGCTTTGCTATTGAGCAGCCGCGCACTGTTCTCATGCGTGTCCACATCGGTCGAGTACTTCACGTCGTAACCGGAGCGTTCCAGCCAGCGAATGAAGTAGACCTCCCAGGAGAAAAACTGCCCGGCGCCGCGCTGGGTGTACGGCCTGTTCCACGAGACCTTCGCCGCGCGCGGCGTGCCCGTGACGGTGTTCGCGCCGTAGCTGTTGAAATCGTAGAGGCTCTTGCCGGTCGCGTTGTCGTCCGGGTAGTTGTTGTAAGCCTGGTAGGTGGCGACGGCCTGCTGGAACATGATGTCCGCGACGCGCGCATCGTCGCGCACGACGAAGGTGATGTAGTTCTGGTAGCCCTGCGCGTTCGTGAGCATCACGACGAACACGCCGCTGGTCCAGCTCGTGGGCACCGCGAGCGTGTAGCTCGCCGTCCAGTCGCACTCGATGAGGCCGGTGACAGAGTCGATCGGGCAGGCGGGTTGCGCCACGCCCTGCAGCGGGCCGACGCTCTGCATCAGCCGGCCGAGCAGGCCCTGGTACCAGCCCATGCGATACACTTCCATCGTGTATTGCTGGGCGGGATTGACCGTGACATAGAAGGTGATCGACTCGCCCTTGTTCACGCTGGTGGCCGAGGCGTAACCCTTGATCTGCTTGCCGACGTCGTCCGCAGGTTTGCCGACGGGGAACATCGACCAGTTGCGCGAACCCGGCTGCTGGTTCTCGAGCACGGTCGGTGACACAGGAGCAAAGGTGACGCTGTTGTCGGTGCTGGTGGAAGCGGTGTTGAGGTTGCCCGCGGCGTCACTGGCCACCCCGGCGGGGATGCTGGCGAGCACCGTGCCGGAAGAGCTCATGCCGCTCACCGCCACGTTGTAGGTGCTCGGGCCGCCGCTCACCGTCGCCGTCTTGGTGCCGCCGGCGGTGCCGCTGAGCGTGACGCCGGCACCGGTGAAGCCGCTCACCGGCTTGCTGAACACGGCGGTGAAGTTGATCGGCGAGCTGCTCGTAGGATCGGCTTGACCCGCCGCCTGGTTGATCGTCACCGAGGTCTGCGTGGCGTCGTTGAACACCCTGACCGTGACCGGGTCGGACGTCCACAGCATGCCAAGCGAATCTCTCGCTACCGCGGTCAGCGTGTGCGAGCCGTTGCTGGCGGTGGTCGTGTCCCAGGGGACCGAATACGGCGCTGTCGTGTCTTCCGCGCCGAGGTTGTTGCCGTCGAGCTTGAACTGCACCCCCGCGACAGTGAGAGCGCCGACGCTGGTTACGCTGGCGGTGACTGGCACGGTGCCGCTGACGGTGGATCCGGAAGCCGGGGACGTGACGGTGCGCCTGGGCCGGCTGCGGCGCGATCAGGCTCCAGCCGACCATCGCCAGCAGGACTGCTACGCGAGCAATTCCGTTATTCATGGCAGGGTTTAACAGGTTGAAACTAGTGAGTGCACATGGCGAGCGTGTGACCTGCGCTTGGGCCATTCGGCTTAGCTCGCCGCCGCAGTGCTGTTGCGGCGTTCTGCCGTACGCCGCTGCTGTCCAGCGCGCCGTTCTTGCAGAGCACGCGGTGCCTGTTGAATGCGCCGTTCTTGCTGACGACGCCGTTCTCGCTCCCGGCGCGGGTCCTCGAACCACCGGTAGGCCGTCGTTTCGTCCGGAAAGCTCCGCACATTCAAGCCGTGCTGTCGCGCGATCAACTCGATGTAGTCGTGCGAAAGCCGCAGGTCCCTGGTGTCACCCAGCAGCGCGACGCGCCGCGACGCTGTGACTGAAAGCTCGCGGAAGTAATCGATCAGCCCGTGCCGCTCGAGCTGAAATATCGGCTTCGACGAACGAACCGAGATCAGGACGCACGGGCACCCGGTCTCCCGGCTTGCGCTGACGACCGCCTTGAAAAAGGCTTTCGTCTGCTCAACGGTCTCGCGGCCGAATAATTCCGCGCGGAGCACGCCCCGGTCGAGGGTGATCCTGTACCCCATGGCGCTCCAGGGCGCCGGCGAGGATTCAAATTCAGTATTCGTTCCTGTCACCCTATCTCAGTGGACGACCCGGCGGTCCAGCAGCACGTCGAAGCTGCCGAGAAAATCGTCGACGTGCTCGATGGAGGCGTCTTCGCCGACCGCGATCCGCATGAATTGCATGAACTTGGTCGCGCCATCCCCCTGGAAAAACGTACCGCGCGCGCTGCGCTTGTCTACCAGCTCGTACGCGTGCTGGTCGGAATACTCGACCACGTAGTAATTGTCGCTGTTGTAGATCACCTGCATCATCACGCGCGCTTGCCCGGCAAAATTCGAGGGGGCCATCTTACGAGCGGCCTGCAGTGATGCTCGCCGGGATACCGCAGCCGTTCGAGGCAGCCGCGCCGAAGCGGCCGACGAGCGGGAGCCTGAGTGCCGGAGAGAACGGATCGATGCCGAATGCGAGACCAAGCACGTTGACTTCAAACCCCTCGACGCCGCTTGCCAGCACGCCGAGCAGGCCGAGCAGCGACAGCTGAAAGCCGCCGCCGCTCGGCGCTGTCGCGTACAGCCTGTCGCCGAGAAAGTCCTTGCCGATCGCAGTGGGCGGCAGGTCCAGCGCGAGCTCGGGCACCGCGCGGGCGATGTACGCGGTAAAGGTATTGGAATTGGGTCCCGGCCAGGCGGCATATTCCCCGGCGTAGGGATACTCGCGCGCGGCCCTGTCGATTCGCTCGATCAGCGCATCTGCGCCGTCGCCGCGCTTACTCGCCAGGACTGTGGGCGCATTGCCGCCCCAGCGCGCATCGGGCGCGCGTCTGCGGATTGCCACTGCCGAACCGCTCCCGCGCAAGCGCCAGTCGATCACTTCGTAGATCGTGTAAGCCCTCGCGCCGGCCGGCTTTACTGCGATCCAGGTATGGATACCGAAATAGCCCAGCCAGCCCGAGCAACGAGCGCCATACACCTGGACGACCGCTTCGGGGGTCGCCGCCGGATCGGGCGCCAGGCAGACCGGCGCGCTGCTCGTGGCGCGCCGCTCCTGCGATGGCGCGCGCGCAGCGACGGCTGCACTGAGGCTGCGGCAGAGAAGCTGGATAGCGCGGCGCATGCTCGGGTTCGATCCTTGGCTCTGATGGTATGAGCCATAATCAGCGTTAAATCAGCGCTACCCGGGGCTTATCTGTGGTCCCTTTGGCTTACTTTGTCGAGGATCCTCGACGTGATTGCGTAGTGGTCCCACGGCAGGAAAAACCAGGGTGCGGCCTTGCGACCGCACCCCGCGGACCGATCAACCAGCGAACAGACGGATGACTGCACTTTGTTTGGCCGGCTGGGCTCGTAACAGCGGGCTGGCCATCGCGGTCTGTTTGAAAGTAGCTGGTGCGCTACGTCAAGTAGCTAATATGCTACATCGCCGATTAATCTGCTAGTTCACAAGCTAGTCCATTCGGACCATGTCAGGCGATGGGCCAAAGCGGTTCGAAAGCATCCCGCCCCAGTAGTTTGCGATGCCCGCCGGATGGAGTAGCTTGTAGCCAGGCCGCTACATGCGTTCGCGGGATCTCTACGAGAAAATCAAGTTTCGCCGATAGTCCCTTGAATTTCTGCGCCCTATCATTGCCGAGTGTTTTTTTTGCCCTACCGCTCAGGCACCTAGATGATGAAAATTCTGATTGCTGACGATTCCTTGGTCGTGCGCGACCGTCTGGTTACCCTGTTGACCGAGCTCCACGGCATCGAAGTGGTAGGTCAGGCGAAAGATGCGATGGAGGCCAGGAGTCTGGCTGCGGAACTAAGACCGGATGTGGCGATCCTTGATGTCAGGATGCCAAAGGGGAGCGGCGCTGACGTGGTGCGCGACATCAAGAAGCTCAACCCCACCCCCAAGGTCATCGTCCTGACCAACTACCCGCACCCCGAGAACAGGAAAAAGTGCATCGATCGGGGCGCGGATTATTTTTTTGATAAATCGACCGAGTTCAAAAAAGTGGTGGCGGTGTTGAGGGGCATGCTTTGTGACCCGGCGAAAAGCTGAGCCTGGGCGAAGCCCGGCCGGCCGCAGTTCGTGCTCGCCGTTCGGCGGTCAAGCGGGAACGGTGTCGAGTCGATGGGAGGGAAAATGACCAACCTGCAATTTTCTCCGGAAATGCTCGATCGCGGTGCGCTGCTGAAGGCGCTGCGCGCGCTCCGGAAAGGGGAATTTTCCGTTCGCATGCCCATGGATCTCGTCGGGATCGATGGCGAAATCGCGCAGGCGTTCAACGACGTCGTCGAAATAAACGAAATGATCGCAGAGGAGTTTGCCCGCATCGGCAACGAGGTGGGGAAGGAAGGAAAGACCGGGCAGAGAGCGAAGCTGCCCGTGGCGACCGGATCTTGGCAGGAGTGCGTGGAGTCGGTCAACACGCTGATCGGTGATCTGGTGCAGCCCACCGCGGAAGTCGCGCGCGTGATCGAATCGGTGGCGAAGGGCGATCTTTCCCGGAGCATGCTGCTCGAGATAGACGGCAGGCCGTTGCGCGGCGATTTCCTGCGCATCGGGAAAGTCGTGAATACCATGGTGAACCAGCTGGGCGGATTTGCCTCGGAAGTATCGCGGGTGGCGCGCGAGGTGGGCACCGACGGCAAGCTCGGCGGCCAGGCGCAGGTGCCGGGGGCGGCGGGCACCTGGAAGGACCTCACCGACAACGTGAACGCGATGGCGGCCAACCTCACCGGCCAGGTGCGCAACATCGCCGAGGTGACCACCGCGGTGGCCAAAGGCGACCTGTCGAAGAAGATCACGGTGGACGTGAAGGGCGAGATCCTGGAGCTGAAGAGCACCATCAACACGATGGTGGACCAGCTCAATGCGTTCGCCTCGGAAGTGTCGCGGGTGGCGCGCGAGGTGGGCACCGAGGGCAAGCTCGGCGGCCAGGCGCAGGTGCCGGGGGTGGCGGGCACCTGGAAGGACCTCACCTACAACGTGAACGCGATGGCGGCGAACCTCACCAACCAGGTGCGCGGCATTGCGCAGATCGTTACCGCGGTTGCGAACGGCGACCTGAAGCGCAAGGTCGTATTTGAAGCAAAAGGCGAGATCGCGGCGCTCGCGGACACGATCAACGGGATGATCGACACCCTCGCAACCTTCGGCGATCAGGTCACCAACGTGGCGCGCGAAGTGGGCATCGACGGCAAGCTTGGGGGCCAGGCCAAGGTTCCCGGCGCCGCAGGATTGTGGCGCGACCTCACCAATAACGTGAACCAGCTGGCGGCAAACCTGACCACCCAGGTGCGGGCGATCGCCGAAGTGGCGACTGCGGTGACCAAGGGCGACCTGACGCGCTCGATCATGGTCCAGGCGCAGGGAGAAGTGGCGGCCCTGAAGGACAACATCAACGAGATGATCCGCAACCTGAAGGACACCACGCTCGAGAACACCGAGCAGGACTGGCTCAAGACCAACCTGACGAATTTCACGCGCATGCTGCAGGGCCACCGCGATCTGGTCACCGTGTCCAAGCTGATCCTGTCCGAGCTGGCGCCGCTGGTCGATGCCCAGCAAGGCGTGATTTACGCGCAGCCCACGCGCGGCGATGAGCTGCGGCTCGACCTCATCGCGAGCTATGCGCACAAGCCGAGCAAGAACCTGCCGAAAACCCTGCGCTTCGGCGAAGGCCTCATCGGTCAGTGCGCGTACGAGAAGAAGCGAATCCTGCTCACGGAGGTGCCGCGCGACTACCTCCGGGTGGGTTCCGTGCTGGGCTCCACCGCGCCCTTGAGCATCATCATGCTGCCGGTGATGTTCGAAGACGAGGTCAAGGCGGTGATCGAGCTGGCCTCGTTCAGGAAGTTCAGCGAGATACACCTTTCGTTCCTCGACCAGCTCACGCAGAGCATCGGCATCGTGTTCAACACGATCGAGTCCAGCATGAGGACCGAGGACCTGCTGCAGCAATCGCAATCCCTGACCAAGGAGCTGCAAAGCCAGCAGGGAGAGCTGAAGAAGACCAACGACCGGCTGGAACAGCAGGCCGTGAACCTGCAGAACTCGGAAACCCTGCTCAAGAAGCAGCAGGAGGAGCTGCAGCGCACCAACGAGCAGCTTCAGGAAAAGGCGAAGCAGCTCTCGGAACAGATGGCGCAGGTCGAGTACAAGAACCGGGAGGTCGAGCAGGCCAAGGCTGCGCTCGAAGAGAAGGCCGAGCAGCTCGCTCTCAGCTCGCGCTACAAGTCCGAGTTTCTCGCCAACATGTCCCACGAGCTGCGCACCCCGTTGAACAGCCTGCTGCTCCTGGCGAGATTGCTGGCCGATAACCCCGGCAATAACCTGAGCGCGAAACAGATCGAGCACGCCCAAACCATCCATGCCGCTGGCACCGATCTGCTCTCGCTCATCAACGACATTCTCGATCTCGCCAAGATCGAGTCGGGCACCGTCACGCTCGACATCGAGTTCGAGCACTTCTCCGAGCTGCCCGACTATGTCGAACGCACGTTCCGCCAGGTGGCGAACGCCAAGGGGCTCGAGTTCGATGTCAGGGTCGCCGCGGAGCTGCCCGCAGGCATCCAGACCGACGCGAAGCGGCTGCAGCAGATCCTCAAGAACCTGCTGTCCAACGCGTTCAAGTTCACCGAGCGCGGCAAGGTAACGCTGGAGGTGGCGCAGGCGAAATCGGGCTGGACCCCGGGACATTCTCAGCTCGATACGGCGGACGCGGTCGTGGCGTTCTCCGTGATCGACACCGGCGTCGGGATTCCGGCGAACAAGCAGAACAGCATCTTTGAGCCGTTCCAGCAGGCCGATGGCACCACCAGCCGCCAATACGGAGGCACCGGCCTGGGGCTTTCCATCAGCCGCGAGCTGACTCGCCTGCTCGGCGGTGAAATCCGGGTGAGCAGCACCCCCGGCAAGGGCAGCATGTTCACGCTTTACCTGCCGATGACCTACAAGCCGGCGGGCGAAGAGAGGACGCGTCAGGCGGCAGCTGCGCCGCAGCCCGCCCCCGCCTATGCGGAGCGGAACCACAAGCTGGTGAAGACGGGGCCGCCGTCAGCCTCAAAGCCGGCAGTGCACGATGACCGTGAGAGGATCCGGGAGGGTGATTATGTGGTCGTGATCGTGGAAGACGACCTCAAGTTCGCGTCCGCGCTGCTCGACGTTGCGCGCGAGAGCGGATTCAAGGGGGTGGTCGCCGCGAATGCCGGCGCGGCCCTGCCGCTCGTGAAGGAGCTTGCGCCGGACGCGATCACGCTGGATCTGCTGCTGCCGGACATGGACGGCTGGGCGATGCTGGACCTGTTGAAGCACGATCCCGTTACCCGGCACATCCCGGTGAACGTGATCTCGGTGAGCGATCAGACGAACCGGTGCATGCACATGGGAGCCTTGGGGGTCGTGCAGAAGCCGGCGGCGAAAGAGGCGTTGCAGGAAGCCCTGGCCCGGACACGCAAGTTCGTCGATCGCGAGGTCAAGACGCTGCTCGTCGCCTACGGCGACACGGCGCAGCGGGAAGGCATCAGCGAGGCGCTGCGCACCGACGGTGTCAAGATCACCGGGGTGGGAAGCGGGAAGGAGGCGCTCGAGGCCGCGCAGCGCAACCCGTTCGACTGCATCGTCGTGGATCGGACGCTGGGCGACATGAGCGCGACAGATTTCCTCAAGAACTTCGCCAAGACCCAGCGCGCCGCCAAGATCCCCATCGTCATGTACGGCACCGACGGTCAAAACCCGAACGAGCACGACAGCCTGCGCAAGCTGGCGGAAGTCGTCATCCTCAAGAACGTCAGCACGCCCGAAGCGGTGCTCGAGGAAGCTACGCTGTTCCTGCACCAGGCAGTGGAGCGCCTGCCCGGGAAGACACGCGAGCTCCTGGCGCAGCGGCGCAAATCGCCGCAGGAGCTGTCCGGGAAGAAGGCGCTGATCGTCGATGACGACATCCGCAACATCTTTGCCCTGACCAGCGTGCTCGAGCAGCACGGAATGATCGCGATCAACGCGGAGAACGGCAAGGACGGGATCGAGCTGCTCACCAACACTCCCGACATCGATGTCGTTCTGATGGACATCATGATGCCCGAGCTCGACGGCTACGACACGATACGCATCATGCGCAAGCCGGAGAAGTTCAGGGAACTCCCCATCATTGCCATCACGGCGAAGGCGATGATCGGGGACCGCGAGAAATGCCTCGAGGCCGGCGCCTCGGACTACCTCGCCAAGCCCGTCAACACCGAACAGCTGCTCTCGCTGCTGCGGGTCTGGCTGACCCAGTGAGGACGAGCGACAATGTCGGCTTCGCCGGGGGCCAACGGCCGCATCAGGATCAGGCTATGCTTTGCGCGGTAGACGCGTTCCGCGACCAAACGGGCAGTCCGGCAGGAGAGGACACGATGTCGGGTTCATCGGTGGCCAGCATCCTGATCGTCGACGATGACCGGCGAAATCTCATGGCGCTGCAGGAGCTGCTGCAGGGCCTGGGGCAGAACCTGGTGCTGGCGGATTCCGGCGAAGAGGCGCTGCGCTGCGTCCTGAAGCAGGAGTTCGCGGTGATCCTCCTGGACGTGCGCATGCCGGGCGTCGACGGCTTCGAGACGGCGCGGCTGATCCGGGAACGCCAGCGCTCGCGACACACCCCGGTCATCTTTGTCACCGCCGCCACGGAAGACGTTAGCTCGATGTTCCGCGGCTACGAAGTGGGAGCCGTGGACTATATCGTCAAGCCGCTGGTTCCGGAGGTTCTGAAATCCAAGGTCGCGGTGTTCATCGAGCTGTATGCCAAGAATGCGGCGCTGGTCAGGGAGATTGCGGAGCATGAGCAGACCGGAGCGCGCCTGAGGGAATCGGAGGAGAATCTGCGCGCCCTGACCGCTCGCCTGCGGTCGGTGCGCGAGGACGAGCAGATCAGGATCGCGCGCGAGATCCACGATGAGCTCGGCCAGGCCCTGACCGGCTTGAAGATGGATCTGACCTGGCTGTCGGGCAAGCTGCCGGCCGACGAGAAACCGCTGCTGAAGAAGATCAAGTCGATGTTTCGCCTGATCGACGAGACGATTCGTTCGGTGCGCAAGATTGCCTCGGGACTGCGGCCCGACCTTTTGGACGAGGTGGGCCTGGCGGCCGCGATCGGCTGGCAGGCCAGAGACTTTCAGCTGCGCACCGGGATCAGGTGCAATGTAACTCTGCCGCCGGACAGCGACGGGCTGGACCAGGAGCGCTCGACCGCGGTGTTCCGGATCTTTCAGGAAGTGCTGACGAACGTGGCGCGCCATGCGAATGCGACCAGGGTCGACGTTTTCATGCGGCAGGACGCGGACACGCTCACGCTGGAAGTCCAGGACAACGGCAGAGGCATCACGGCAGCCGAGATGCGCGGCTCCAAATCGCTGGGGCTTCTGGGAATGCGCGAACGCGTGCTGCTTTTTTCGGGCAAGCTTGACATCAATGGAAGTCGTGGCAGGGGCACACAGGTGACGGTGTCGCTTCCGCTGCGCTCGAAGTAGAATGCGAGGTTTCCCTATGAAGATCCTGATTGCCGACGATCACCCGGTGGTGCGCCACGGCCTGAAGCAGATGCTGACCGGCGAGCCCGACATGCTGGTGGTCGGCGAGGCGAAGAACGGCAATGAAGCCATGGAGCTTGCGCGCAAGCTCGAATGGGACGTGGCGATCCTGGATTACTCGATGCCGGGCCGCAGCGGGCTGCAGCTGCTGGGCGAGATCAAACGCGAGTTCCCGCAGCGCCCGGTGCTGATCCTGAGCATGCATCCGGAGGAGCTGCACGCGCGGCGCGTGTTGAAGGCGGGCGGTGCCGGCTACATGAACAAGGAGAGCGCCGGGGAGGAGCTGGCTGCCGCCATCCGCAAGGTGGTGGGCGGGGGCAAGTATGTCAGCGCGTCGCTGGCCGAGAGGCTGGCGGTGGAGCTGGCGCCCGACGCCCAGAAGCCGCCGCACGAGACGCTTTCCGACCGCGAGTATCGGGTGATGTGGCTGCTCGCTTCGGGCAAGCCGATCAACCAGATCGCGAAAGAGATGTTTCTGAGCCCGAGCACGATCAGCACCTATCGGGTACGCATCCTGAAGAAGCTGGGTCTGGCCACCAATGCGGAGCTGGTGCACTACACGGTGAAGCATCAGCTCATAGAGTAAACCGCCGCGGCGCGTTCCGAGCCGTCAGGGGCGCCTTCGGGCGCTTTTTTTTGGAGACTTTCGCGTGCCCCGCAGCGCCGGAATGACACCGGGAGATGAGCTCGCCGGCAAGGTTGCCCTGGTGACCGGCGGCGCCCGAAACATCGGCCGGGCGATTGCGCGGTCGCTGGCGGCGGGCGGCGCTGCGGTCATGGTCAATGCCAGGACTTCGCGGGTCGAGGCCGAGCAGACGCTCGCGACGATCAGGTCCGCAGGAGGCAGGGCGGCGCTGCACATCGCCGACGTGACCGATGCGCGCGCGGTCGCCGCGTTGGTGGACGCAGCGGTGCGCGAGTTCGGGCGGCTCGATTTCCTGGTGAACAACGCCGCAGTGCGCGTCGAGACGCCGTTCGCCGAGATCCGCCTCGAGGAATGGCGGCGCGTGCTGTCGACCGTGCTGGACGGTGCGTTTCTCTGCGCCCAGGCCTGTCTGCCGCATCTGATTCGCGCCGGCGGCGGGACCATCGTCAACATCGGCGGGTTGACGGCGCACCGGGGCGCCGACCACCGCGCCCACGTCATCACCGCCAAAGCGGGGCTCGCCGGCATGACCCGTGCGCTCGCGCTCGACCTCGCGCCATATCACATCACCGTCAACTGCGTCGTGCCGGGGACGGTCGACACGCTGCGCGGCCTGCCCGGCGCGCCGGAGCGCCCGGCGCATCGGCGCTCGCTGCCTCCCGTCGGCCGCCGCGGCGCGCCCGAGGAGATCGCGGCGATGGTGCGCATGCTGTGCGGCCCCGATGCGCGCTACATCACCGGCCAGTCGATTCATGTGAACGGCGGCGGCTTCATGCCGTGAACCGGCAATCCATATCGCCGGTGATGCGGCAGTTAAGCGCCTACATCGCGCAAGCGCTGCACCAGCCGCTGCCTTCGCCGGTCGTCGAGAAGACCAAGCACCACCTGCTCGACACGATCGCGGCGATGCTGTCCGGTTCCCGCCTGCTGCCCGGGAAAAAAGCGATTTCCTTCGTGCGCTCGCTCGGCGGCGCCAAGGAAGCTTGCGTGACCGGCAGCCGCATCGTCACGACGGCCGCCAACGCCGCGCTGGCGAACGGCATGCTGGCTCATGCCGACGAGACCGACGATTCGCATGCGGCGTCGTTGACGCATCCTGGCTGCGGCATTGTGCCCGCGGCGCTCGCCATGGCCGAGCGCGAGCGGCGCAACGGGACGGCGCTGCTGCGCGCGGTTGCGCTCGGCTACGACGTAGGCTGCCGGCTGACGCTGTCGCTCGATGCCCGCCAGTTCCGCGACGACGGGCATTCGACGCACAGCTTCGGGCCGATGTTCGGCGCCGCCGCGGCCGCGGCTGCGCTTGCCGGATTGGACGAATCTAAGATCCGCTACGTCTTGTCCTATACAGCGCAGCAGGCTTCCGGCATCTCGTGCTGGATGCGCGACGAGGAGCACATCGAAAAAGCGTTCGACTTCGGCGGCATGCCGGCGCGCAACGGCGTTGCCGCCGCGGCCATGGTCGCCCACGGCTTTACCGCCGTCGAGGACGTGTTCGCGGGCGAGCGCAACTTCTTCGTCGCCTACGGCCGCGCGCCGGACCCCGCCGTGCTGGTGCGGGGACTCGGCGAAACCCACGAGATCATGAACACCAGCATCAAGCGCTGGTCGGTCGGCTCGCCGGTCCAGGCGCCGCTCGACTCGCTCGCCGAGCTGATCCGCGGCCACCGCGTCGCGGCCGGCGACGTCGAGAGCCTCGTGGTGCGGGTCGCCCATCAGGGCGCCAACACTGTCGACAACCGCAGCATGCCCGATATCTGCATGCAGCACCTGTGCGCCGTGATGCTGCTCGATGGCACGGTGAGCTTCAGGTCGTCGCACGATGAAAAGCGCATGCGCGACCGCGAGGTGCTCGCGCTGCGTGCCCGTATCGAGCTGCGCGGCGACGATGCGCTGACGCAGGCCATGCCGAGCCGGCAGGGCATCGTTGAGCTCAGGCTGCGCGACGGACGCGAATTCAGGCACCATACCAGGGCGGTGCGCGGCACCGCGGAGAATCCGATGACGCGCGCCGAAGTCGACGCCAAGAGCTATGCTCTGATCGCGCCGGTGATCGGCAGGTCGCGGGCGCGCAGGCTCTGCGACCTGATCTGGAGGCTGGAAAAGGTGAAAGACGTTCGCGCACTGCGTCCGCTGCTGCGCGCTTGACCGAGGAGAGCCCATGAGTCGCATCGTGCACCTCGCGCTGAAGGTCGACGATCTTGAGCGCGCCACTGAGTTCTACCGCAAGGTGTTCGGCTTCGTCGAAGTCAACACCGAGAAAGTGCGCGACCATACGTCGCGCCACCTGAGCGACGGCCGGCTCGACGTCGCGCTGATCAAATACGACGCGGGGACGCAGTCGGCCGAGTCGAAGGCGGCGGGCGAAGGCCCCTGCATCCATCATTTCGCGGTGGAAGTCGACGATCTCCCAGCCGCCACGCGCGAGATCAAGTCGTACGGCTGCGAGATCATCAGCGATCCGGGCGTGATTCCGGTCAAGTTCCGCGCCCCCGGCGGCACGGTCTGCGAGATCGTGCCGAAAGGGCGCTACAAGAAGCCCGCCAGATAATGCCGAGGAAGTTCGGCGCGGCGGACTTCTACTCCGGGCTGGCGCTCGCCGCGCTCGCCACCTACATCATCGTCCAGGCGCGGCAGTGGGAGTACCTCGGGCCCGACGGCCCCGGCCCCGGCTTCTTTCCCTTGTGGTACGGCATCGCGATGGCAGCGCTCTCCGGCGTGCTCGTTCTCTCAAGCGCGTGGCGCGAGAAGAGCGCTGAACGCGTGGAATGGCAAAAAATCGGCCGCGCCCTTGCGGTGTGGTTCGCGCTCGCGGTTTCGGTCGCGGCGTTGAAGCCGCTAGGCTTCGTGGCGAGCTTCGCGGCGCTCACGTTTTTCATCGCCGCCGTCATGTATCGGCGGCCGCTCGCGCTCGCTGCAGCCGTCGCCGCGGCAAGCGCCGCGGCCTTCTACGTCCTGTTCCCTCTGGCGCTCGGCGTTCCGCTACCCGCCGGGGTGTTCGGCTTCTAGGCAGTGGAGATCCTGCCCGG
>WNEL01000721.1_pt1 | contig 14008 bp, 6 predicted proteins | sample 5399991 | NCBI WGS metagenome assembly WNEL01 (sample SAMN13153325, study PRJNA577476) | soil metagenome | isolation source: 20 cm grassland meadow soil pre-rain plot 2 | place: USA:California | collected 2015-09-08
CGCCAAACTGACGGCCTTCGGTGTGTAGTTTCAAACTACACAATATTCGATCGAGACTTCCGTTTTCACCTGGCGAGCTCCTTTCCGAGGTGAAACTATCGACGGCGCAAAACCGGGTCAAGAGCTGTAGCGGTGCTTGGATCGAGCACCGAAACTAAAAATCAGGCGCTCGCGGCGAGCGCCTCTAGAACTGCACTGCTAGCGATTTCGCGTCGAAGCGGGCGCTTCAGCGCCTTCTTCGGTGGTAACAGCCCCGCCACCGCCGAAGTAATAGGAAAAGACAACGAACAATTGCATCACCGGCGATTTGTGATTCACGCCGAAGAGCGGCGAGATATCGAAGCGGGTGTTTCGACTCGGTCGCCAGGCCGCAGTCGGTCCGATGACAAAACTGTTGTAGGGTTTGCCGCGAATTCCCTTGTCGGTAAAACTGCGAAACAGGAATTCCATTCCGCCTTTTAATTCTTCATGCGCGAGCCAAAACGGAGTGACCAGGCTTTGGGCAAATCCCCACTCGCGGCCGCGATCTCCACTCATTTCTTGCTCGAAGAAAAGATTGAAGGCCCATTCGGCGCGATCGAAGAAATCTTCCGATAGCAGCAGGCGCAGTTCATAAGCGTCGGGAATGTCCATCGAAGTGTCGAAACCGCCGGGACCAAATTTGTGGGCGGGAGTGGGCGGACCTTCATCATGAAGAATTCTGCCGCCTCCAACTTTGTATTCGGCAAAAAGGGTTGGGTTTAACGGAATCTTGCCCCAATTCGCGAAAGCATAACGCCCTTCGATACTGAAACTACGGACCTGGGTTTCGTCGCCGTAATGTTGGACATCGACTTCCGTTGCAATGTTAATGCGGTAAGGCAAACCAAGCTCGATCTCTTCCGTGAAATCGTGATCGGGTCTGCGAAAGTGCACGACGGCATCTTCGTAGATGAGGCTGGCGTAAACGGCTCCGGGCGGCAGCACGTAAGCGTTCGTGAGCGGTGAGAAACGCGATTGCGAAAAACTGGTTGGCGCGCCGTAAGCGCTCGGTAACGGTTCGCCGGTGACGACGACGTGTTCCGCAGCGGCAGTTTGCGCGTGACTCGAATGATTGATCGCCAGGAAAGCCAGATAAGCGGAAGCGAGCAACGGGACGACCAGACGCGAGGTTCGGAAACACACTTTTTGCCGTTGATGAGGATGAATGGTGGAGCGCGGGAACGCGAAGAAGGCAGGCGACCAGTCGAGGAAAAATTCGGTGCGTTTCATTTCTGCGAGATATCACCTAACAGCCTGATGGCAAGGGCAAGTTCATTGGCGGCGTTTCCATTATATATAGAGGGCGTCGCGGGCATCGCGTTGATTTGGCTGGGCGTGAATGTTAGCGTCCGCGCGCCGCGATGAGCCAAAATTACAAAGACACGCTCAATCTCCCGCGCACGGATTTTCCGATGAAGGCGAATCTGGTCACGCGCGAGCCGGAGCTGCTGAAAATGTGGGATGAAACGCGGCTCTACCAGCGAATCCAGCAGTCGCGCAAAGATCGGGAGCTCTTCGTCCTTCATGACGGCCCGCCGTTTGCCAACGGCGATGTGCACATGGGAACCGCGCTCAACAAAATCCTGAAAGATTTCGTCGTGAAGTCGCAAACGATGCTTGGCAAACACGCACCTTACGTTCCGGGCTGGGACTGTCATGGGCTACCGATCGAATACAAAGTCGTCAAGGAATCGCGCGATTTGTCGCCGCTGGAAGTGCGCAAACGGTGCGATGCGTTCGCGCGCAAGTATGTCGATCTTCAGCGCGCCCAATTCAAACGCCTCGGCGTCCTCGGCGATTGGGAGCGTCCTTATCTGACGCTCGATCCTAAATACGAAGCGGAAATCTTGCGCGCGTTCGCGGTCTTTGTTGAGAAGGGTCTGGTTTATCAATCGAAGAAACCGGTTTTCTGGAGCACCGGTGCCCAGACCGCGCTCGCCGAAGCCGAAGTGGAGTATCAGGAACGCGATGACACCGCTGTTTACGTGAAATTTCCAATCGCGAGCGGCGATTGGAAAGACAAAGCCAGCATCGCGATCTGGACGACCACACCGTGGACATTGCCCGCCAACCTCGCGATCGCGGTTGACCCGAAGGAACTGTACGTGGTCCAGGAATTTTCGCGCGGCAGCGCGTCCGAAACTTTGTTGCTGGCCGATAAACTGGTCCCGCAATTTTGCGGGAACACGAAATTCGAACCGACCGGCGAACCGCTCGAATCATTTCCCGGCGCCAAGATCGACAAGATCAAAGCGCGCCATCCGTTTCTTGATCGTGAAGCAATCGTGCTGACAGCGGATTTCGTGACGATGGACAGCGGCACCGGCGCGGTCCACGTCGCGCCCGGTCACGGCGAAGACGATTATTGGTTAGGCAAACAAAACGATTTGCCAATTTTATCTCCAGTCGATGATCATGGCCGCCTCACCGATGAAGCGGGGTTGCCGAAGCTCACCGGCAAATACGTTTTCGACGCGAACGCTGACGTGGTGAACTTGCTCCGTGATCGCGGCAATTTGTTAGGCGCGCAGAATTTTCATCACTCCTATCCGTATTGCTGGCGCTCCAAGACGCCGATCATCTTCCGCAACGTCGAACAATTTTTTATTCGGATCGACGATCTCCGCGACCAAGCGCTGGAAGCAATTCACAACGAAGTGAAATGGATTCCGGCGTGGGGTGAGAACCGGATCGCCGGCACGGTCGAATCGCGTCCCGATTGGGTGATCTCGCGTCAGCGCAGCTGGGGCGTGCCGTTACCGGTCTTTTACTCAGCCGAGGGCAAACCAATTCTCGACGCGAAGATAATTCGCAAGCTCGCCGATCTCGTCACGGACCGCGGCTCCAATGTTTGGTTCGAATTGAACGATGTCGATCTTGCGAAGCAATTGGGACTTCCAGCAGGCACAACCAAACGCAACGACACAATCGACGTTTGGATCGACAGCGGCGTTTCGCACCAGGCCGTTTGTGCAACCCGTCCCGAGTTGCGCGACCCGGCCGACATGTATTTGGAAGCCACCGATCAACATCGCGGCTGGTTTCAATCATCACTCATGACCAGCATCGCGATGAAGGATCGCGCTCCATACAAGACTTGCGTGACCCACGGGTTTGTTGTCGATATTGACGGCAAAAAAATTTCCAAGTCCGGCGCTTATGACAAACCGACAGACGCCGGACATTTCGTCGGGCGTCACGGCGCCGATCTGGTCCGATTGTGGGCGAGCAGTATCGATTACACCGATGACGCCCCTTTTTCGGAAGAGATGTTCACACGTCTCGGCGATACTTATCGGCGAATACGCAACACGCTCCGGATCTTGTTGGGCAACCTTTTTGATTATCCCTCAGGAAAGCAGGAAAGCAGGAAAGCAGGTTTTAATTTGGTTGACCGTTGGATCCTCGAACGGCTCGATCAAGTGATCCGCGATTGCCGATCGGCTTATGAGCTCTTCGAGTTTCACAAGGTTTATCACACCTTGAATCAATTTTGCGCGGTCGACCTGAGCAGTCTTTACATCGACATCACCAAGGACCGGATGTATTGCGACGCGCCGGATTCTGCTCGTCGGCGCGCTACCCAAACGGCGATGCACGAGATTTACGGCGCGCTTTGCCAATTACTCGCACCCGTTCTGGTCTTTACCGCCGAGGAAGCGTGGCGTCATTCGCAAGCCAGTTCGTCCGTTCACTTGGAGGAATTTCCGACGCCACAGAATCGAGGCGGCGAAGCAAGCGAACAGATGGCGGATCTTTTGCGACTGCGTGGCGTAATCGGTCAAGCAATCGAAAAGGCGCGTCAGGATAAACTGATTGGCAACGCGCTGGAAGCGGCGGTCGTTCTGCGTTCGAATTCCGATGTGACGACAAAGATCGACAAAGACGAGCTCGAGGAATTTTTTATCCTGAGCGATCTCACGATTGAACAAGCAAAGGAGGCGAGCGCAACCGTGGCGAAAACGCCTTACCAAAAATGCGCGCGGTGCTGGCGGCATCGCGAGTACGTTGGCAAGAGCAAAGCGCATCCGAATTTGTGTGACCGCTGTGAGAAGGTGGTGAGCGGCGGCTGATCATTTATTGTCATGTCGAGCCAAGCAGAGGGATCTCTAAATATTTTCGGAAATAATTGCAGGGCAGGCGCACCGCCTGCCATTTTCTGTAGGCGGCAACCGACGCGGTTGCCCTACAATAACGCCGTGCGGGAACGCGCATCTAAATGAAATACATCTTCTTCATCTCATTACCGCTCTATTTGCTCGACCGGATCACAAAATATTGGGTGTTGCACTCGATCGATCCGGACCAGCCGGTGGCCGTGGTGCCGGGTTTCTTTCATTTGGTCAACGTCACCAACACCGGCGCGGCGTTCGGTTCGTTCAAAAACAACAACGCCTTTTTCATCGCCATCTCATGCCTGGCCTTATTGTTCGCGTTGATACTTCTCCTAGGGCGACACGGGCATGGAGCATCGGACCGTCCAAAGTCGCTTTGGTGGACACGGAATTTCTGGCGCGATCTGTCGCTGGCTTTGTTACTTGCCGGCGTGCTCGGAAATCTGACTGACCGCTTGCTTTACGGTCACGTGATCGATTTCTTGCTCTTTGATCTGCATGTGCCGTTCGCCCATCCGTGGCCGGCGTTCAATGTGGCCGATTCCTCTATCTGCATCGCCGTCGTTTTCTTCATCATTCATTCTTTTCGACAGGAAAAGAGAGCACCGGCGCCGGCGGGACTGTAGCGGCGCTGTCCGAGCACCGACGTCGTTACATTATGATATGCGACGGTCATAGACCGCCGCTACAATAAGTGCGTGAAAACGTCGCGGATGGAGAAAACTGCGCGCGAAATCGCGCAGCGCTTGCGCGCGGCCGACCACATCGCTTATTTCGCGGGCGGATGCGTGCGCGACATGGTCCGCAGTTTGGCGGCAAAAGATTTCGACGTCGCGACAGATGCGACGCCCGACATTGTGCAGAGGATTTTTTCGCACACCTACGCTGTCGGCGCGCACTTCGGCGTCGTCGTTGTCGTCGAGAATGGATTCAATTTTGAAGTTGCGACATTTCGATCGGACGGCGCGTATCTGGATCACCGTCATCCGGTCGATGTGCGATTTTCGTCGCCGGAAGAAGATGCGAAGCGGCGCGATTTTACCATTAACGGGATGTTCTTCGATCCGGAGAAGAACGAAGTGATCGATTTCGTCGGTGGCCGCGCTGACTTAGAAGCAAAACTTGTTCGGGCAATCGGCGATCCCGCCGCGCGTTTTGCCGAAGATCGGCTGCGCATGCTACGCGCAGTTCGTTTCGCGACTGTGCTCGATTACAAGATCGACAATCAAACCTGGGATGCGCTGGTCGCGAGCGCGGCCTCGATCAACGAGATCAGCGCCGAACGGATCCGCGAGGAATTACTAAAGATTTTTCTTTCCCCGAACCGTGTTCGCGGCTGGGACCTGCTCGATCGGAGCGGATTGCTGCGCGCAATTTTGCCAGAGCTCGACGCGATGAAAGGTTGTTTACAACCCGAACAATTTCACCCCGAGGGCGACGTTTTTCAGCATACGCGACTGATGCTGGAATTGTTGCCGGAAGAAGTTTCGGCGCCTCTCATGTTTGCCGTTTTACTTCACGATGTGGCCAAGCCGGTGACCGCGACTGTCGACGAAACCGGCCGAATCCGTTTCAACGAGCACGACCGAATCGGCGCAGCAATGACCGAATCGATCATGGAACGGTTGCGATTTTCGCGCGCAGAAATCGACGCAGTGGTCGAAATGGTGCGCCAGCACATGGTCTTCAAGGATGTGCCGAAGATGCGGGTGGCAAAACTGAAGCGCTTCATGGCGCGGCCGACGTTTGAAGAGGAGCTTGAGCTGCATCGAGTCGACTGTGCAAGCAGCCACCAGATGATGGACAATTACGAGTTCCTCTTGCGCAAACGCGAGGAGTTCGCAAACGAACCAATCATCCCGCCGCCACTCGTCCGCGGCGACGATTTGATCGCACTCGGAATGAAGCCCGGTCCGAAGTTCGGGGAGATCCTTGAAGCGGTCGAAACGCTACAACTTGAAGGCGCGTTGAAAGATCGGGAAGAAGCCCTCGGTTGGGTAAAGCGCGAATACTCGCTAGGGACAAAGAGTTAAGCGAACGAAATTGCCACGCTGAGACCTGCTAACCGTGTGGCGGATGAGTTGGATGAGGCTTTGGCGTAGGTGTCGGAGTTGCCGTTGGGGTGGGCGTGGCACTTGGAGTGGGAGTGGGGGTCGGCTTTCCATGCGGCTTTGGAGTCGGAGTTGGCGTTGGTGTGGGAGGAGCGGCAACCGAGATCATGACCTGTGCAGTGTTTGTGCTCTGCGCACCACGCGAATCGGTGACGGTGAGTCGTGCTCCATAATTACCCGCCGCATTGTAGGTGTGGGAAATAGTCGGCGTAGATTGCGTCACCGCAGCCGAGCCATCACCGAAATTGAATGTGTAGGAAGCGATCGTATCCGGCGGCGGCGCAGTATCCGGATCATATGAGCCCGAGCCGTCGAAGTTCACGGTCAAGGGCGCAGTGCCCGAAGTGGGCGTTGCAGTTAAAACTGCTGTTGGCGCAGTATTCGGCCGGCAGACTTGGTTATCATTCACGGTGTAACTGCCAGTGAATGCCAGACTGTCAGGCATCTGATCGTATAACCCCGTGATTACACCGCCCGCGGTCTGCGACACGCCCGACACGAAGCCGCTGATCGTATCGCCGGGATTTAAGCCGAGATCGCTCGCCTTGACTACGATGACGACCTTATTGAATGGAGCAGTATAACCACTGCTTGGGTCGGCGGGTATCTGACTACCAGCTTTCACAAAGCGGCCGTCAACGCCACCAGAACCGTTGGGACTTGGAGTATAGGATTCGAAGGTCGGCGTGGTGCCGTTCCATATCATGTGTACACCACGATAATGGAAGGTCGTAGCTGGAGCGGGGTCAGGTATTTTCAACGCGACATACCAGGACGAGCCTATTGGCTGTGGCGACTCGCCGTTGTCGGTGTTGATGGTGAAAGCTAATCTGATGATCCCATCTTCGGCATACGGTTGCGAGATTTGGAAAGAAAGCAGATCGGATCCAGGCGGAGCCGGAGTCGGGAAAATCCCCAAGATCGCACTAGTGTCGCCCGATGCGTCAGTGAGCTTGGTCAGGCCGGGCAGCGCGCAGACATTTTCTGGCGGCGGCGGTACGGCCACCGTCAAATCAATTTCGTTACTTGCGTTGCTCGTGCCGATCCCATTGGTCGCCTTGACGGTATAATAATAATGCGTCACTGCGGGATTGGCCGTCGTGTCGTCGAAGTTGGTTTTGTCGGTCTGGCCTACCGGCAGCGACGCCTCGCCACCGGGCGATGTTCCGCGGAAGATCTGATAACTAACGATATTAGAGCCGCCGTTGTCGGGCGCCTTCCAACTCAGATGTGAAGCGGAGGGATCGCGCGTGCCAGACAGACATGGAGGTTTCGGCGCCGCGGGTTCATTTATGTTAACGTCGTTGCTGGCGAGCAAGCTCTTGCCTCCGGATTGCCGTGCGACGCGCATGAAGGCAACAAAGTCATTGGCTGCCGTGCCGGCAATGCAGCCTTCGGTCACGCAACCGTCACTGTAGCCATAGAGCACGCGGCCTTTGTCGTCGATTGTGATTTCGTTGAAGTCGAGAAGGTTGCGGTCCTGATGGCTGCCGCCCTGCTGCCAGACGCCCGTCATGCTTTGCACAGGATCATTCGGGGTGGCGTTGACCGTCGTCCAAGTCACGCCGCCGTCGTAGGTGGTGGCGATGAACGCGTACCATTTGCCAGGGAAGCTTATCGCTTGGTAGTCGCCCGCGATATCGGTGCCCAGGAAGCCAACGGCGGCGCGGCCGGAGCTACCGCCGACCGCTTCGATTTCGGCGGCATTCTTGATGCCGTGAGTTGCGCCGATGTCGAAGTCATTAGTCCACGTGACGCTATTATCGGGGTTGCGGTGACCGACCTTGACGCGCGCATGGCCTTCTGGCGGATTGCCAGCAGGCACGGGGTCATTGTTGACGTAGGCGAAGTAAACGGTGCTATCGGAGTCGATCGCGACAGAAGGATCGGCGCCTTGGATCTGCGCGGTGCTGCCCGTGACGATGAACTCCTGCCAAGTTACGCCTCCATCTGTGCTCAGTGCGCCGCCTTGGTTGCCTCCGCAGTGACTGACTGGCAGCCAGACGGTACCGTCTGGCGCAACATGGACATGGCCATGCAAACCGTGACATTGCGTGATGCCGTTGCCTTCGTAGGCCAGGACCCCGGGGCCGTAACTTGCGCCGAGGGTGTCGCTGCGCTGGCAGGTAGCAGGACCGAGCGGCCATGATTGAGAGCAATAGTACACGGCTTCACCCTGATTGACCCCGTTGCCCAATGCACTCAGTGCGGCTGGGTAGGGGCCTGAACCAATCGTTTCATGGTCGGTGCCGCCGCTAGCTGGAGAAGCAGCGAGCGGCACCCACAAATCGCCGTCGTTGTCACTGTAACCGTAGACAGCATTGGCGCCTGCTGTGGAATTGGAGGAAAACGTGCGACCGGTTTTTTGATCTGTCCACAGGATCGGATCCAGGCCAGTGATCGTCCCGAGATTCGTCTTATCTTCCCAGAGCGCTTCGCAACATTCCGGCTCGGCCGGGCTCAAAAGCTCCGGCGGGGTCAGCCGCCAGATCGGCCCGATATTCATGGTCATAATGCGGCCAGTGTGAGGATTGAAACCAATATTGAACTCGCCGTCACTCGACTCGGCAGATGTGCCCGCGGGCGCATAGAAATTCTGATAGCGCGGAACGCCCGGCGTTGTCGGATCTGGCCCGCCGAAGCCGGTAGTGCCGCCACTGCCGGAACCCGGCAACAATTCGATCGTCACATGAACGCTTTCGCCAGTCGGCGTGTACGGGACAACTACCAGTGTGTACTTTTGTGTGCCATCGGCCAGCGGGCTGATCGTTGCGATCTCGGGGTTAGAGCTGCTCGCTGATTGGTAATTGGCCGCCTGGGAACCGTCTGTGCTGGTGCAATCTGTGGGGCTGCAATCGCTGCGTGGATTTTTGTAGATGTAAAGGTCGTAGTCCGAGGCGCCGCTGCCGTTATCGGTCCAGCTCATCGTGACCTTGATCGCGGCGTTTGGATGCGCGGCGGCGTAACCGGACGGCAGAGTCACCGTCAGCGCGTAATCATCGCACGGCTGTTCGGAGCCGAAGCATTCGGGGCCGCTGTCGACCTCGATTACCGGCGTCGGATTCGCCACAAAAAATGGCCCCGCTGTGTATGCCACAGGCCCAGAGGTGTCGGTCAGGGTTCCACTGGAAGGGGTTGCCGCAAAGCTAAGCATGGCCAGCATCACGCCGGCTGAACAAAGCAAAAAAGCTGCAAAGGCGCGTGGATTGAAAGCGCCAGACTGGAAAGCAAGATTCCTTTTCATCATGTTCTTAGAATCGAAGCTCAGACAGAAAATGGCCGCATGCAGGAAGACGTTTTGCCCGGCGTTTCCGGTAAGTGAGAGTCTGAGAGTTGTATCGGAAGAAGCCTCAGATAGTTCGACCGGCCCTAAAATAACTCGGCGTCCAACGCGCCTCGCGTTGAACGCCGAATGAAATTGCGAACTACTAGCTGTGTGGCGAGCGGGGCGGGTTGGGCTTTGGAGTAGGTCTTTGCGTTAGAGTAATCATTTTTTGCCATGAGGCTTTGGCGTCGGGGTTGGTGTAGGTGCCGCGCAAGCAACATTGCCGACCAACATGTACGTGGCAGCCGGATGGCCATTGTCCCTCTGCGCCTTCACGAATGAGTGATCCACCAGCAAAGTGGAGCGCTCTAAGTTTTGCGTCTCGCTCGTGTCACCGGTGAATGTTCTTCCATTCACGGCTCCTAGCAAATCACCCGGCTCTGGATTTCCGACGGCGCCTTTCGGTACGATTAGTGTAATCGTTCCGTCAGCGTTAAAGCTGCTTCCAGGCAGGGCGCCGATTGGAGTCTCCGTCGGGACGCCAATAACCAAGCCAACGACTGCGGTAGCAACAGTCCCATACTCAAAGGTAACAGCTCCGTTCTGGTCAGTCCTCATGCCGGCATAAAATTGCTCGGCTGCTTGATTGTACGTTTGTGCCGCATAGGAGTTCCACACGATCCTCCATCGGCTGCTGGTTGGCAGGGAACTCAGACTGGTTACTTTCATCGTGAACACCAGGTTGTTGGTGCCAGGAGGCTCACCAGCCGCAATGTAGTCGATGGCAAGCGAGGCAGGCGCTAGTCCTTGCGAGCTCTGTTCCGGATGGCCTGGCGGTGTCCGTTGCAGAATCAAGCCGGTGCACGTGTCACCGACATAAGGCGCGGCAATTTCATTGTTTCGGCACGACGTCCCGACGCCATTCACGGCCACCACTTTGTAATAATATGTCTTGCTGGTGTCGGTGGCCGACAGGTCGTCGTATTTTGTCTGCGTTCCCGAAACGGTTGTCAGTAGAGTCTCAGCGTTACTGGCGGTGCCTCGCAATATCTGGTAACTCTTGATTGTAGAATTGCCGGTATCGGCCTCGGACCATGCGAGATGCACCACTGGACCGACTCGTCGCTGGGTGACTGATGGCATGCCAGGCGCCGACTTAGCATGGAGCGGGTTCGGCGGATCGAACTTCGCGATAAGCCGGCGTCCGCTTGACTGCCGCGCGATTACACCTCTGGCCGTGTAGGCATTGCCCCTTGCGGTGAGCGCTGCCTGAGCGCAGGTGCCATCGGTGCACCCGTCAACATATCCAACTTCGACCCGGCCCTGCTTGTCCACCGTCATGTCGAAAAAGTCGAGCAGGTTGCGGCAGATATCGGCGCCACCGTGCGCCCATATGCAACCGCGTTGCATCGGATCGTTTGGAGTTACATCGGTTGTTGTCCATGTCTGTCCTCCATCAAACGTATTTGCAACGTAGAGATGCCAGACGCCATTGAAACTGTTTGCCGACCCGTCTCCACCCGTCGTGGAGCCGTAGAAGGCGACCGCGGCACGGCCTCCGTCGGCTGCCACTGCCGCAGGATAAAACACGTTCTGCAATTTATAAGCCGCGCCCACGTCATAGACGTTGTACCAAGTCGCGCCGTGATCGTCCGATGTAGCTACAACTGCTTGAGAGCCAGTGCCAGTAGCACTGGACATTACAAAATAGACCCGGCCGTTATTATCAATGCCAACCTGCGGGTCTTGCAGCGCAGGGTTAGAGGTAGTGCCGGGGACCGTGCGTATGTTCCACGTGATCCCGTTATCTCCCGACACCAACACAGCTCCCTCGCCACTACAGCTATTGTTTGGAATGAAAACCGTTCCGTCCGGCGCAACCTTGATGTGACCATGCAGGCCGCCGCAGGCCGACGTTGTCAAAACGGATGGCCCAAACGTCAGTCCACCATCATCGCTCCTGGACGCTTGCGGGACATTGAGCACGACCAGCGACTGAGACGCATAGTAGACGGCGTTGGGATAGATCGTGCCTGGCGGACGTGCAGGAATCGGCGCATGATACGGACCGCCGCCGATCGTTTCGTGGTCGACGCTTGACGGGATGCCGCTTCCCTCGCTCGGCGTCCAACCGGCGTAGTCCGGTTGCCCCAATGCATCGAGGCCGTCTGTGTCTGTAAATGACACTTTGCACGTTGGTGATAACAAAGTCAGCTCTCCCGCAAATACTCGACCGGTTTGACGATCGGTGAAGCCGATCGGATCGGAATCGATGAGCTGCGATGTTGGGGCAGGACTATTGTACCAGATTGCGCTCTGGCCGTTCGATGGGCAGGAATCATCGAACTTGATGAACAATGTTTGAAGGTCGGACTGAAAATTCGTCACACCCGTGTTCCAGTTATTTCCGACGGAAGGTTCGCCGGAATCATGTCCCATGTACTCTACCGTGTGTAGCGTTGGGCCCTGACTGCTATCAGTAACTGGGACCAAAATGCCCGGAGCCTCGAAGTTCTGGAACCCGATCTTCGGGCCTGTGTCCTGGGGCGCCGTAGGAACTAATGCGGGCGCGGTCGATGAAGATATTGCGCTGGCGCTGCCGGAATATTGAAAGCCTGCACTGGCACTAAAATAAACCACGTGCACAGAAAACTGGCCGGTGCCGGTATTCGGATCGTTTGGGTCAAGATCGACAACTTCCGGGGGCGTTCCGCTGTTCGCGGAGGTTCCATTGGGCACGATCGGGCCGGAGTTAGTGCCTTTGTGCACGTACAGATCGTAATCGGTAAGTCCGGTAGGATCGGGAGAGCTAATAACAATACGCGCCTTCAGACCGGTCCAAGCAGTCGGAGTACCGGACAAGGTGAGAATGTATGTATCGCAGTTTACGCCTTCCACGCAGGTGCTCTCGTCCAACGAACCGCCACCGGCCGCTGTCCCCGCCCACGTCACAGTCGGGCCGGTTGGATTAAGCGTCCCGGCAGTAGGCGTCGCCGATCGCAACCCGGTCGCGGAAAGCGCGAGCACAACCAAGGCGACGCCGATTATTAGAAAGAGCGCGCCGATGGTGACGCGAGCTGTTAGCGAAGCGGGGTTTGTTTTCATAAAAATTTGGTTTGCTATTTCTAAATCGGATGGTTTTCGATTTCGGACGCCTCCGCGCAGAAAAAACTAGGAATAAGATCTCATTTCCAGCGATTGCTTTGACATCAAAGATCGTGCGACGAACATCGAAGAGCCGATGAGAATTTTGATGATCAGCGCCGAAGGACCACCGTTGCTGCATGCCGGCGCTCTCATTGATGTGATGGACGCGCTGCCGCAGGAATTGCGCTCTCGTGGTCACGAGGTTGCGGTGACGCTACCGTATTATCGGGAGATTCGTGACAATCCTGCCTTCAAGGAGGAGGACACCGGGGTCACGGTCGATGTTCGCGTCGGCGATAAAATTTACATCGCTGAATACCTGCAAGGCCATAGCCCAAGCGGCGTCCAACTATTCTTTGTCCGGTGTGACGAGTTTTTTGATCGCGACGGAATTTACGGTGAACACGGCACCCCTTATGAAGATAACGCCGCGCGTTTTATTTTTTTCAGCAAAGCGGCGGTGGAGCTGGCGCGCCGTCTGACTCCGACACCGCAAATTTTGCATGTGCACGATTGGCCGGCCGCGCTGGTGCCGGTTTATGTGCGAGCGCATCATTTGCCGTTCGCAACTGTGCTCACGATTCATCACGTCGCTGAGCAGGGGAGTTTTTGGGGACTCGATTTTCGCCTGACCAATTTGCACGAGCGCTTCTTCACTCTGCGCGGCGTCGAATTTTTTGGAAAACTCAATTTTCTCAAAGGCGGAATTCTTTTTGCCGACAAAATCACCACTGTAAGCGAGCGGCACAAGCGCGAGATCCAAACCCCGGAGTTTGGTTGCGGTCTCGATCTGGTCTTGCGCGAAAATGCGCACAAGCTGAGCGCCATCCTCCACGGCGCCGATTACGCCCGCTGGAATCCCGAGACAGACAAATTCCTTCCGGCTAATTACACGCCCAGCGAGTTGTGGGGCAAACGGCTTTGTCGCGATGCGCTTCTAAATGGTTTGCGACTGGAACCCAAACCGCGCGGCCCGGTTTTCGGAATGGTCACGCGCGTCGTCGGTGAAAAAGGTTTCGATATTTTGGTGCCGTTGCTCGATCGACTTCTTACTGACGACGTTCGGCTCATCATTCTAGGCGAAGGCGATCCGGCCTACGAAACGGCGCTCGCCGTCGCGACGCGAAAATTTCCGAAGAGGTTTGCTTACCGCAAAATCTACGATGAAAAAAGCGCGCACGTTATCGAAGCTGGAATAGATATCAGTTTGATTCCGTCGCGGTTCGAGGCGGCTGGGTTGAGCGCGATGTACAGTTTGAAATACGGCGCACTTCCGGTCGCCCGCGCCACCGGCGGAATCCAGGAAATCATCGAGGACTACGATCCGACAACGGACAGCGGCTACGGAT
>WNEL01000723.1_pt1 | contig 14004 bp, 19 predicted proteins | sample 5399991 | NCBI WGS metagenome assembly WNEL01 (sample SAMN13153325, study PRJNA577476) | soil metagenome | isolation source: 20 cm grassland meadow soil pre-rain plot 2 | place: USA:California | collected 2015-09-08
CGTGCAATGCCGTCGCGCAGGATGAACAACGCCGCGCGGTCCTTCACGGAGCCGCCGGGGTTGAGCCACTCGGCCTTGAGAAACAAGCGCGGACGAGGGCGGTGGAGGGCGGTGGAGGGCGCCAGCGGGATCAGCGGCGTGTTGCCCACCATCGCCCACAACGCGGGCTCCCGGCCGGCCTCCACCGCCTTCCACCGCCCCTCACCGCCCTTCACCGCCGTGGTCATTCTGCTCCCTTCGCAATCGGCGCGCCGACCAGATTCCCCCACTCCGTCCACGAGCCGTCGTAGTTGCGCACCTTTTTCACACCCAGGAGGTACTTGAGCGCAAACCACGTGTGGCTCGACCGCTCGCCGATGCGGCAATACGCGATGACTTCGTTCTTGCCGTCGATCACTTTGGCGCCTTTGTAGAGCTGCACCAGCTCGTCATGTGGCTTGAACGTCCCGTCTGCCGCGACGGCTTTGCTCCACGGCACGTTCTTCGCGCCCGGGATGTGCCCCGCGCGCTGCGCCGTCTCCGTCATGCCGGGAGGGGCGATGATCTCGCCCACGAACTCGGGGCTCGACCGCACATCCACGAGCGCCGTCTTGCCTCCCTTGAGCGCCTTCTCCACGTCAGGACGCTTGGCCCGTAGGGCCGCGTTCACCTTTTTCGGGACCGGATATGCGAACGGTCGGACGGTCGGACGGTCGGACTGGAGCGGTCGGCCTTCCGCCACCCACTTCGCACGGCCGCCGTTCATCAGTTTCGCGTTGGTGTGCCCGTACAGCTGCAGCAGCCAGAACGCGAACGCGGCGAACCAGTTGTTGTTGTCGCCATACAACACGACCGTGGTCTTGGGCGTCACGCCCGCCTCCGAGAGCAGCTTGGCGAACGCCCGCTTGTCGGGAATGTCCCGGCGCACGGGGTCGTTCAGCTGCGACTGCCAATTCCATCCGACCGCGCCGGTGATGTGCCCGGAGTCGTACGCCGTCGTGTCGACGTCGACCTCGATCAGGCGGACGCCGGAATCAGTGAGGTGCCCCGCCACCCACTCGGTGGACACGAGCACGTCGGGATGCGAATACGCCACGGTTTGCCTCCAATCAGGTTAAACCCGACAGGCCCAGTCGGGTTTGAGTTCAAAAAAAACAGTTGGGATGGCGGGACTAGTTCCCGGCCAGTGCCCCGGCGATGTGGTACAGCTCAGGCTCATCGTGCGTCAGGTCCGCGAGCGAAATGCCGGCCAACAGATCGTTGATCCGTTGCTCGAGCATTCGCCAAACGGGCCGGATGCTGCACGCAGCCTCCGGACTACATCGCTGGGGATCGACGGGATGGAGATCGCAGTTGACTTCGAAGGTGACATGCTCCGAGGCCTCGATCACGTCTTTTACGGTGATGACGTGAGGCTCCCGGGCGAGGTAGTAGCCGCCCTTGGCACCGCGCACCGAATCCACCAGACCGGCGCGCCGCAGGCGCAACAGAATCTGCTCGACGTAGTCGTGCGGTAACCGCTCCTGCTCGGCGAGCTCGCGCGCCGCGACGGGCCGCCCCTGCCCCGCCCGCTTCGCGAGATTCAGGGAAACGATCAACCCGTACTCAGCCCAGGTGGTGACGCGCATGGGAATAATATACGGCGGTAGCCCCGCACAACCCAACCCCGCCAGGGCGGTAGAAGGCGGTAGAAGGCGGTGAATGCGCCACTTACCGCCCTCCACCGTCCTCTACCGCCCTCTACCGACCTCTACCGACCTCTACCGACCTCAGTCTCGGGCTCACACTCGCCCCAACCTGCACGCCGAACACGTTCTCCCCGGAGTTGCGCTGCAACCACAGCAGGCGGGCGTTCAGGTTCCATAGGACGGAGCCGCTCAACAGGTCCGCTCCGAGCCCGCCGTGCGCGCCCTGGGCCATACCGCGATCCGGGCCTTCGGCGTAGAAGCCCGCGAGCAGCAAACCTGCTTCGGCGTACAGCCGCCCCCACCGCGGGCGGGCGGACGCCTCGTAGCCAGGCGCGAAGAGAATGGCATTTGGCTGGCAGCCCGGTGCGCAGTTGCCGGCGGTGACCTCGAGTGGCGCGTAGTCGATCTGCAGGCCCACGGCGCCGCCGTTTTTGGTGTCGCGCCTGAACCGGGCGCCAACCAGCGGCGCCCGCGCGCGCAGTGAGCCGGCGATCGGGGCGTAGAGGCTCGCGACGGGACCTACGGTGCCGGCGAGGAATTCGCCCGTGCGCGGCGGACCAAACATGATCGAGGCATTGGCCACGGCCTCGAGCGCCTGAATCTCGGTGCCAGGAACTTGCAGGAATCGCCCTTCGATGGTGGCGGCGGCGTACGAGCCCACGTTCACGCGCAGGCCGAGGCCGTAGGAGAAGGCGAAATTGCTCGTGGTCGTCACCGTGTCGCTGCACGCGAGGGGCAGGCACAGCGACGACGACTCGCCGACCCGCGCCAGGCCGACCATGGACCCCGCGAACGGCGCCACGACGCCGCGTGAGCCGACGGGATAGTAGCGGGCATCGAGGCTATACAGCGTCATGCGACGCACGCGCCCGTCGGTCGAGAGGTCGTCGTAGCGAGCGATCGTCACGCCGCTTTCGCCCGCGTCGGCCGTGAGCACGGCGGCCGATCCGCCCCAGGATGAGAAGCCGTGGCTCGCGCCCGAGAGATCCTGCAGGTTGAGCGTCGAATAAATGGGAGCGATGCGGAACTGCCGCTGGGCGTGCGCGGATGCGACGCTGATGAGCGACAGCGCCGCGGCCGCAATGCATGCCGTGCGCATGGAGAAGGGATAGCGGCGAGCGGGGTCGGATTCGGTGACTCGAATCACGACCTCCCCCGTGACGCGGCTTACTTAATGAGCAATCCTACGAGGAGACCGGCCACGTTCGCCCGCACGAGCCACGACCAAAACGTCGCCTTCAGCAGCGGTCGGACCTTGTCATACCACACGCCGCTGCCGATGGTCGAGAGCGCGATGGTGATCAACCAGAGCATCGTCGCGAACTCCATCCCCGCCAGCGGGCCGCCACCCTGCACCCACAGCCCCGCCTTCAAGCGTTGATAGAAGCCGGCCAGGAGCACGCCGAAGACCAGCGCCAGCACCGCGGACTTCGGCATGTTCGCGGCCATCACCTTCTTCTGTTCTTCGGGCGTCGGAGGCATCGTGCCGAACGCATGCATTTCCGGACCGGTGAAGACCTTCCCCCACATGACGTAGTCCGCGATCCACGCTCCGACACCGGCGATCAGTCCCGCGACGATCCAGTGCATGAGTGCTCCTCCTCACACAGGTTCACTTGCGTTGGCCCGGCACTCCCAGCTCGGTCATCGCCAACAGGTCGAGCACCTCTTCCAGGTCTTTTCCCTTGAGTACGCCCTTCTCCATCACGAGCTGACGCACGGTCACGTTCTTCGCGACCGCCTCCTTGGCGAGCTTGGCGGCTTCCGCGTAACCGATCTTGGGAGCCAGGGCCGTCACCAGGGCGGGGCTCCGCTCCAGCCAATGCTCGCACTGCGCCCGATCGGCCGCGATGCCCTCGACACACCGCTCCGCGAGGACGGCCGAAGCGTTGGTGAGCAGGTGCATCGTGAACAGCAGGTTGTGTGCGATGACGGGCATCATGACGTTGAGCTCGAGCTGGCCGGCTTCGGCCGCCGCGGCGATCGTCACGTCATTCCCGAGGGCCTGGTAGCAGACCATGTTCACCATCTCGGGAATCGACGGATTCACCTTGCCCGGCATGATGCTCGAGCCGGGCTGGACGGGCGGCAAGGTGATCTCGGCGAGGCCGGTCCGCGGGCCCGAGGCGAGCAGGCGTAGATCGCTGGCGATCTTTCCGAGGTCCGTGGCGTAGGTGCGCAGCGCCCCCGCAAAGGCGGTGGCGTCGCCCAGCGACTGCATCAGCTGCACCCGGTCGCTCCCCTCCCGCAGCTCGAGGGTCGTGATCGCGCGCAGCTGCTTCACCATGAGCGCCGGGTACTGCGGCTCCGCGTTGAGCCCCGTGCCGACGGCGGTGCCGCCGATCCCCAGGTCGCGCAGACCGTCGGCCGACTGGACGATGCGGTCGCGATTGCGCTCGATGGTGCGTCCGTACGCCGCGAACTCCTGACCCAAGCGGATGGGCGTCGCGTCCTGCAAATGCGTGCGCCCGGACTTGACGATCGTGTCGAACTCTTTCCCCTTCGACAGAAAGGCTTGCGCCAGCCGTGTCATCGCTGCGACGAGCGAAGGGAGCTGCGACAGCGTGGCGAGCCGGATGGCCGTCGGGATCACGTCGTTCGTGGACTGGGCCATGTTGACGTGGTCGTTCGGATGCACCGGCGCGTAGTCGCCGCGCTTGCCCCCCAGCAGCTCGTTCGCGCGATTGGCGAGGACTTCGTTAGCGTTCATGTGGTGCGAGGTCCCCGCCCCGGCCTGGTAGGGATCCACCACGAACTGGTGACGGTGTTGCCCGGCCAGTACCTCGTCCGCCGCCTGCACGATGGCGTCGGCGCGCTTCGCGTCGAGACGGCCCGTCTGCTTGTGCGTGAGGGCGGCGGCCTTCTTGATCCAGATGACGGCGTCGACGAACGGCGCGAGCGGCAGGAGCTGGGAGATCGGGAAGTTCTGTCGGGCGCGCTCCGTCTGGATCCCCCACAGGGCGTCGGCGGGAACGGGCAGCTCGCCCAGAGGATCACGCTCCATGCGAGTCATGCCCATCGCCTCCGTCCGTTCGGTGACGGCGCCGTCGGTCTCGAACCAGGAATCACCCATGGATACTCAGGACCTGCTGCAGCACCTGCTGGAGCGCGCCCGATTCTCCGAGAGCAAGATGACCAAAGTCGACTGCTTCCGCACGGACCGGTTGCTCGTCGGTCTCAACTGTTTCGAGCCGGGGCAGGAGCAATCCGTGCACGCGCACGCCGGCGCCGACAAATTCTATTTCGTTGTCGACGGAAAGGCGAGGTTCACGATCGGGGACCGGACGGTGGAGGCTCGGCCCGGCGACCTGGTCGTGGCACCGGCCGGCGTTCCACACGGCGTCGCGCGCGCCCACGAGCGGACCATTGTCCTTGTGGCCATAGCGCCGGCCCCGTGATCATCTCGTCGGCTCGACCCGCAAGCCGTTGTTGAACCGGTTGAAGTACTCCGTCATGCCGATCACGAGGGTGATCTCCACGATCTGACCCTCGTCCCAGGCCGCGCGCAACCGCGCGTACAACTCGTCCGTCACGTCGTGCCCCGACCGGTGCACGACGTCGGCATACTCGAGTGCTGCCCTCCAACCGTCCTCGAGCCGCTCGATGAGCGCCGGGGCCCCCGCCCCCCGGTCCTGGATCGCTTCGACCAGCTCGGCGCTCGCCCCTTTCTGTCTTGCCAAGACAGTGTGCGAGTTGAGTCAGTAGCGACACCCGTTGCGGTGCGAGATCCGGACCCACAGGAGCTCCTTCAAGAGCGGCGGCACGGTGCCTTCGTTCATCACCGTGCGGAAGTGCGCGATCATCGTCCGCAGATGGGCGGGCCGGAGCGCCACGGTGCGAAACATGTTGGGGACGTTGCCCCGCTCCTTCTGATACAGCTCGAAAATTGGGCGGACGTCCGGGGCGGCTTGATCCGGTGCGAGCGGTCCGATGCGCGGCGGCTTCATGGTGCGTCTCCTTTCCCTGCCCTGCGCCTCCCCCAGCCGATCTTGAAGAGCTGCACGGCGGCGTGATAGCCCACGGAGCGGACCAGTGCATAGACGCCGAGCACCGTGAGCAAGACCGCCGTGTAGAAGCGCCACAGCAGCAGCATCGTCACCTGCCGGCCGCCGAAATCACCGACGAATCCGTTCAGGAACGCCACTTCGAGTCCGCCGCCACCCGAGGGCAGGGGGACGACGAGGGGCGCATGCAGCAGCGCGAGGGCCCCGAAGAACATCTGATGAAACGGGGGCCGGGCCGGCAGGCCCCAGGCCAGCGCCGGCAAGATGAGGACGCGCGCGGCGACGCTGACGACGGTCAACAGTGCGCCGGCGCCGAGTGCCCACCACGGGGCGCGGCGTACGTGCGCCCAGGCGACGCGCCACTGGCGACGCACGCGATGCCGTACGAAGCCGGACCGGACGAGGTGCTGCAGGAAGTAGATCGTGACGAGGACCACCAGGACCACGATTTCGATGGTAAGGAGCTCTCCCGCCCGATGGTGCCGCAGCCAGGTTCGGGCGGCGTTCCGCCAATCGGGCACGTAGTACGCCGCCAGTGCGATGCCGGCGAGCACGAATACGGGCCACTCGGACGCGACCTCGACCCCGATCGCCACGATCGCGGTAACCGGCCGGAGGCCGGCTTCGTGGAGGCCGAGAAAGCGGGCCGGCTCGCCGCCCAAGCGGTTGGGGGTGAGCTGCGAGGCCGCCTCGCCGTAGAGGTTCAGCCGGAAGGCATCACGGAACGTGAGGCGCCCGCCCGCGGTCCACACGGCGAGCTGGATCCGCCAGGCGCGGACGACGCAGTCAACGGCGAGCAGCGCCAGGGAAAGAAGGTGGCCCACGCCGCTGTCAGTCGGAGCAGTCGCCCAGCGGGTAGATGAAGCCGCAATTCGGACAGGGGCTCTTACAGCCCCACGGCCTGGGTCGCACCTCGGCGCCACAGCGCAGGCACGACGGGTGCGCCTTAACCGAGGCGGTAGGCGCCGGTGAGGAAGGCGTTCGCGCGGCGCTCGCGTCCGATGGTGGTGTCCGGTCCATGTCCCGAGTACACGATGGTCGAATCGGGGAGCGTAAGCAACTCGCGCTCGATGCTCTTGAGCAACGTGTCCAGGTCGCCCCCCGGCAGGTCGGTCCGCCCGATCGATCCCTGAAACAGGACGTCGCCGCTGAAGACCACGCCGTTGCCCTCGATCACGACGCTCCCTGGAGAGTGGCCGGGAGCGTGGCGAGCGCGGAACGTCAGGCCGCCGACGCGCAGCTCGTCCCCGTGGGCCAGCGCGCGGTCGGGCGCCGGCAGGGCCTCCGCACGCATGCCGAACGCGAACGCCTGTTCCGAAGCGCGGTCGTAGAGCATGCGGTCGGCCGGATGCAGGTAGATGGGCGCTCCCGTGTCCGCCTTGAGACGCGCAACGCCGAGGATGTGGTCGACGTGGGCGTGGGTGAGCCAGATGGCAACGGCGGTGACGCCATTTTCCCGGAGGCGGCTCGCGATCAGGTCCGCTTCCTCACCAGGATCGATCACGGCGCATTGACCGGTGGCGTCGTCGATCACGAAGTAGCAGTTCTCGACGAACTGGCCGTTGACGATCGGGACGATCCGCATGGTCAATCGGGCAGCGTCGCGAGGTACTTTTCCACCGCGATCGCCGCCGTCGTGGCATCGCCCACGGCCGTGGTGATCTGACGCGTCAGCTGGCTGCGCACGTCCCCCGCCGCGAACAAGCCGGGAATCGAGGTCATCATGCGCTCGTCGGTGACAAAGTACCCGCCGGCATCGTGCTTGGCGTGACCCTCGACGAGCCCCGTGTTCGGCGTGAAGCCGATGAAGATGAAGACTCCCCCGACCACGAGCTGGGAGCGCTCGCCCGTCACGGTATCCGCGAGCTCGAGGTGATGGATGCCGCGCTCCGTGCCCTGCACCTCCACCACTTGCTTGTTCCAGATCATTTCGATCTTCGGGTTCGTGAAGGCCCGCTCCTGGAGGATCTTGGACGCGCGCAGTCGATCGCGGCGATGCACGATGTAGACCTTGCTCGCGTACCGCGTCAGGTAGTCGGCTTCCTCCGCCGCCGCGTCGCCGCCCCCAACGACCGCGAGCACCTCGCCCCGGAAAAACGCGCCGTCGCACACGGCGCAGTAGGACACACCCTTCCCGGCGTACTCCTTCTCGCCCGGCACGCCGAGCTTGACCGGCGTCCCGCCCGCCGTGAGGATCACGGCGGGCGCGCGATACGTCTTCCCCCGCGCCGTCACGACGTCGAACCAGCCATCGTCCGCCTTGCGCACTTTTTCCACGGTGTCCGTCATGATTTCCGCGCCGAACTTCTTTGCGTGCTCGGCCATCTTCTGCGCGAGCTCCCATCCCTTGATGCTCTCGAACCCGATGTAGTCTTCGATCAGGTCGGTGTTGAGGAGCTCCCCACCCGGGGCGCCGCGCTCGATGGTAAGGGCCTTGAGCATGCCGCGCCCCGCATACATGGCGGCGCACAGCCCCGCGGGCCCTCCGCCCACGATGATCACGTCGTATCCATTAGCAGCCTTCTGCATCATCCGTGCTCAGCTCCAATCGTGGCGGTACGCAGCGCCTCCGCCCCCCAAGTAATAGAACGCTAGATGGTTTCCAGCGCAGGGGCCGCCTCTGCCGCTCTTGCCGCCCCGATGCGCAGCAGATTCACCGCCCCATGGCAGCTCGAGATCGTCCCCACCAGCACGGCCGCCGCCGCCCCGCTCTCGCCCACGCGCTGCACTAGTGCGTCGCCCGCGAGCACGGCGTCCACCGCGAAGGTCCCGACGCCAAAGACGTGATGGCGACACACAAACAGGGCAGGCCCATGTAGCGGCTCACCCGTAGCGCGCAGTCGGTCTGCGAGCCCGCGCACGGCGTCCCCCATCTCCCACGTCCGCGTCCTGCCGATCGCCGGGCACACCGCTGGTTCGATGCAATGCGTCGGGCAGATCCAGTCGGCGAACGAGACGAACCGGGTGTGGTGGGGGGCGGGGGCGGTCCGGTCGTACGGTGTCCCGGGCGCGCCCGGGACAGGTGCCACCTCGATCGCGCGTCCGGGCCACCGCGCGCGGGCGCGGGCCAGCACCCACTCGAACATCAAGTGGGGCATCAGCGGTGAAGGGACGATGTAATCCCGAGGCTCGCCCGCCGGTGCGGGCGCCCCACCGCCGAGGAAGTCGCAGAAGTAGTCGGTCCACTCGCGAGCCACGAACTCGCGATCGGCTGCTTGGCCCAGCGCGACACGGGCTTGGCAGCGAGTGTCCCGGTCGACGATCACGACCCGCCGGTACTCCGCCCTGCCCCGCCCCTTGGCCTTGGCGAGCTGCGCGGCGTAAAACGTGCCGTAGCATCCGCCCCCGACCACGATCACGTCGCGCATCACGACGGGATCGGCCAACGGGATGCTAGACGTCCCCACCGGTTACAGGCAGGACCTCGCCGCTCACGCCCCGGGCGGCGTCGCTGGCCAGGTATAGCACGGTGTCAACCAAGTCGTCGAGCTCGACCCAGCGGACCTTGGCGCCATGCATGTGCGCCAGGTTATCCGCCGTTTTCATCGTCCCCGGTGCGACGGCGTTGACCCGGATGTGATCGTCCCGCAGCTCTTTCGCGAGCGCGCGGGTGAGACCGGCCACCGCGGCCTTCGCGGCCGTGTACGCCGCCATCTGCGCCTGGGGCTTCAAGGCCGCCACGGACGCGAAGTTCACGATCGCGCCACCGCCCCGCTCGCGCAGCGCCGGGATCGCGGCCTGTGACACGTAGAAGGTCGTCTTGATGTTGATCGCCAGCTCGAGCTCCAGGCGATCGGGCGTGAGATCCGTGACAGGACCATAGTTCACCAGGCCGCCGGCGACGTTCACGACGACGTCGAGCCCGCCGAAGCGCTCGCGCGCGGCGGCGACGGCGGCCCGGGCCGCGTCGGGCGCCGTCAGGTCGCCCGCCACGGCGTGGACCGCGTAGCCCTCCGCCGTCAGCTCCTTCGCGCGCTCGGCGACCGCCGCCGGGTTGCGATCGCCGATGATCAGCCGCGCCCCGCTCCGAGCGAACCCACGCGCCACCGCGTGACCGATCTGTCCCACGCGACCCACGCCGGTCACGAGCGCCACCTTGTCGCGAAACTCAGGAGCCATGCGTCACGATGTCGTCGACGGCCGGAGTGCCCCGCTGGGCGAACGCGATGCTGCCGTCCCGCCGCACAAGGTACACCGAGCGTTGGATCCCCCGGTCGTCGTCCTTCAGGGCGTGGTAGGCTCGCGCGATCGCCCGATCGGGGTCGGACAGCAACGGAAAGGTGAAGTTGAGCTTTTGCACGTAGTTGGCGTGCGCTTCCACGCCGGCAGGGTTCACGCCGAAGGGCTGAATGCCGGCTTTGCGAAATTTGGCCATCTCGTCGCGCACGGCGGAGAGTTGGCGGTTTCAGCCGGGCGTATTGTTGCCCGGATAGAACACGAGCGCCACGTGCGTTTCCTTGAGGACGTCGGCTAGACGATAGGTTTTACCATCCGACGCGGGGGCGGTGAATGCAGGCGCCTTGCTGCCGATGGCCAGAAGCTCGCTCATGAGCGGTCCTTACGGTTCTGCGGGACGGTTCGGTGCAACGGTATCGCGAGACGCCGTTGCGCGACGCTGTTCGAGTTTTTCAAGCCACTCCAACGGCACCTCCATGCCGCCCAGCGGCGCGTGCGAGTCTCCGAAGTCCGAGTCGCCGTGCCAGTCCGACCCACCGCTGATGGCGAGGCCGAGTCGCGCGGCGATGGCCGTGAGCCGCCGCTCCGTTCCGACAGCGTGGCTCGGGTGTCGCACTTCCAGCCCGTCGAGTCCCTGCTCCTGGAACTGGCGGATCTGCCCTTCAGTGCCGTGGTCGCCCAGGTGCGCCGCGACGAGCATCCCTCCGACCGCGTGGACCAGATCGGCGACCTGCGGGAGGGTCGGCAGGGGCTTTTCGACGTACGCCGGCCGACCGCGACCCAGATAGCTCCTGAAGGCGTCGTTCATGTCGATGCTGGCGCCGCGCTCGACCAAAACGCGCGCCACGTGCGGGCGTCCCATGGCGCCACCCCCAGCCGCCCGCTCCACGTCGGCCAACTCGATCGCGACGCCGAGGCGCTGCAGGCGCACTACGATCTGATTGGCGCGCCGCTGCCGCGCCGCCCGGGTGCCGTCGAGGAACCCTTCGAGCGCAGGGTTCCCGACCGGCAGGAAGTAGCCGAGCAAGTGAAGCTCACCCCAGGGCGCCTTCACGCTGAATTCGCACCCGACCACCAGGCGTACCCCCAGCGACTCGGCGGCGCGAGCCGCCTCCGTGATGCCGGCAGTGGTGTCGTGGTCGGTCAGGGCGAAGGCGGCGAGGCCGGCTGCCTTGGCCCGCCGCGCGACCTCGGCGGGCGGGTACTCGCCGTCCGACGCGGTCGAATGACAGTGGAGGTCAACGTGCTCCATACGCGCCCTCCGGAGCCGTCCACGCGGGCTGCGACTGCCGGAACAGCTGCACCAACTCCCGGTCCGACAGCTCCGCGAGCGCCGCGTCGATGCTGCGGCTGCCGACCGGCGCGAAGCGAGTGAACCGGCGCCGGCGCGAGGGGCCCGTACCCTGTTCGAACGTCACACTGAACTGATCCTTGTCGTAGACCGTCATCCGGCCGGACGGGAAGACCTCCCACGTCTCGCCGTCCACGTCGATCGTGCGTCCCGCCATGGTCGGCCTACGCCTCCGAGGGAGCCGCGAGGGACACTTCGGTCCACAGCTCCCACGCATCGGGCGCGTAGGTGCCGAGGCTCTGCAACCGCTTCTCGAGCTTGATCTCCTCGGGCAGTCGCGACGCCTGGGCGCGGTGCGACATCTCGGTCTGGCTTTCGGAGAATTCCGTGAACAGCTGGGGGTCTTTGGCGTTGCGGAAGATCCAGATGCGCTGACCCCGCGCCTCGGCGAACTGACACAGCTCCCGCAGGGTGGCGAGGTAGTCGGCCTCGTTGGTCGGGGCCACCCGCACCCGCGCCGCGGTGAGCACCTTGGGCATGGCTAGATCGCTCCCTCAGGGAAGTCCTCGAGCGCGCGTTTCACGTCCGCGAGGAACCGGTCCGCGTCCGCGCCGTCCACGACGCGATGATCGTAGGACATCGACACCATCCCCATGGTGCGGATCGCGATGGTGTCCGTGCCGTCTGGCAGCGTCACGACCTTGGGACGCTTTTCGATGGCACCGACGCCGAGGATCGCGACCTGGGGCTGATTGATGATGGGCGCGCCCGCGTAGGAGCCGAACACGCCCGGATTCGTGATCGTGAACGTGCCGCGCTGGATCTCGTCCGGTGACAGCTTCTTGGAGCGAGCGCGCTCGCCCAGGTCGTTGATTGCGCGAGCGAGCCCGCTGAGCGACAGCTCGTCGGCGCGCTTGACCACCGGCACGATCAACCCCCACTCGAGCGCGACGGCGATCCCGATGTTCACGTCGCGCCGGTAGATGATGGTGTCGCCCGACACCGCCGCGTTGACCACGGAATGCTTGCGCAAATTCTCGCCACAGGCCTTCGCGATGAACGCAAGGTAGGTGAGGTTCACGCCTCGTTCCGCGTACGCAGCCTTGTGCTTGCGGCGGAGGTCGGCCACCCGGCTGTAGTCGACTTCGAAGAAGCTCGTCACGTGCGCCGAGATGCGCCGCGACATGATCATGTGATCCGCGGTGATCTTGCGGATCTTCGAGAACGGCTCGACGCGGTCGCCCGGCCAGGGATCCACGACTGGATGCGCGACGGGACCCACGGACGGGAGCGGGGAGCGGGGTACAGGCCCCGCGGGTGCCGCCGCCGGCATCGCGGTGCCCCGCTCGATCACGCCGAGAATGTCCTGCTTCGTCACGCGCCCCGCGAAGCCCGTGCCCGGGATGGTCGAGATATCAACCTGGTGCTCGGCGGCGATTTTGCGAACGAGCGGGGTGGATTTGCGGCGCAGGCGCTCGTCAGCGGTCTCCGCCCCGTCGCCCTTTGGCGGGACGGGGGACGGGGCACGGGGGACGGGGGAGGTTGCCGCCGGTGCCGGCGCGGGCTTCGGAGCCGGCGGCGACGACGCGACCGCAGCCCCCGAAGCAGCGGGTGCCCGCTGGGCTGCTGCGGAGGGGGCTGCAGTCGCGGAGGCGCCCTTGTCGGTTTCGATCACCGCCACGAGCGTTTGCACCGGGACCGTTTGGCCCTCCTGGACCTTGATCTCCACGAGCGTGCCGGCGTTCGGCGCAGGGATCTCCGCGTCCACCTTGTCCGTCGAGATCTCGAACAGCGGCTCGTCCCGCTTCACCTCGTCGCCGAGCTTCTTGAGCCACTTGGAGAGGGTCCCTTCCGCAATCGACTCTCCCATCTGGGGCATCAGCACATCAACACGAGCCATGACTTCTCCAAAGGTGTCGGGTGCCGGGTGTCAGGTGTCGGGAAGCCCCGACACCCGACACCTGACACCTCAGTAAGCGGCTAACCAGCGTGCCGCCTTGGCGATGTCCTCCGTCTGGGGCAGCACGAAATCCTCCAATGTCGGCGCATACGGCAGCGGTACGTCGTGCGCCGTCACGCGCATGATCGGGCCGTCGAGCCACGCGAACGCCTGCTCGTTGATGCGCGCGGCGATCTCCCCGGCGACCCCGCCGGTGCGCGTGTCCTCGTGCACGATGAGCACCTTGTTCGTCTTCTGCACGGTGCGCATGATCGCGGCGTCGTCCATCGGCAGCAGGGTCCGCAGGTCGAGCACCTCGACCGACAGACCATCGTCCTGTGCGAGCTGGTCGGCCGCCTCGAGTGACTTCCACACGGTCGCCCCATACGTGACAATGGAGAGGTCCTTCCCTTCCCGCGCCAACCGGGCCTCGCCGATCGGAGTGAGCACCTCGCCCTCCGGCAGCGCTTCCTTGATCCGGCGGTACAGCCATTTGTGCTCGAGGTAGATGACGGGATCCTCATCCCGAATCGACGCCTTGATCAACCCCTTGGCGTCACGGGCGGTGGCGGGATAGACGATTTTCAGGCCCGGCGTGTGAAAGAAGGCCGCCTCAGGGTTCTGCGAATGGAACGGGCCGCCGCGCACGTACCCGCCGCACGGCCCGCGCACCACCATCGGGGTGGACAGGCCGGCGCGATAGCGCGCCGTGGCGACGTAGTTGGTGAGCATGTCGTAGGCGCACGAAATGAAGTCGATGAACTGCATCTCGGCCACGGGCCGCAGGCCCATGTGCGCCGCGCCGGCCGCGGCGCCGACGATCGCCGCTTCCGAGATCGGCGTGTCGATCACGCGCTGCTCGCCGAACTTCTTCGCGAACCCTTCGGTGACCTTGAAGGCACCGCCGTATGCCCCGACGTCCTCACC
>WNEL01000734.1_pt1 | contig 13916 bp, 15 predicted proteins | sample 5399991 | NCBI WGS metagenome assembly WNEL01 (sample SAMN13153325, study PRJNA577476) | soil metagenome | isolation source: 20 cm grassland meadow soil pre-rain plot 2 | place: USA:California | collected 2015-09-08
TCCCGACATTGGAGACGCTTGCGGCCGTCGATCTGCTGCGCCAGCATTTTCCGGATATCAAGGTCCGGGTCGTTAATGTGGTTGACTTGATGACAATTCAGCCCTCAACCGAACATCCCCACGGCCTCTCCGACCGTGAGTTCGATTCGATTTTCACGACCGACAAGCCAGTCATCTTTGCCTACCACGGCTATCCTTGGCTGATTCACCGCCTGACTTATCGGCGAACGAATCACGACAACTTTCACGTTCGCGGATACAAAGAGGAAGGAACAACCACCACTCCCTTCGATATGACGGTCCTCAACGAATTGGATCGTTTTCATCTAGCAGGCGATGTGGTCGACCGGGTCCCTCGCTTGCAACGCGTCGGCGGACATTTCAAACAGTTCCTGCGTAACAAGCTCGTCGAGCACAAGCAATACATTTGCGACCACGGAGACGACTTACCGGAAATCCGGGATTGGAAATGGCCTCATTAGGCTATGAAAATCCTTGTACTCAATTCAGGTTCCAGTAGCCAGAAGAGCTGCCTGTACGACATCGGAAATACCCTTCCTGCACATCCGCCTGCACCAACATGGGAAGGCAAGATCGAATGGAACGGAGACCATGCCGATATCCAAGCACAGAATTCACAGGGAGCCCAGCTGAAAGATCGCGTCAAGGTTGCTTCGCGCTCGGATGCCATCGAACACCTATTGGATACTCTATGGAGTGGAAGGCTGCGCGTACTCTCTGCGCCTTCCGAAATCGACGGAGTAGGTCATCGAGTTGTGCACGGTGGTAGGAGTCTCCAGGAGGCAACCGCCATCACACCGGAAGTGAAATCTGCTATCGCGCGCATGTCCGCCTTTGCGCCATTGCATAATCGCGCCGAGCTGGAAGGAATCAAGATTGTCGAAAAACGTATCGGCACGGTTCTCCAGGTGGCTGTATTCGACACAGGGTTTCACAGCCGACTACCGGAACCAGCCGCCGTATACCCTGGCCCTTATGAATGGCTCGCGCAGGGGATCCGTCGTTATGGATTTCACGGAATCAATCATCAGTATTGCGCCGACCGCACCGCACAGCTCCTCGGCAAAAACTTACGATCACTGAAACTCGTAACCTGCCATTTAGGAAATGGTTGCTCTCTGGCGGCCATTCGCGAAGGGCGAAGCATCGATACGACCATGGGATTCACGCCCCTAGAAGGGCTAATGATGGGAACGCGTTCAGGTTCTGTGGATCCCGGGATAATGACCTACTTGATGCGACACAGTGGCTTGACGGGACAGCAGCTCGACGAGATGCTCAACACGAGATCAGGCCTGCTGGGAATCTCTGGGATTTCCGGTGACATGCGGCAGATCGTGGCCGCGATGAGAGATGGCCATCCACGGGCGAAGCTGGCTTTTGAGATGTTCGTCCACCGCCTTCAAGCTGGTATCGGCGCGATGATTGCGGCACTGGGCGGGATAGATACGCTCGTCTTCACGGCCGGAATTGGAGAGAATTCGCCTGAGCTGCGCGCCGCAGCTTGCGCCAACTTCGGATTTCTTGGCCTGAAACTCGATCCCGTGAAGAATGAGCAGGCATCTGCGGACCAGGATATCTCGCTTTCCGATTCAACAGTTCGCGTGTTAGTCGTGCACGCTCAAGAAGACTGGGCTATCGCCCGAGACTGTTGGCGCCTGATTTCAGCAAGAAGCGAGGGCCACGCGACGGTGATCTAATCAAAACGCCACACCTGTGTAGTCTCGGCCGATCTTCTCGCCACTAGAAGCGGCATGACGGCAAACACTCCGACCGCCACATAGTAGACTGTTCCCGCTACGGGATCTCGGGCAGCAAGGTACTCCTTGATCGAGAGACCTCGAAGCCAGAGCACGAGAGTAAATTCTGCGACTAGCAGTAGGCTAAGTGCGATGCCACCCATGCCGAGCCGACTCGATGGTGTTGGAGGCACAGCAAGTCTCCGAACGATCCACCGTGCCGTCACAATTGCGATCGCGAGCATGATGGGCATTTCCAAGAGTTCGGCCATTCTTGTGCCGAGTCGCGGGGCGATCCACAGGATGCGGATGGGGCCAAGGATGAATCCTGCTCCGAAAACGACTGCGAAATAGAGCACGCCAGCTTTCAGAATCTGCATTCTCTCGCCTGCCGGGGTTGAGGCCAGCGAACTGTCACGAGAACTCGCTGCAGCCTCAACCCCCTTGTGTTCACCGCCTCTGATGCCGGTGTGATGGCGCGGTGCGCTTCATCCACGAACCGTGAGGACTGGGCACGTTGCCTGCGAAACAACGTTGTGGACTGTTCCGATGTTCAGATGCGTTGCAAAACCTTTTGCCGGCCGGGCTCCCATCACGATCAGATCCGTGTGCCGCCGTTTCGCAACGTCCAGGATCTTCTCTGCCGCTGGTCCCTGCTCGACGATGTAGGTGGGGTCGCACCATAATCCGGCTTGCTCCGTAACCAATTGCTGCAGCTTTCGCTCCTTAACATCCACCACCTCTGGGCTGTCAACCAGATCCCCGGCCTTCGCGTCTTCGATCACGTGCAGCAACACGAGATGCGCTTGGTTCTCCTGCGCCAGAGATATGGCGTAGGGAGCCGCTGTTGGGGAGTCAGCCGTTAGATCTGTGGCATACAGGATTTCACGCATCTTTGCGTATTCGTCAGACCAAACGTTCACATGTGGGCCAACCGTGAGCACCGCGCACGGCGATTGCCGAAGAATCTGTTCGGCAACCGAACCGAGTATCGTCTTTCCAAGTCCCGTGCGCCCGCGCGTCCCCAGCACGACCAGGTCAATTTCCTTCTCTTTGATCAGGCCGGATACCACTTCCCAAATGTTGCCTTCGCCGATCACGACTTCGTGTTCGATGCACTGGAGCTGTTCATTCAGGCGTCCGGCATCTTCTTTGGTCTCCTTCTCCGCTGCCTCTGCCATCGCTGCCCAGGCGTTGGGTGCAGCAGCCGTGTAGTCGTCGAATCTATTCACATGCACGCCATACACCTTTGCGCCATAACGCTGTGCGATTTCGATCGCGATCGGTGCGGCTGCGTCCGCTGCTGGTGAAAAGTCCGTTGCGAACAAAATGTTCTTCACTGTAATTCTCGTTCTTGCTTGAACTGCTTTCATGGGCCACCTCCCTCTGCCCTCTTGAATACGACTTCACGTGCTCATCTCGCTGTGACGGCCATCACTTTCGACCGTGACTCAGATCACACAGTCGCCAGAGTTTCTTTGCTAGGGTTTGACCCGTGACAGGAGCTGAGCTCGAATCGATCTCCCGCCGTCACGTTCGAGGAGGACGAAATGGAATCCATTCACGAATATCGTGTTGAAGCCATCGGCGCAGGGGGACGCAACGGCGTCGTTCATGCCGAAGGAATCCTGCCGGCCATATCGTTTAGCCCACCGCCTGAATTTCAAGGTGAGGTCGGCCGGTGGACTCCAGAACATTTCCTGGTTGCCGCCGTGGCCAGCTGCTTCGTCAGCACTTTTGAAGGAATGGCACAGACCTCGCGTCTGGAATTTGATTCTTTGCGATTGGCCGCGGAAGGTGTGCTCACCAAACAGGACAGCGGTTGGCGCTTTACAGAGATTCGATTGCGGCCCGCCGTCACCGTCCGGAAAGAAGGAGATCATGACCGGGCCGTTCGCCTGCTTGAGAAGGCCGAGAAATCGTGCCTCATCGCACGGTCTCTTCAGTGCAAAGTCGCTCTCTTCCCGGCTGTGGAGATCGAGGAAGAATTGTCCGTGCCCGTAAGGGGATAACTTTGCGGTTCGTCACGCCCGAGCAAACCGAAGGTCAGATCTCGGCTCGTGCAAAGAGCCTACGTTTCGCAAATTCAACGAGAAATAAGTAAGTCGCAGTCGAAATCGCGAGGAACGCATAGAAAGGCCCGGGCAGCGCCGTAAACCCGAGGTCGCGCGCGAGAGGGGCGTACGGAATCAGGACACCGATCATCACGATCACAATCGTGGTGATTGTGAGAGGAACACTCGGGCGGCTTTTCAGCGGATTCCGGGTCGTGCGGATGACGAAGAGCACAAGCGTCTGCGTAGCCAGCGATTCCACAAACCACCCGGTGTGGAATTCTACTTGGCTGGCGTGGAAAAAGTGAAGCAAGACGTAAAACGTGAGGAAGTCGTAGATTGAGCTGATCGGTCCAATGAAAATCATGAAGTTCCGGATCAGGCGCATGTCCCAGCGACGGGGAATACGCACGTAGTCCTTGTCCACATTGTCGGAAGGGATCGTAATCTGAGCCGTGTCGTAGAGAAAATTGTTCAGCAGGATCTGCGTGGGGAGCATGGGAAGAAAAGGAAGGAAGGCCGACGCGCCGGCCATGCTGAACATGTTGCCGAAATTCGAACTCGTCCCCATCAAGAGATACTTTAAGACATTTGCAGATGCGCGTCGGCCTTCGATGATGCCTTTATGCAAAATCTGGAGGCCCGGCTTGAGCAGGATGATTTCGGCTGCGTCCCGCGCGACGTCCGCGGCCGAAGAAACGGATATACCCACATCCGCCGAGTGCAGCGAAGGGGCATCGTTGATTCCGTCACCGAGGTAGCCAACCACGTGGCCGCGGTGTTTCAGCGCGTGGATAATCCGGTGCTTCTGCATCGGCGTGACGCGCGCAAACACGGTGGTTTCCTCGGCCAGATGTTGTAGTGCGGGATCGCTCATCTGTTCGAGTTCCTCGCCGAGAACGATCGTCGGATTCTCTAGTCCAACCTCTTCGCAAACATGCCGGGCGACGAGTTCGTTATCTCCGGTCAGAATTTTCACCTGTACGCCATCGCGCTTCAGTGCCTCAATGGACGCTGCGCTATCAGGGTTCGGCGGGTCGGCAAATGCAAGATAGCCCGCAAAGACAAGTGAGTGCTCGTCCGCGACAGTGAAACCGTCCTGCGCCTCTATCTTGCGATAAGCGACGCCAAGCACACGAAACCCCTGTCCGCTCAGCTCATCAAACGTCTTCCGGCAGTGGTGGAGGGACTCCGGTTCGAACGAAACAACGCAGCCCTCGATTTCATAAGAATCGGAGAGTCGGAGAATTCCTTCTGGCGCGCCCTTGGTGATGAGAAGCTGATCACATACCTCGCTCTCTTTCTTCTCCACGACAATGGAGAGACGCCGCCGGACAAAGTCGAACGGGATCTCGCCGCGCTTTACATACAAGTCCGCGTCGGCGTGTTCTGTCTTCAAGATGGCGGCATCCAGCGGACTGCGAATCCCCATTTCGAACTTGCTGTTGAGGCAGGCGAGGGTAACTGGGCGATCCGACGGCTTTCCTAGATAATCGACTGAAGAGCTCAGTATCATCTGACCGGTCGTGAGCGTGCCGGTCTTGTCGCTGCAGAGCACGTCAATGGTGCCGAGATTCTGAATCGCGGGAAGATGCTTCACGACCACTTGCTCTCGAGCCATGCGCACCGCGCTGCGCGCGAGAGTGGCCGAAGTGATCATGGGAAGAAATTCAGGGGTTAGGCCAACTGCCAGCGCGACGGCGAAAACGAAAGACTCATACGCGTCCTTATGTAATGCCACTCGGACCGCCAAGATGAACAACACCAGGAAGAAGACAGACCGCGTAATCAGCAAGCCGAACCGCTTCATGCTGTGCTCGAATTCCGTTTCTTCCGGTCGCATGACGAGCCGCTCGGCGATGGCTCCGAACGCAGTTCGAGAAGCCGTGGTGACCATCACGGCTGTTCCCGTGCCGCTCACAACCGAGGTCCCAAGAAAAATCAGATTCGGCGATTCAGGACCCGTGGTCGCGCTCCCTTCCCGCACGCCTGCGGATTTCTCAACCGGCAACGATTCGCCCGTCAAGGCGGCCTGCTGGACATAAAGGTCGCTCGCCTCGATGAGTTTCCCATCGGCTGGTATCATGTCTCCGGCAGAAACACGCACGAGGTCACCCGGTACGACTTCTCGCCTATTGATTTCCTGCCACGTCCGGTCACGCAGAACAGTCGCTGTCGGAGTAACGCCCTCCCGGAGTTTGGCAACGGCTCGCTGCGACCTGTAGGTCTGGGCGAAATTGATCGAAACGCCCAACAAAACCAATACGAAGATGATTACGGCGTCCGCTGCGTTTCCGAGGATGGCTGATACCAGGCTCGCGATCAGCAGAATGATAACCAGGGGGTTGAAAAACAGGAGGAGTAACTCAGTGATTGCCGCGCCACGCTTGATTGGCGCTGGCTCGTTCGGCCCGTATTGCGTGAGGCGCTTGGTCGCCTCCTGTGAGGATAGTCCGGTAGGCGCGGGTGACGTCACGCATGGCTGTTCGCGGTCGGTGTCCGAGGCGGGACTCATTGAGATCCAAGGGAATCCTACACGAGTTCAATCTTTGAGCCACTCGAGAATGCCGGCCTCAGCAATGTACCTTTTGGAGAGAAGTCGCACTGCCCGCTACACTCAACGATCTTGCACCCCGTAATTGCCTGGGACCTAGCCACCTGCGACCGCAGCCGAATAGATAGGTTTGGGGGCTCGTGATTCGCCTTGCTGTTGGGTACTTTCCCCTTCGAGCCGCTGGATAGTCTTGCGAAGCCAGTCCGCCCAGGCGGCTTCCAGTTCTTCCTGTGTGCCCAAGCGATAGAACGTATCAATTGTGTATCCTTCGACATCGAGAGCAATATGCCGGCAAGGAACCCTCTCACCACGGCAATCCCGCGGGACGAAGCGCATCAAGACACATTCGCTGCACGGGAGCATATCTTGTTTGCTGTCGTAATTCGGGCAGGTCGGTGAGTCTTCCAGAATGAACTGTGGTCTCCACTTCGTCCTGGCCGACACTCCATACCCACCATTTTCCAAGAAGCGAAATTCAGATTTTAAGACCTCCAAGACATCGCGATTATCCTCTGGCATATGTCCCGCTTTCCTTGCGATCTGACCTTCATCACCCAGAGAAGCTGTTTCATCTACTTCAAGATGCTCATGCGCAGTGGAGTCTCGGGCCGATCCACGACCAATTCGCGATGTTCCCGCCGAAAGGTTTCGGCCATGTGGCAGCTCCAGCAGACGGGCCAGTGTGTCCCCAACACTTCCTGTAGCTTTTCGGCAGGAACCTTGTTCCATTCAACAGTCTTGCGCTCGGAATCCAGCAGTGCCGGTGGATGATCGTGCCAGTGGATTTCTCCGAACGGTTTGTGGCAGTACACGCAGTTCTGTCCCTGATACCACCGGTTTATGATCGTCCAAACCAGGCAGGCCTTTGGTGCTTCTTGGATTTGAGCCAGACATTCTTCCCCGCAGGATTCCCTTTCAGGCCAACGCGAGCATTCACTCAACCTCAGCTGCTCGTTCCCAATTGTTGCCTTTAAGGCCGCCTTTCCTGCTGCAACGCGTACTGCCGCAGGCTGGTGCGTCTCCGGACATGAGACAAGCCTGTTTCCTCGAAACTTTAGGTACGTTCGCAGTGCGAGACGTAGCCCTACCACGAGGAGAACAGCGGCCACCATCATCATTGTAATGAGGATGTATTTCATGGTCGCTCCTTTCCAGCGCCAGCTCCAGGAGGACCGGGGTCTGAACCTGAAACAGCGCCATTTCAGCGACCCGCGAGAATCCGATTACAAGCGAAAGACTATTCAGAGAGCTAGGTCCCGGATGCTCTTCCGGGCCGCTTCCACATTCTTACAACTACACCATGGCCCTCCGTTTGGCTGTGATGGGGCTCACTCTCCTGCGTGACGCCGGTCACCCGCCACCTCGGAAGAGGTTGCCCTCGCAAACGTTTTATCAACGCTCAATTCCGGGACAGACTTACGAATTAGAGGCTTCGCAGGCGAAAAATCTGAAGACACAAAGGTGAAGGTGCAAGGAGAACAGTACAGATGAGTGGCGGGCCCAAGGGGATGATATTGGAACTTTTCGGGAAGCTGTCTCAGCGATTCAGCACAGTGTTGCGTTTACTCTCAAGAAGCTTCGTGACCTTCCCCACTCTATCAGCCTGAACGCCCACTTCATTCAGCGATTCGCGAAAGTGGCTAAGAAACCTATCGAAATGCCCGTCGTTTAACCCTTGCTCCCGCGCGTGTGCATGAGCAGCATGAATATCTTTGCCCGTATACACGACTCGTCCGCCGAGAAGCATGGAGAGAAACATGCTTTGCCTGGCGCTTAATTGCGCCATATCGGTACTTTTAAAAAAGGGGCGGAGCGTGTCATCCGCGAAGACTCTTCTATAGAAGGATTCGGTGGCAGCCCAAATTGTTTCCCTTCCACCGATGAGGTCATACAGTTCATCGATCACTTCATCCTCCTCAACTAGAAGAACGGAGTTGATTTAGGCCCGACGGGAGAGCCCTCGCGTTTCGTCATTGTAGTGGTCTTGCGGGTGAAGTCAACGTGCAAGGTGCCCATGCAAAGGAAGGCGGCCCGGAACCGTTGCAGCTCCGGGCCGCTTTGCGTTGCTCGCCGCTTACGCTGCGATTTGCTTCACGAACGGTGCTGTCGTCTTGATTTCAATCTTGCGCGGCAAGGCAGCCGCGGCGACGGGCGCCGTGATTTCCAACACGCCGTTCACATATTCGGCGGTCAGCTTCTCGACGTTCACGCCCTCTGGCAGCTCGAGAGTCCTCTCGAACACGCCATAGACGATCTCCCCTTCCATGAGTTCGATCTCTTTCGTGCTGTGACTGAGCTTCCTCTCCCCGCGAATCGTGAGCACATTCGCCTGTGCATGGATTTGCAAGTCCTTCGGCTCCACTCCCGGCAGTGTCACGCGGCAGACGTACTTCTTGGCTTCTTTGTCCACATACGCTTCCACCGCAGGAGTAATGTTGAAGGTCTTCTTGAACTCCGGCAGCTCAAGACCCCAGGGCTTGCCGCTCAGAATGCGATTGAAGATCTCGTCGAACTCACGACGAAAACCAAACAAATCCTCAAACAACCTTTCATTGGTATACAGATTTCTCATGACATCCTCCTCAATTGAATGTTGCCTCACCAGAGGCCTCGTTCATTACATTCGAAGGCAGCGGCGGGCGGCGAAGCATTTTCCGGCCTGAAGGGCCGGTGCGTCGAACCCACTGGCGCTTCACTTGAACTTCGAGCCTCACCGCTGCCTTTGGGCGAAGGGCACTGGCTGTGCCAGGTCTAGCCTTGGTCCGGCCACGATACTCGCCGTTAGGGCACAGCCGCAGGCTTTGCCGTTTTTCTCCGTTCCCGGCAGCCTCGACGGCCCGTTCCCTCCGCACTCAGTGTCCTTCTACGCGTCCTTCTTACCTCGGCTCGTATTGCGAAATCAGTGACCGCGGTCACGGTTCGACGTGATGCCCATCATGCAGCGGCTGCCTGCTTTGCGACGACCTGTGGAACCTGGCGCTGAGTGATCGCCCGATAGGCTCTCACAACCTCATCACTGGACAGCTCCGGTTCCCTTCCGAGACTCATCGGTTCCGTCCGCAACAGGACGTCATCCATCGAAATCACACCAGCGAGACTCCTATTCTTGGCAATCACCGGAAGCCGGCGCACTCTTCCCTCCTTCATGGATTGCAGTGCCTGATGAATGTCATCCTCTGGGGCACACGAGTAAAGCTTGCCTGTCATGACTTCACCAACAACGATATCGCCCGGAAGCCGGTTCCTCGTTCCCAATGCGACGCAAATGTCGCGGTCCGTGATCACGCCGGTCACCTTTCCATCTGCTGTTTCGACGGGAAGGAATCCGCAGTTTGCATTCCACATCAGCTCCGTTGCTGAACCGAGATTTGTCTCCGGTTGACAGTAATAAGGAGTTCCCATCATTACTTCTTTTACCCTCATTTGATTTCTCCTTCCTCTGGCCCTGTGCCCGCACTCCAATAGGACCTCTCAACTGCTTAACACCAGCACTGAAGGAACGCTGTGACGGAAGTCACCTTGGCCCGTGACGCTCATTACTCTCGAAGGCAGTTGAGCGTGCGACCATACAAATGAGCCTGGTTCGCGTAGTGAGCGGAATGCTGTTCCCGAGACCAAGGTGGTAACACGTAGAGGAGCTTACTGTGTGGACGAAGCCGAAAAACATTGCGCTTCTGACAATCACGGGGATTCTTCTCCATCTGTTTCTTCGATATCTTTCGAATGCTCCCCGAATCGTTTGGCAAATGCCTCTTATCGTAGTCTTGATCATCGGCGGTGTACCTCTCCTTGTGACCTTGACGCAGAAACTCTTTGCACGGGAATTTGGATCGGACCACCTCGCTGGAATCTCGATCGTCACCTCAGTAATTCTTAGCGAATATCTTGTCGCCGCAATTGTGATTCTGATGCTCTCAGGGGGAACGGCCCTTGAACAATTCGCCAGCCGCCGCGCCTCCTCGGTTCTTGATGCGCTCGCCAAACGGATGCCACAAGTCGCCCATCGCAAATGCGGCCCTGAGTTATCGGATGTAAGACTCGGGGACATCGCGGTCGGAGACACGCTGGTCGTATTCCCGCACGAAATTTGCCCCGTTGACGGTGCTGTCATCGAAGGTCACGGAAAGATGAATGAGGCCTACCTCACGGGCGAACCATTCGAGATCGCCAAAACGCCAGGCTCGGAGGTGCTTTCGGGCTCAATAAATGGGGATGCTGCCTTGCACATTCGTGCTGAAAAACTGGCAGTTAATTCGCGTTACGCGAGAATTATGCGCGTGATGCAAGACGCAGAACAACGTCGCCCCCGCATCCGTCGATTGAGAGACAAGCTCGGTGCCTGGTACACGCCTATGGCGCTGTCGCTCGCAGGAATCGCTTGGGCGGTGACCGGCGAATCCCACCGGTTCCTGGCTGTGTTAGTCGTAGCAACACCCTGCCCACTTCTGATTTCCATTCCCGTGGCAGTGATTGGCGCAATTTCCCTGTCCGCGAGACGCGGCATCATCATCAAGAATCCAGCCGCGCTCGAACAGATAGACCGTTGCCATACACTTATCTTTGATAAGACTGGCACGCTTACCTACGGCAAACCCTCGCTGTCCGACATCATCTGTGCTCCTGGATTTGCGAGGCACGAGGTTCTCAGAATGACCGCGAGCCTGGAGCACTATTCAAAACATCCTCTCTCCCAGGCGATTCTTGATGCAGCGCGCAGTGCAAACCTTTCCGTGGAACTTGTCTCGGAAATCAGCGAACGCCCAGGCGAGGGCTTAAGTGGAAGAGTCGGGAGCAGCAGTGTTTGGATCACAAATCGCAATAAAGTAATCGACCGAAAACTTGCCCTGCCTCCCGTCGCTCCGGGCCTGGAGTGCTTGCTCTTCATTGACGACAGCTATGCCGCCACTTTTCGTTTCCACGATATGCCTCGCCAGGAGAGCCGGACGTTTGTTAAACATCTCAGCCCGCGTCATGCGGTCAATCGTGTCCTGATCGTTTCTGGCGATCGCGATCAGGAGGTAAGGCACCTGGCCGAGCAAGTTGGAATCGCGGAATTGCACTCGGCCAAGAGTCCCGAGGATAAAGTTGCCATCGTCCGCAAGGAAGCGGCTCAGGCTCCCACGCTGTTCCTCGGCGATGGCATAAACGACGCCCCGGCGATGCAAGCGGCCACGGTCGGCGTTGCATTTGGAGTGCAAAGCGACATTACGTCCGAAGCCGCCGACGCCATTATCCTGGAGACTTCTCTGGGTCGCGTGGACGAACTAATCCATATCGCGCGGCGCATGCGTCGGATCGCCCTGCAATCCGCTGCCGGTGGCATGGGATTGAGTATCTTGGGAATGATCGCCGCCGCGTTCGGATACCTGCCGCCGATCGGTGGAGCCGTGGCACAGGAAATTATCGACCTCGCCGCAGTCCTAAACGCGGTGCGCGTTGCTTTACCCACGCATCCGCTGACTGATTTCTGATCCGCAATTGCTTCACGCAATGGGGAGTGGTTCGTCACCAGCCCCCGCTCATTTCTTGGTGTAAGACGTTGGGTGGTGCGCCCCGTTCTCGCGCGTGGAGTTTTCAACCGGACGCGGGTCTTCAACCTGGCGGAATCCATCAGATGCTCGCAATTTCAAGTCCCGCGAAGCCAGCATACCGGGCGGTTTGACATTCGTGCCTGGCGAGATAGTTGCGCAGTCCTTCGCTCACACACTCGTCGAGGAGGACGCGCATTCATGCCTGGGCCGACAGCAGCTGTTGAGCTTCTTCCAGCGCGGCGATGGCCATCTCGCGTGAAACGGTCGGATACCCTTCGAGAAATTCTTCAAGGGTGTGGCCCCGCTCCAGGGAATCGAACAGAAGTTGGAGGGGTACTCGCGTCCCGCGAAAAACGGGCGTTCCGCTCAGGATATTCGGATTTTTAACGATCACGCTGTCCCTGGAACTCATAAGGTCTCCATTACAGACAGTATAGCACTCTCTTCAGGCGCGCCCGTGCTTCGCCAAATTGTAAGCGCACTGAAAAAAGTGCAACCTGCCTCGACGGCTGTCCTGTCCAGGTTATCCCTTCACCCTCAAGAGCCGAGAATCTCTCCCGGAGGAACCCGCGAGGTATACGTGTATGTATCAAGGATAGCAGAACCCGGACGTTTTCACGACGCTACGTTGGTTCGGATTAGGCAGCCCTATCGTACCGGTGGTGCATCCCTCCCAGTCGTACGTGGGAAAGGACGTGACCTGAGGCTATGCTGTGATTTCTTCCGTCTGGCGTTCCCTTCCCCAGTCCGAGATGCGTGCGGTCCTCGTGGTAGTAGCGAATATACTCCGAGAGCAGGCGTTTTAGGTGGCGTTCGTCAACTGCGATGATGTGATCTAGGAGATCACGCCGGCAACTCCCTATCCAACGCTCTGCAACTCCATTCTGCCAAGGACTTTCGAACGAGGTCCGGACAGGACTCACGCCGAGGGATCGAACCGCTGCGGGCACTTCCAGTCCATACTTGGCATCACGATCAAAGATGACGAACCTTGGAGCGGATTCAAAGGGAAATGCTTCTCGCAACTGCTGGACGATCCACAAGCTTGTCGGATGCTTTGTGACATTGAAGTGCAGGATGCGCCGACGATCGTGACTGATGACGAAAAAGCAATAGAGCGCGCTGAAGGTGATCGTCGGAACAGTGAAGAAGTCCATCGCGGCAACCGCTTCCCGGTGATTACGGAAAAAGGTAAGCCAGCGCTTGGCTGGCTCCGGCTCTCGAGGTGCCCGTTTCATCCAACGAGAGATCGTTCGCTCAGAGACATCAAAACCGAGCATGAGAAGCTCGCCATGGATGCGTGGCGCTCCCCACGTTGGGTTCTCAACGACCAGCCGGAATATCAATTCCTGAACCTCCTTCCACGTCTGTCGTCTTCCGGCGGGCCTCCTGACCTTGGAAATCAGCTTCCAGTACAAACGGAATCCGCCCCTGTGCCAACGCACCACCGTTTCAGGCGTGACCGCAATGAGGGATTGTTGCCATCCGGACCAGAATCGGCGGACGGCGACCCAGAAGAGCTTGTCGAGCAGGTCTAGTCTTGGCCGCGGATGTCGACGTTTCAGGACGGCGAGTTGTTGACGTAGAGCCAGATTCTCGAGTAAGAGGTTCCGACGCGCGCGCAAGAGGCGAACCAGTGTTCCAAGGCACAGGCCGATGAATCGAAACATACGTAGGAGTTATAACAGAACAGTGGCGGGAGGGCGGCTATGTCATTGATTTCAAAGTCGGCCAGAGTTTTGGCGAACCACAGGGGTCGCCTTTCTCTCTCCTTTTTCACCTATCCAGTTTGTCTTTCAAATCGCGTCTCGGCTTCCTGCTCGACCCGGTACACCGAACGCAACTAACAAGGTATGCCTTGGGAAATTCCGCCCACAACAAGAATCGGGGTGTTCAGCAACGGGGAGTGGATGGATTTCGACAATTTGCCGTAACCCGAACAAGACACTCAAATCGAAGGAGTCACCCATGGGAGCCTCTGACCCGATTAAGCACGTAGTCGTCCTTATGATGGAAA
>WNEL01000737.1_pt1 | contig 13895 bp, 12 predicted proteins | sample 5399991 | NCBI WGS metagenome assembly WNEL01 (sample SAMN13153325, study PRJNA577476) | soil metagenome | isolation source: 20 cm grassland meadow soil pre-rain plot 2 | place: USA:California | collected 2015-09-08
CTGGCGACCAACCTTTCGGCATCCGATCCGAACGATATTCTTTATGCGCTGAGCCTGTTTGAGGTGGAGCGCCAAAGAGCCGCGCATCCCGTAATCCGGAGCCTGTTGAGCCATCCCGCAGCGCCCGTACGACAAAAGGCGCTCGCTATTCTGGCGGCGTCTGGCGACAAGACGGTGCGACCAGATGTCGAAGGGTTGTTACGCGACCCCGACCTCAACGTCCGCACGGAAGCTTTGCTTTACCTGACCCACCACGCACATGTCGACCCGCTGGAGCTGATTCAGGAAGTCGGCGACTTCGCTGATTTTTCCGTCCGCTCGGCCGTTGTGGCATTTCTGGCCCGGCCTGGTGAGGCGCAGAACCTCGAAGCCGCGCAGCAAATCCTGGCCGCCATGGCCAGTGAACCCGGGGCAGAAGGCCAGCGCACCCGGGTAGAGGCGGCCTGCCTGCTAGGTGAACTGCCGGACTGTTTCGATCCGCTGCTCTCGAGGCTATTGGCTGATCCCGATACCGCAGTCGTGCGGAAGGCTATCGGTTCTGTGGGGAAATTGCGCAAGCGCCGGCTGGTTCCGGAATTGTTGGACCGGCTCGCACACCGCGAACTCGGCGCCGAAGCGGCAAAAGCACTGGGCGGGTTCGGGGACACAATCGTCGGTGCGTTGCGCGATCATCTCAGCGACTACTCGGTAGCGATTGAGGCACGTAGGGAAATTCCTGCTGTGCTGGTGAAGGTTGGGAGCTCAGCAGCAGCGCAGGTGTTGATGGAAAACCTGCTGGAAAGCGACACTACCCTGCGCTTCCGAATTATCAGTGCTCTTAACAAGCTTCACCGGCTCCATCCTGAAATCGAGACGGACATCCAGATGCTGGAGACGGTGCTGGCTGCCGAAATTTTGGGACACTACCGCTCCTACCAGATTCTCGACAAGCTCAGCTCCCTAGGGGACAGTCAAGATCCGGTAGCACGTGCATTGACGGAATCCATGCAACAAGAGCTGGAGCGCATCTTTCGATTGATGGGGCTGCTGTATCCGCACCTTGATGTGCACAGCGCCTACCTGGGGCTGCAATCCAAAAACGTATCCGTGTACGACAACGCGCTCGAATTCCTGGATAACGTTTTGAAGTCGCAGTTACGGGAAATGCTGGTGCCGCTGCTGGATGGCAAAGTCACCGTGGCTGAGCGTGCTCGCCTGGCACAACGGCTGGTACGCGCCAAAGTCGAGAACCAGGAGCAGGCGGTAGTTGCATTGGTCACCAGCGACGACCCCTGGCTAAGGTCTTGCGGCGCATATGCCATCGGAACGTTCGGAATGAAATCTTTAGAAGGGGAATTGAACCGCTGTCTCAATGATTCAGACCCGCTGCTACGAGAGACCGCACGGGCGGCCAAGCTCCGCCTGGACGCGTTGGCGGCGAAGGCCTGAACCTCAGGCCAGAAAAAGGGCTCCACCATGGCGCACCGCCCGAGCAGCGGCCCGGTTCTACAGGAAAGTTATCTGGGCAGCCGCAAATCTACCCGGGTCGCGTGAAGGACGCCTTTGTCATCAGGATGACCGAGCACAATCACAAACGAACCCTCTTTGAATTCACTCTGGTCCGCCGGCTTGCCCTGCTTGGTCCATTCGGTCGAGCTGTCGTAAAAAATCTGCCTCTCCATGCTCTCCATGTTCTTTTGCCCGCCCCGAACACTCAGGCTTGATTTCTCCTTGTTGATCCGCACAATGTGGCCCTGCCACCGAGTTTCTTTCGTGTCTGCGGTTGCCTCTTTCTTGTCGCTGGCCGGCGTTGTTTGACCGGCGAAGGCCACGCCCATAAATGCAAGCGTGAGCAAAATCACTGATAGTTTCATAGCATCCTCCATGGCGTAAGCGCCGGATAACGCAGGGTGACTCCTGCGAAGGGAGTTTTTTGAGCAGCCAGAGCATAGCCCCAGTATTGGGCAAGAGTAAAGCTCAATTTTGAAATTCCAAGACTGGTGCTGGGTTCCGAACATTTTGGGTTGCCGATCGACTGGCACTGGGCGTAGATTTGTGGGCACCATCCGGGAGGGTACTTCTATGCACACGCATTATCTCTATTGGCGGAGGCTCATTCTCGCTGCAATCGCTTGCCTCGTTTGCGCGGGCGTTGCCAGTGCCGCCGACGACACCGCTCTCACTAAAGACCAGATCAAGCAATTCCTTCTCACTGCTAAGATCGTGGGCGGCAAGCATACAGGCAAAGGCGTCACCCAGCCGTGGCGGCTGACGCTGAGTGACGGCACGATCACCCACGACGCCTCTTTCCAAGCTATTGATGAACACAAGACCAATATGCAGTTTGCTAGCGGCCGCAGCGAAATGAACTTCGTAGACTCATACAAGTACAACATTGCGGCCTATTCATTAGCCGAATTGATTGGGCTGGACGACATCGTGCCCGTTTATGTCGAACGCAAATGGAAAGGCGATTCAGGTTCGCTCAGTTGGTGGCTGCCAGTGAAGATGGATGAGGAGGAACGCCACAAGCAAAATTTAGTTGCGCCTGACACTGACGCGTGGAACAAGCAGATGTACAAAGTACGAGTCCTGGACCAACTGGTATACGATAACGATCCCAATCTCACCAACGTGCTGATTAGCGAGGACTGGAAGATTTGGAGAATCGACTTCACCCGTTCTTTCCGGACCTTCAAGGATCTGAGGAACCCTGGCGACTTGGTACGCTGCGACCGGCAACTATTCGAGAAACTGAAAGCGCTGGACGCAAACCAACTAGCGGAAAAGACCAAGCATTATCTAACCAAAGATGAAGTGAAGGCCGTGATGACGCGACGCGACAAAATCGTGGACCGCTTCCAGAAGCTGATCGCCGAAAAAGGCGAGAACGAAGTGCTGTACTGAATAAACGTAATCTCGCTCCGCTCGGGTCGGAAGCGTATGTCCTAGAGCGGGTCAGGTATTGGCGTCGCACCGTATGCGGAGGCGGCGGTATCCAAGGGGCAATTAAGCACGACTGCCGGAATTGGGGCTTGCTCTTTTCGCCTCCAAGGTCTATTGTTTTTGCCGCGCATCACAATTTTTCAGTAAACGGAGGAGATCACACCGTGAAGAAGCTACTCACTGCGTTGTGTTTTGCGTCTGTGCTTGCCTTTCTGCCCTTGGCTTTGGTTTCCGCGCAGGACAAACCGGAGGATGCAAAGGCGGCTCCCGCTGAGGGAAAAGCCGAAAAAGCCACAAAGCAGGGACGCTGGGAGGGTATTGTCACCAGAAGCAACAAGGACAAATCCACGCTGACCGTTCGTAAGCGGGGCTCGAGCGTGGAGAAGACGGTTGCGTACGACAGCTCGACCAAATTCACTAGTCAAGAGCATGGCAGCAAGAAAGTCAACGACATCGATGCTAGCCAGATCAATGACAACGACCGGGTGATCTGCATGGGAACTTGGGACAAGGACGGCGTGATGCACGCCACCCTCATCTCTAAGCGGCTCACACCGTAGAGTTTCGCTCTGCGTTGCAGTGTGAAGGCGAGGACCGTGCAGGCTTTCGCTCGCGAAAGCCTGCCGACGAAGTTGATGCGCTTGCCCGGCCCATTCGACAATCTCGCTACGTCCTTGCTCGGGGCAAGCTAAAAACTGAGCCGCGCTGCCAAAATTGAGGCGCTTGTACGGTGTCTAAGCCGTAGGCCGAAATGCTGAGCTTGTCGAACGCATCCCGAGCGAAGGCGAGCGATATCCGTGGATTTATGCATGTCGTTGCAGACTGTTTCTCCCCATTGGATGTCATCCTGAGGAAGTGCAGGCTTTCGGTCGTGAAAGCCTGGCGACGAGAGACCTATGTATCATTTGCAGAACACCAACTCGTCACGAACTCCTTCTCGCGTTGGATGTTCATCCTGAGCGTCGCCGTTTTGCGAAGCAAGACGGAACTCAGCGAAGGATCTATAGTATTTCAAAATTGCATGACAGTTTTCTACCGGTTTGGGTAGGGCACTTTTAGCTGTGCCGCCAAGCCCTACTTCATCGTCACTTCATCACTCCCCGCTGCGCGATCCCAATATTGTCCCGGCTCGTGTTCTTCACCAGATACATCATTTCATCCGCCTGGCGGATGATGTCATGTGGAGTCTTCGCGTCGTGCGGAAAAGTGGCAACACCCATCGAGGCGCGGACGTTCAAGTTCAATCCTTCTTCTTGGCAGAAAGTGCTCGTGCGGAGCGTGTCGCGCAGCCGGCGAGCTACGACCAGGGCGGGATCTTTCCCAGTCTGCGGCAACAAAATCACAAACTCGTCTCCGCCATATCGAAAAGCGTAATCAATCAGGCGCAGTTGGGCTTTTATCAGATATCCGATTTCCGCCAACAGCTTGCTTCCGATCAGGTGCCCGTGTGTGTCATTAACCTGCTTGAAGTGGTCCAAATCGATGAACAGTACCGTGAACTCGTAGCCGAAGCGTGAGGAGCGGTACACCTCGGTCGCTAATGTCCGATGCAGATGGCGCGCATTATAAAGCCCGGTGCAGTCGTCGGTAATAGTCAGTTCCTGAATCTTCTCCACGGATCGCGCATTTTCAATCGCGATTGCTGCGTAATCACATAGCGATTGCAGAAAGAAAGTTTCCTGATCGGTGAAGTGCTCCATGTGAACGTTGACCAACTGAATCACGCCTAAAACGCGGAGCTTCGAGCGCAGCGGCACGCAAATAATGGATCGAGTCTCCAGCTTTGTCATCTCGTCAATTCTTTTAGCGAAGCGCGGATCGGTATAGACATCCGGCACAATCAGGCGCTCGCCATGCTTGGCTACCCATCCGGCAATGCCTTCTCCCACTTTCAGCCGCACATTTTTCAACGTTTCTGAAGCAGTGCCAACCGCTATGGCGAAATACAGCTCGTCCTTCTCCTCATCCACCATAAGCAGTGACCACGTATCGGGGCGGAAATACTCCGCCATTTTTTCCATGATGGTCTGAAGGATGGAATCGAGGTCGAGCGAGGAGGTCAAGGCCTTAGCCACATCGTGGAAGATGGTGATTTCCTGAACCTTGCGATCCGAGCCCGTGGCCTTGGTCATTAACCGCATTCCTCGAAGAGGTAGTCAGGAAGTCCTAAAATTATATGCGCCGTGGGAAAGCAGCGGCAATGAACGTTGGTAACCCGAACCCACGATGGTACGTCCTGAAACGGCATCGAGGGCTGCAAATGAACCGGTTGTTACCCCGGTTCCGGCCCTCTGAATTCATCACGACTTCTGCATAGAATTGACCTATATTTATCTGGTCATCTTAAAAGACACAAACCGGCGGGAGAACGTCGAATGGAGTCATTCGGCGCAAGATTAAAACGCGAACGCCAGCAGCGCAAAGTTGAACTGGACGACATCTCTGCGTCCACCAAGATCAGTGCGCGGTTCTTGCGTGCGCTGGAAGAAGAGCAGTTTGACAAGCTTCCCGGCGGAATCTTCAACAAAGGTTTTGTTCGCGCCTACGCTCATCACCTTGGGATTGACGAGGGGCAGGCGATCGCCGATTATCTAGCCGCGGTGGCAGCGAGCCAGCCGCAGGCACAGCCGACATCGGTCGTAGAACCGATGCCGCCGGCGCCAAAGCCGGAAGACAAAGATCATCCAGCCGCTGAGATTCCTTGGGGTTGGCTGGCCCTCGCGCTCCTGGTGATCGCCTTCGGCTTTGCCACGTGGGGGTTCTATTCGCGGGAAAAATCCACAAAGCCAGCCAGGGTTGTATCGTCATCGGTTCATGACCGGAAAACTCCGGCGGCGTCTCAGGGCACCGCCGCACCGAGTGCTCCAACTCCTTCGCCTCAACCATCGGCTACGGAATCAATACATCCTCCGGCGCAGGAGCCCGTGGCGCTGTCGGCTGCGAGTTCAGTACCACCCAACACCCCGGCAGCTTCTGGCCGAATCGTCCTCCTGATCAAAGTGCGCGAAGATTCCTGGCTCTCGATTGACGCCGATGGCAAGCCGCTCATGCACGATTTGATGGTCGCGCCCACGGAAAGAGCGGTTGAGGCCGAGAAGGAGATTGTGTTGAGAGCAGGTAATATGGGCGCTCTGGACATTTCCTTCAATGGTAAAAGGCTTCCGTCCCAAGGAGATTACGGCGAAGTCAAGACACTGACCTTCAGCGCCGACGGCCTGCAACCCCCGGCCCCGAAGCCCGCGGCTCCGGTCCCCCAATAAGGCTTGTAGTTGAAGACTGATGAAAAACTCGGTTTTGGGTGGCGCAGGGCTTCCAGCGCTGCGGTGGTGCCTGTGCGATGAATAGGGCTCCAGCCCCAGGTGCTCGAAGCGAGTTTGCCGGAGCCTCTTAGGCCTCTACAACTCCCCACTCTCTGCCCATAACCCCCCTTTCACTGTAGTTATCTGCCGCACTGCCTGAAATGATTGCCTCAGGCATCCTTCTCTGGTACGTTTAAAAGGTTGCAAAATGCTGATTTATGGGCCGTTGTCTTCTGAATTTCCTGCCAGCCGAAAAGTCCAGATTGCTTGAAGGAGAAGCTCACTGTGTCATCCAGAAATCGCTACCTTTTCACCTCAGAGTCCGTGACCGAAGGCCATCCCGATAAGATCGCCGATCAAATTTCCGATGCCATCCTCGACGCGTGCCTGACTGAAGACCCCTCCAGCCGCGTGGCCTGCGAGACTCTGTTGACCACGGGCTTGGCCTTCATCGCCGGAGAAATCACCACCAAGGCCTACGTGGATTTTCCCGCCATCGTACGCGGCACCGTCATGTCGGTCGGCTATACCGACGCAACCTACGGCTTCGACCATGAAACCTGCGCCGTGATTTCCTCCATCCACGAACAGTCCCCCGACATCGCCATGGGCGTCGACCCCGGCGGCGCCGGCGACCAGGGAATGATGTTTGGGTATGCGAGCAATGAGAATGCGGAGTTGATGCCGACGCCGATTCTGTTGGCGCATCGGCTGACGCAGCGGTTGGCGGAGGTTCGGAAGAGTGGGCAACTGGATTTTCTCAGGCCGGATGGGAAGTCGCAGGTAACGGTTGAGTACGATGAAAATCATCGGCCGGTGCGGGTGGATGCAGTGGTGGTTTCTACGCAGCACTCGGAGCTGGTGGATAACAAGAAACTGCGGGCGGAAGTTTTGCAGCACGTCATCCAGCATGCTATCCCGCCACACATGCTTGATGCGGACACCAAATATCACATCAATCCGACCGGACGATTCGTGGTGGGCGGGCCGATGGGCGACACCGGACTTACGGGCCGGAAAATTATCGTGGATAGTTACGGCGGAATGGGTCGCCATGGGGGCGGCTGCTTTAGCGGCAAAGATCCCACCAAGGTAGACCGCTCGGCTGCTTACATGGCGCGCTATGTGGCGAAGAATGTGGTCGCGGCGGGACTAGCTGATCGCTGCGAGGTTCAGCTCGCATACGCGATTGGCGTGGCCGAGCCGGTGAGCGTGCTGGTGGATGCGTTTGGAACAGCCAAAGTTGATCCGGCATTTCTGTCGGAGTTGGTGCGCTCTCATTTTTCTTTAACGCCGAAAGGAATTATCGAATCGCTGAAGCTGCGGCGCCCGATTTTCAAGAAGACGGCAGCGTATGGACACTTTGGGCGCAGCGATCCCGACTTCACCTGGGAAGCGACCGACAAAGCGGCGAAGCTGGCCAGTGACGCAGGCGTGCGGGAACCGGTGGCGGTGCGGAGGTAATTGCCTTTGGTTATGCGCGGGCGAGACGCCCGGGCCACAGCCGGCGAGGACGCCGGCGCTACGGGGCGCTAGGCTATGGGCGCGCCGGCGCTGTGGGACTAGCACCAATGCGCGATTTCAACAGGATAATTTGTGTCTGCTTGGGTATATTTTGATTTTCTGAGAAGACTTGGCCGGCAATAAACATCAAATCCTACAAATTTCTTTCAGCGCCACAGGAGAAGCATGGCTACCACACCGACGCAAATGAATTGTGACATCAAGAACCTGGACTTCGCCGATCTCGGCAAGAAGCGGATTGAATGGGCGAACCAGTCGATGAAGGTTCTGCAAATCATCCGCAAGGAATTTATTAAGAACCAGCCGCTGAAAGGCGTGCGTGTTTCTGGCTGCCTGCATGTAACCTCGGAAACCGCGAATCTGGCGATCTGCCTGCGCGATGGCGGCGCCGATGTGGTGTTGTGCGCGTCGAATCCGCTTTCTACGCAGGATGATGTCTCGGCCAGCCTGGTGCGCGATCACGGCATTCCGGTCTTTGCGATCAAGGGCGAGGACAGCGACACTTATTACAGCCACATTCTTGCTGCCATCGATCACAGGCCGCACATCACCATGGATGATGGCGCGGACCTAGTGAGCATTCTTCACACTAAGCGCCAGGACGTGCTCGATGGCGTGCTGGGCGGCACGGAGGAGACGACCACTGGCGTGATCCGCCTGCGGGCGATGGCCAAAGAAGGCGTGCTGCGGTATCCGATTGTTGCGGTGAACGACGCCGATACCAAGCACCTTTTCGACAATCGTTACGGCACCGGGCAATCGACGATTGACGGCATCATTCGCGCGACCAACTTTCTGCTGGCTGGCTCGAAGTTCGTAGTTGCCGGCTACGGCTGGTGCGGACGCGGGCTGGCCAGCCGCGCGCGGGGCGCCGGGGCGGAAGTGGTCATCACGGAAGTTGATCCGACAAAGGCGCTCGAAGCCGTGATGGATGGCTTCCGCGTGATGTCCATGAACGAAGCAGCGAAGATTGGCGATGTCTTCTGCACGGTTACAGGCAATAAAAACGTGCTTACGAGAGAACACTTCGAAGTGATGAAAGACGGCGCCATCGTTGCCAACTCCGGCCACTTCAACGTGGAGATTGATATTCCGGCGCTGGAGAAGCTGGCGTCATCGAAGCGGCCCACGCGCAATTTCGTGGATGAATATTCGATGAGAGATGGACGCAAGATCAACTTGCTCGGCGAAGGACGGCTGATCAACCTGGCCGCAGCCGAAGGGCATCCGGCATCAGTGATGGACATGAGCTTCGCCGACCAGGCGCTCTCGGTGGAGTATATGGTGAAGAATCACAAGACTCTGGAAAAAACCGTTTACAGAGTTCCCGAGGATCTGGACAAGCGCGTAGCTCGGCTGAAGCTGGAGTCGATGGGAATCAAGATTGACCGCCTGACGCCGGAGCAGGAAGAGTATCTGGCGGGATGGAGCGAAGGGACGTAAGACATGTAACGCGGGCCCCGCTTCGACTTCGCTCAGGGCAGGCTCTCACCCGCTATTTCGTTATTATTCGGCTTCGAAGGTCGCACCGATGTCCCGTGCGCCGTGAAGTACGCGCACAATCTCAATGCCTTTGGTGCTCGGTCGATAGAAGACCACGTACTGGCCAACGACAAAGCTTCGCAACCCGTGGCCAAGTTCAGGCCGGGCTCGCCCCATGCCAGGCTGTTTCGCTAATAAATGAAGTTTTTTGTCGATTAGTGCAGCGAAGGCGTCCGCGTTGGCGATACTGTCCTCGGCGATGTAGGCCCAGATCTCGGCCAAATCAATCAGGGCTTGGGGACGTTTTAGAATAACGGCCACTTACTTGCGGGTACCGGATGCCCGCCGCGCGGCAAGCCGCTTGCGCCCGTCGCGTTTCATCTCTTCGACTTTCCAGGATGTCAGCGGGCCGCTTTCAAGACCTTCGCGAATGTCTTGCCGCAACTGCGCCAGCTTGGCTGTCCGCAGCCGGTCCTGCTCCTCCATCAAGCGCAGGGCCTCGCGGATAACCTCGCTCGCCGAGTTGTAGCGCCCGGATGATACTTTTTCGCGCACGAGTTCCTCGAGCTGAGGAGTCAAATTAATATTCATGGTCATGACAGTTATTCCCGTCGAGCAGAATGACATCATTGTCAATGATTGTCAAAGATGGGCAAAGCAGGGGTTTCCCTACGGTGACGGGAGCTTCACAGGACAAGGGTTCAAGAGGAATGACAAGAGCACAGGAGTCGAAACCATGATGGGATCTTCGCGAACTTATCTCCCCGCGGCTGGGCACGATTGGTCATTGCCGCTCTACGATCCGATAGTGAAGTTGCTTGGCGGTGACGCGGCTAGGAAGGCGCTGCTCGAGCAAGCGGCGCTGCGGCCTGGTCAGCGCGTTCTCGACGTGGGCTGCGGCACGGGCACTCTGGCCACGCTGATCAAGCAGCTTTATCCGGACGTCGAAGTGGTTGGACTTGATCCCGACCCCAAGGCTCTGGCCCGCGCCAGACGCAAAGCAGCGCGCGCAGGGGTCTCCATCCAGTTCGATCAGGGATTTGGAGACGAGCTTCCGTATCCTGAGGCGTGGTTCGATTGCGTATTTTCGTCGTTTATGTTCCACCACCTCCCGCCGGACGAAAAAGGGAAGACCCTGCGTGCGATTCGGCGCGTGGTCAAACCCGGCGGCGAGTTTTACATGCTCGACCTCGAAGGCCGGGAGGATGGCGCGCATGGCTTCCTCGCCCACCTGCTCCACTCCAGCGACCGCATGAAAGATAATTCCGAGAGCCGAGTCCTTAGCCTCATGAGGCAGGCTGGGTTTGCAGATCCCAAGAAAGTCGGCCGCCGACGCATGCTCTTTGGAGGCGTTGCGTATTACCGGGCAGGGGCTGAGTAGCTGGCAGGGCGTTTCTGTTCATCGGAGTTTTCATCCCGAGGGGCGAAATGATCCCAGGTCTCAGCGTCTCGGGAAGGCATCTGCTTCCCCTTCAGCGCCGGAGCGCTTCCGCTACGAATTTCGCGAACTGCTGCACATCTTCGGCAGTGGTATCGAAAGAGCACATCCAGCGCACGACTGATTCTTCCTCATTCCACACGTAAAAGAAGTAGCGCTTTTGTAATTTGGCAATTGCGTGACGAGGAATTTTGGCGAACACACCATTGGCTTCCACTTTGTAGACAATCTTGACTTGCGGAAACTTGCTGACCTCTCTCTGGAGCAGGCGGGCCATGCGGTTGGCGTGCTGCGCGTTTTGCAGCCAGAGGTCGTTGGTTAGTAGAGCCTCAAACTGGGCAGAGATGAAGCGCATTTTGGAGGCGAGCTGCATGCCCTGTTTGCGCAAGTACTGAAAATTGCGAGCGAGCTTTCTATCGAAGAAGACGACCGCTTCGGCGCCCATGAGACCGTTCTTGGTGCCGCCGAAAGAGAGCACGTCGAGGCCGAGGTCGCGAGTGGCCTGGCGCAGGCTCTGGCCGAGGGCGGCCGCGGCATTGGCGATGCGGGCACCGTCCATGTGGAGAAACATTTCGTGTTCATGGGCGAAGCGGGCCAGGGCTTTGATTTCGTCCGGCTTGTATACGGTACCCGTCTCTGTGGCTTGGGTGATCGAGATCACGCGCGGCTGGACGTGGTGCTGGTCGCCGATGCCGCGGTAAGCGTGGCTGACGGATTCGACGGTCAGTTTGCCGTCGGCAGCCGCAATGGGAATGAGCTTGCAGCCGGTGAACTTTTCCGGCGCGGCGCATTCGTCGGTGTAGATGTGGGCTACGGCGGTGCAGATCACGGCATGGAAAGAGTCGGTAAGAGCCTTCAGGCTAAGGCAATTGGCGGCGGTGCCGTTGAAGACGATGAAGACCTCGGCGTCGTCGCCGAAGTGGTGCTTGAATTTCTGCACCGCCGAGTTTGTGTAGGGGTCGTCGCCGTAGCCGACTGCGTGTCCGTGATTGGCGGCGGAAATGGCCTTTAATACTTCTGGATGGATGCCTGCATTATTGTCACTGGCAAAGCTGCGGGCGGGTTTCATGGTGCAACAATGTAGCAGAATGGGGGCCGAGGGTGGGTCGGGCCTCATGCGATGGCATCTCTCGCGGTGATATATTCGAAATGTCGCTATGTACCAAGATTTTTACGCCGCCGATCGCTGGACTAAAAAGCAGGTGCACTGTATTTACCAGGCGCTGATTGTGGCGATCGCAACCCGCCATGCGGATGCAGTCGATATTAAATTCCTGGTAGACGGGCGGCCTGTTTGGGTGGCGCTGCCTCATCCTGCCTGGGTGGAGTACAAGAAGCGAACCGGGCGTTCGATAACCGATTCTCTGGCGATTGAGATTGCCGGACACTACCTGAAAACCGCATTGGAATCGGGCGAGGGTGTGGGAAGAGAGATGTACTCGCTGACAGTTGAGCAAACGCTCGCACATCTGGATGCTGTGGTCGCGGAGATTGAGGCGGCACAGCCTGGTACGCACGAGATCAGCCCCGCTTTCCGGGTGTGATGTCTGCCATTTGGAACTTTCCTATCGAATGGGGGACAATAGAAAACCTGTTCTTAGAGTGCCTTCCCGGCAGCGCCTGGTTTATCTCGCTCTGCTGTTCGCGGGCCCGAGTTTCCGCGCCACATAAGGATGTTCGTGGTTGCTGTAAGGAGAAGTTTTCATGTCCAGCCTCACGGCTGACGTTGAATCGCCAAGCAGCGGACACAAAAATGACCGGCTGACACGCTGGGTGGAGGAAGTCGCGCAGATGTGCAAGCCGGAGCGGGTGCACTGGTGCGACGGCTCACCGGAAGAGTATCAGGCGTTGCTGCGGCTGATGGTACTTACGGGTACCGCGATCCCCCTGGATGAGGAGAAGCGGCCGAACAGCTTTTTGGTCCGTTCCGATCCAGGGGATGTGGCGCGGGTGGAAGACCGGACATTTATCTGCTCTCGAACTAAAGAGGAAGCTGGGCCCACCAACAACTGGGAAGATCCGGCGAAGATGAGAGCAAAGCTCAAAGGGTTATTCTCCGGTTCGATGGCGGGCCGGACTATGTACGTCATCCCGTACAGCATGGGGCCGATCGGATCGCACATCGCGAAAATTGGCGTCGAGATTACGGACTCGCCTTACGTTGTGGCCAACATGCACATCATGGCCCGGATAGGCAGACCGGTGCTCGATTCCCTGGGCGATGGAGAATTCGTCGGCGGGTTGCACTCGGTCGGCGCTCCACTCGCGGCCAACGAGCAGGATTCGACCTGGCCGTGCAATGCGGATCACAAGTACATTTGCCATTTTCCCGAGACACGAGAGATTTGGTCCTACGGCTCGGGCTACGGCGGCAACGCGCTGTTGGGCAAGAAATGTCACGCATTGAGGATCGCCTCTGTGCAGGCGCGCGATGAAGGCTGGATGGCCGAGCACATGCTGATCATGAAGCTCACCAATCCCGCAGGGAAGGCTAAGTACATTACCGGCGCATTTCCGTCAGCCTGCGGTAAGACCAATCTGGCGATGCTGATTCCGACCATCCCAGGATGGAAAGTGGAGACAGTCGGTGACGACATTGCCTGGATGAAATTCGGAGCGGACGGGCGGCTGTACGCCATTAATCCAGAGTATGGCTTCTTTGGCGTAGCCCCCGGGACAAACGAGCAGTCGAATCGCAATGCCATGCTGACCGCAGCCAAGAATTCTATTTTCACCAACTGTGCCATGACGTTCGACGGCGACATTTGGTGGGAAAGCATGACGGAGAAAAAGCCAGCCGAACTGCTCGACTGGCTGCGGCGGCCATGGACTCCGGCCTCCGGGCGCAAGGCGGCACATCCGAACGCGCGGTTTACAACCCCCGCGAGCCAGTGTCCCGTGATTGCGCCGGAGTGGGAAGACCCTAAAGGCGTGCCCATTGACGCGATTTTGTTTGGCGGACGCCGCGCCGGAATAGTGCCTCTGGTGATGGAGGCCTTCAACTGGCAGCATGGGACATTTCTGGGTGCGACCGCCAGCAGTGAAACAACAGCGGCGGCGGCGGGCAAAGTTGGCCAGTTGCGCCGGGACCCGATGGCAATGCTTCCTTTCTGCGGTTACAACATGGGAGACTATTTCGCCCACTGGCTGAAGATTGGAGCCAAGAGCTCAAGACTACCGAAAATTTTCTATGTCAACTGGTTCCGTCAGGATGAAAACGGAAAATA
>WNEL01001141.1_pt1 | contig 13835 bp, 10 predicted proteins | sample 5399991 | NCBI WGS metagenome assembly WNEL01 (sample SAMN13153325, study PRJNA577476) | soil metagenome | isolation source: 20 cm grassland meadow soil pre-rain plot 2 | place: USA:California | collected 2015-09-08
ATGGCAATGACTAGGCCCCACTTGGAACTAGTCGAAACAGCGAGAGACAGAATCACTATCGTCGCAGACTTCCCTCATCTCAGCCCAGCCATACTCTTCGACTACTGGACAAGAACCGATCTGCTCAAGAAATGGTGGCCTCCAACGGCAGAGCTACAGCCAGAGGTAGGTGGAACATTTCATTTTTCCTGGCCCAGACAAGACTGGCATCTCCGGGGCCAGTTCACCATGTTCGACAGAGGGAAGAGGCTCGGATTCACGTGGAAGTGGGACCATGAAGCCATCGACGTAACCAGGGTCACAGTACTCTTCCGCCCAATGCCAAACGGGGGAACAGAGCTCACCCTTCACCATGAAGGCTACTCGAAAAGCTCGGAGGCGAAAAAGACAAGGGACGAACACATCGAAGGCTGGACTTTCTTTCTGAGGAAGCTCCAAGAGCAAGGTCAGGAACCGTAAAGCCTTCTGCAGGCTAGCAAGCCAATCCTCCTGAAGACGGTGCTCTCACCTTTGAAACGGAGAGTCCTCGATTTACCCAGAAAACTCTACGCGTCACCAAGCCTAGCTAGGAAGATTCGCTTCTCCGTTTCCATACGAGTCTCGGATAGACCCTGTGTGTGTCAGTGTCGTGACTGGTGTACTTCTCAGCGGTCTCCCGCAGATGCACCAATTCGAAGCTCATTCTCTTGGCATGGGGCCTTGTATCTCTCGTTGTAGAACGTCATAGGCGAGGGGTCCATCCTTGTCGTCGACGACCACTATGATGTCGCCGTAGCCTAGAAACGCGTCCAGAATTTTTACGCCGTTTCTGAACAATAGTTCAGTGATGTAGGATGCTATTCCTGGAGTCATCTCGGCGTGCGGCGACAGGTTGAGTACGACTTTGGCCACGTTTGTCTGTGCAGCCGCTTCCCGGAGATGCTCCATTTTTCCGTGGACGAGGGCGTAGTCCTCGGCGGGGAGGATCAGCTTGATCGAGTTTGAGAGGGGGAAGATGTGGGGGAACTCTGAGAGTTCGCCTGCGGCGTTGATAATTCTTTGACTATGGTAAAGAACTGGTTTCGTGGTGTTCTAATCGTCACGTCTACTATGCCGCTTGAAAGGGAGATTCTCGCGTCTTTGAGGACTCTGGCCGCGTCAGGGCTTTTGTCGTTGGCGAGGGTGTCCGAGAATCTCTTGATCGCGACAACTAGCGTGTTGACGCTCGGCTCTTTCCCGCTCAGTTGTTGGACCTGGGGTTGGATGAATTCTGCGAGGGAGTGGAAGTTCATGAGTTTCATTTTCAAGCATTGGTAGACGGGGTAGTTTCGGGTTAGAGTCTCGCGTACGGCTTCTGGGACGCTTACGCTGTTTCGGTGGATTGTCAAGCTCCTTTCTCCTTTACAGTTATGTAATGGAACGTGGGGTCTGTAATAAAAGTCTTATATGCAAGTAACATCCATTACTGTATTGCAATAAAATGCAGTAGAAAAACCAACAATGCAAACCAATATGAATTTCCCGACCTACGTGTTCGCGACCGTTAATCCGGGCCGCAGCACCAATGTGGTTGAGGAGCTAAAGCGCAACAGCCAGATCGACATCATCGCACCGGTCACAGGCAGATACGACCTAGTACTACGCCTCAAGCCGAACACTCCACACAACATCTACCAGACAGTCAAAGAAATCCGTGAGATCAGCGACGTACGGACAACCGACACTCACACCGGCTTCGACGGTATTACGCCGAGCAAGAAACTCGAGAACCAAATGGCTCTCGGCTTTTCCTTACTGAACTGTGAGCACACTACCAGCGAGCAAGTCATCAAGCAGCTCAGCAGCATCCCAGGCTTCGTAGAAGCATCTACGGTACCCGGACAGTTCGACATTGTAGCACTCTGGCAAGCAAAGACCTCTGAAGAGATTGTGAAGACCTCCGTTGAGAGAGTTAGTCACCTTGATGGTATCTTCAAGAGCGAGACAGTTCTCGCTTACACACCCGTCTTCAAAGCGTAAATCAAATCCAGTATAGCTCCGTCGACCTTCCCCCCTTTTTGCGGGATCCCGAAAGGGATATTCTGTATACGAAAAGATTCGAGTCACTAGTTTAACGATCACTCGGAGAGCGAGCACGGGTTCACGAATCCGCCTAACCCATAGGACGGTCCCCCAAGGACTTCTTTCGGGCAGACTTGGGCGGACCCGCCGAGCGAGACCGAAATGACACATAACAAAATAGATAGAAAAAGGCGAAAAGTTCCGATCTCTAGGCGTACCTGAGATGTCCCTCGACAAACTTGAAAGAAAGATCGGATTGACTCTTGCGAACAGAAACCTACTAACAGAAGCCTTCACTCACGGGTCCATAAGAGGAAAAACTCAGAGCAAGAATACGGAGACTTACCGACGCCTGGAATTCTTGGGCGACGCTGTACTCCGACTCGCAGTGTCGGAATCCGTCTTTAGAGACTCAGATGGCAATGTTGAGAAGCTTCACGATACCCGCGAGAAGTTCATATCGAATCACTCCCTTGCTGGCGCGGCCGAAGAGCTAGGTTTGTCGAACTATCTGCGCGGGTCAGGCAGCGGGGACGTCATGACCTCGCAATTGGTTTTTGCACAGCTCTACGAGTCCCTAACCGGAGCCATATTCGTCGACAGAGGCTATGAGACAGCCTCCAAGTTCGTAGAAGAAACCCTAATCCGCGAACAACCAGACCGGACACTCGGATCCTCTACCAACAGGCGCGTCCACTGACCAGCAGTTTCGTCCTCGTATCTGAACAACCTCACGCGAGTCATCTCTATTCTTTCTTCAATTGCCCCAAACGTGCTTCATAGTATGCTGCTTTGGCTGCTCGATGAGCCACTCGGTTCTGACTTCTTGGAATCTTCCTCATCTCAATGAACCGGAAACCGTTCATTAGCGCCTTCGCTTTCTTGTACCATGGGAGCAGTTCACGACCGACTTTCCATACGTCTTTCAATTGGTTGTGGAGGATTAGGCTGTGTCTGTGTAGACAACGACCTTGTCTTGATCCCGGCTTGTCTCAGACCGTGAAGTAGCTCAATTTTCTTCCGAATCCTCTTCTCCGTGGATGTTGAACGCAAGAGGGGGCCGAAGTCCTCTTTTGTCGAGACCTTGTGCAAGCAGCTGTAAAGAATTTTCCAAAACTGCGAGGTTCCAGAGTTCCTAGAAACTGGCGACGAAACCAACGTGTTCTCGCCGTTAGCCAGACAATAGACAACCTCACGAATTTCCCGTGATAGGGACTATCCGTAGCCTCCCAATCGACGAAGTCTTTCTGGCTCGTGTAAGCATGGGACTCTGCTAGCAAGACGACCCTTACGGTTTCAGGCTTCCAAACTGCCTAAGCCGAGAGACTTCCTCAGCAACCTCGAACGAATCAATATCAAGATCCGGATCGATCCTACGTACCCATTCATAGCACTCTCTGAGGTTCATTTCTCTGGCAGACCAGACCGCCATGCGGTTCCTAATCAGCACTTTCGATCTCGTGTCTGAGCAATAGCCGAAAGCTAGCTCAACCCTACAGATGTCGGGTCAGCGGAGCGACTGGCGCGAACGACTACACGCGAACCCCTCACGGATGGAACAGGAATTAGCAATCAAACTACAAGAAAACCGAATAAACGTACTTGTATCGGACCATCGTTCTGCCTGCTACTCTTTGGTCTGGTCGCGAGTGGTAGAGAGACCTGGGGACCCTTTTGCCAGCTTGGATTTGGCGGTGCTGGGCTCGGCCCATGTTGTGTCTAGGCTTAGCTGTTGAGGTCGCGTAACATCTGATGTTGTTGGTTCTGGTTGGACCCATGTGAGGTTCTTGCGAACTGTTGGCGTGGGTAGTCCTGGTCTCGCGTCGTTGACTCCTTTGTCTGGTGGAGGTAGTGGTCCTTCTCGGGTCTTGTTTTTTGTCATTCTCTCACCTCGTTCCCGTTTCTCCCAATGACGATCTTCCGGAGAGGGTCTCTTGCTTGGGCTTGGTTCCTTCATGCCATTGTTGTAGCCAGCAGCGTGTTTCTTCTTCAATCGGCAGCTGGTCCGGACGGAGAACTGCTAGAAAGGTTATCTCAATCTGTGGGATCGAGTCTCAAACGCTAGGTCGAGAGTGCACAAATGGACCTCATTTGGTTGGTCCTCGGACTGGTTCTCGCAGTGATCCTAGCTATCGTGGTTCTAGTTGTTCTTCCATGGTATCGGAAGCACGGCATCGAGCAGGCCAGAGCTTCGTTGAAAGAGGTCCCTTCGATTATCGCTAGAATCGACAATTCCTTGCAGCCCTACTTGTCCTCGAAGGAGTACCTTCCCGAGCGGGTTGGTAGACCTCTGAGGTCAGAGATCCAGACACTCGCTGAGTTGACCTTGCCGGTTCTCGGGAAAAGTGTCCGGAGAGCCCATGATGTTGCAATGAGAAAGGATTTCGAGTCGATGACGGCCGCTGCCAATCAGTTGTGTCAAAGGCTTGCGGGGAACAACTACCAGTATGTCCAGCGAGCGATCTCTGAGCACTCGAAGTTGCTTGTCGATGAGCTGAAGCTCGACGCGGCTCAGCGAGAGGCGACCGTTCGAGACGATGAGCGCAATCTTGTCGTTGCGGCGGCCGGTTCGGGCAAGACGCGCACGTTAATCGCTAGGGTCCGTTATCTCTTGGAACGTGGCTCCGCTCCAACTAACATTCTGGCGATAACCTTCACGAACAAAGCGACCGAGGAGATGAAGGACCGCCTCATACAGATGAGTGTACCAGTCGCGGATCAGGGAAGCGATGGTGTGACTGTCTCGACACTTCATGCTCTCGGCAAGCGCGAAGTCCAAGCCGCCACTCCAGGACCGCTTAGTATTGCTGACGAGCATTGGACAAACTCCCTTGTCGCTAGCGCGTTGCGTGATGCCAGGGAAGGTCGAGATCGGCAGCTTTCGAGTTTGTATGTCAATGCGATTCTGAACTTCCATCGTGATCTGGACGAGCGGACCCCAGCTCTCGGTGCGGACCTTACCTACAGAACTCGTCGTGGAGAACAAGTTCGTTCCATCGGCGAGCGAATCATCGCGGACTTTCTACTCACCCACCAGGTTCCTTACAAGTACGAAGCCACAGCCTCATGGGCACAAGTCGGCTCAGGTCGCTCCGCCTATCACCCCGATTTCACACTCCTTGACACTGGAGCTTGCGTCGAATATTGGGGGATAGACCGTGGAGGCAATGTGGCCGGGAATTGGTCAACTTCCTCTGCAGATTATGGCAAGGGAATGGCATGGAAAAGAGGAGAGTTCAACCGCACTGGCAAGAAGCTCATCGAATTCTACGATTACGAGCGCAGAGAAGGAACTCTGGAGGCATTACTCGAAACACGCTTGACCGGTGCCGGCGTACAATTACGACCGATGACACTAGCCGGGTTAGAAAAGATCCTCGGGGATACAAAGTACATCGGCAGCGTGATCGAGAGACAATTGGCAGGATTCATTGAAAATGCTCGTTCATTCCGAATGTCGACTGACCAGATTCTCCAGCGTCTAATATCGGCAACGCCACGCGTTCATCATTTCGGGAACCTTGGTCTTGCAGTTTTGCAAAGATACAAGAGGGAATTGGCCTCGGAAGGGAGAGTCGATTTCTCGGACATGCTTCACCGGGCCGCTGACATCGTAGAGAAAGGTGCGAGTTCACTCCCAAAGTTTGATCATGTCCTTGTCGACGAGTTCCAAGACACCTCGACGGCTATGGCCCGCCTTGTGAATGCACTTGTTCGAACAAACCATGCTCATCTCTTCGCCGTGGGTGATGACTGGCAAGCCATCTACGGTTTTGCAGGCGGAGACGTAGATCATGTTGTCAACTTCGAGTCTCACTTCGGACCCGCCTCACGGACAATGCTCGACACAAACTACAGATCCCCGGCCACAATCGTCGAGGCGGGTGCAGCGTTAATTGCTCACAACCCCGGCCAAATACCAAAACAGGTTGTCATCTCTAGCCCTGAGCGTGGCGAAGCCTTCATTCACGAAGTCCCTGATGACGATTTAGCGATCATAAACAAGGCGATTCAGCTAGTCAACGAGGAACGTAAGCGAGTTGATCCCGACGAAATCTTGGTTCTCAGCCGGACCAACCACCTGGTCAAGGGGATAAGCGATGGATGCCAGCAGAATGGGATTCCAGTGGCCTACCCTGATCGCAACGTTTCCGGAGTCCGCATACTATCTGCTCATAAGGCGAAAGGCCTAGAAGCGAATGTCGTGGTCATCGCAAACGCTAGCGACCATCTGTTCGGCTTTCCTTCGAAGATGGAGAACTCGGATGTTCTTGAACCAGTACGGATGAGTGCTGGAAACGCTCCGGCTGAGGAACGACGACTGTTCTACGTAGCAGTCACTAGGGCTAGGAAGCGGCTACACCTGATCTCTCGACAGGGTCACCCGTCACCTTACATCGCAGAGATCGAAGGAGCTTCTCAACAATCGCAGACTGCCAGCCGGGGGTCATTTCGTCCAGGCGTTCGTTTCAACGACGCTTTCTACGTTGAACAAGTCTATCGCCTCACTGATCGACAAGCAAAGGCGCGCATTCACCAATGCGGCCTCTTGACAACACCGAACGGCCGCTTTTCTTTTACGTCATGGCTGCCATTCTATCTTGACCAGGGAAGGACCTATTCGCTGACAGGGGTTCTCTATGATCGGCCCTATCAAAACCGGCATCAGGTTACGCTTGACAGGGCGACTCATGTCGAACGACAAGCGATCCATCACAAGCCAGCCAACCTATAGGCGTGCGCCAACTACGTCCACGCCCTCCTCCTCAGTTCCAGCCCCGCTTGATGGTACCAAACAATCCGCTCGTGAAAACATCGGATTCGTTGATCGCGAAGCCTGTTCGATGATCTGATCCGCCCGTGAAGATATGGCGTCTAGTTGTTCTCTCCAGCCGCCCCACTAACCCGATATCTGTCACTCTCAGCTGTCTTTCGGCTAGTGCACAGACACGGGAACATGCCACAGCAGATATTATTATCTCGACCAAACGTGCTATGATCAGGATTCGCAACAGTCAGGGAGGTAGCAGGTAGAACGCTTGTGCTGAAGCCTCTCCTCTTACTATGTGGCGGCTACGTAGCCTCACTTCTAGTCATGACCACAGCACCTGTCTTCCTAGATGGTGCTACTGCGTCACTGGTCAGCATCGGACCCTTGCTTTTTGATGTGGTCTTAGCGGCCTATTTGGTAGTTCACTACCTCGGCTTGAGGGGCCTCTTTCGGCTAGCAGCGTATTTCTTTACGTTCCTCGGCCTCGTCAGCATCCCATCAGGAATACTCAGTCCCGTAGGACCCGGCCAAAGCTACCCGTCTAATGTAACAAGCTACGTCAACCCGTTCACAAACAACTCGACTATTTCCTGGATCAACAACTTCGACACTCCCTGCGTTCTAGTCCACGGTCAAACCTCTACCAGCCAGTCCACGGGCTACTATGGACTCGGTTATGGAGGAACCAGTACGCGACTAGGTAGTAACTGCCACGGCCTTGCCCAGCTAACAGCACAAGCATATTCAAGCGGGCTCGGTTCCAAGGCGACAGTTCAGTCCAGCGTCTGGTTCATAGACCAACCGTTCTATGTGCCCGATCATGGACAGAAAACCACCAGGTTAGAGATTGGAGGATCCGTATTCATCAGTGGATGGCTCGCCCGCCAGAACGCCGGCATAGGCACGTACAACGGCGGGACAACACTTGAGATAATGTTGAAGCTCATGGGAAACGCTCCCTGCGATAGCTATGGCTGCTACAACTCCTATGCGACCAGGTATTTTACAGGAACCCAGTCAATGTCTTCCGAGTATGACCTTCCGCATCTGGGCATCTACGTGACTCCTAGTTACACCTACAACGTCATCGTTAGCTTCAACGTAACCTCCAACACTATCGGAATAGGCGCAGGTGGAATAGCCACTTCCGACGCCTGTTTCGGCTACAGCAACTACTGCGCCGCAACTCCAACCAATGTCCCGGGTTTCCCAGCCTCGTGCATGCCAAATCCATCCCGGTTCCAATCCTGCGAATTGCTCCTAACTGCCGTAGCTTACACCCTTACGGATTTCTAAGGTGCCCGGCAATCCCCGCATCTCTGCCTGCGGAGATCGAGTTCTGTTCTCGCGATGTAATCTCAGCCAGTACTCCTGTGATTCGGGCTCCTCTTCCTGATAAGTCGTAATTGACTGAGACACCGTTTGGAAAAAGGACGACGAGAGCGTTTCTATGGAAGACGGTCTGGTTTGCCTATTCTCGGGATCTATAGTTCTTGTTCCATCCGTGTCCAGCCTCGAAGGAGCAGCGGTGAGGAACCAGATGCCTAGACGAATGGAGAAGCCATCCTCAAAACTGTTGCCAGAAGAGGGCAAGTCTCAGTGGGTGAAATGCTGGAAGTGTGGGGCGTGGATTCATTGCAGGAAATGCTTGACACATCACCTTTACAACACCCCTCACAAGTAGTGAGGATAAGCGCGGGGCAGCGTCCCTGATGGCGCCAAGGAAATCGCCTAGAAGTCAGCCTAGGGGGCATTAGAACTCGCGAGGATCCACTGCATCAAGACAACGATCCTCCCGGCTCAAGTTCAATGTGAAATTCGACCATGGCGAATTATATGGGGTCGATAGTGTTCGTGATGTTCAAGTTGTGAACAACCTACCACAAGCAACGCTAGGCTAGGCGCTCCCTTAGCGAGACCTGTTGATCCTATTAGAACGAAAACAGCTGCGTTTCTGGGAGATTCTCGAGGACCCTAAGGTTCTGGGATATGACCGCTGTGGAGACTAACTGGTTCTGCGGACCCCACAGTTCGGACAGAAGAGCCCAGTTAGAGGAACCGCCGAGCCGCAGTGAGTACATGGGACTGAGTTGCCACCGAGTGGCCATCTCTGGGAAGATGCCAATGGCGGATTATTCCGCGGTCTTTGCGCCTGTCGGATAAGCAGAAGAGTAGCTGCAAGGGTCACGAGGGCAACCGCGAGGAATACGGGACCGTACTCCTTGACCAAGATCATGACTTGGCCCGCTAGTGTTGAGATGAGTTGAGAGCTTGGTCCAGACCCTGGCTTAGGGCTTGGGCTCGGGTTTGCTGAGATTGAGACTTGGAACTGGGCAACGATATTGCTACCGGCCTCCCATATTATGGGATAGGGATACTGGTATTGCCACTCCACAGTCTCGGTCAGCATGTGTATTCCCGCCCCGACTGACCGGGGAATCGTAAACGCCAGTGTCAAAGTGATATTGCTTCCCACACCAATTAGCGGCGCGTCGGGTAGGTTGCAGAGGCTGTTGCCAAGCTGCGCGGTCGGAGTATTTCCGGGGCACTCGCTATCATCCATGAGCGTGAACGTTCCAAAATCAGTCGTCACTCTAACCAGGATTATTCTGGAGGGAAGGGCGCCCACGTTTGTGAAATTGTTCACGAACACCGCGGATCCTCCGGCCTGAGCGGCTTCGGGGCCGAGGATATCATACAACATCGCGGCTGAGGGAACATTGGCTGTTACAGTTTCGGTGGCCTGCATGCGGCTGGTTGTCCCGATAATTGTAATTGTATAGGATGATGTCGGGGTAGTCTTTGTCGCCACAAGTATCGCGTTAACACTAACACTCTTGCCACTCCCGACGGCGACAGGGTTCTGGTTGAATACGACAGTTGGAATCTGGTTTGGCCACGTCGGCGAGGATGGTGCTACCGTCGCGTTGAGCTCTACGCTGCTATCGAAACCGTTCAGGCTGGACAATGTGACGGTGAAGGTGCCGTTAGTCGTTCGGGGAACAGTAAGGGACCCAGGACTGGCGGCTATGCTAAAATCTCGCAGCCCAGCACTACCCTTCGGCACCACCATAACATCAGTGAAGAGACTGTCGGCCCTGCAACAGGTGTACGCCTCGGCACTAAACCTCACGTCTACGGTCTGGCCTGCAAGACCGGAAATATCGTAGACCTTCATCTCCGGAAGATTCCCCGTACACCCTCCCGTGCTGTTGACAATCGGCACAGGGACGAAAGTATCGGACAGCGCCCCGATTCCATTGCCTGTAACAGTAACCGTGGCTGACTCTGACCCGCTCGTTATCTGTCCCCATGTAAGGAATGCGAGTACGCCGCCAGCTTGAGGGACGGTGAAGCTCTCATCGGCGTATCCAGAAGTGCCTAGAGTGTTCCAGATATCGAGAAACGATGATCCCTGAAGAGCGCCGGGCGTACAAGGCCCGGTACTCGTGGTCACCTGGATGATCGGATAGTTGCCGTTATACTGGACTCCGTAGATAGTGCCTGTCGTCCAGTATGCGAGTCCGTTGCTGAAGTCCCCGTTCTGGATCGCGTTAACAGCTTCCTGAGCAAGAATGTTCATCGAAACGGTTAGAGTGTGTGAAATGTGGCCAGCGGTCGCGATGATCGTGGCATTATAGCTCCCCGGAGGGATCGCGGCCAACGACAATAGGTTGAGAATGGAGAGAGCTGTGCCGTTGATCTGAAGGTTGACGATTGGAGCGCTGAACCATCCAGAGATCGCGTATGAGGAGGATCTTACGGTAAGAGATATGGTCCCGAAGAATCCTGTGTCGCCAGTGAGACTGATGTTGAAGTTTGCAATCATCCCTCTGGGCAACGTCACAGAGGTCGAGTTGGATCTAATCGTAAAGTCTGACCCGGACGGTAGGAGATTACTGAAGCTGGCGGTCTGAACCGTCGCCGTGGGACCGTTCAGGTTAACACATATTCCGTTGAGAACGCTCGTGCTTGAACAGCCCGAGGGGAAGGTGATTGGAGTGTTCGCCCCTGTCCCTGTAACGTTGTACGTGGCGGTGAAAAGAATTCCATTTGTGGGCGCTATGGTTGGGTAGTATCCGTACCCGTCGACGGTAACAACTCCCGGCCCGTCCACTGATCCACAGTTAGCTCCCGCCCCATTGATGCATTGCCAGCCGCCCACAGGGTAACCACTCGATGCGCTCATTACGCTCTGAGCCAAACTCGCGTTCACGGGATAGAGGACGGAGGCATTGGTCTTGACCGATATTGTGAACTGCTGGAAAGACCCGACGGATTGTGCAACGACGTAGACTGTTAGAAAGGATCCCTGCTGTCCCGTGAGAGTTGAAGGTGTGGTGGGACAATAATCAGCAAGCGATATGCAGACCATTGGCGCAAGATTTCCGCGAGCAGGAGTTGGAGCTACCCTGACAATGAATACCACGGTGAGAATCAGGATTGCAGCAGCGACATTCGCGAAGTGTCGGCGAGAACTAGTCATCCAACCCGAAGTTCGATTCGCCGTTCCTGACTCTTAAACAGTGCTGGGTCTCGCTCCGCACTTCTCTAGATTAAGCGGTTTGTGCGAGCGGGACGATTTTCCGCAGCATCTTGCTCGCCTTGAGAATTTCTATCCCGATCACTTTTCCGTTCTTTCCTAGCTCTAGGTTGATGTCCGGCGCCAGCTCTATGAAACCCTCCTCTGGACCCTTCGATATTACAATGTAGAGGCTGTCGCTCTCCCGGTCGTACAGCGCCTTTCGCATCTTCTCAGCCAATTCTGTTCCACCTTGCTCCCTTAGCCCTTGACGTTTCCTGCTCTTTGCTTATTGGGTGTATAGTTACTATTTCAATCCCTCCCCTTTCTGATCGTAGGCTATCATGATCTACCGCTCCCGCCGCCTGAGCCTGACCAGTTTTTTATGGCTATGACTTCCTCATCTCCAGTCTAGTCCTAAGATGTCTCGTGTAGGTTATCCTAGTCAGACCCTGCGCCATCCGTCTCCTTTTCGACCAAGAACTCCTAGCGCCAGAGGTTAATGAGAGTAAGAGGCGTGTCTTCGCCTGTAGTTTGATTGCGAGCTCTTGTCCATCCGTGACGGGTTGGCGTGTAGTCGTTCGCGCCCGTCGCTCCGCTGACCCGAAATCAGTTACTTTCAGCTGTCTCTCGGCTACCGACCGGTGTTATCTCTCCAGATAGACCGTGTTCTTCGACTTGTCGTAAATGAGCCTGTATCTTTCGATAATGTCCCTTCCTAGTAGCGAGGGAAGCTGCAGTACAAGTTCTCTTCCATGACGGTCCATTCTCGCGGTCTCGTGTTTCGCAACGTGAACCTGGAGTCTCTCTCGGACCGTGCCTCCGGTATCTGTCTTGAAGAGGAGTATTCCGTCCCTGATGATTCGAGTGTCGACGGTCCCTCCGATCCCGCTGAGCGGCCTCTTTGTCTTGTCGAGCCGGTTCCATTCTATCCCAAGTCTATCACGGTCCCGATCCATAATTGTCGTAACGGAGGCGCCGGTATCGACTAGGAAAGCAGCTGTTCCTCTCCCCTGTAGAACTCCTGATTCTATCTGGGCGTAGATGGATGGTGCGGGTGGGACGAAGCTCGGGTCGAGATAGCCTGGGAGCTTCACAGTAGTAGTTCTCGCTTCTTACGAGTAACGTACTCGACCACGACTCTGTCCCTCGGGTAGCTCCTTCGAACCCTATTCAGAAGCTTGGACAAGCTACTATCATGATCGACCACCTTCTTCCCATACACGGCAACGTTCTGGTGATCGAACCGGCGTGCAAGGCGGGCATAGTTCGTCCTAAACCAAGCATGGTTTTCCGTCCAGTCATCGAACGAGGACCCGTTCTTATCCATCCCAGAATCCTCTCTACCCTTCTAGTCCAGCCGACTTTCAAGAAAAACATTCTCTTCTCCCAACCCATTCAGCCCGGAGTCGATTATCTATCAGACCCGGATGTCCTATCCCAAGTTGTCGAGTATTTCTTGGTATGGTTGGTCTCTTTCTTGCCGCTGTAGTTGTCGTATTGTTGTTCTAGGATTCTGTATCCTCTCTTTCGTAGTAGTGTTCGTGTTTCTTCGTCTTTGATGGTCTGGCTTGTCTTGAGGTGGACCTGGCCATCAACAAATACCAGCAACGGCCTAGGATCCAATGGGAAGTAGAAGTCGGCTATAGTGACAGAAATGTCGACTTGGGTAAGGTAGGATATTTGTTTGTCTTGTAGATTGATTGCGAGTTGGTGTTCCATGCGAGAAGGGCTAGCGTGCAGTCGTCGGCGCCAGTCGCTCCGCTGACCCGACATTTGTCACTTTGAGCTGTCTTTGGGCTATTGCCCAGACACGAGAATGAAACCGGTTTGACGGATCCATTCCGCTCATTGTCAGCCAGCTCTCCAGACTAAGAGCAACAGCGCTGTCTACATCACGCCATGGAGGCTGCAAGACCCGCAGTGAAGAACTGGTCCGTAATGGAAGAGGTCGTCAGCCTTCCTCCTAACCGTCAAGTGGTTCGCTTACATTCGGCTCGATCAAGGTCTGTTGTCGTCGTTGCGGAAGCTTTACATGTACGCTACATGCATTGTGACATGCGAGGAACATGGAACGCAAGGTTGCCCAGACGGAGCTGGAGCCGAGTGAGTATCAGACGCTTGCGAAGACGGCTGAGAAGAAAGGATTGACCATTAAGGAGGCTTTGAGGCAGGCTGCGCGATTGTGGGTCCACGAAGAATCTGGAATAGATCCCAACGATCCCATTTTCGACATCGCGTTGGGCAGGCGAAGGGCGAAGGACTGGGGCAAGGGGACAGAAAACGCGTCCAAAGAAGTAGACGAGACACTATACAAGTGAGCCCTAGCTGAGGCTCTTCATCGATACTGGACCGCTCTCAGCGTTTTACAACAAGCGCGACAGAGACCATCCATCCGCTGTCGAGACCTTCCGGAAAATCGCGAAACGAGGCACAGCGTACGGAAGCCTCTACACCTCAGACTACGTCATGGACGAGGCCGTCACACTCTTGAGGGCCAGA
>WNEL01000747.1_pt1 | contig 13798 bp, 15 predicted proteins | sample 5399991 | NCBI WGS metagenome assembly WNEL01 (sample SAMN13153325, study PRJNA577476) | soil metagenome | isolation source: 20 cm grassland meadow soil pre-rain plot 2 | place: USA:California | collected 2015-09-08
CCTGGTGCGCGGCAAGGTAGGCATTTTCGGCAAGGTCGTGCGCGAGGACACGCCGGTGGCGGACGGCGACCGGGTGGAAATCTATCGCCCGCTGGCGGTCGCCCCGAAAGAGGCGCGACGCGCCCGCGCCGCTACTTACACCAGTCGTTCACGGCGCGCTGGGTCCGCTCGATCTCCTTCGCGCGCTCCGCGTCGTCGATAAAGAAGCGCTCGCCGGCAGCGTTGGTCGACGAGATACGCTGCCCGCTCTGCAGGGTGCGCAACGAAGCCTGCGACTGCTCGCAGTTGACCCGCTTCGCCTCGGCGTCTGCACGTTCCTTGGCGGCTTTCTGTTCGCCCTCCTGCCGCTCCTGCTGGCGCTTGCGGAACGCGGCCTCTGGGCTGAGGTCCTTCGCAGCGTCCTTGTTCGGCGCGGCGGCCGGTGCCGATGGACCCGCAGGCGGCTTGAGCGGGGCCGCCTGTACGCCGGGCGGCGGCGTATCGCCGTAGCCCACTTTGCCGTCCTTGTCCACCCACCTGTATTGCTGGGCCAAGGCGGTGGCCGCAAACGCGAGGCCGACAGCGCAGAGCAATGCTTTTGTCATTGATGTATCAACGCTTAAGCCGAGGCATGGATGACAGTATAATGCGGCTTTGCGAGAATCAGACATGCGGGTGATCCAGAAGGCGCTGACCTTCGACGACGTCCTCCTCCTTCCCGCCCACTCGCGCGTCCTGCCGCGCGAAGTCTCCCTGAAGACCCTCCTGACCCGCAAGCTCGAGCTGAACATCCCCCTCGTGTCGGCTGCCATGGACACGGTCACCGAGGCCCGGCTCGCCATCGCCATGGCCCAGGAGGGCGGCATCGGCATCATCCACAAGAACCTCACGCCCCAGGCGCAGGCGGTCGAGGTCGCCAAAGTCAAGCGCTTCGAGTCCGGCGTGCTGCGCGATCCGATGACCGTCTCGCCAGACATGACCGTGCGCGAGGTGATGGCGCTGCAGCAGCAGTACAAGATTTCCGGCTTCCCGGTGGTGAAGAGCGGCAAGGTGGTCGGCATCGTCACCAACCGCGACCTGCGCTTCGAGGCCGAGCTCGACCAGCCGGTCAAATCGATCATGACGCCGCAAAGAAAGCTGGTCACGGTGCGCGAAGGCGCGAGCCGGGAAGAGGCGAGGGCGCTCATGCACCGCCACCGGCTGGAGCGCGTGCTGGTGATCGACGACGAATTCCACCTGATGGGCCTGGTCACGGTCAAGGACATCCTGAAGGAAAGCGAGCATCCCAACGCCTGCAAGGACGCGCAGGGCAAGCTGCGCGTCGGCGCGGCGGTGGGCGTGGGCGAAGGCACCGACGAGCGCGTGGCGGCGCTCGTCGAGGCGGGGGCCGATGTGCTGGTGGTCGACACTGCGCATGGCCATGCCCAGGGCGTGCTCGACCGGGTTAAGTGGATCAAGACGCGCTATCCGAAAGTAGAGGTCGTCGGCGGCAACGTCGGCACCGGCGATGGCGCGCGCGCCCTCGTCGATCACGGCGCCGATGGCGTGAAAGTCGGCATCGGCCCCGGCTCGATCTGCACCACGCGGATCGTGGCGGGCGTCGGCGTGCCGCAGATCACCGCCATCCAGAACGTCGCCGAAGCGCTCGGCAAGTCCGGCGTGCCGCTCGTCGCGGATGGCGGCGTACGCTACTCGGGCGACATCGCCAAGGCGCTCGGCGCCGGGGCGCATGCGGTCATGCTCGGGTCGCTGTTCGCCGGCACCGAGGAATCCCCCGGAGAGATCGAGCTGTTCCAGGGGCGCTCCTACAAGGCCTACCGCGGCATGGGGTCGCTCGGCGCGATGCAGCAGGGCGCCGCCGACCGCTATTTCCAGGAACCCGAGATGAACGTCGACAAGCTGGTGCCCGAAGGGGTGGAGGGCCGCGTGCCCTACAAGGGCAGCGCGCTGCGGGTCATCGAGCAGCTGATGGGCGGCGTGCGGGCGAGCATGGGCTACACCGGATGCTCGAGCGTCGAGGAGCTTCGTACTCGCACCCAGTTCGTCGAAATCACGGCGGCGGGCATTCGCGAGTCGCATGTCCACGACGTCCAGATCGTGAAGGAAGCCCCGAACTACCGGGCTGAGTAGTGCACCAGAAAATCCTGATCCTCGACTTCGGTGCGCAATACACGCAGCTGATCGCCAGGCGGGTCCGGGAAGCCAAGGTCTACTGCGAGATCCACCCCCACGACGTAGCCGACGCGTTCGTGCGCGACTTCGGCGCCAAGGGCATCATCCTCTCCGGCAGCCACATGTCGGCCTACGAGGAATCGACCGGCAAGGCGCCGCAGGCAGTGTTCCAGCAAGGCGTGCCGGTTCTGGGCATCTGCTACGGCATGCAGACCATGGCGCAGCAGCTCGGCGGGCGGGTCGAAGCCGGGCGCGTGCGCGAATTCGGCTACGCAGAAGTTCGAGCGCACGGCCACACGAAGCTGCTGGAGGGCATCGAGGACTTCCGCACGCCGGAAGGCCACGGCATGCTGCGCGTGTGGATGAGCCACGGCGACAAGGTCTCCGCGCTGCCCCCCGGCTTCAAGCTCATGGCCTCGACCGAGTCGTGCCCGATCGCCGGCATGGCCGATGAAGCGCGGCGCTTCTACGGCGTGCAGTTCCATCCCGAGGTGACGCACACGCGCCAGGGCGCGAAGCTCCTGCATCGCTTCGTGCACGAGATCTGCGGCTGCGGAGCCGAATGGAACATGCCGGATTACGTTTCCGAAGCGGTTCGCAAAATTCGCGACCAGGTCGGCCGCGACGAGGTCCTGCTCGGCCTTTCCGGCGGCGTCGACTCATCGGTCGCGGCGGCGCTGATCCACCGCGCCATCGGCAGCCAGCTCACCTGCGTGTTCGTCGACCACGGCCTGCTGCGCCTGAACGAGGCGGTGCAGGTGATGGACACCTTCGCTCAGCACATGCAGGCCAAGGTCGTGCATATCGATGCGTCCGAGCAGTTTTATTCAGCCTTGAAGGGCATCGGCGACCCGGAGGAAAAGCGCAAGATCATCGGCAAGCTGTTCGTGGACGTGTTCCAGGAACAGGCGAGGAAGATCAAGCACGCGCGCTGGCTCGCGCAGGGCACGATCTACCCGGACGTGATCGAGTCGGCCGGCGCGAAGACCAAGAAGGCCGCCACCATCAAGTCGCACCACAACGTCGGCGGCCTGCCCGAGACGCTGCACCTCAAGCTGCTCGAGCCGCTGCGCGAGCTGTTCAAGGACGAAGTACGCGAGCTCGGCCTGGCGCTCGGCCTGCCGCGCGAGATGGTGTTCCGCCATCCGTTTCCGGGTCCCGGCCTGGGCGTGCGCATCCTCGGCGAGGTGAACAGGGAATACGCCGATCTGCTGCGCCAGGCGGATGCGATCTTCACCGAGGAGCTGAGAAGCTCGGCCTGGTACGAGCAGACTGCGCAGGCCTTCGCCGTGTTCCTGCCGGTGAAATCGGTCGGCGTGATGGGCGACGGCCGCACCTACGAGCACGTCGTCGCCCTGCGCGCCGTGCAAACCACCGACTTCATGACCGCGGAGTGGGCTCCGCTGCCGCACGAGCTGCTCGCCAAGGTCTCGAACCGCATCATCAACGAGGTGCGCGGCATCAACCGGGTCACCTACGACATCTCCTCGAAGCCGCCCGCGACCATCGAATGGGAATGACCGACGAGGCTTTCATGCGTCGGGCGCTGGAGCTTGCGCAGCGCGCCCAGGCGGAGGGGGAGGTCCCTGTCGGGGCGGTCGTTGTTTTGGAGGAAAAGATTCTAGGGGAGGGCTGGAACAGGCCGATTGCGGCTTGCGATCCGAGCGCCCACGCCGAAATCCAGGCGATGCGCGCCGCGGCGTCCGCGCTCTCGAATTACCGCCTGACGGGCGCTACGCTCTACGTGACCCTCGAGCCTTGCGATATGTGCATCGGCGCCATGTTCCACGCGCGCATCGCCAGGGTGGTGTTCGGCGCCACCGACCCGAAGAAGCTGGTGCTCAAGAACCGGGTCGCCCTGGAGGGCGGCGTGCTGGCAGGCGAATGCGGCGCGCTGCTCAGCCGGTTCTTCGCTTCCCGGCGATGAAGATCGAAATCAACGCCGGCAGGCAGCAGCTCATCCTCAGGGACGAGAAAAATGTTCCTGTGAAAACCTACTCCGTCTCGACGTCGAAGAACGGCCTGGGCGAGAAGAACGGCAGCTTCTGCACGCCGCGCGGCAGCCACATAGTGCGCGCCAAGATCGGCGCCGGCCAGCCGCACAACGCGGTGTTCGTGCGGCGCCGGCCGACCGGCGAGCTGTGGACGCCTGAGCTCCATGCCCGCTACCCGGGGCGCGACTGGATCCTGACCCGCATCCTGTGGCTCTCGGGCTGCGAGCCGGGAAGGAACCGGCTCGGCGAGGTCGACACGATGCGCCGCTACATCTATATCCACGGCTCGCCTCATGCCGCCGAGATGGGCAAGCCTGGATCGATCGGTTGCGTGCGCATGCACAACGCCGACATCGTGGAGCTGTTCGATCTGGTGGCGCCTTACACGCCTGTCGAGATCAGGGGCTGAAGCTTTTCGCGGCTGGGCGCGAGGACCACCGCTTTCTCGCAGATGATCCCGGTAATCAGCTCGGCGGGGGTCACGTCGAACGCCGGGTTGCGCACGCCCACGCCCTGCGGAGCCCAGCGCGTGCCGCGGTAGCCGGTCACCTCGTCGGCCGGCCGCTCCTCGATGACGATCTGCGAGCCGTCGGCAATGGCTGCGTCGAAGGTCGAAAGCGGGGCGGCGACGTAGAACGGGATGCCGTGGCGCCGCGCGAGCACCGCGAGGCTGTAGGTGCCGATCTTGTTGGCGACGTCGCCGTTGGCGGCAATGCGATCGGCGCCGACGATGACTACGTCCACTTCACCGCGGCTCATCAGGTGGCCGGCCATGCTGTCGGTGATCAGCGTGCACGGGATGCCTTCCTGCACGCATTCCCAGGCCGTGAGCCGCGCGCCTTGCAGGTAGGGACGGGTTTCGCACGCGATCACGGAGACGCTCTTATTCTTCGCGGAACGGATCACTCCCAGGGCGGTGCCGTGGCCGGCCGTGGCTAGAGCTCCGGTGTTGCAATGGGTCATGACGCGTGCCCGATCTGGAATGAGCTCCGCGCCCAGCTTGCCCATCGAGCGGTTCGCAGCCAGGTCCTCTTCGAAGATCGCCTTGGCCTCCGCTTCGAGATCTTTCGCGCGCTTCATGCGCTCGAGCGCCCAGAACAGGTTGACGGCGGTGGGGCGGCTTTTCGCGAGCGCCGCATAGCCTTCGGAAGATCCGCCTGACAGAACCACCCCGAAAGCCGCGGCGCAGCCGATGGCCGGCGCGCCGCGCACCACCATGTCGCGGATCGCCGTCGCCACGTCGGCTGCGCTCCGGCAGGTCACATAGAGAGTCTTGTCGGGGAGAAAGCGCTGGTCGAGCAGCTCCAGGCGATCGCCCCGCCAGCGCAGCGGCTCGACTGCCATCAGACGACGCGCTCGTTGCCGCCGTCGACCGGCACCTGCGCCGCCGTGGTCTTGGCGAAAAGCGGGCCGCACATCTCCGCGGCCAGCTCGGCCACATCGCGCGAGGAGACTTCCTGCTTCAGCAGGTTGTTCTTCCTGTATTGCTCGACCGTGAGGTTGTACGCCTTGGCGCGCGAGGCCAGAACCTCGTCGGTCCACAGCGCCGTATCGTAAACCGCGTTGGGATGCAGCGAATTGATGCGAATCCCGTCCTTTGCCCACTCCAGGGCCGCGACGCGCGCGAGCTGGTTCAGCGCCGCCTTCGAGACCGAATAGGCGGCGGCGCCCGGGCCGGGCGCCGGCACGTTCTTCGAGCCGATCACCACGATGCGCCCGCCGCGCAGCGCGAGCTTGAGCAGCGGATGGCACATCTGCATCAGCATCAGGTTCGCCTCGACGTTGACCGCCATGGTGCCTTTCCAGGTCTGGGCCGGAATCTCCTGGATCGGCTGCGACGAGGGAAAGATGCCGGCGTTGAGAACCAGCATGTCGATGCCGCCGAAGCGCCTGACGCCTCGATCGAGGCTGCTTTCGACCGCCTTCGCATCGGTGAGATCGCAAGTCGCTCCCAGAACATCGACGCGCGGCCACAGCGTTTCGATCGCCGGGTTCACATCGAGGGCAATCACGGCGGCGCCGCGCGCGAGGAAGGACTCGACGCAGGCCTTGCCGATCCCCGAGGCCGCGCCGGTCACCAGCGCCACTTCGCCGGTGAACACCGGCGATGAGGCCGCCTTGCGCAGCTTCGCCTGCTCGAGGTCCCAGTACTCGATGTCGAAGAGGTCGCGCTCGCCGAGCGCGCGCCAGCCGCCGAGCGCCTCGGCGCGCAGGATCACATCGATCGTGTGGTCGTACAGGTCCTCGACGATCGCCGCGTCGCGCGCCGTGCGGCCGGCGGCGGCGAAGCCGAGCTGCGGATCGAGCACCATGCGCGGCGCCGCATCGAGCATCGTCTTCTTGTCCTTCGCGTGCGGCGCCTGGCGCTCGAAATACTCGCGATACTTCTTCGCGTAGCCGGTGACGTCGCGGCCAAGCATCGGCAGCGGCTTGGTGCGAATCACGTGATCGGGCGTCGCCGGCCCTTTCTGCGACAGGCGCTCGATCTGCGGATGCCGCGCGAAGCCGAGAAACTTCTCGGAATCGTTCACCTTCAATACCATGGGAAATCCCGCTTGGTCGGCGATCGAGCGCCGCAGGCTCGCGATCTCCTCGCGTCTGGCGGCCGGGAGCTGTGCAGACGAAAAACCGAAATGCCACGCTTTGTGCTTCTGCAGATACTCCTCGGCCAGGGACACCAGGCCGATCATCCGCTCGTACGACTCGCGCGCGTCGGCGCCGAAGGAGAAAATGCCATGCGACAGCAGCACCATTCCAATGCAATCGCCGGTCGCCTGTTTCGGAAATTCGCGGGCGCAGTGCGCGGCGAGATCGAAACCCGCCATGATGTACGGGATGACGACGACCCGCTCGCCGTAGATGTCGCGAATGCGCTTCTCGCCCTGCGGCGCATTGGACACCGCGAGCACGGCGTCGGCATGCGTGTGATCGACGTACGGATGCGGCAGGATGGCGTGAAGGATGGTTTCGACGGAGGGCGAGGGCGCGCCGGCGCGCAGCATGTGGGTGTTGAGCTCATTCACCATCTGCGGATCTGGCAGGCTGCGCAGCCCTGCCAGCCTGCGCACATGCCCGAGGGCGACCGGCGTGAAGCCGGCAGGCTCGATCGTCTCTAGGTCCCAGCCGCTACCCTTGACGTAGAGCACGTCCTCGTCCTCGCCGAAGAGGTTCCTCTCGCGCAGCTTGACTGAAGTATTGCCGCCGCCATGCAGGACCAGCGATTTGTCGCGGCCCAGCAGGCGCGAGGTGTAGACGCGCGGACCGAGCGGCCCGCCGAACCGCGCCGCCTCGGCGTCGCCCCAGAGGCTTTTCATGCTGCGATTATACTTTTGCCGCCATGCTGCAAATCGAGCTGATGCGCTGGGAGCAGGCGCGCGCGGCGGCAAGCCGCATCCGCTACGCGGTGTTCGTCGAGGAGCAGGGCGTGCCCGTCGAGATCGAGCTCGACGAGCACGATGCCGAGTGCATCCATGCGCTCGCCTTCGACGGCGGCGCTGCGCTCGGCACCGGTCGCCTGCTGCCCGACGGCCACATCGGCAGGATGGCGGTGCTCAGGGAGTTTCGCGGCCGCGGCGTGGGCAGCGCGATCCTGGCGAAGCTCATCGAAGCCGCGGCGCGGCGCGGCGACCGGGAGGTGCTGCTTTCCGCCCAGGTTCACGCCCTGGCTTTCTACCGCGCGCACGGCTTCAGCGCCGAGGGCGAGGTTTACCAGGACGCCGGCATTCCGCACCAGACGATGCGCCGCGCGCTCTAGAACTCGAACTGCACCGTCTCCTGCTCGGTGCCGTCAGGAGAGAAGCTGCGCTCCGCGTAGCGCGTGCGAGGCTCCTTCGACCGGAGAAGGACAGTGGAGCAACGGGTCCCGTACTCGGGATTGACGATGCGCGCCTCGGCGAGCAGCGTGAACAGCGGCTCGATCGCAGGCGCGGGGTCGATGACTGCGGCGAAACGAGCCTTGTTCGCCTCGACGTCCGGGGAGTCGAGCAGCAGGTTTGCCAGGCCATACACGCCGGGTTCGAGCTGACGCGGCGCCCCGGCGCGGTTCGACATCCACCACAGCTCCCTGCCGTCGGCCGCCAGCAGGTTGAAGCCGCTATAAGCATTCGCCTCGATTGCCCGGACATATGCCGCCGGTGCAGTGGCGGTTTCCAAAAAGCGCGCGACGAGGGCACCCCGCGACTCGGCGGCCGAAGGCTCGCGCGCGCCGCGATAGTTGGTCACCGCGGCAAACCTGCCGCTGCGCGAAACGCCCATCCAGGTGCCGCGCGCCTGCAGATCGCGCCCGGCCAGGATGCCCGGCCGGTCGCTCCAGAAAGACGCCGCGGCGGCCGGGCGCCCATGGAACTCGTCGCGGTTTGCGGCCACGATCAGCGGGAAGTCGCGGTGGACGCGCCACCCGAGAAGGATCAGGCAGATACGAAGCGCTCCACCTTGCGCGGCAGGCCGAGCTTCGCGCCTTCGCGGTCCAGCATCGCGTCGAAAGCCTCCGCGTCGGCAATGCCTTCGTAGACTTCCATATAAGTGGCGGGGTCGTCGCGGCGGCGCATCCAGCGGCCGCATACGCCGAATTCGCGCTCTACGGCCTTGAACAGCGCCTCGATCGCCGGCCGCAACTCGGCCAGGCGCGCCGGATCGAGCTTGTAGTAGACGTAGTAATTCAAACCGGCATCACGGCGAGCAGCTCGCTGCCGTTTTCCGCGGGCGCGACGTCGATTACCGTTCCGCCCTTGAATTCCTGACCGGGACGCAGCTCGAGGCCGGCGGGCGCGTGCGCGCTCACCATGCGGCGCTTCACCTGGCCGCGGTACTGCGCGCGGGCGACGATTTCCTGGCCCGGATAGCAGCCCTTGCGGAAGTCGACGGCGCCCAGCTCGTCGAAGTTCACCATCTGCGGCACGAACTTGTCCTGGGTTGCCGCCGTGATCAGCGGCCGGCCGGCACGGATTTCCTGCAAGGTCCAGAGCGCTTCGCCGGTCGTGGCCGCGAGCGCCACCTCGTGCGCCGGGCCGAGAACCAGATAGCGAGCCCCGCCGACGTGCACGGTAATGACGTTTCCCTGACGTGAGATCGCGTTCGCGTCGGCCGGCCCTGTCGCCCCGTCGCCCCAGACGCCGACCTGTGCCCAGCTTTCGCTTACGTCGGCGATGCGGACTTTCGCGCGCAGGACGAACATCGACAGCTTCCTGGCTACCCCCGGCGCGAGGTCGCGCGCCAGCTGCAGCAGGAATCCCTGCGCTGCGGGAATCACCAGCAGGCTCGCCAGCAGGCGGCCCTTTGCCGAGCACCAGCCGGCCAGCGTGGCGCGGTCCGGCGGCAGATTCTCGATGTCCTTGGTGAGCTGGGCGTGCAGAAATGCACGCGCGTGCTCACCGGTGACCGATAGCAGACCATAGCGGGTGAGGCGCGCGCACTCCATCGTAGAATGCGGATTTTACCGCTCCCTACACTGAAGACAGCCCTCGCTCTTATCCTGCTCGTAGTGCTCGCCGCCGCGGGTTACAGCGCGTGGTACGCACTCTCTCCCTTGTCGGTCAGCAAGCTGCCGGTGGAAGTCGAGGTCCCGCTCGGCACCGGCTTTCGGGCCGCGGTGGACCAGCTCGAGCGCGCCGGCATCGCCATTCACCGCCGCGAATTCGAGCTGCTCGCGCGCGCGCTAGGGCAGGACCGCGACATCAAGGCCGGAAGCTACGAGATCGCCGTGCCGCTGACCCCGGTCGAGCTGCTCGACAAGCTGACGCGCGGCGATGTCGCGCAGGCCGAGGTCAGGCTGATCGAGGGCTGGACGTTCGCGCAGATCCGGGCTGCGCTCAACGCGAGCGCCGACCTGCGCCACCACAGCGCGGAGCTCGACGACGCCCAGATCCTGGTGCAGCTCGACGTGCCGGAGGAGCAGCCCGAGGGCCTGTTCTTCCCGGACACCTACCTCTTCGCCAAGGGCTCGAGCGACATGGCGGTGCTGCGCCGGGCGTATCGCGCGATGCAGCGGCATCTCAAGGCGGAGTGGGAGGCCCGCAACGCGAGCCTGCCGTACCGCACGCCGTACGAGGCGCTGATCATGGCCTCGATCATCGAAAAGGAGACCGGTCTTGCCGTCGAGCGCGACATGATCGCCGGGGTGCTGGTGAACCGGCTGCGGATCGGCATGCGGCTGCAGACGGACCCCACCGTCATCTACGGCCTGGGCGACGCCTTCGACGGCAACCTGAAGAAGAAGCACCTTCTGGAGGACGGGCCCTACAACACGTACACGCGCGCCGGCCTGCCGCCGACACCGATCGCCATGCCGGGCCTCGCTTCGCTGAAGTCGGCGCTGCACCCGGCGAAGACCGAGTCCCTGTATTACGTTTCGCGCGGCGACGGCTCCAGCCACTTCTCCCGCAACATCGACGAGCACAACCGCGCGGTCAGCAAGTACCAGCGCGGCGGCCGATGAGCATGCGCGGCAAGTTCGTCAGCCTGGAAGGAGTCGACGGCGCGGGCAAGTCGACGCACGTCGAGTTCGTTGCGGATTCACTCGGCGCGCGGGGACACCATGTAGTCGTGACGCGCGAGCCGGGCGGCACGGATCTCGCCGAGCAGCTGCGCACGCTGATCCTGCGCCATCCGATGCAGCCGCTCCCCGAGACGCTGCTGCTGCTCGCCGCGCGCGCCGATCATGTAGCCCGCGTTATCCTGCCGGCGCTGGAGGCAGGCCACTGGGTGGCTTGCGACCGCTTCTCGGATGCCACCGCCGCCTACCAGGGCGCGGGCAAGGGCGTTTCCCTGGAGCTGATCGAGCGGCTCTCCGCCGCGGTACACCCCGGCTTGCGGCCCGACCGGACGCTGGTCTTCGACTGCACCTACGACGTGGCGCGGCAAAGGCTCGCCGCTTCCGGCAAGCCGCTCGATCGCTTCGAGCGCGAAGACCGCGCCTTTTTCGAGCGCGTGCGGGGCGCCTATCTCGTGCGGGCGAAGGCGGAGCCGGCGCGCGTCCGCGTCATCGACGCGAGCAGGGAGGTCGCGGCGGTGCGCGAGGCCATCGAAACCCATCTGGCGGACCTCTGATGCACCCTTGGAACGAGCCTCTGCTCGAATCGCTCAGGCATCGGGCCGGGCGGCTACCCCATGCGCTGCTGATCCACGGCGCGCAAGGCGTCGGCAAGCGAGCGCTCGCCGAGAGGATCGCCCAGCTCCTTCTCTGCGAAGCCAGGGACGCGGCGCGCAAGCCTTGCGGCGCCTGCGAGGGTTGCCGCTGGTACGCCGGAGGCAACCATCCCGACTTCCGCCGCCTCGAGCCGGAAGCCCTGGCGCCACCGCCCGACGCCGCGGCGGCGGAGGAGGAGGGCGAAGCCCCCGCGCGCCGCGGCAAGCCGAGCCTCGAGATCAAGATCGATCAGGTGCGCGAGCTGGCCGATTTCCTCAACATCGGCTCGCACCGCGGTGGGCTGCGCGTCGCGCTGGTTCACCCCGCTGAGGAGATGAACATCAATGCGGCGAACGCGCTGCTCAAGGCGCTCGAAGAGCCGCCGGCGGGCGCGGTATTTCTTCTCGTGTCGCACCGTCCCGCCCGCCTTTTGCCGACGATACGCAGCCGCTGCGTTGCGCTGCCGGTGGCCATTCCGCCCAGGGAGGCTGCGCTGCGGTGGCTTTCCGGGCAGGGGATGCCCGACGCGGAACGCTGGCTCGCCTATGCAGGCGGAGCGCCTTTGCGCGCCCTCGACTATGCGGGCAAGGCGGCGCTCATCGAGCGCATGCTGCGTGCACCCGCAGCGGTCGAGGATCGCGACGAGCTCGAGCTGCTCGCCGAGGCCCTGCAGAAATCGGCCCTCGACCGCGCGTTTGCCGCGCTGGGCGGTGAGGCGAAGTACCGCACCGGAGCCTCACCAGTGCCTCGCGCACGCGGCAACGCCTGGCTCGCCTACGCGCGCCAGTTGGGCAAAGACCGGCCGCTTTGCCGCCACCCCCTCAATCCGAAGCTTTTCTCGGCCTACCTGATCGCCGCGATGCCAGATGAGGTAACTTCTTAGGAGGCACGCCCAAGGTGCTGTCCGGGCGTGCCTTTCCGTCAGCCGCGCGGATCCTTGATCTCGCCTTCGTAGCGATAAAACAGGTCGCTTGGGCGGTCGTGCTTCAGCAGCTTGCGGTTCAACTCGCAGAATTTCTCAGGGACATCCCCGCGATCCGTGTGCGACCAGCTCAAAACGGCGTATGGCCGCTTGTGCACGAACACCAGATCGGATTCGCGCAACCAAGTGGTGCCGCCACTGTTGATCGGGTGACAGACGCGGAACTGGGACTTCACCTTCTCGGGCCACAGTACTTGCATGACGCCTCCCTAAAGTAGGGCTCCCCCCGAGGAGGGGGAAATTAGACGCCTGCTGGCCGAGTTTTGGTAGTCCTGGGTGGGAATGAAAGGCGATTTAACATAATACACATTGTGCAACAACGACAACGCGCGGATACCCTCGAAATGGGAACGCGGACCTTGCCGATAACGCTGCCACGCGAGCCGTTTCTGGGGGCCCACGTATTCATCGGTCACCGAACGACCTCGCATTCGGTACCGGCCGTGGTACGGAATCCCTCGGTCGTCAAGTGTCCTTCTTTCTAGATTAGTGCGGCGCTTCGCGCCGCGATGCTTACCTCGAAGATCGTCTCGCTGCCCTTGACGCCGTGGTCCTTCGGTAGCAGGCTGCGACCAGGCCGGTCCAGGCGGTTAACCGATCGCTACAACAATACCGAACCGCCCTTCTCCACCGGCTAACGTAGAAGGGGGACCACCATGTACGCCGCCGCTCGCCAGCAGATGACCCGGCTCGTTTTCTCGTTGCTAGCCGCGGTTTTTTCGAATTCCGCATTCGCTGATTACGTCGCCAATCAAATCGACTACATCGATCCAACCACCGGAACGGTTGCCAACTTCACACAATTGTGGGGAAACAACAAGCACGGAAACGCGCTCGGTTTTGCGAGCTTTGACAGCGGCGTAACGGGATTTAGTTTTGCCTATGATCCCGCAACAGGCAATTATCTGCGGCTGCCACAACCCCCAGGGTTCGACGGGATCACGAGCTTCGCGCAGGCAGTAGGCATCAACGACGCCGGGGTCATGACCGGTTGGACATTCGAACCCACAGGCGTCCGCAGTTTCACTCTGAAGGAAGGCGTGTATACGTTCTTTTCGGCCCCGGGATGGGCGGACACCTTCGCGAGAACCATCGGTAATTCGACGGTCGCGCATCCCGAGGGGCTGGTGGTGGGATACGTGGACGACGGCGTCTTCGAGACAAACGAGAGTACGAACGGGTTTGTCTACGACCCGCTCACGTCAGCTTTCGCCACGATCAATACGCCCTCGTTCTTTACGATTGCACACGGGCAGAACGTTCTCGGCCAAATCGTCGGCGGTATCATCTCTGACGGTTCCTCGCTCCCATCTGGCCGTTGGGGCTTCCTCTTCAGTCCAACAACCGGCGCGGATCCAATATTAGGCGGAACCGTTAACTATTTTCGCGTTAACGGCATGCGAACCGCGGCACGTGGCATCAATGACAACGGCTTAGTCGCGGCCGCAGTTTACGATGTGACCGGGGCCACGCAAACCTACGTCGGAGCTTCCAACAGTTTCCAACAGATCAACGTGCCGGGCAGCACAGGCCCCCTTTGTCCGGATG